>JGI24023J19991_10001771_pt1 | contig 16252 bp, 14 predicted proteins | sample Cruoilmetagenom1_FD_19991 | JGI IMG/M metagenome (IMG submission 19991) | reverse complement strand
TGAGGCAGGTCCATGTGGATATGATGTCTACCGGCAGATCAGCAAGCTGGGTCATCATTGCGATGTGGTTGCTCCCTCACTGATTCCAACAAAGCCGGGGGCGACTGGCAAATAGAAAACGCAGTTGAAAAGGAAAACTGAGCACCCATTGGCGTATCGGGGCTTCGGGCAGAACTTCATCAACCAGCAATGCCGCGCTTTCGGCCATACGCCGCGCACCACAGCTCGGACAGAATCCGCGGTGCTTGCAGCTGAACGCGACCAAATGCTCAGTATGACAAGTATCGCAGCACACACGCAGGAATCCATGTTCCAATCGCCCACACTTGAGGTAGTCCTCGAATTCCTGCCGGACGTAATCTGGCAGTATCCTGTCCTCTGCGGCACACTGCGCCTCAAAAACCGGATAGTATTTTTCAATAAGTTGGTAGAGGAGGGTCCGTTCCGGACGATGGCGCACATATGGTGGCGCGCTTTTTCCTGTACTAGCTTCCCTGCCGGTCGATAACGGTAACATGATCGCATCCTTGCGATGAGGTTTTCTAACAGGTTAGCAGACGCATCCAAATCCGACCAGTCCGGGCCTTGCCAAATAGTCAGGCTTAAAACCCAAAATGGCGGCTTACGGGTTGTCTTTGGGGGTTTGCTATCATTTCGTGAATGTCCGCAGTGGAGCATGAAGAGCCAGTCGATCTATGCGAAGAATTTTGAATGAAAGGTTGCCGCGATAGGCTCCTGAGTACTCATTGCAGACAGTGGGGAATCCAGCTCTACAGGCAGCAGTCGACCCAGCCCAGTCATTGAAGTGAATCTCTTAATGGCCTGAAACAGATACGGTCATTACGAAATATGCCTTTCATGTGACTTCCGGTATTCCCGTGGAGATTCACCCGTCCATGACTTGAAGGCCCTGGTAAAGGCTGTCGAATCGATGAAACCCACAGCGCCAGCAATCTCGGTAATTGCCTGATCGGTGGTTTTCAAGAGCTCTGTTGCCCGAAATCTCTTTGCCGCGTTCATTTCTGCTGTAAAGGTGGTGCCACGCATCTTCAGGTGGCGCTGCAGTGGCTGGCGACCAATCCCGATCAGGGCTGCTACCCGGTCAAGTGTGAGTTCAGGGTCCTGGATATAGAGCGCGATAGCCTGACGCAGGGCATCCATAAAATCCCTGGGTATCTCGAGCGCATCTTTGCGGCTAACTGAACTCTGGATAAGGGTCCTGGTTGCCACACCCCGGAATAGCCATTCGGTGGGGAAGCGTATCGAGATCCCCATCCAGTCGCCGGTAATGACGGAGATACCGAGGTAGTGTTCAGGCAGTGCAACTGGGTCACATACCCTGAGTTGCACTTCTTCAGGATTCCAGTCACCCCCCGCGCCACGTCGAAGCAGACGCAGAGCATAAGCTGCAGTAAAGCCGTCATTCTGGACCGGTGGAATAACCTGTGATGTCGTTCGTACTTCCTTGAAGGCCGTGTAGAGACCTCCCACCTCGAGATAGTGCCTGGCCGAAGAGGCCTCCTCCCGGGCTGCGCGGATGAAGCGGATCAGGAATTCGCTCAGTGTTGCTGCATGAGAGGCGGCGTCGACAAAAGGCGGCCAGCTTGCCAGGTCGAGTCGTTCTCCGACGTGTACGCCGAAGGAGGGATCACCAGCGGCGACTGCCCCTTCCTCCAGAAACCGGTGTATGACAATGACGGGGACAAAGACACCCGAATCAAACAACGATTCACGCACCAGGCCGTTGGCGGCTAGTACCTCATCACTGTCAACTCCAGTCCGGTCGAGATAATCCACGAACGGCTGCAACAGGGCGAGGCGCACCAGTGGAATCATGGGTTTCTGGCCCTTGTCATGTGTGTGCATTGAGGAGTTCATGGACGCAAACCCTAACAGCAAGATGGGGAAAAATCCAATAATACTTGCGTATTGCTTAATATTTCATAGATATGCATTGTGACCTGCAAGGTATGGCCATTGATTGTGTGCTAGAGTTTAAGTGAGCAGTCAGCATTATCAGGATTGCTCTTTCACAAAACTACATCACTGCCACCAAACAGAGGATTACAAAATGTCGATCAGAACATTATGCAAAAGACACTGCATGACAGTTGCCTGTGCTTCACTAATTGCTACATTGGGAGTTACAGCAACTGCCGTGTCCCTGGCTGCTACGGCTCCTGCACCGGATGCACCAGTGGCATCAGAGGAAGAGAAGAAGCCCGTTCAGATTCTGTTCACCAACGTCAATATCTTTGATGGATTTCAAGACAAGCTTTCCCTAGGCATGAGTGTACTGGTGGAAGACAATTATATTAAGGAAGTGGGTAAATCCATCAAGGCCCCGGATGCCTACGTGGTTGATGGCGGTGGCCGGACTATGACCCCGGGGCTGATTGACATGCATCAGCATGTCATGCTGAACCCGCCTGAAGGTACTGCGGCCTACCAGACAAAATGGGATGGTGCAGCCGGCGGTGCTTTTGCCCAACATCACATGGTGAACAATATACTGTTAAAGGGTATTACCACGGTGCGTGACATTGCCGGTAACCCGCTGGATATCGCCAAGGCCATCGACATGGGACACCTGCCCGGACCGCGCATTTACTCTTCCGGTGGTTCGATTTCGCAAACCGGTGGTCATGGCGACTGGGCGGGCCGAAATGTCCCGGCGGATATTCTCCATAATCACAAGGATACGACACAAGTCACCCAGAATTCCTGGGTAGTTGATGGGCCGGATGAGGTTACCAAGGCGGTGCGGATGAATCTGCGGCGCGGCGCGGCCTTTATCAAGGTCATGGGTGGTGGTGGCGTGGCCAGTGAGTTCGATCCGCTCGAAATTATGGGATTGGCAAAGGACGAAGTGGCTAGGGCTGTAGAGATCGCTGCTGATAATGGTACCTATGTGGCTACGCATGCTTATCACGATGACTCCTACAATCGACTCCTGGATTTAGGTGTTAGGTCCTTCGAGCATGGCTTTCTGGTCACCGAACCTACCGTGAAGCGTATGGCTAAAATGCAAAAAGAAGGCAAAAAAATTGTCTGGAGCTTCCAGTGCTTTATGAGCGTCAAATCGTTTGGCAGCTATGAGAGCATGCCTGCTTTCTTTTCTCACGAACAGAAAATGAAAGGTGTCGCTGTGGGCAAGGGCGTTCGCAACGCCGCAAAATTGTTTAACGAGAACAACGTCTTCACGGTTGGCGGCTCTGACATGTTCAGCGTACCCCTCGTAGAACGAATCAAAGAGGATATCACCTGCAATGTCGATGCGGGGTACACACCGGCACAGGCGTTGAAACACTGGACGGGTAATGCCGGCATCGTGCTGAAGTGGTCAGGCCCGAAAGATCCCTACCCAACCTACGAGTTGGGCACCATCAAGGAAGGTGCCTATGCTGATCTGCTACTGTGGGACGGCAACCCACTTGATGACATCAAGTTGATCCTTGACGAGGAAAAACTGGACTTCATCATGAAAGACGGCCTCGTATACAAGAACATGCTGGTCGAGGGTGATCATCCACATTTCCGCCCTGCGCGTTCACCTTCTACACGTGGTCAGTATCCACTTTGAATTGTCAGCAGACGCAGTACAACGGGGCGCTTCGGCGTCCCGCCTTTTTATAGGACTCGATTGATCTGCAGGTAGGTTTTTCCAATGAAGTCGTTGCGGATTGTTTTGCAGATATTGATCATGCTAACGCTACTGATTTCGACATCTGCGCATACCCTAAACGATTGGCAGCCATTACCAGAACATGAGATTACCCGTATTGCCTTTGGTTCCTGCGCCAAGCAGTGGGAACCACAGCCCATCTGGAAAGCAGTAGCTGCTGAAAAGCCTGATCTGTTCCTGTTCGTCGGCGATGCCATCTATGGCGATTGGCATGGTGACAAGCCCTTTACACCAACCGCTGAATCATTGCAGGCCGACTGGGATCGCCTGGCCGCTCTCCCGGACTTTGTCGCGGTACGCAAGCAGTTCCCTTTTATGGCCACCTGGGACAACCACGATTACGGCAGTCATAACGGGGGGAGCGAATTTGCACTGAAAGGCATGACAAAGCAGCAGTTCCTGGATTTCTTTGGCGAGCCTGAAGACTCCATCCGGCGAAAGACGCCGGGTATCTATGACACCCGGATATTCGGTCCGGAAGGTCGACGGGTGCAGATAATACTGCTCGATACCCGTTCTTTCAGAGGGCCCTTCATACTGGACCCACGTTCGACGCCGGAACGGAAAGCCATCGGCAAGGTCGGCAAGTATCTGCCAAATGATGACAAAGCCGCGAGCTTGCTGGGTGATGCGCAGTGGCAGTGGCTGGAAGAACAGCTGAAACAGCCGGCCGAGTTGCGCCTGATCGTCTCCAGTACCCAGATTATTGCCAACGAGAAAGGCATGGATGAGTGGGGAGTGTTTCCCCGTGAACGTCAACGCCTGTTTGACCTGATCAAGACAACCGGTGCATCTGGCATCTTGTTGCTGAGCGGGAATGTACATTTCAGCGAACTATCGAAAACTGATGTGGGTGGTTATCCACTGTACGATTTCACGGCCAGTGGCATGACGCACGTCAACCCGGATTATGCAGGTGCGCCGAACGGATATCGTGTCGCGGGTCCTTTTGTTGAGCATAACATCGGGTTAGTCGAGATCGACTGGGAGATGCCTGATCCGGTTATCCGTTTAAGGGCGCTGGGCCTCAATGCCCATGACGGATTCATGTATGAAATATCGCTGGGGGAACTCAAATGAAGGACATGAGTCTCGTAAAGCCTGCCGGGTCATTTGAGGTAAGAGTTAAGAATATTGTGCCTGGTGGCTATCGCATTGATCAGTACCGGCCCGAAGGTGTGGAGACCAACCGCATCATCATGAAGGAAGGAAAGATCTACCAGAAAACGCTCTGAGCAACAGAAACGGTTGATAAAGAGGCGGAGAAAGAGCCCTTTTTTCAGAGGACGATTCAAAGAGTGATATGAAANAGGCACGATGCATGAAAAGACTACAAATTTCGCTATNGAGTTTCNCTTTCATACTCTGCGCCACAGTGGCTGCACAAGGGAGTGAATGGCAGCCTGTTACAGGCAGTGAAGAGTTGCGTAACTTCATGAGCGGCCAGATTGTCGAACGTAGTTTACCGGGCGGTGAAACCGCCAGGGGTGAATACCACGCCGACGGTACAGGTGTGGTCCATGAATACGGCGGAACTTTTCCAAGAACATGGACAGTCAAAGGCGACGACCAGATCTGCATTACAGTCGATGATGCCGACCAGTGTTACCAATTTGAAACAAACACCACATCCCCGAATCTTTTCCGCGCTCGCGAGATGACTTCGGGCAGAACGGCTGAATTTCGCACTACGAAGGAGGGAGCCATAGCCACTGGGAAACCATCTGAAACCGGGTCTGATGGCGGTGCAGCCACAGCCTCCGCTGCAGAAATTGCGGCTGAACTGGCAAATCCCAACACGCCGTTAGCCACACTCTCGACAAAATTGCAGTTGCGCAGCTTTGAAGGAGATCTGTCCAATGCCGATGACCAGAACAGCACCACTCTGTTGCTGCAGCCATCTTTCCCTTTTCCGTTGGCCAATGGCGACTCAATCCTCTTCCGCCCGGCAATCCCGGTGTTACTTGACCAGCCCGCCTATAATGCTGAGGAGTTGGACTTTAACGGTGTGAGTGGACTGGGGGATATTGCTTTCGACCTGGCTTATGCCAGAACCACGGATAGCGGTGTTATCATGGCCGCCGGCATTATCTCTTCATTGCCTACCTCCACCGACGACAGGCTCGGCAGTCGCCGCTTTACCCTGGGGCCGGAGTTCATGATCGGAAAGCTCAGCAAGAAGTACGTGCTCGGGATATTTCCAAACCACCAGTGGGATATCGGGGGGTCGGGTGATGCGGATATCAGCCTGACATCGATACAGGCTTTTGGCACCTATCTCCCGGGAGGAGGCTGGAACGTAGGCTCGTCGCCAATCATGAGCTATGACCATATATCCGACCAGTGGACCATACCACTGAATCTCTCATTTGGTAAAACGGTCGTCATGGGCGGCAGGCCCTGGAAATTCGGCGTGGAGATCAACTACTACGTCGAAAAACCGGATGCCTTCGGGCCGGAGTGGATGGTTGGCTTTACTGTCGGGCCTGTGGTGAAGAACGTCCTGGCCAACTGGTTCAAATAACTCTCTACAACACATTTTGATCATGTCACATGCGAATTTTCCAATGAACGATAAGCTGAAGCCACAATCTGGCAACGGCAACCGACACGCCAGCTTTTCGTCGGTGGCGGCTTGCTTGATATTGTTGTCCGTCGCCATTCCTCCTGTAGCCATTGCCCAGGGTTTTGGCGGACCCGATGCGGTCGAAAACCAGATTGCTGATGACAGCAGACCTAAACCTGCCGTCGTTGAAGAGCGTCTGCTGCAGCCCTGGTTCGACTGGAAACAGACAATTCAGGAGAAGAGCGGAATTTCGTTCGGCATCGATTATTCTGCGCTCTATTATGGTGCCAGCAACAGCCTCGGCGATGACGCTGCATCCAGCGGCATGGTGCGCTTTTTTGGCTCCTGGGACTTGCTCGGACGCGGCACAAAAAACAGCGGCGCCCTGGTGTGGAAGGTTGAAAACCGCCATGCTTACGGGGATGTCGCTCCGAGTGGATTCGGCCTGGGGGAACTCGGGTATGTGGGCATCCTTGCCCCACCGTTCAGCGATCAAGGTAGCCGCGTGACCAACTTTTACTGGCGTCAACGTTTCAACGAGGGAAAAAGCACCCTGGTTACAGGCTACCTGGACGTCACCGATTATGTTGATACCTTTATCGGCGGTTCCCCCTGGACCGGGTTTGACAATTTTGTCTTCAGCACCGGTTCCGCCGCCATGTTTCTTCCCAACGATGCCACGCTGGGCATCGCTGCCGCAACCATGCTGACGGAGAATCTCTATATCATCGGCAACATCAGCAATGCCTACGCCGATTCAACAGACCCGTTTAACCGCAGCTTCGATCGTTTCTTCAAGGAGAACGAATATTTCACCAGTATCGAGATTGGCTGGACCAAGGGGCAGCAGCGTATCTATCAGGACAACACGCACGTCACCCTGTGGCATGTCGATGACAGCGTGATGGCCGGGGCGATCGAAGGCTGGGGCGTGGCCTTCTCCCATGTGCAGCACATCAATGACCAATGGATGCCATTCCTGCGCGGCGGCTATGCGCAGGACGGCGGAAGTCTGCTGCAAAAGTCTTTGGGTGCCGGCTTTCTCTATCAACCAAATTCAAAGGGAGAGTTCGGTCTTGGCCTGAACTGGGGAGAACCCAACGAGACCACTTTTGCGCCGGAACTTGACGATCAATTCACGCTGGAGGCCTTCTACCGTTTCCAACTCACACAACAGCTCGCCATAACACCGAGCATCGAGTACATCAAAAACCCGGCGCTGAATCCGCAAGAGAATGACCTATGGGTTGTCGGATTGCGGGCACGGTTTGCATTGTGATTCCGGGGCTTATTAAATTACTGCGGTCACCTTTGAGATTCCAAACGAATTCAGGGTGGTTACCTGAATATTTGCTCCATCAACCATTACATAACTTGAGGATGCTCAAATTCACGTGCCGGGGTATTGATATTTCGTTACCAAATCCAGATGAACCATCAAGAGAGTTACCCTGTGGCCTGTTCGCCTTTGCTCTTTCATGGCTCATAGCGTAGCATCATGTGTGTAGCAGCTAAAGCCTTGCACTAAAGTGCATAGTTTTGACTGGCGGTCTGTGACAATAAAATATGTGAGGGGGATCAGCTTTGTCCGTTCGTGGACTTGTCTTTATCGTCGATGATGACACAACCAGTGCCGATGAGTTGCAAGAGCTCCTTGAGGGCGATGGTTACGTTGTCAAGAGGAAAACGAGCAATAAGAATGCCTCCAAAGCCATAGTCGCAGCTGAACCCGACCTCGTTCTGTTGGATGCCCATCTGCAGGAAACCAACTCTTTCAATCTTCTTGACGAATTGAAACAGAACCAGCATGCGCGGGACATCCCCGTGATTTTCATGACGACTCTCGACGACGCTGATACCAAGGTGAAGGGACTCGAGTCGGGTGACGACCTGATCCTAAAACCATTCGATGAGCGGGAGGTGCTTGCACGGATAGAGCGCCAGGTCACCGTCTCGAAGGTGCGGATGGCCCTCCGCGAGTCGGAAGCGAAGTTCCGGTCGGTCATGGAGTCGGCGGTCGACGCGATCATCTCCGCTGATACCAAGGGAAAGATTCGTTCCTGGAACAGCGCGGCGACGGAGCTGTTCGGATACACCGAGTCAGAGGTGCTCAACGAATACATCGAGCTGATCATCCCCGAGCGTTTCCGCAAAAGCCATGAGGAGGGAATTCACAGGGTAAGCTCAGGAGGCCCAATCCATGTGATCGGCAAGACTGTCGAGCTCGCTGCAATTCGCAAGGATGGTACCGAGTTTCCGGTCGAGCTGTCATTGGCGACATGGTTTCTGGATGATGAACGATATTACACAGGGATCATTCGTGACATAAGCGAACGAAAACAGGCCGAGCAGAAGTTCCGCTCGGTTACTGAGTCTGCTATTGACGCGATTATCTCGGCCGACGATGTGGGCAACATTATCAGTTGGAACAAGGCTGCCACCAATATCCTCGGCTACAAGGAAGAGGAGGTGGTCGGCCAGCGTCTCGAACTGATCATTCCGGAGCGTTTTCACGAGGCGCATCGCAACGGCATGGCGCGATATACGAAAACCGGCGAAGGCCATGTGATCGGTACCACGGTCGAGCTGGCAGCGCGGAAGAAGAGTGGTGAGGAGGTGCCGATCGAACTTTCTCTCTCGACCTGGAAGGTTCGTGAGGAACGGTATTACACCGGCATCATCCGTGATATCGGTGAGCGCAAGCGGGCAGAGGAAGCGCTTCGACTGAGCGAACAGGCATTGCGTGAAAAAACGGAGGAAATGAAGAAAAAGAATGAGGTACTGGAAGAAACCCTGAACCAACTCAACGAGATGAACAACCAGCTCATCATCCAGGAAAAGATGGCCTCGCTTGGCAAACTCAGCGCCGGAATGGCTCACGAATTGAACAACCCGGCTGCCGCTGCTCAGCGCGGAGCGGCGCAGCTGCAGTCGGAGTTCACGAAATGGCAGAGCGTCCAGGTGCGAATGGGTCAAGCAAATTTTGATAAGAATCAGACGGGGAGGATGTTGCAGCTCGATGAGCTTGCCAAGAAACGTGCCCGGCGACCTGCAGAGCTGAATGCCCTCACCCGCAGTGACAGGGAGGTCGTCCTCGAAAAATGGCTGCGGAAACGAGGAATCGATACCATAGGAGAGTTGGTACCAGCTCTGGTCAGCATCGGATTCGAACCGGACGACCTGGAAGAGCTGGCAAGGACCTTCGCCGACCCCCTGTTCGCATTTGTCATCGAATGGTTAAGTTTCAAGTTTACGATCTACAGCCTGGTCGCTGAGATCGATCTTGGGACTGGTCGTATCGTTGAACTCGTCAAGGCGCTCAAGACTTACACATACATGGACCAGGCGCCTGTTCAATTTGTGGACGTTCGCGAGGGGCTGGACAATACGCTAATTATTCTTCACAACAAGCTGAAGGGGGGCGTCACAGTGGTCCGCGAGTACACCGATGACCTCCCGCTCATCCAGACGTACGCGAGCGAGTTGAACCAGGTATGGACAAACATTATCGACAACGCCATCGATGCCATGAATGGCGAAGGTAACCTAATTGTCCGGGCATACCAGGAGGATCAATGGATAGTGGTCGAGATCGAGGACGATGGTCCGGGAATACCCAAGGAGAATCAATCGAAGATATTCGATCCCTTCTTTACTACCAAGGGTCCGGGAGAAGGTACGGGTTTGGGGATGAATATCAGCCGCAACCTCGTCGTGCAGAAACATCAGGGCCTGATTGCGGTGAAGTCAGAGCCTGGCAGTACCTGCTTTACTGTTCAACTTCCGATGAATTTCAATCCCGCTGAATGAACTGACACATGAAGGAGATGTAAAATGGCGAAACCCATCATCATGACAGTCGACGATGAGCCACATGTGCTCAATGCGATTGCACGGGATTTGCAAGCACACTATCAGAGCGATTATCGAATCGTGAAGGCAAACTCGGGTAACGAAGCATTGGAGGCGGTACAGGAGTTCAAGCGAAGAAATGATTCGATTGCGCTGTTCCTGGTCGACCAGCGAATGCCTAAGATGAGTGGAGTCAAGTTCCTGGAAAAAAGCTTGAAACTCTATCCGGAAACGAAAAGGGTGCTACTCACTGCCTACGCTGACACGGAAGCGGCGATTACCAGTATCAATGCTATCGATCTTGACTACTACCTCATGAAGCCCTGGGATCCCCCGGAGGAACTCCTCTATCCGGTGCTGGATGACCTGTTGAGCGACTGGCAGGCCAGCGTGCCGGTTCCGTATGAGGGAATTCGAGTGGCCGGCACCCAGTGGTCAGCGAGTTCTCACAACGTCAAGGAATTTCTCGCCCGTAGCCAGATCCCCTACCAGTGGTTGGATATCGAGAGGGATGATGAGGCGAGAGAACTACTGGAGTCTACAACTGAAGATAGGCCTCGTTTGCCGACTCTGTTTTTCCCAGATGGCAGTACCTTGGNGGATCCGGACCTCCATACCCTGGCAGACAAGGTGGGTATGACAACCAAAGCTCAGCAGCCTTTCTACGATCTCATCATCATCGGTGCCGGTCCAGCCGGGCTGGCGGCTGCAGTCTATGGGGCGTCAGAGGGACTCCGGACGGTAGTGATCGAGGAGGAGGCGACAGGTGGGCAAGCGGGTACCAGTGCCCGGATTGAAAACTATCTGGGTTTTCCAAAGGGTATCAGTGGGGCGGACTTAGCACGACGCGCGACGACGCAGGCACAGCGCCTGGGAGCCGAGATCCTGACGGCCCAGCAGGTCACAGGACTGCGGGTCGAAGATCCCTACCGGATCGTGATGCTGGCGGATGGCAGCGAGTTGAGCTGTCATACTCTCGTCATTTCAACGGGGGTAAAAGTTCGCAAGCTCAATGTGCCGGGTATCGAACCGTTCATCGGAGGATCGGTGTACTACGGGGCAGCGACCTCCGAAGCCGTTTATTTCAAGGGTAAGAAGGTCTTCATAATTGGCGGCGCCAACTCCGCTGGCCAGGGTGCGATGTTTCTGTCGCGGTTCGCGAGCGAGGTGACGGTGTTGATTCGTGGAGATTCTCTGCAGAAAAGCATGTCTCAATACCTGATCGACCAGATCGATGATACGGAGAACATCTCGCTGATGGTAAACAGCGAGGTGGAGGCTGTGGATGGCACTGACCGTGTCGAGACGATCTCGATCAAGAACAACAAGAACGGTGGCTCCGAAACGATGCCCGCTGATGCGATCTTCATTTTCATTGGTGCCATACCAAATTCTGATATCGTCAATGATGTTGTCGAGTTGGACGAATCCGGATTCATCTACACAGGGCAGGACTTGATGCGCAACGGGCGACGGCCGAAGAACTGGAAGCTTAAGCGAGACCCCTTCCTGCTGGAGACAAGCATACCAGGCATCTTTGCAGCTGGCGATGTGCGCCACGGAGTAGTCAGGCGCGTGGCGACAGCTGTTGGCCAGGGGGCCATGTCGGTCAATTTCGTTCACAAGTATCTTGAAACCGTCTGAGGCACAAAGCTCTTGCCGGAGTCCCTCGACAACTCTACGGCTCCACCAAAAGCATGCTACTCTACCCAGACGCCTCCAGTCGACGAAGCAGAGCGGGCTTAAAACGCGCAAATACAGATCATCATCTGTATTCAGGTCGTATCTGATGTTCTCAACATTGGCTGAAACATGCGACGATATTGACTCGGTGTCAGCCCGGTGCGGCGCTTGAACAACCGTCGAAAGAACGAGGCGTCCTGGTAACTCACTTCCACACTGATCTCATCGACCGGTAACTGTCCGGATTCCAGCTGTCGTTTCGCTGCCTCGATGCGCAAATTTTGTAAATAATTGATCAGCGTGACGCCAGTTGCCGCCTTGAACCGCCGCTTCAAGGTGCGTTCAGGAATTTTGGATAACTTGACCACCCGTTTGATTGCATTGGTTTCCCTGAAATGCTTGCCAAGCCACTCCTCGCAGTTGCGCACAGCGGAGTCAGCATGCGATGTTCTGCGCACCAGGGTCACATAGGGCAGTTGCCCTTCACCGTGCCATTTCAGGAGATAGACAGTGGCGATTCGCAGTGCCTCCCCGGGGCTGACGTGGCGCGCTATGATGTGGATAGCGAGATCGTGCCAGGATGTCGTGCCACCTGCTGTGACGATGCGGCCCTGCGCATCAGCAAAGACCAGATTTGGTTCCGACAGAAAACGGACTTTCGGGTAGTGTTTTCTGAACAGATCCTGATAACCCCAGTGTGAAGTTGCCTCGCAACCATCGAGCAGACCTGTCTCGGCCAACATCACGGAGCCCGAACAGGCGGAGTAGAGAGTGGCGCCCTCATTGTACTTCCGGCGTATCCATTCCAGCAGATCAACATGGCGCCCGTGAATATCCTCGTCCGGCCCCAGCCAGAGTTCCGGCATTATCAGGATCTTGCATCCGGGATCGTCCGCGACAGAGAAGTCAGGCACAATCGGGATGCGATTGCCGCAGGTGAACGGATCATCTGTGGGTGCGACGATACGAACCTTGAAGAGATTCTGTACAGGCTCGGTCTGGACCAGTGTCTGCCAGATATTTCCTGCAGCGGAAAGTACGTCCAGCATGCCGTAGAGCGCAGAACCGGCGGTCTCCGGCACGGCGACAATCAGGACTTCCACTGGACTATGATTTGAATTTGTTTTCATGTTGGCTTTGAATAGTGGCGCAAATGACCTGTTTTTGTCAAATTTGGATCTTACGGAACATGTTTGCGTGCTCTATAGTTTAACTACAGTCACTTAGAGGCAATGACACACCCTGAATGACTCTTCGAGAAACCAACATGAACAAGGAGAAATACAATGTCAAATCAACAGGCAAATAGACAACAGCAAGACACAATGACCAGTCAGTATGTCAATGGCATCCACATGGAGACACTGCAAGGGACTGTCAATGCCATCGACCAGGAGCCTGATCTGGGGGCGTGCAAATTCCGTGCAAGCAATACCTGGCTGGGGGGCAACCATAATCGCACCAGGATTACAGGCTTCTATGGCGCAAAGCAGGAAATCTCTCATAAGCAACAGTTTGAGCTGCATGCCGATGAGCCTCCCATTCTTGCTGGGAACGACGAAGGCGCCAACCCGGTCGAGCATCTACTGAATGCACTCGCAGCCTGTGTCACCACGAGCATGGTGGCTCATGCTGCAGTGCGGGGCATCCATATTGAGGAACTCGAGTCTGAGCTTGAAGGTGACATCGACCTGCGTGGGTTTCTGGGCCTTTCCAATGATGTGCCAAGAGGCTTTACCAACATCCGTGTCAACTTCAAGGTCAAGGCCGACGTAGACAACATGGAAAGGCTGAAAAAACTGACTGCCTATTCACCGGTTTATAACACCATCACCCAGGGGGCCAAGGTGGATATCCACGTGGAGGAGAAATAACGAGATGGTCCAGCAGCCAGCCATAACGGTACATATTTCCATGCCGTGATGAGCTGGTTGCATGAGCTTGAAGAGCTGGAAATGAACCGATATGTGTTGTGAGAGACCTTTCTGGTACCTGCGACAGAACCACTTGGTTATTGATAACACTCTTCATCAGTCGTTGACTGGCAGGGTCTGCTCCATTCAGATTTCCCAAGCGACGTTTCAAGCCATGAATTCAGGTCCTCAGGCAGACCGCAATCACCGTTTGTGCACCACTAGCGTGCGTCTGCGTAGGCTAAGCGGTTATATCAAAATTTCCTCAGCCCTTGATCATCACGTAAAAGTTGTTCATGAAATCGTGTTCTAGCTGGTTGACCTCTACCCGGGTAAATCCGGCTGTACGCAGCATCTCAGTGGCAAGCTCCTCCCCCCACATGGTACCGAGACCCGCACCATCCTGCGCCAGCGACACGGTCATGCAGTGCATCGTCGAGAGAGTGTAGAGCAGAGGTGCAATGGGATGGTCAAGGTTGTTCTCCAGATGACTCGAAGCGCGGATATCCTGCATCAGGAATATGCCGTCCGGCTTGAGTGTCTTGTATATGCCGTCGAGTACGCTTTGCGGCGCCGCCTGATCATGGATGGCGTCGAAGGCGGTTACCCAGTCAAAAGCATTGGCATCGGCCTGCCCCGCAAAATCGGTCAGGTCACGCTCCTCAAACTGAATGTTGGTCAGGCCGGATTTGATGGCGCTATTGCGCGCCTCGTCCAACGCCTGATGCGAAAGATCATAACCGGTAAACTCCGAATTGGGATAGCGCTCCGCCAGCCACAATAGCAGTGCTCCCTTGCCGCAGCCGACATCGAGTACGCGTATACCTGCTTCGAGCCGTGGGATAAGCTGGCTGACCAGCGGCAGGATGTGTGTTTCAAAAGCAGCCAATACAGTCTGGCCGCTGTCTTCCGCCATCACTTTGTGAAAACGCGGATAGTATTCATAACCCACGCCGCCACCCTGGCGAAAACAGTCGACGATGCGGTCCTCGACCTGTCCCATCATGCTGATGTACTGTGCAAAGACCGCAATATTGTCAGGTGAGGCGCTGCGTGTCAGCAGTGCCGCATGGGATTCTGGCAGCTGATATCTCTCGCTGTCAGGAGAATATCTCACCACGCCACTGGCGACCATTGCCGCCAACCACTCCCGGACATAGCGCTCCTCAAGTCCTGCATGCGTGGAGATTTCACCAGCCGTTGCATCCGGCAACTCGGACATGCTGTCGAAAAGAGCGGTACGATGGCCGATGGAAACCATCAGCGACAGAGCCCCCTGGTTCAGCATATCCAGCATCTGCCCGGCAAAGGCGTCGACAGTTTTAACATCGTTCAGCATTGGAATACAGGCATTACACATGATTTTCACCTCATCGATAGAATTTACTGTTTGTGTAATGTAAGTCTAGATGGGACGTTATTAAGGGTTCAATACAGATACCAGGTTTATTTTATAGCGCATAACATTCTGTTTTTGTTGTCTTTTTGATTTTCTCCTTGAGATTTTTTCAACCCCTGATCGCCTGGAGACCCTGTTTCTGACCCAGGGTACAAAAACCAACCTGAAATCTGGGGTAAACTTGATAACAACAGAAACAGATCAACGCAATTAGACTGAGGAAACAGCATTGCCACGCGACGGCGCTATTACACGCAACAAGATCATGGATACCGCCCAGAATATGGTGCTGGATGTTGGCTTGTCCGGTACCTCGGTGGAGAAGGTCGTTGACCAGGCGGGCGTCACCAAGGGGACTTTTTTTTATCACTTCAAGACCAAGAACGATCTGGCGGCCGCCCTGATCGAGCGCTATGCTGATGATGACAGACAACACTTCCTCGACACCATGGCAGAAGCCGAACAGCTGTCACGTGATCCGTTGCAGCAATTGCTGCTCTTCGTCGGTCTCTTTATCAAAATGACTGACCAGCTGGAAGCCCCGTTTCCGGGCTGTCTCTACGCCGCCTACTGCTACCAAAGCGGCGCAATCTCTGCCGAGATCATGCAGAAGACGGAACGCATGATGCGCTTCTGGCGTGAACAACTCAGCACAAAAATCGACGAGGTAACTTCTCTCTACCCTCCCAGGATACCGATCGAGAATGACCAGGTCGCGGATCATCTGCTGGCAACTTTCGAGGGCGCATTCATTCTCGCCAAGGTGATGAACGAATCTAAACTCGCTTCGCAACAGCTAGTCCAGTGCCGCAACTATCTGGAGCTGTTGTTTGAGGAGAAATGAGATGAAGTTTTTGAGAATTTCAGTTGTTGACAGTCATCTGATAGGCATAAACACAAATTACCTCGCACTTAGAAAAAACTGAATGGCTCCCCCTTATTGACCGGCCATTCATTGCACGCACCCCTGAATTCAGCCCATTTCGCTCATTGACTGGATGACTCTGCGCGTGAATCGGACATTGGTGTCTTGGTGGTTATCCCTGACCTAGCCATGCAATCCTTTGATTCCTACGGTTGGAGGTATAGCATCTTGAATCCATAGCATATCTTGAATCAAAATTGCCAGAACCTAGTGCCTCATATCTCGCTGA
>JGI24023J19991_10001769_pt1 | contig 16257 bp, 12 predicted proteins | sample Cruoilmetagenom1_FD_19991 | JGI IMG/M metagenome (IMG submission 19991) | reverse complement strand
GGCTGGAATCTTGACCGATAAGGTCTTGTCTTCCTGAACGCGCCCTTGACCGTGACAGGAACGACAGGGATCTTTGATCTGCTTACCAGTGCCCCGGCAAGCCGGACAGGTCTGTTGAAGAGAGAAGAAACCCTGCTGCATACGCACGCTTCCGTGCCCGTTGCAGGTCGAACAAACCACAGGGCTGCTGCCCGTCTGCGCCCCACTGCCGCCGCAATACTGGCAGGCAGCCATCACCGGCACACGGATTTTGACCTCGGTTCCCGCAACCGCCTCTTCGAGGCTCAATTCCAGATTGTAACGCAGGTCGGCGCCGCGTTCGACACCTCCCCGCCTTCTGCCGCCGCCGAAAATATCACCGAACACATCGCCGAAAATATCGCTGAAGGTTTCAGCACCGCCAAAACCGGCGCCGCCGCCCCCCATCGAAGGGTCGATGCCGGCATGCCCGAACTGATCGTACGCCGAACGCTTCTTCGGGTCGGAGAGCACCTCGTAGGCCTCCTTGACCGTCTTGAACTTCTCTTCGGCAGATGGTTTGTTCTTGTTCCTGTCCGGGTGAAATTTCATCGCCAACCGGCGATAGCTTTTCTTGATTTCGCTATCGCTGGCGTTGCGAGAGACGCCCAGCAATTCGTAATAATCCTGTTTTGCCATATTTGTTTCAATCCGCTCCCGGCAGTAAAGCCGGGAGATGCGGCTCCTGGATGAGGAACCTTCGATATTTTCTGATAACGCACACAGCCGCCGGCTCACGCCGGCGGCTTTATCCAAATGCAAGTTGAAGAGAGAAACCGTCAGGGACGATCGGTCTGTTTACTTCTTATCGTCCTTGACTTCCTCGAACTCGGCGTCAACGACATTTCCATCCGAACCGCCCGTTTCGCCAGCACCAGCCGATTCGGCCCCCGCCGAAGAAGCATCCGGCTGAGCAGCTTCCGCCTTCTGCGCATAGACCCGTTCGGCAAGTTTGCCGGAGAGATCGGTCAAGGCTTTGGTCTTTTCCTCGATGACAGCTTTTTCATCGCCTTTGACAGCCTCCTTGAGCGCTTCGATCGCCGCTTCGATGCCGCTCTTTTCAGCGGGCTCGACCTTGTCGCCGAGCTCTTCCAGCGACTTGCCGGTAGCGTGGATCAAGGCATCGGCCTGGTTGCGCGCATCGACCAATTCATGAAGCTTGCGATCCTCTTCCGCATGCGCTTCGGCATCTTTCACCATACGATCGACTTCGTCGTCCGACAGACCGCTGGATGCCTTGATCACGATCGACTGGGCTTTGCCGGTCGCCTTGTCTTTGGCTGAGACGTTCAAGATCCCGTTCGCGTCGATATCGAACATCACCTCGATCTGCGGCACGCCGCGCGGCGCCGGTGGAATATCGGTCAAGTCGAAGCGGCCAAGAGACTTGTTGCCGGAGGCCATTTCACGCTCGCCTTGCAACACATGGACGGTCACAGCCATCTGACTGTCCTCGGCGGTCGAGAAAACCTGAGTCGCCTTGGTCGGAATGGTGGTGTTCTTTTCGATCAGTTTCGTCATGACACCACCGAGCGTTTCGATCCCCAGCGACAGCGGCGTCACATCGAGCAGCAACACGTCCTTGACTTCACCACCGAGCACACCTGCCTGAATTGCCGCGCCGACCGCAACCGCCTCGTCCGGATTCACATCCTTGCGCGGCTCTTTGCCGAAAAACTCCTCGACGGCCTCCTGAACCTTCGGCATACGGGTCTGACCACCCACCAGAATCACGTCATCGATCTCCGAGGCCGACAATCCGGCATCTTTCAACGCCGTTTCACAAGGACCTTTGGTCCGCAGGATCAGCTCTTCCACCAAAGCCTCGAGCTTGGCGCGCGTCATTTTGATGTTGAGATGCTTCGGTCCGCTCGCGTCCGCCGTAATATAGGGCAGATTGACATCGGTCTGTTGGGTGGACGAGAGTTCGATCTTGGTTTTTTCGGCAGCATCCTTGAGGCGTTGCAAGGCCAAAGGATCGTTATGCAAGTCGATGCCATGTTCTTTCTTGAACTCATCAGCCAGGTAATCCATGATACGCAGATCGAAATCTTCGCCGCCGAGGAAGGTATCCCCATTGGTCGCCAGCACTTCAAACTGATGCTCGCCTTCGATTTCGGCGATCTCGATGATCGAAATATCGAACGTTCCTCCACCCAGGTCGTAGACGGCGATCTTGGAGTCACCATGCTTCTTGTCCATGCCATAGGCAAGCGATGCGGCCGTCGGTTCATTGATGATGCGGCGAACCTCAAGACCGGCGATGCGTCCCGCATCCTTCGTCGCCTGTCGCTGGGAGTCGTTGAAATAGGCGGGCACGGTAATGACCGCTTCCTTGACCTCTTCGCCAAGATAGGCCTCAGCATCCTTTTTCAGCTTCATCAGAACACGTGCGGATACCTCCGGCGGAGCCATTTTTTTGCCGTTGGCTTCCACCCATGCGTCGCCGTTTTCCGCCGCGACGATTCTGTACGGCACCATTTTGATGTCCTTTTGCACCACCTCGTCCTGAAAACGGCGCCCGATCAACCGTTTGATCGCAAACAGAGTATTGACAGGATTGGTGACCGCCTGCCGCTTCGCCGACTGCCCGACCAGCACCTCGCCTTCACTGCTAAACGCCACGATCGAAGGGGTTGTCCTCGCGCCTTCGCTGTTTTCGATCACCCGCGGCTTGCCGCCTTCAAGGACCGCCACGCACGAATTTGTTGTTCCCAAATCGATTCCGATGATTTTTGCCATTGCTATCTCCAAGTTAAATCGTTTGACCTGTTCTTTCGTTCCAAGCTACCTTCTGATATGGGGCTGTGGCTTATGATTTCAAGCCTGTTTGCCGGTTTCTCTCTATTTTGTGTCGGCCTGCGCCACGATAACCATCGCAGGACGGATCAAACGGTCGTTCAGAAGATACCCTTTTTGAAACACCTGGACGACGGTATTAGGCTCAACGTCCGCCCTCGGCTGCATCGACATCGCTGCATGCCGGTCAGGATTGAAAGGTTCGCCGACAGGGTCCAATACAGTGACATTGAACTTTTCCAGGATAGAAAGAAATTGCTTCAGGATGAGCTCATTGCCTTCACGAATTTTACTGATGTCCGGCGTATCCGCCGACGCTGCCTGCACTGCCAGTTCGACACTGTCGATCACCGGCAGAAGTTCCTTGACAAATCTTTCCAAGGCATATTTATGCGCATTCTGTAATTCCTTCTCCGTCCGGCGGCGAAGATTTTCCATTTCCGCCTGCATACGCAGCAGTTTATCCCAGTTCTCCTTGGCTTTATTGCTTGCCTCCTCCAACTGCCGGGCGAGCTCTTCAGCCGAAAACGTCTCATTCTCGACTTCATCCAGAAGCTGTTCCGCCTCGTGTTCAATTGCTTCGCGTTCAGCCTCTTCGGATTCGACAGGGCTCTCCTTCTCCAATAGATGTTCGCGAGTATCCTCATCACCGCTCATAGCTTGGCTCCCAGTTAAGTTACTCTTTTGATGTATCAATGCTCGTTTTTCTCTTGAATTCACAGTACTCGGCACGGTTTCAAAGCGCTCGCGCGCAAACAACAGCCGCGCCCGGCCGTAGGCCCATGCCCATAGGAGCCTGCAAAATCAGGAGATAGTCAGTCGGTTTCGTAACTATTCAGCATATCTTCGAGTAACCACATGATTGACGGCAGTAGGGTGTTCGTGGAGGAAGTGACGTTGGCAAGGATGCCAACGTCAAGCGTACATGGATGTATTCACAGCGTCTTCCGGAACGAACACCCTACTGCCGTCACATTCGAAGAAAGGTGCTGAATAGTTACTCGGTTTCTAAGATGGGGACGAAGTTTTTTGATTCAAGGCCGCACCCAACAATTTTGCTGTTGCATCGACCAGGGGAATCACGCGCTCGTATTTCATTCGGGTGGGACCGATCACGCCGAGAACACCAGCCACTTCATCGTCGACGGAATAGGTCGATGTCACCACGCTGCAACTGTCCAATGCCCGATAACCGGATTCCTCGCCGATAAAAATCTGGATGCCGTCCGCTTCCAGGCATTGATCGAGAAGATGGATAAGGCCGCGCTTGTAGTTGAACGCTTCGAACAGCTGCCGCAAACGCTCCATATCCGAAAGCTCGGTGAAATCCATAAGATTGGTCTCACCGCTCAACACAAGGTCATCCTTTTTCTCATCATTGCGGATAGCGAGCGCGGCCATTTCGATCGCATGGAGCATTTCCCGATTCATGAGCTCACGTGTTTCCTGCAACTCCTTCAGGATACTGGCGCGCACTGCGGACAGATCCTTGCCTTCGAAAATAGTGTTGAGATAGTTCGAGGCCTGCAGCAACTCAGCGGCGCTGAATTCTTTTGCCGGGCGAATAATCTTGTTGTGCACTTCCTGTTCATTCGTCACCAAAATGACCAAAACACGGCCATGTGAAATCGGCAGGAACTCGATATGTCTGAAAGCGACGGTTTCACGACGGGGAAACGTCACCACACCGGCCATTTGGGTGACACTGGAAAGCAGTTTCGAAGCCGTCTCGATAAGAGTATTCGCATCATCCTGTGCCTCGAAATCACCCTTCAGCTGTCTGACTTCCAGCATGTCCAATGGCCTCACGGTTAGCAAAATATCCACAAAAAAGCGATAACCACTGACGGTGGGAACACGCCCTGCGGATGTATGCGGTGAGGTGACAAGACCGCAATCCTCCAGATCCGCCATGATATTTCTGATCGTTGCCGGACTGATGGATAAATTCGACTCACGCGAAAGCACCCGTGAGCCGACAGGATGCCCTTCCTGTATATAACGCTCCACCAGGACCTTTAACAGTTGCTGTGCTCTTTCGTTGAGTTCCGGAAGTTTTGACACGATGACCTCTAAAATGAATCAGTGTTCTTTTAGGAACCTGGAATAACTGCGCCTGGGCATAGCCCGAAATACGTTATCACCGACCGGTACGGCGGGTCACACATATCTTAGGCCCTTTTGGCAACGTCGCGCCAACAAAAAAATTAGCAACCAGGGAAAAATGTGTCAAGATACACATTCAAGCATCCAAGCATCCAAGCATCCAAGCATCCAAGCATCCAAGCATCCAAGCGGTCATTATCTTTGGCATAACGGGCGGCACGCGACATAAAAAACCTGATGACTTTCCATTTTAGAACAATCGGCCTCATCGGAAAACCGAGCGCCGCCATCGCCGAGATCCTCTCGATCCTTTACAACTACTTAACCGAACATCAGCTTCGCGTTGTGGTCGAAGCCAGCTGCACGCCATTCATCAACCGCCCATTACCGGAAGTGTGCCACATTTCAGAACTCGGCAAACGGTGCGATCTCGCTATCACCGTCGGCGGCGATGGTACCTTTCTGTCGGCCGCGCGCACCCTTGCCCAATACGATGTGCCTTTGATCGGCGTAAACTTCGGCCGCCTGGGATTTCTGGTGGATATTTCTCCTGCCGAACTTATTGTCAAACTCGACGAAATCCTCAGCGGCCACTATATCTCCGAGAAACGTTACTTGATTCGCGCCAGGATTATGCGGGACGAACAAGTCATCCACGAGCAAACCGCAGTCAACGAAGTGGTCATTCACCGTTGGATTACGCCGAGCATGATTGAGATTGTCACGTCGATCAACGGCGTTTTCCTCAATTCTCAACGTTCCGACGGCCTGATTATTTCTACGCCGACGGGTTCGACCGCTTATGCGCTGTCTGGCGGCGGCCCCATCCTGCACCCTTCCCTGAAAGCCATCGTACTGGTACCGATCAACCCCCATACGCTGACAAACCGCCCTATCGTAATCGATGACGACAGCAAGCTCGAAATCGCTTTTAACCAAAAAGAACAGATCAATGCACAAATCACCTGTGACGACATCTCCATTCCTGATGTGTTGATCAGCGATCGCATTCAGATTCAAAAGGACCCCAACCCGATTCGCATCCTTCATCCCACGGATTATGATTTTTTCGATATTCTGCGCGTCAAACTGAATTGGAGTAGCTGAGTCACCGTTATGCTTTGCTCATTGACCATACGCAATCTTGCTGTCGTGGAATCACTGGAATTGGAGTTTGAAAAGGGTCTGACCGTCCTGACCGGGGAAACCGGCGCGGGCAAGTCGATATTGCTCACAGCTCTCGGACTCGCCTTGGGCGGCCGCGCCGACCCATCCTATATCCGGCCCGGCAACGGGCGAGCCGAAATTCATCTGGAGTTTGATGTCGCCGATGCCCGATCGGCTTACCAATGGCTCAAAGGGCAGGAACTCGATGAAGACAAGCACTGCCTGATCCGCCGCATCATCAGCACGGATGGGCGCTCCAAGGCATTTATCAATAATCGGCCGACAACACTGCAGTCCCTGCAGACGCTGAGCAGGACATTGATCGAAATTCACGGACAGCACGCCCATCTCACGCTCCTGAAAAACAGCGAACAACAACGCCTGCTCGATGATTTCGCCAACAACGGCGCTCTCCTCAACGACGTCAATGTACTGTTCAACCGGTGGGACAGCACACGAAAAGAGCTGGAACGGCAGATTGATGCCGCGAATGAGCAATCCGCCCAGGAAGAGTTGCTTCGTTATCAAATCCAGGAACTGGAACAGATCGGCGTGGAGGCACTCGATTATTCTGCGCTGATAGAAGAACACAGCCTGCAAGCCAATCTCGGCAACATCCTGAACACCGGACAAAGCCAACTGGAACAACTGTACGAGAACGAACAGCACTCGGTTTACGCCCTGCTCAACCAGTCGATTCAGGCCTTTTCGGAACTCAGTCGAATCACGCCCGAATTGAATGAAATCTCGGAACTCTTGAATGACGCCCAAATACAGGTCCGGGAAGCAGGTCAGCAGCTGCGCTGGAAACTGGAGTCACTCGAATCCGACCCGCAAAGGCTAAACTGGCTCGAAGAGCAATTGAGCACCATCCATGCCCTGGCCCGCAAACACCACGTCAAACCGGAACGGCTGCCTGAACACCTCGAAGAACAGCGTCGAACATTACAGACAATCGCACATCGCAGCGATCAAATCGAAGAACTCGAAGCGGCGATCGATCAGACTTTGACTGCCTATCATGAACAGGCCAAACAACTGTCAAGCCGGCGTCACGAATATGCGCACTCCTTACAGAAAAAAGTATCGGACATCATCAAAACACTGGGCATGGCACAGGGCGAGTTTTTCATCGAGGTCACCACACATTCCGGCAACGATCCCCAGCCGGGCGGGTGCGACCAGATCGATTTTCGAGTGACAACCAACCCGGGGATGCCCCCGCGCCCACTGGCAAAAATTGCATCCGGGGGCGAGCTTTCCAGAATCGGCCTGGCAATCCAGGTCGCGGCTACCGGCAGAAAAAGCACACCAACAATGATTTTTGACGAGGTGGATGCGGGCATCGGCGGCGGCATTGCCGAAATTGTCGGCAAACAACTCCGCACACTGGGCTCTGATCGACAAGTCCTCTGTGTGACGCACCTGCCGCAGGTCGCGGCTCAATCCCATCGTCACTTGCTGGTCGAAAAAACCAGCACCGCCGACTCGACCCACACGCTGGTAAGACCGTTGTCGAGAAAAGAGAGGAGAGAGGAAATCGCTCGCATGTTGGGCGGTGTCAAGATCACCCAAAATACGCTCGCCCATGCCGAAGAGATGCTGCGTTGCGCGGTGGAGCGATAGCAACCGTTCGCATTCACCCCTTGCCCGATACCGGGCTTACCAGGAGGCTGTCCGAGAATAGACTGATCTACTGCGGCCAAGCCTGATCGGCCAGATTTTCCGATCATTTTGATGAAATACATCCCTGTATATCACCCCTTCGGGGTCACTTTCAGCGGTCCAAATCCGCTCCCGGCAGATTTGTCGTTAAATAGGCTCGCTATTCGCCTCAAATGATCAAAAAATCTGACTCAATCAGTCTTGCCCTCGCTACGATCGCTATTCTCGGACAGCCTCCTAGCATGTCATTCGAGCCGAAAGGGGAAATGACACCCAAAAGCAGTGGATGCAGGGAATGAATTGTTACTCAGAACAATAAAGACATTCCCTGCTCCTCTCGCACTTATCTGCAATAAGTGCGTCTGATTCCGTGGAACAATGGAGACGTTTCGAAATCAGAATTTAATCGCTAGATCTTCCAAACTGCAACCTTGCGCAATAAGTTCCCTGATCCACGCCGGCTGCATCCCCCGCCCGGTCCATTGCCTCGATGGATCATTGGGGTCTTGATACTTAGGAGGGACTTTCATGCCTCTCCTGGCCGTTCTCCTGCCATCCCTGATTTCAACGGTAGCATCAATCGATGCAGCCAGTTGTCTGATTTGCGCAATCACCTCTTTCCGCTTACTCTCTTTCTTGGCCCTTAACGCTTTTTCCGCATCGGCGATCATATTCTTTAAGTCGCTTTCTGACAGCTGATTCAAATCTGTATCCATATTGCCTCTCACAATCAAGTTCAGTCAATAATATAAAGGCTGTTAATTATATACCATAGGAAACGCATTAGCCTAATATTATTCAGCGCATTGACATTGATACTGTTTCCTGGGATCTCTTATTTTCTCTTGACAGGGTGAGCAATCGACAATCCCACCGTGCATGCATTCTCTCTTACATAACTTCGAGACGAACCACACGCTCAGGAACCAAGTTGAGATTCCTGCCCCAGTCAATGACAGGATTAGCAGGATTAATAGGATTTCTCAAGTTTACACACGAAATCATCGCGCCTGTTGAGCGACCTTTGCTGCCTGCACGTTCCGTGTTCTTCGCCGAACACCCCGTTTTTCATTCGCCTGCGTGGTTATGGTAACATGGGCTGTTTTTCATCCCTGTAGACTTCCGGAGAAACAGGCCGTTGCCTTGCAAAAGCCGGTGCCGAACATCATCCTCTTGAATCTACGCATCCATCCGCAATGCCATCGAACACCCCTCACAACCAGCACTATTCCCCGCTCAACCCGCCCATCCCGGAGAAAACGGAAGAAGTCGTATGGCGGCAGCTCACCGGCTGCAGCGACTCACTGGCTTTGGCAGCCGCTGTCAACCGGCAGAACGGGCTGTTTGTCATCGTCACTGCGGATAGCAAAGCCGCCTTACGATTAGAGCACGAACTCGAGTTTTTCCTGGGCAAACAGTCGCCCGTGCTGCATTTTCCCGACTGGGAAACCCTGCCGTACGATCTCTTCTCGCCGTTGCCGGAAATCATCTCCCAGCGGCTGAAAACGCTCTCCTCCCTGCCGCAAATCAAGCGCGGCGTCCTGGTTGTATCAATTGCCACCTTTATGCAAAAACTTGCTCCGCGGGAGCATATCCTTGCCAACAGTCTGGTACTCGAACGTGGCGACACACTCGTTCTGGAAGAGACGCGACAGCGGCTCGAACAGGTCGGATATCAATGCGTCGGACAGGTGTTTCAGCACGGCGAATTCGCCATCCGGGGCTCGATCATCGATCTGTTCCCCATGGGCAGCTCCGTACCGTACAGAATCGAGCTTTTTGACGATGAAGTCGAAACCATTCGCACGTTCGATGTCGACACACAGCGATCCCTGGAAAAAGTCGACCGGATCGAGCTGTTTCCGGCCCGCGAATTTCCTTTTACCGATGAATCGATCAAACTGTTCCGCCGGTCGTTTCGCTCACATTTTCCAGAGATCGCCGGGCGTGCACCGATTTATCAGGATGTCAGCCGGAGCATCACCCCGGCGGGGATCGAATATTACCTCCCTCTGTTCGTGGATAAGACCGAAACACTGCTCGACTACCTGCCCGGCCAAACGACGCTGGTATTCATGGACGCCGCGCAATCAAGAGCCACGGAATTTTTCCATGAGGTGCAGGACCGCTTCGAACAGCGCAAAGAGAGCTGGGACCGGCCGGTTCTGGCGCCTGATGCATTGTATCTCCCGCCGGACGAATTGATCGATCGGATCGACCCGTTCGCCCTTGTCCATATTCCGGCACCCGATTCGGAATCCTCGCAAACCGTCGGCACACCGGCACTGTTTGCAACCCGCCCCCTGCCCGACGTATCGCTGCGCCCGGGACTCAAGCGCCCCACTCACGCCCTTGAGACCTTCCTGAATGAAGGTTCAGGCCGCGTCCTATTCGTTGCCGAAACCACCGGCCACCGCGAAGCCTTGCTGGAGACCCTGCATAAACAGGGCATTCGGCCGCATCCGGTCGACTCCTGGAACGATTTTATCAATACGGATGAATCACCGTGCATTGTCGTCGCACCGATGGACCATGGCTTGTGGCTGGACGATCCAGCGATCGTCATCATTACCGAAAGCCAGATCACCGGCGAGCGCGCACAGCAGCGCCGACGCCGCCGAAAGGCCGCCAGCCAGGAGTTGGAAAACGTTGTCAACAACCTGACCGAACTCACGATCGGCGCACCGGTCGTGCACCGCGATCACGGCGTCGGACGTTACCAGGGACTGCAAAAGCTGCAGGTCGGCGACCTTGAAACCGAATTTCTGACCCTTCAATACGCCAACAACGACAAACTATATGTCCCGGTCGCATCGATTCAGTTGATCAGTCGCTATACCGGCGCCAGTCCGGAAACAGCACCGCTGCATAAACTCGGCAGCGACCGATGGAACAAGGCCAGGCGTAAAGCGATGGAGCGCGTCCGTGACGTGGCGGCAGAGCTGCTCGATGTCCAGGCCAAACGGGCGGCAAAACAGGGTTATGCATTCAGCACGAACAGCGAAGATTATGAAGCATTTGCCTTGGCATTTCCCTTTGAGGAGACACCGGATCAGCTCACGGCGATTCAAGACGTCATCGCCGACATGCACTCGGAACAGCCGATGGATCGCGTCATCTGCGGCGATGTCGGTTTTGGAAAGACCGAAGTCGCTTTGCGCGCCGCGTTTATCGCCGCGGAAAATGATAAACAGGTCGCCGTATTGGTGCCGACAACCCTGCTGGCTCAACAGCACTTCCAAACCTTCCGGGACCGCTTTGCCGACACCCCGATCCGTGTCGAAGTACTTTCCCGCTTCGTCACCAAGAAGCAGCAGGAGCAAGTCCTTCAGGCCGTGGCCGATGGAGCGGTCGATCTTCTTATCGGCACTCATAAACTGTTGCAGAAAGGCATCCGCTACAAGAATCTCGGCTTGGTGATCATCGACGAAGAACACCGTTTCGGCGTCCGCCACAAAGAGCATTTCAAGAAACTACGCAGCGAACTGGATCTGTTGACCCTGACCGCCACGCCGATTCCGCGCACACTGAATATGGCGATGGCCGGACTGCGCGACATTTCGATCATCGCCAGTCCGCCGCCGAACCGCCATGCCATAAAAACTTTTGTCACGGAATGGACCGATGCTCTCATTCAGGAAGCCTGTCTTCGCGAAATCAAACGCGGCGGCCAGGTCTTTTTTCTGCACAACACTGTCAAAACCATCGACCGCATGGCGGAGGAACTGGCAGAGCTGGTCCCTGATGCACGCATCGAAATTGCCCACGGCCAGATGCCGGAACGTGAACTCGAGCGCATCATGCTCGATTTCTATCACCAGCGCTCCAGTGTTCTGGTCTGTACGACAATCATCGAAAGCGGCATCGACATCCCCAGCGCCAACACGATTATCATCAATCGCGCCGATAAATTGGGGCTGGCACAGCTCCATCAACTGCGCGGCCGGGTCGGACGGTCTCACCACCGGGCCTATGCCTATCTTCTGATCCCGTCCAAGAATCTGATGACTTCCGATGCCGCGAAACGGCTGCAGGCGATCGAAGCATCCGGCGAACTCGGCACCGGCTTCATGCTCTCTTCACACGATCTGGAAATACGTGGAGCGGGCGAGTTGCTCGGCGAAGAGCAGAGCGGACAAATTCAGGAGATCGGTTTCACCCTCTATATGGAATTACTGGAGCGGGCGGTGTCCGCGCTTAAATCCGGGCGGCACCCTGAGCTGGAAGCACCGCTCGAAACCGGTCCGGAGGTCGACTTGCAAGCCGCGTCGCTGATTCCCGATGACTACCTGCCGGATGTCCACGCCCGCCTGGTTTTCTATAAGCGCATTGCCAACGCGACCGACGAAGCGGCACTTCGCGATCTCCAGGTGGAAATGATCGACCGTTTCGGCCTGTTGCCGGAAGCGACCAAAAACCTTTTTGCGATTACCCGGCTCAAACTGTACGCAGGCGCAATGGGCATCCGAAAAATCGAAGCGGGCGAGGATGGCGGACGCATCGTGTTCACGCCGGAACCCGATATCGACCCGACAAAGTTGATCCAATTGATCCAGAAGCAACCGAACTGCTATCGCCTGGACGGTCCCGAGAAATTGAGCTTCAGCAAGACTCTTGATACGACAGAGGACAAAACCGCCTTTCTCCATCAACTGCTCGATGCTTTGAGCGACAAGGCAGAGCCCGCCACCACCGCCCCACCGGGATGACGAACCGCGCCAATTCATCGGGCATCTGTTCACTCCCCCGTCACCAACCAATCTCTGTCAATAAAAAAAGGCCGCGAGCGGCCAGTGATTCCACAGTCCCCTCTCCCTCTGGGAGAGGGGATCTGAATGATTTCTTCGTCGCTCGCTCTCCACCATTCATTCAGCCGATACAAAACAGCGCAGAAGCCGAATCACATCCTGCATCCCTTTGTCCATGTTGGCCCTGATTTCATCCATCCTGATTTCGGTTTCGGTTTTCCCGGCCGCCCAGTTGACCACGACAGCGCAGCAGGCATAATCCATCCCCAGCTCCCTGGCCAACGCCGCCTCCGGCATGCCGGTCATACCGACCAGATCGCAGCCATCGCGCTCCATCCGGCACACTTCGGCCGCCGTTTCCAGCCTCGGCCCCTGGGTGCAGCCATAAGTGCCGCTGCGACAAACGAAAAGGCCGGCCCGTTCAGCCGCCTCGATCAAGCGAACGCGCAAATGAGCGCTGTAGGGATGGGTAAAATCGATATGGGTGACGGCATCAAGCGCCTCCTCGAAAAAGGTATGAGGGCGCCCATGCGTATAATCGATGATATGATCAGGGACGATCAGCCGTCCGGGTTCCATGTCGCGCCGGATGCCGCCCACCGCGGCAATCGCAATCACCTCGGCGACGCTGGCCTGCTTCAGCGCCCAGATATTGGCGCGATAATTGATTTTATGGGGAGGGATGGTGTGCCGATCGCCGTGGCGCGCCAGAAACACGATCTCACGACCAAACAGGCGCCCGAATGTAAGCTCGGCGGACGGCGCCCCATACGGCGTCTGAACGAACTCCCGCCGGTCGATTTCCATCTCCTGCAGACGGCTCAAACCCGAACCGCCGACCAATGCCAGCCCGCTCACGTCGAATACGATCTAAGAATCTTTACATGCATAGATACCTGCCGCATTTCTCAAATAGCCTTTGTAGTCCATCCCATAGCCGAACAGATAGCGATCATCCGCTTGAAGCCCCAGGAAATCGGCGCGGTGAGGCTTGGCCCGATCGAGGAGCTTATTCACCAGGACGGCGCTGTAAACCGCTTTCGCCCCTCGATCCTTGCAGTAATCACAGATCGCTTGCAGCGTAATGCCTTCATCCAGGACATCATCGATCACCAACACGGTGCGTCCTTGGAGGGGCTGTCTCGGTTTCAGTATCCACTCGATGTCACTGCCCGACAGCCCACCCCGGTAACGCGTCGCATGAATCGAATCGAGCGTCAGCGGAAACCGGAGCCGTGGCAACAATTTCCCTGTCGGGATCACACCACCGATCAACACACAGAGCACCAGCGGGTCGGTACCGGCCAAAGCCCCGGTGATCTCTTTTGCCATCCGGTCGATAGCAGCTTCCACCTCCTGCTCGGAATAGAGGATATCCGCTTCGGCCTCGACCTTTTTGACTTCTTCTCCGATTTGCATTAGATCACACTCGAGCGTTCAATTGTTCAATGTCATCAACCGCCCGCCGCCATTGTGCGCTGCCCAGAAGCACCGACCGCTCCACTCGGCGCCGTGCACGCATCGCCAGCAGCCGTTTCCGTCGAACCCGCTCATAATCCCAGTCGCGAAGCGACTCCAATACTTCCTCCGCCGCAGCCGGCCGATTACATACCAACACCATGTCACACCCGGCCGCCAACGCTTCTTTCGCACGCTCGGCATACCCCCCGGCAAACGCCGCACCCTCCATGCTCAAATCATCGCTGAACACCGCTCCGGCAAAGCCAAACCGCCGGCGCAGCACCTCTTCGATCCAAAACAGAGAAAAACAGGCCGGCCGGCTGTCAACATCAGAATAGACCACATGCGCCGGCATGATACCCTCCAGCCCGGCATCGATCAGCTTCCGAAACGGCAGCAGATCCCGCGCCAGGATCTGCTCGAACGGGCGCTTGTCCTCCGGCAGAGCCAAATGTGAATCCAGCGCAACACCGCCGTGCCCTGGAAAGTGCTTGCCGACGGCCGCCATGCCGGCTCTGTTCATACCCGACCGAAATGCCAGCGCCATCTCCGATACGATCTCGGGCCGGTCCGAAAAGGCCCGGTCGCCGATGATTTCACTGATGCCGCAGTCGACATCCAGTACCGGCGCAAAGCTAAAGTCGACGCCGAGAGCAAGCAGCTCGCTGGCCATCAACCAACCGGCAGATGCCGCCTGCTCCAATGCTCTCGCCGTGTTCTCCCGGTAACTATCGGCATAGCTGGCAGCAGCAGGCAAACAGGTGAGACCAGGGCGGAACCGCTGCACTCGGCCGCCTTCCTGATCCACTGTGATCAGCAGGTCGGAACCGCGAGTCGAACGGATCTCATCGATCAACATGCTGACCTGTTCGGGTGTTTCATAATTCCGTGTAAACAGAATCACACCGCCGACGCACGGGTGCGCCAATACCTTCCGCTCGTGATCGTTCAGGCAAATGCCTTCCAGATCCAGCATGACCGGACCCATTGGTGACGTCACACTCATTGTTCTCCAGGACCTAAGTTAGTTCAATACACCTTATATAACAGAATAACCATCGCGTATACATCGAATCGTTCCTTCGGCCAGCCAGCATTGACCCTATGATCAAAAAAAGCTACGGTATGATCGTTTCGTATTGATAACAGAGAAACGATTATGCCTTACGTCAAAATTCAAACCAATACACCGATCGCCAGCGAAGAGAAACAACCGCTGCTGTCCAAAATCTCGCGGCAGGTCGCCGATGCCCTGAACAAACCCGAACGTTACGTCATGGTCGATCTTACGGAAAATGCATCGATGGTTTTTTCCGGAAGCGGCGACCCGGCGGCCTACATCGAACTGAAAAGCATCGGCCTGCCCGACACCCAAACCCAGCACCTGTCCCAAATGATGTGCACGTTGCTGCAGGATGAGCTTTCCATCTCCCCTGAACGAATTTATATCGAATTCACCGATATCCCACGAAAGTTCTGGGGCTGGAATGGGAGTACGTTTTAGGCGCCGGAAAGAACCTAATTCCTTTTCGACCTCGACAAATAAACGCCGTTTTTCATCCCCTCGAAATAGGTCGATATGAGCGGATGAGTGATCGGCTCCACCGCATCCGAGCGCTCCAGGTTGCGTTCCGCCACATACGTTTGAAACTGACCGTTGTCGACGAGCACATGGTACCATGGCTGCTCCTTGGGTGGACGACTGAGCGCCATTTTTTCATACCACTCGGGACTTCCTTCAAACTCGAAGTCGACATCGACGACTACCCCCCGATAATCGAACAGGCGATGGTGAACAATCTGACCGATAGAAAATTTAGCGTGCTGCATACCGTTTCCAACGAAGAGCTTGGTTTGTTGTTTCAAGAAATCATTATATCAGCCATCACGCCTCGGACTTCCATTTAGAGACCGAGCACACCGCGGCAGCAGCCCACATCCCGCCGACCTATCGTTTTTCGGAAAATTCTCGAACTCTACGGGATGCGTGACTTCTCAAAAAGTCGGGGCACTCACCGGTTTGAGAGCGTGGAGTGGGTAAACCGCCACAAGACCCTCTGCGGCATGGATGCCGCAGCCGAGCGTACAAGGACGGATTCACCGCGTGTCTTGTGGCGGCTTACCCACTCCGCGTTGCCCCGGATTATTGAGAACATGCTGGGATACGAGGAGGCTGTCCGAGAATAGCGATCGTAGCGAGGGCGAGACTGATTGAGTCAGATTTTTCGATCATTTGAGGCGAATAGTGGGCCTATTTAACGACAAATCCGCCGGGAGCGGATTTGGACCGCTG
>JGI24023J19991_10001768_pt1 | contig 16258 bp, 11 predicted proteins | sample Cruoilmetagenom1_FD_19991 | JGI IMG/M metagenome (IMG submission 19991) | reverse complement strand
GGCCGCGAGGCGCCTGCATCGGCAAGGCTCGCCCCGGTGCGAAGCATGTCGGAGATGGGATGGGAGTCCTCGCCCAGCGCCCGCATGGCAGCATTGGGGCCTTCGTTCTCGAAGTCGACGAGGGCAGCCTCATAAACGCGGGTCTGGGCGAGCCGTGCCTGCCAAAATGTCCAAGCCTTCAACAGGATCAAGGTGAGCGAATAAACCGACAAGAGCAGCAAAACGATCCCGACGGGACCGACATATTCGTAAAAGCTGCCGAGAGATGCTGAGCCCATAGTTCTAACCCTCCATCACGCATCCATGCCCTGCCGCTTGGCCAGGTCATCAAGCCCTTTTTCCTGCTGGGTAATGCGCTGCGGCATTCCCATGGAACCGCGGCGCGCGAAACTATAGCCGACAATGCAGCGCAATCAATACGGCGCAATTCGATACGTTGCGCAGTAACAAATTTGCCACGCCCGCTGACTGAATTTGGAAGCCACATGGAAAAGCTATTGCCCGTCGGGTCTCTGCAAGATATGTAATGTTATATCATTACAAATGTGTTTTGTTGGCATTGACGAAATCCATGGGCGCGCGCGGTGGCCAGGCAAATGTGGCCACCAGCAACGGACGGGGGTATTTGGGATGGGGTTGGAAAGATTTTTCACCACGATTGCGCTGGCAATGGCCGTGGTGATGTCCTTATGCACTTGGGCCGCTCCTGCCCGCGCTCAGTTCGAGGTCGTGCAGCCCGAGATCGAAAGTGGCAAGTTCGAGCTCGAATATTTCGGTAGCTACTTTTCCGGACTCCCCAGCCCGCCGGCGGAAGCTGCCCGGCAAGGCCACGAATTCCAGGCCGTCTACGGGCTCTCCGACTGGTTGGAGATTAAGGGCATCGCGGAGCTGGAGCAGGAGCGTGCGGAAGACGGCAGTTTCAATAGTCTCAAGCTCAGCGAAGTCGAGGGCCAGGGCATAGTCGAACTGATTCCGCTGAAGGGCGATGGTTTCGGAGTATCTTTCTTGGCGGGCTATGGCGAGAGCGTTGTTTCGGGTGAAGATGGCAGCGGCATCAGGTTCGGGCCGATCCTAAAGGTGGCAAAGGGACCTTTATCCATGACGCTAAATCCATTTCCTGTCTACGAGTTCAACATCAAGGAAACGGAGATCGAGTTCGAGGACGGGGAGGCCGAGGTGGAGATCGAGCACACGCCCGATCATTGGAACTTCAACTATGCCCTGCAATTGAAGCACCAGACCGGCGAACACTGGGCTGTGGGCGTCGAAGGTTTCGGTGGGTTCGAGGATATCGCTGGCGATGTAGCTGATAGCGAAGCTGACAAGCACCGCTTCGGTCCGGTTGTCTATCTTGGGATCGGCGACCATGGCCACGGGGCTGGGGACCATGGCGATGGCCATGATCCGGCCGCACCTGGGCTGCCCGCGATGGAATTCGCCTTCGGTGTGCTGTTCGGGCTCAACGACGACACTTCAGACCTTGCGCTGAAGTGGGATGCGGAGATCGAATTCTAAGCTGACCGGATTTAGCTTGTACCGAGTTCGGGCAAGTCACGTGCGCGATCCACGCAGATTACGTCGAGCGGTTGGGCGAGACCGCGCACGCTCACCGGCTCGGGCTTGAACTGCGCCGGATCCAGACCCGCCATGCGGGCAGCTTCCACCGAGACCACCAGCTGACACGCCTTCTCCTTGCTGAGGGCCTCCAAGCGGCTCGCCGCATTGACCGTCCGGCCCACTACAGTGGTGGAGGCGGTGTTTTCGTGACCCAGCCGGCCCAGAACCAGTGGGCCCACATGGATGCCCATGCCCACCCGTATCGGGGCCGGAAGCTCATTTGCCAGGCCGCTATTGACGCGGTCGAGCGCGAGATCGATGGCCCGGGCCGCCTCAAGTGCCTGGCGGCAGCCGGCTTCCGGCCCAGAATGGCGCCCGAACACGGCCATCAGCCCGTCGCCCAAATATTTGTCGATCCAGCCGCCATGGGCTTCGATCGCTTGGCCAGCCGCGTTGAACAGGCGGTTCAGGATGAAAACTACGTCATAGGGCAACTTGTCCTGGCTCCAGCTGGTAAAATCGCGGGCATCGAGAAACAGCACCGCCAATATTTGCTCGATACCCTGATCCGATCCACCTCTCGCTCTGGGTTCCGGCTGCAGCAGGAGATTGACGGTGACGGGGCCTAACGGCCTTACCTGGCAGGCCAGCCGCACTCGGGGTCCAGCGGCTATGCCGGCGAGCGTCCTGGCTTCCGCGCCCTGGGGAGGCGGCAGGCTATCGGCACCCTCGATGATTTCGACCCGGCAAGTGGAGCAGCGGGCGCGGCCGCCGCAAACCGACAAGTGGGGTATTCCCTGCGCCCGGCTGATTTCGAGTAGCGTTGGACCAGGATTCGCGCGAACTGTCGGATCGGGCACGTAAGAGATTGAAACCTTTGATGAAAACCGCCTTGCGATCCAGCGTCCGAGGATCATCAACAGGACCGCCGCCAGCACAAGATAGAAGGCATTAATGGCCTGGGCGCTGTAGCCCTTCAGGATCGAAATCTCTTGATCGCTCGGCCAGTTGGTCTGCCGGCGAAGTTCATCCATCACGAGGGGGTCAGCGACAGCCGCGGTCACGGCTTTTCCCGCGACCATGAAGCCCGCCAGCGCCGCGCAGGGGATCAGCACCGCAAGAGCGAAGAGCAGCGGAAAGGCGCGCTGATACCAGTCAGTCAGCCGCAGCCAGAAATGCAATCCGATGCAACTGTGCACCCACACAATCAACAGCAGGATCGACTGTTGCAGCGCGTTATCCGGCCATAGCTGCACCAGCTCGTAGGCATAGCTATCCTTGGCGTCGAACAGCTCATTGGCGAGCGTGGTGGCGGCCATGTGAGGGAACAGCAGGAGGGGGATCGAAAATCCCAACAAGATCTGGGCGAGCTCCCAGGGCGGCATCCGCAGCGTGGAGCGGCCCGCGAGTCTCGCCAAAGCAAACCCCATATGCAGCAGCAACGCTAAGCCTAGGACGATGTGGACCGGCGGAGACCTTGTCACGGCGGTCCGCCACTGTTGCACGTCCATCATGGCCTCGACGCTGAACAGCCCGATCGCGTGGTTGAGAAAATGGGTGAGCGCGAAGGCGAACAGGATCAGGCCCGAGACCAGGCGGATCCGTTGTCCAATGGTTCCTCTGAGCAGCACATGCATGCGCCGCTTGGTAATCCATTCCCGACCAGCCGCCCAGCCCCCAACCAAATGAAGCTGTTTCAATTTGCCGCGCATTGAGCCAGCCGTTGCCCTTTCACCCGAGCCGGTGACATAAGGGGCCGATGTTCAAGAGCCTCCTCATTGCCAATCGCGGCGAGATCGCCTGCCGGGTCATCGGCACTGCCAAGCAATTGGGCTTGCGGACAATCGCGGTCTATTCCGAGGCAGACCGTTTTTCTCTGCATGTGGACATGGCGGACGAGGCCTACCCGATCGGCCCATCCCCCGCCGATCAAAGCTATTTGAACGGCGCCCGGATCCTCCAAGTCGCTGCAGAGAGTGGGGCCGATGCTCTCCACCCTGGCTACGGCTTCCTTTCGGAAAGCGCCGATTTTGCCCAAGCCTGCAGCGATGCCGGCGTCATATTCGTCGGTCCGCCGGCGGACGCCATTCGTTCGATGGGCGTGAAGGACGAAGCCAAGGCGCTGATGCTGGAAGCCGAAGTGCCGGTGGTCCCGGGATATAGCGGCAAGCAGCAGGGAACGGCCCGGCTGATCCGGGAAGCGGAGAAGGTCGGCTTTCCGCTGATGATCAAAGCGGTCGCGGGAGGCGGTGGCCGCGGCATGCGGCTCGCCCAGAGCTCGAAGGACCTTGATCAGGCAATTGAGAGTGCCCGGCGTGAGGCCAAGGCCGCATTCGGGGACGGGCGGCTGATGCTGGAAAGATATCTGAAGCCCGCCCGGCATATCGAAATGCAGATCATGGCCGATGCCGCGGGCAATACGGTGCATCTCTTCGAGCGCGATTGTTCCCTGCAACGGCGCCACCAGAAAATCATCGAGGAGGCCCCGGCGCCCGCCATGCCGGAAGGGTTGCGCGCGCGGATCGGCGAGGCCGCCATCAGAGCCGCCAAGGCGGTCGGCTATGTCGGCGCCGGCACGGTGGAGTTTTTGGTGGCGGGCGACGAGCTGATCGACGACAGCGAATACTTCTTTCTGGAGATGAATACCCGTTTGCAGGTCGAGCACCCGGTGACGGAAGCGATCACCGGCTTCGACCTGGTCGAATGGCAGCTTCGCGTGGCGGCTGGGAAACGCTTGCCCAAGAGCCAGAACAAAATTCCGTTGCGGGGCCATGCCATCGAGGTCCGGCTTTACGCAGAGGATCCGGCCCGCTGCTTTCAGCCCTCGTCATCGCCTCTCTATGCCCTCCAGTGGCCGAAGGGTCCGGGGATCCGTATCGACACGGGCTTCCGCGCGGGCGACGTAATCTCGCCTTTCTACGATTCCCTGATCGCGAAGATCATTGCCCATGGAGAAACTCGGGCCGAAGCGCTGGAACGTCTAGGCAAGGCCCTCGAAGCAACCAAAATTGCAGGACCTAAGACTAATCTCGCGCTACTGCACAGTCTGATCAACCGCAAGGAAATCGCGCGCGGCCGTTATGATACGGGCTTTGTCGAGCGGCATATTGGGGCTTTGACCAAAGCCTCGATCGGGAGGGCGGCAATCGCTCGCGGTATCGAAGCTCTGCTGCAGGGACGCGAACAGGCGCGCGAGGCAAGGCGTATGCGGTTCTCCGACGAGGCACATTCGCCTTGGAGCACCGCAGACAGTTTCGCGCTGTCGGGATCCGAGGACCGCCGATACGAGGTTCTGGTCGACGGCGAACCGACCGAGGTCGATGTCGCCTGGAACGCGGGCAAACCGCAAATACGGTTCGGGGAGGATGGCGCTACCGGATCCCGTCCCCCGGACGACAGGGTCGAAATCGTTGAGGTGGGAGAGGCCGTCATCGTGCTGAGCGCCCTGGGCCAAGCGGAAATACGCTTTCCCGACGCCTCGGCTTCTGAATTTGATGTGGATGGCGGCGGCGGTACCGCGCGTAGCCCATTGCCTGGACGGGTAGCCAAGATTTACGTTTCGGAAGGTGAGCGAGTCGCCAGCGGCGACCGGCTCGCCGTGATCGAGGCGATGAAGATGGAGCACGTGTTGCATGCCGCAACAGAGGGCGTGATCCAGGAGATTCCAGTCCGCGAAGGTGATCAAGTTGAAGAGGGCGCGATCATCGCCATCGTAGCTGGACAAGGAGACGAATGAAGCTGCATCTCGTCAAGCTCGCCGTGGGATGCGAAGGGCTCGCTCACATGCGCGCCTTTCAAACCGCGCGATATCAGGGGCGCGAGGTGCCGGGCCGAACCGGCGAAATCTGGCACCGCACTGGAATCGCGCCGCGGCGCAGCGCTGAGCTGCTGGCCGGCGGCTCGATCTACTGGGTGGTGAAACGAGCGATTCAGGTTCGTCAACGCATCCTCGAGCTGCGCAGTGTTTCCTGCCAGGACGGCGTGCAGCGCTGCGAGATCATCATGGACCGCGAGCTGGTTCAGACCAGACCGCAGCCCCGCCGGCCATTCCAGGGTTGGCGTTATCTCGAAGGCAGCGACGCACCGCCCGATCTGGCGAGCGTTACGGCCGACCTGGATCGAATACCGTTTGAAATGCGCTCGGCGCTGCTGGAGCTTTGCCTGATCTAAGCGCGCTTCGGCGCCGGCACGTTGTCGATCAGCCTTGTACGGCCCAGATAGGCCGCCACGAAGACCCTGGCTTTGGCGGTGTCGAGATTGGCCGGCACTTCCAATGTCTCGGCGTCACGTACCTCGAGATAGTCGACCCTGAAACCTGCTGCTTCGAGAAGGGCGCATCCCGCCGTGATCGTCTCGTTGCCAGCGCGCCCTCGGCTGAGGTCGGCGGCCACCTCCAGGATGGTCTGGTAGAGCAGGGGCGCGGTGCGGCGCTCGCCGGCGCTCAGATACGCGTTGCGCGACGAGAGCGCGAGGCCGTCGCTGTCGCGGACGATCGGACCACCTAGGATCTTCACCGGCATATCGAGGTCGGCCACCATCCGCTTGATCACCAGCAGCTGCTGGTAATCCTTTTCGCCGAACAGCGCGAAATCGGGCAGGCATTGCAGCAGCAATTTGCAGACCACGGTCGCCACGCCAGAGAAGTGTCCCGGCCGTGATGCGCCACAGAGTACGTCGGTCAACCCGCCGACCTCGACATGGGTAGCGAAGCCTTCCAGGTACATTTCTTCCACCGCTGGCGCGAAGATCAAGTCGGCGCCTAAGGGAGCAAGTTTCTTTGCATCGCCGGCCACATCGCGAGGATAGCTCGCAAAATCCTCGCTCGGCCCAAACTGCGTCGGGTTTACAAAGATCGAGACAACCGCGCGGTCAGCTCGTCTTTTGGCCAGCCGTACCAGTGACAAATGCCCGTCATGCAGCCCGCCCATGGTGGGCACCAACGCGACTGTGTTGCCCTTGCGGCGCCATTCGGCGATCCGGGTGCGAAGCGCTCGAACCTTGCGAACTGTTGGCAGGCGAGTGGCCATGGCGGGCTCCTTTCCGCGCGACCATATCAGCGGGGTTGGGACGCGCCAATCGGATGGAAAGATCATGCGATCTGCTAGGGTAGGGGCCGATACCGGGGCGTTTGCGGGCGGCTGAATCGAGATGTTCGAGTGATGCGGATGCAGAGGACCAAACCAGTAGCGGCTATCAATCTCCCGCCGCATGCCCACATTGCCGCGAGCTACATGACGGACGAGACCGAACTGGTCTCCGGACTGATTGCACAAGCCGAACAGAGCGCAGCGGAGCAAAGACGTGTCCGGGACATCGCGCGCAGGCTGGTGAAGGCGGCGCGGTCAGGGCGCCGCGAATATGGCGGCATCGACAGTTTCCTCGGCGAATATGGCTTGAGCAACGAAGAGGGCATCGTCCTGATGTGCCTCGCCGAGGCGCTGCTTCGGGTCCCCGACGCGGAGACCGCCGACAGACTGATCGCCGACAAAATACTGACCGGCGACTGGAAACGGCATCTCGGCCGGTCGGACTCGATCCTGGTCAATGCCTCGACCTGGGGGCTGATGCTGACGGGACGAGTGATTTCGCTGCAAGCCGCCAAGGGCGAGGATGTGGGCTCGGTGCTGAAACGCCTGGTGGCCCAGAGCGGGGAGCCCGTGATTCGCGAGGCCATGCGCCATGCAATGCGCGTCATGGGCAAGCAGTTCGTGCTTGGGAGCGACATAACGGAGGCGCTGGAAGCGGCGCGGGACGATGCGGCGCTGGGCTATAGCTTCTCCTTCGACATGCTGGGCGAGGCCGCCCACACGGCCCACGACGCCGAGCGATACTTCGAGCGCTATATGGCCGCGATGGAGGCCGTGGCGGCGGAGGTGGGCAAGCCGGCCAAGCGAGACGACAAGTCGCTGTTCGAGCGTCCCAGTATTTCCATCAAATTATCCGCGCTGCATCCCCGCTACGAGGCATCACAGGAGGAACGGGTCCGCCGCGAGTTGGGGCAGCGCCTTCTCATGATCGCACGAACAGCCAAAGAGCATTGGCTAGGCCTTGCAATCGATGCGGAGGAGGCGGACCGGCTGAGTCTCAGCTTGGACCTCTATGCCGATCTCCTGTCCGAACCGGACCTGCTGGGCTGGAACGGTCTCGGTTTGGTGGTGCAGGCCTACGGTAAACGTGGCGGAGCCGTTATCGATTGGCTGGCGGCTGTCGCCAAGAAAACCGGACGGCGGTTGCCGGTGCGCCTGGTCAAGGGGGCTTATTGGGACAGCGAAATCAAGTTCGCCCAGGAACAGGGTCTGGCGGGCTATCCGGTGTTTACCCGGAAGGCCAATACGGATGTGTCCTACCTGGCCAGCGCCCGCAAACTGCTGGCGGGCGGCAACGCCTTCTACTCGCAATTTGCGACCCACAACGCCCACACCATCGCCTCCGTCATGGTGATGGCGGGCAAGCGCACGGATTATGAGTTCCAACGCCTGCACGGCATGGGGGAGGCGCTCTACGCCGACGTAATCTCGCAGACGGGGTTCGGCAAGCCGACCCGGATCTACGCGCCGGTGGGCGAATATGAGGACCTGCTCGCCTATCTGGTGCGCCGGCTGCTGGAGAACGGCGTCAACACGTCCTTCGTTAACCGGCTGGCCGACGACGAGATGCCGATATCCGAGATTATCGCCGATCCGGTCAAGCGCATCGCCGGGGCCGCCGACAAGTCGCATCCGCAGATCCCAACCCCGCGGACTCTCTTTGAGCCCGGTCGCAAGAACTCCAGCGGCATCCCACTTTGGGAGTCCCATTGGCGGGAACCGTTGCTCAAAGAAATGAACGAACAGCTGGCCCGAACGATTTCGGCGGGTCCGATCATGGGCGGCAAAGTTAGGCGCGGCCAAGATATCTCTCCGGTGTTCTCGCCCCACGACCGCACGGTGCGGGTGGGGCGGTGCGGGGAAACCGACGACAAGCTGTTGCATGTCGCCCTGAATGAAGCCACGCGGGCAGCAAAGGATTGGGACGAGTTGGGGGGCACGGCGCGTGCCGATATATTGGAGCGCGCCGCCGACCTGTTGGAGGAGAATCACGCCCGCCTGATGGCCGTCATGGTTCGCGAGGCCGGCAAGACGATTGCCAACGCGTTGGGCGATGTGCGCGAGGCTACGGATTTCCTCCGCTATTACGCGATGGAGGCGCGGCGAACCTTCGAAGCTCCGTTGGACCTCAAGGGGCCGACCGGCGAGCTCAATCAGCTTTCCCTCCATGGCCGGGGCGTGTTCGCTTGCATTTCGCCCTGGAATTTCCCGCTCGCGATCTTCACGGGCCAGGTGGCCGCAGCGCTCGCCGCCGGTAACGCAGTCGTGGCGAAGCCCGCCGAACAGACGCCGATCACGGCATTCCTCGCCGTGAAGCTGATGCACGAGGCGGGCGTGCCGGGCAGCGTGCTGCACTTGGCGACCGGGCCGGGATCCCGGGTCGGCGCCGCGTTGATCGAGGATGAACGTGTGCAAGGCGTTGCCTTTACCGGCTCCAACGAAACTGCGAATTTGATCGAGCACCGGCTCGCGGCGCGCAAGGGGACGATCGTTCCTTTCATCGCCGAAACCGGCGGCATTAACGCCATGATCGTGGACTCAACCGCACTCCCCGAGCAGGTGACCCGCGACGTGCTGCAGTCCGCCTTCGACAGCGCCGGTCAGCGTTGTTCGGCGCTACGCGTTCTGTTCCTGCAGGAGGATGTGGCGGACCGCATGCAGACTATGATCCTGGGCGCCATGGAGCAGCTCAGAATTGGCGATCCGTTGGACTACAAGACGGATATTGGCCCGGTGATCGACCAAGAAGCACAACGGACGCTGGAGGCCCATAAAAAGCGAATGCGCCACCAGGCGAAGGAGTTGATCGACTTGGCTGTTCCAAAGGATTGCCGGGGTGGCACCTATGTGGGCCCCGCGGCCTATGAGATTCCCTCGATCGACGTGCTGAAGGGCGAGGTCTTCGGCCCGATTCTCCATATTGTGCGCTACCGGGCAAACCGTCTCAAATCCGTCTGCGATTCCATCAACGCAACCGGATTTGGCCTGACTTTGGGTATCCATTCCCGGATCCAGGCTACCGCTGATTTCATCACCGACCGTGTGAACGTCGGAAACATCTACGTGAATCGCAATCAGATCGGCGCTGTGGTCGGCGTGCAGCCCTTTGGCGGCGTCGGGCTATCTGGAACGGGCCCTAAGGCGGGCGGTCCCCACTATCTTCCCGGCTTCGCCGACGAAAAAATGGTGACCACCGACCTCACCTCGGCGGGTGGCAACGCCGCGTTGTTATCGCTCGGCGTCCGGCGCGATGACGGCGAATAACCTGGCGGGTCTGCCACGTTGCGCGCCATGAGAGCGCAGCCCATCTATTATGCTAGAGTCGCGAGATATGAGTGCTGGAGCCAAAACACCACCGAGCAAGACCGGCGATGCCCAACTGCCGGAGGTGCAATCGAGCGCCGGCGAGGTCGACGCCTTTATCAATCGCGTCAAATCGATAACGCCTGCCAAGCCCGCCGGCGAGCGGGGGCGGCTGTTATTCGCAATGGATGCGACCATGAGCCGCCAGCCCGCATGGGACATGGCGCTGGGTCTCCAGGCCGAAATGTTCCGGACGGTCAAGGATGTCGGCGGTCTGGACGTCCAGCTCGTCTATTTCCGCGGTTTCGGCGAATGCAAGGCGAGCAAATGGGTCAGCGACCCGGAAGCCCTGGCGCGCCTGATGACAAGCGTGACCTGCCAGGGCGGCTTCACGCAGATTGCCAAGGTGCTCTCGCATGCCAAGAGCCAGAGCAACAAGAAGAAGGTCGATGCCGTGATCTATGTGGGCGACAGCATGGAGGAGGATATCGACCACCTGGCGGCGCTTGCTGGCGAGCTGGGAATGCTAGGCGTGCCGGTGTTTCTATTTCAGGAGGGCTACGACGGGAGCGCGGAAACCGCATACCGCGAAATCGCCCGGCTGACCCGGGGCGCCTACTGCCGGTTCGATGCGGGCTCGGCACAGCAGCTCCAGGAGCTGCTATCGGCTGTGGCCGCATTCGCGGCGGGCGGACGCCAGGCGCTCGAAGATCTGAGCCGCGCCAAAGGGGGCGCGACACGGCTGCTTCTCGAGCAGCTAGCCTAGCGATTCCCGGTCCGGTCGCCCGATGCTGTATCTCCTACTTGGGCTAGCGCTACTGATCTTCCTGATCCTTGTCGGACGCGCCTTCGTCGGGGCCGACCCCAAGAACTTGGCTGCGACGCTCCGCAAGATCGGGGGCTGGACGGCAATCGTCTTGGCCGGGCTGCTGGCGGTTACTGGACGATTTGGGCTCGCCGTGCCGCTCGCCATCGTGGGCGCGACCCTGCTTGGACGCAGCCTTCCGTTTGCGCGCTCGTTTCCGGGCGGCTTCGGACCCTTCGCCGGACATGCGAACAAAAGTGCCGGGCAGCAATCCAAAGTACGCACCGCGTTTGTGGAAATGTCGCTCGATCACGATAGCGGCCAAATGGACGGTACGATCGTGAAGGGCTCGCACGCGGGCGAGACGCTCTCGGCTCTCGACGTCGAGACCTTGATTGGCCTTGCGCTCCGTTACCGCCAAAGCGATCCGCAAAGCGCCCAGCTACTGGAAGCCTATCTCGACCGGCGTGAGCCCGACTGGAGGCAAGGTCCGCAGGCCGAGGCGGCGGGGGCTGGCGGACCGGGTTCAAGGGACCACGCCGGTGGGATGATGAGCGTCGATGAGGCCTACGAGGTTTTGGGCTTGCAACCCGGTGTGGCCGAAGACGAAGTGCGCCGCGCCCACCGCGCGCTGATGAAGAAGTTGCACCCCGATCAGGGCGGCTCGACCTATCTCGCGGCCAAGATCAATCAGGCTAAGGACGTGTTGCTGGAATCAGACCGCTGAGGCGAGAGCCTCACTCGGCACGCATGATGATGCAGTTGATGCCGCGCTGTTTCAGCTTGCTGCAGGCGCTGCGCGCGCTCGACTTGGTGAAGCCGGCGAAGCGGGCCCGGTATAGCTGTCTCTTCGGCTTCCGGTAGGGCTGCGTGATCGGTTGGTGACCGGCCAACAGGTCGGGGGCAGCGGACTTGACCCGCTGCAGGATGGCCGTGGCCTCGCCGCGGCTGGAATAGGCGCCGACCTGAACGTGAAAGGGGCCGGGCGCCACGGATTTCGAGCCGACCCCGCCAGGTTCCGAACTCTCGCTGGTCGGATAGGCGTAGAACGATGCGAGATCGATTGGTTTGGTTGGCACCGCGGACGCCACCACGATCGGATTGCGGTCGGGCAGCGGCGGGCTACGGCGGGCGCCGGAACGAGCCACCGCGGTCCGCATGGTGCGATTGAGAATTTTTCGCATATGGGCGTTGCGGCTCTTGCCCGATTTTCCGCCGAAGACCGCCGCGACGACGTGCTTGTCGCCCTGCCGGACCGACGAGACCAAATTGAAGCCCGAGGCCCGGATGTAACCGGTCTTGATGCCGTCGGTGCCCTTATGGCTGAACAGCAGCCGATTGTGGTTGCGGTAGCGCTTGCCGCGATAGCGATAATATTTGGTCTTGAAGACGCGGTAATATTGCGGGTAGTCGCGGATCAGGCGAAGCGACAGGGTGATCATATCGCGCGCGGTCGTTACCTGACCCGGATTGGGAAGCCCCGAAGCATTCTTGAATGTGGTGCGCGTCATGCCGATCTCGCGCGCCTTCAGCGTCATCATCTGGGCAAAATTGGCTTCGGTTCCGCCGATATTCTCGGCCACCACCACGGCGACGTCGTTCGCAGATTTTGTCACCAGAATATGAATCGCGTCTATTGCGCGGATCGTCTGTCCAGGCTTGAAACCGACTTTTGACGGCGCCTGGCCTGCCGCATTGGGCGTCACCACGAATGCCGTGTCATGGCTTACCTTGCCCTTGGCCATCAGGCCGAACAGCATGTAGAGCGTCATAATCTTGGTGAGCGAGGCGGGATACCGCTGGGCGTCGGCATTTCGCGAGAACAAGATCTTGCCCGTATGCGCATCCACCGCCATCGCAGCATAGCGCGGCGCGGCGCGCGCATTCACCGGTTCAATGGTTGCGGCAAATCCCTGGAGCAACAGCAAACAGAGCGCGATCCGCCAAAGCCGACCAGTTCGGTTTACGGTTGCCCGAGAATCCATTTGCACGGCACTCCCCGCCGTTCGATCTACGCTACAAAACTGGACGAGTGCCGTCCGAAGGCGGAAAGCCTAGATTCGGCGCCTTACCAAGCGGTTAAGCATGTCGCGCCTCACCCCGGAGCGTCCCTGTCTATTGTGCGCTGCAAAAAATATTTGACATCCATTGTGCGGTGCATATATTTATGCTGCATCGCAATAGAGATATTTTCGCCAGGGCGACTCGCTACGATTCGGCAAGATGAGGTTTAAGGAAATGATGAAGGGCTTTGAGGATTTTCAAAAACTGGGCCAGACGAATTTGGATCTCGCGGTCAAGAGCTTCGGTGAGGTCAATAAGGGCTTCCAGGCTATCGCGACCGAGATGACCGATTATTCCAAGAAGGCGTTTGAAGACGGCACCCACGCCTTCGAGAAGCTGCTTGGCGCCAAGTCGCTTGAGCAGGCGGTCGAGATTCAGTCGAATTTCGCCAAGAAGGCCTATGACAATTATGTCGCCGAAGTTTCCAAGTTGAGCGAGATGTATGCCGGTCTCGCCAAAGAGGCTTATAAGCCGGTCGAAGAGGCCGTGACGCCTAAGTCATAACGCCTCCACGACATTCCTCCCAAGAAGGATCCGGCGGAGACGCCGGATCTTTTTTTTCGCCTTTCGCCTGCCCGAGTCGCCTTTCGCCGCCCGAATCGCCACAATACCCCCGGGTAATTGGCGACCGCGAATTGCGGCGACCCCTGTCATGCCATTACAATAGCCTGTCCAAGTGCTTATACAGGGACAGTGCGGGCCGGCCATTGGCTCCGCCGGAATGGTGCAATATGCAGGTGAAGGCGATGTCGAAGATTTGGATGTCGCAGAACGACAAAGACGGCAAGGACGACAAGCGTGATGATTCCGGAACCGGCATCATCACCAAGACTCGCACCAAGACCAAAAAGCCGAGTCTCTATCGCGTGNTGCTTCTNAATGANGATTACACGCCGATGGAATTCGTCGTCTATATTCTGGAACGGTTCTTCAACAAGGGCCGCGATGAAGCCACGCAGATCATGTTGCATGTCCATCAAAAGGGCGTCGGGCTTTGCGGCGTCTACACATATGAGGTAGCCGAGACCAAGGTGACGCAGGTCATGAACTTTGCCAGTCAGCACCAGCATCCTTTACAATGCACGATGGAAAAGGAGTAGGGCGGACCCGTGACTTCATTCTCATCCAGCCTGGAAGAGGCGTTGCACCGCGCGCTCGAATACGCAAACGAGCGCCATCACGAATACGCAACGCTTGAGCACCTGCTGCTGTCGCTGCTCGACGACCGCGACGCCGCTGCAGTCATGCGGGCGTGCGACGTCGATCTCGACTCTTTGCGCGAGAAGCTGCTCGAGTATCTCGACAACGATCTTGCGGGCCTGGTGCTGGACGGGCAGGAGGAAGCGCAGCCTACGGCGGGCTTCCAACGGGTGATTCACCGGGCGGTCGTCCACGTTCAATCGTCGGGCCGTGAGGAGGTCACGGGCGCGAATGTGTTGGTCGCGATATTCGCCGAGCGCGAGAGCCATGCGGCGTTCTTCCTGCAAGAGCAGGACATGACCCGTTTCGATGCCGTGAACTATATCAGTCACGGCATCGCCAAACGCCAAGGCGTGTCGGACACGCGGCCCGTGCGGGGTGTCGACGACGACGCCGCCACCGTCGATGGCGCCGAGGAGAAGCGCCGGGGAGCCGACGCGCTCGACGTCTATTGCGTCAATCTCAACGAAAAAGCGCAGAAGGGCTTGATCGACCCACTGATCGGGCGGGAGTCCGAGATCAAGCGGACCATTCAAGTGCTTTGCCGCCGGCAGAAGAACAATCCACTATTCGTCGGCGATCCGGGTGTTGGCAAGACCGCGATTGCCGAGGGGTTGGCCCGCCGCATCACCAAGGGCGAGGTGCCAAGCGTCCTCAAAGAATCGACAATATTCCAGCTCGACATGGGCTCGCTGCTGGCGGGCACCAGATACCGCGGCGATTTCGAGGAGCGCCTAAAGGCCGTGATGCGCGAAATCGAGGCCTATGACGGCGCCATCATGTTCATCGATGAGATCCACACCGTAATCGGCGCCGGCGCCACGTCGGGTGGCGCGATGGATGCCTCGAACCTGCTGAAGCCCGCGCTGCAAAGTGGCACGCTGCGTTGCGTCGGTTCGACCACTTATAAGGAATACCGGCAGCACTTCGAGAAGGATCGAGCACTGGTCCGGCGCTTCCAGAAGATCGATATCCAAGAGCCTAGCGTTTCAGACGCAATCGAGATCCTGAAGGGTCTGAAGCCCTATTACGAGGACTTCCACAAGATCCGCTACACCAACCAGGCGATCAAATCGGCGGTCGAGCTCTCGGACAAATACATTCATGACCGTAAACTGCCCGATAAGGCGATCGACGTGATCGACGAGACCGGCGCCTCGCAAATGCTGCAGCCGGAATACCGGCGCAAAAAGACGATTGGGGTGAAGGAGGTCGAAAACACCATCGCCACCATGGCGCGGATTCCGCCCAAGACGATCAGCAAGTCCGACGAGAACGTGTTGCAGAACATCGACCGCGAACTGAAGCGGGTGGTGTTCGGGCAGGACCAGGCGATCAACGCATTGGCCTCCGCCATCAAGCTCTCGCGAGCGGGACTGCGTGAACCTGAAAAGCCGATTGGCTGCTATCTGTTCTCAGGCCCCACCGGCGTCGGCAAGACCGAGGTGGCGCGCCAACTGGCAAATTCCCTGGGCGTGGAGCTGCTGCGCTTCGACATGTCGGAATATATGGAGCGTCACACCGTATCGCGTCTGATCGGTGCACCGCCGGGCTATGTGGGCTTCGACCAGGGCGGTTTGCTGACCGACGGCATCGATCAACACCCCCATAGCGTGTTGCTGCTCGACGAGATCGAGAAGGCCCATCCGGACCTGTTCAATATTCTGCTCCAGATCATGGATCACGGAAAGCTCACCGATCACAACGGTAAGAAGATCGATTTCCGCAACGTGGTCTTGATCATGACCACCAATGCGGGCGCCGCTGATCTCGCCAAACCCCCGATCGGCTTCAACCGGGTGAAGCGCGAGGGCGATGATCAGGAAGCCATCAACCGGATGTTCTCGCCGGAATTCCGTAATCGCCTGGACGCAGTGATCCCGTTCGCCGGCCTGCCACCCGAGGTCATCGCCAAGGTCGTCGAGAAGTTCGTCTTCGAGTTGGAGGCGCAGCTGCAAGACCGTGGCGTTGCGATCGAGCTCACCAAGGAGGCCAATGCTTGGCTCGCCGAGGAAGGCTTCGACGAGAAATTCGGCGCCAGACCTTTGGCGCGGGTTATTCAGGAACACATCAAGCGGCCGCTCGCCGACGAGCTGCTGTTCGGCAAACTCAAGGCCGGCGGAACGGTCCGCGTTCTCCTTGAGGAGAAGGACGGGCGCAAGCAGCTGGCGTTCGAATATCTGGAACCAAAGACGCCATTGAAGAAGCCATCCGGCGGCAAGAAGGGCGGCGGGCGGAAGAA
>JGI24023J19991_10001763_pt1 | contig 16289 bp, 24 predicted proteins | sample Cruoilmetagenom1_FD_19991 | JGI IMG/M metagenome (IMG submission 19991) | reverse complement strand
AAGATGTTTTCTCATTTACCTCAACTAAATAGCATCAGAGTATTTGAGGCTGCTGCAAGACTAAGTAGTTTCAAGACGGCGGCAGAAGAATTAAATGTCACGCCGACTGCGGTATCGCATCAGATCCGTAACTTAGAGGAAAAGCTAGGAACCCTGCTATTTGAGCGCAAAACACGAGCAATAGCGTTGACTCCGGAGGGCCTTAAACTTGCACAGGTCTCTCATCAAGCATTACAACAAATAGCATCTACACTTGAGGATATATCTAGAATTCAAACTGTACTGAATGTCACTACAACATCATCATTTGCTGCCATGTGGTTAGTTCCAAGGCTAGCACGTTTTCAAAAACTTCATCCTGAGATTCAAGTGGCGATAAGAACAGGAGAACAACTCGACGATTTACAGAATGACCGACGNATCGATCTGGCTATACGATACGGGCAGTATGATGAGCAGGATGTAAATGCCACAAAATTAATCACTGAGTATTTTGGAGTGTATGCGACGCAAAATTATCTTAATGGGTGTAAAAGTTTAAAAAATGCAACACTTATAGAAACCCAGTGGCAAAATAAAAGTTTACCATCAGTTGCTTGGGAGCGCTGGCTGCAAAAATATGACATAAACACATACAAACCGAAAATTCGTTACTTTGACCAGGAACATCATGTTATTCAAGCGGCATTGGCTGGACAGGGAATAGCGCTTGTCAGTTCGGTGTTAGTTCAAACTTCTTTGCAACAAAATTGGCTAGAGCCATACAAGGACGATTGTTTCTTACCTGGACTCACTTACTTTTTATTACCATCTCCTTTTAGTAAGGATCTCCGTAAAGTGGTTGTGTTTCAAAACTGGTTATTAGGGGAGCTATCAGAAAATACCTAACGTGGCGTTCAAGTCGACATATTTTCTTTGCTTCTTCTTGTGCAAGATCGCACAATGTGGAGCAAAGAAAAATACGCAACTTAACTAGGTCGTTAGGCAAGTATGACCATGATTGAAATTAAACGTCCACAAGATTTGGCGCGTATACGCCGCCTTGCCCTGGCTGCACAAGGTTTGCTGCAGACACAGCCCTATGGGCGTGGTTTGGAGGGGGCACGTAGAGCGATTAACCACATAGGTTATGTACAGATCGACACTATATCGGTGGTTGAACGAGCACACCATCATGTTTTTCACTCTAGAGTGCCTAAGTTCAAGCCAGCAATGACAAATCAAATGTTGCTCGATGGAGACATTTTTGAGTATTGGGTACACGCGGCAGCTTTTCTACCCATCGCTGATTTTCGCTTCTCTTTACCCTACAAACACGCCATTAAAAGCGGCCAAACCCATTGGTATAAAACCCGTGATAAGAAGCTCATGGACGAACTATTGGTACGCATACGTTCAGATGGCCCGATACGATCCCGAGATGTAGAATCCAATACCACAAAACGTGCAGGCTGGTGGGACTGGAAGCCAGCCAAAAAGGCACTCGAGCAGATGTATATGGAAGGCGACCTAATGGTCAGCGACCGCGAAGGTTTCCAAAAAACATATGATCTAACCGAGCGGGTANTGCCATCTCANGTAAATTCACAAATGCCCAGCTTGGAAGAATTTGCGGCGCACATTGTAGATCAACAGTTNCGCTGCCATGGGTTTGCTTCACTCAAAGGGCTGACCTACCAGCGCCGAAATGCTGAACTACGCAAAGCTGTGAAAGCCTTGGTAAACGAAAGGTTGGCGCAACGCACTTTAGAACAAGTACAAGTGAGCAGTGGCGAAGTATTTATATTGGAAACGGGTGCGCTCGAACGCCCCCTTCCCCGATTGAACAGCCGCATGTTGATTCTTTCGCCATTCGACAACAGTGTCATTCAGCGCGAACGGCTCAAGGCACTGTTTCAATACGACTATCAGTTAGAATGTTATGTACCCGCAGCCAAACGTCAGTATGGCTACTTTAGCCTACCGCTACTTTACCGCGATGAATTTATTGGGCGGATGGATTCTAAAGCACATCGAAAAATCAACCATTTAGAGATTAAATCTCTACATTTGGAACAACACAATTTTGATGAAGATTTAGTCATCACTGCATTTGTAGACGCCATCACACAATTCTGTCATTTTCAAAAATGTGACTCAGCGTCTTTAGCTAAAGCCCATCCAAAACATCTAACCCAACGTTTACACAGTGCGCTAAAACCTCTAAGGTGACGAGTGAGCAGCCTAACATGGCGCTGCTGTCAGCTCCGCTTGGACGCGCAAAAAACGCGCGCCATTTACCCTAAACGTTAGCGTTTAGAAAAATGAGCGTCCAGTTTATCTAGTAACTTTAAGCCCTTATCAATATCACCACTTGCAGCAAGTGCGCGAAATCTTACCTCACTATCAAATTCTGCAAGTGCTTGCGTAGATAGCTCTTCAATTAACTTATTTACACTCACATGTCTATATTGCGCTAACGCTTTTAATCGACCATGTTTATCGTCTGGTATTCTTATAGTTAATGTTGCCATATCATTCACCTCTTAATAATACTTCTGGTGTTAATATTTCTAAGCTAGGAAATTTCAACTCTGCATTTTTTAAATCATGAATATTATTAGTAACAATATGAGAAGCATTTCCTGCAAGGGCTAGTTCAATTAAAAAATTATCAGCTTCATCTGCTATATTTGGACGCCATAAATAATAAATAGGAACCCAGTTGCAAATACTATAAAAGGCATTTAATAATTCTGTCATTTCATTGTTGCTCAGAGGGCATATAGAACGTATTTGCTCTCTATTGCTTACAGCTTCATATTTTTGAAATAAAGCATTGCTAATCAATGGCTTATATTCAGAAAGCAAGACTTTTTTTAAAGCTTCTCGAGAAGGGCCTTTTTCTCCTATTAGCCCACTAATAATAACACTCGTATCAATTACTATTGTTTTAACCATGCATCAAATGATAGCATATATGCTATCATTTACAAGAGAGCTAACAAACACTTCAAGCTGACCCGCTAGAACATAGCACCTTTGAAAAATTTAGGTACACTAACAACACAAAATAATTTAGCACCCAACTATTTTCCGTGGCCAGCTTAAGTGAACGTTCGGAAAAATTAACAACATAATGAGGTCAGAGCACATTTTCTCTAATAGTTAGAAACATTGTTCTCTGGCCACATTTAATCCCTACAGAACTAAAATGGAGAAAGAAAATGAGGAAGATCATACAGTTTGGTGAAGTTGTTGAAGGCTATGACATACCGGTTTTAAACGAGCGCGAAATACGCGCAGCTGCTGGGCTATTGTTTTTAATGATGTTTGTCTCGGTGATGAACGCAGCACTGATTGCGAACTTTGTCATGCTGAAGTTTGCGGTCATTATATTCCTGACCGATATTATCATCCGTGTGTTTATAAGCCCACGCTATGCACCCACGTTAATTCTTGGACGTTTGATTGTAAGAAACCAGAACCCTGAATATGTTGGTGCTGCGCAGAAAAAATTTGCTTGGTATATCGGTATCGTATTGGGCGCACTTTTTTTTACCTTTACCGTTGCGATGAATTCAGTTAGCCCGATCTCCGGCATTATTTGTTTTACTTGCCTGATCTTCCTGTTTTTTGAAGCCGCCTTTGGTATTTGCTTAGGCTGCTTGTTCTATCCCCTGTTTTTCAAAGACAAGGTGCAATACTGCCCTGGTGAAGTTTGTGATGTAAATGACAAACAGGACATACAAAAAATATCCTGGCCACAGATACTAATCGCGCTTGGCTTTATTGTGTATATTGTTGTGATAGTAAATATATTTAATGAAAGCTTTAGCGAAATTCCTTATGACTTATTTGGATTAGATGATACAGGTGTATTTAGAGAGTGGAAGTAACACTGGTTAAAGAAATGAATGGGGTCAGCGCACGATTATTGCCAATGTTAGAGAAAAATGTGCTCTGACTCATTTAACTCGTTCAGTAAAATGGGCGACTGGAAATAACACATCTAACAAGGCGCTCCCGCGGATGCATAAACGCGCCGCTAAGCTCACACGTTAGGCAAAACAAAAAATACATAAGAGCAAGGTAAGTATAAATTGTAGTAGGAGAAAACGCATGGAGACAGAAAACACTAGTATCATTTCACATATTTCCATTGGCACTAATGATCTTGATCGCGCTGTAATATTTTACGACACAGTATTATCGATTCTTGTTGCAAGCAGGTTATGAATTACCCAGGCGCAGTAGCTTTTGGTAAGGAGTTGCCAGAGTTTTGTGTGCAAACTCCTATCAATGGAGAACCTGTAGCAATGGGTAATGGATCTCATTTAGGTTTCATAGCAACAATAAAGCAAGAAGTACATGCCTTTCATGAAGCCGCCATAAGTGAAGGCGGAAAAGATGATGGTGCACCTGGACCAAGAGCGGACTATGGAGATGCATATTATGGCTGCTTTATTAGAGATTTAGATGGAAATAAAATAGAAGCGACATATTGGAATGAAGAGAACCCGTAAATAACTAAAATGCCTAACAAGAGCTTCAACCGGAAAAGCAAAAGTTGCGCCAATTTCGCTTTCCTGTTAAGCGGGCGTTAGAAGCCCAAGAAAATTATGAGTATTCAGATAGAAATTGATAAATGGGATGGTAAATCAGCAAATGATATTGGCGATATATACAGTCGCTATTGTCATGACGAGTCATTTCAAAAGGATATCATCCAATTAATTGGCGAAACCACATTGCAAAAAGGTGCTACTTGGCTATTAAAAAGACACCTTGAAAATAAGAAAAAAATTAGTAATTCAGAAACATCTAAAATTTATAAAAAACTCGATAGCCTAGAACATTGGGAGTCAAAGTTACACGTTCTACAAAGTCTACCATTTTTGCTTATCCCAAAGTCCGATAAGAAGTCGGTAGAGTTATTTTTAAGGTCGTGCCTGACAGATAATAATAAGTTTGTAAGAGCATGGGCATATAATGGATTTTATGAATTGGCCGTGCAATATCCTGAGCACGTAAAGGAAACTAAGCAGTTTTTTGAAATGGCTATGCGTGATGAAGCACCATCAGTAAAATCTAGAATTAGGAATATAATGAAAAAGGGTTTCTAACAAGCGCGTTTGAGTCGGACAGGCCTCCGCGTTGTTTCGTTTGTGCTAAAAATAGCACAAGCCTCACAAAACTACGGCCTGCCGCTCAACGAGGACGTTAGGCTACCAAGTTACCCATGAAAAGTAGACGCCTCCTTAACTTAGACTAGGAAGCAACTGCCATGACAATGTGGCAGTAGAATCATTTTTTAGCAGCTTAAAGAAGGAAATAATAAGGCGGCATATATTTAAAACTCGTGAAGAAGCTAAAACAGAAGTGTTCTATAATAGGGCTAGACGTCATCAACATCTAGGAAATATAAGTCCTGAGGCGTTTGAGCATTCCAAGGCGTTGAGTGTGTAGTGTCCATGGAAACGAAGGAAGTCCAGCGTTCAGCGTGTAGTGTCCACTGAAACGAAGGAAGTCCAACCTCACAATCAAAGACATTCGTTATGCAAAGTTCACTAAACATATTATTAGTTGTTGGCTCAATATTCAGCATCACCGCAGCGTTGTTGCACTTTGCATGCATCTTCTGGGGTGCCCCTATGTTTCGTTTTCTCGGTGCGGGTGAACCGGTTGTACAGATGGCCGCTGAAGGTCACTGGTATCCCAATTTTATCGCTTTTGCTGTTGGAGCACTACTATCTGTATGGTCGCTTTACGCTCTATCCGGTGCAGGAGTAATTGCTCAACTTCCGTATGCCCGAGCTGCTCTAAGTGTAATCACATTTATTTACCTCCTGAGGGCAGTGGCATTTCCTTTACTGAAGCCCGCGTTTCCTGGTAATAGCGATACTTTCTGGTTGGCCTCCTCGGCAATCTGTCTCATAATCGGACTAGTTCATTTTTTTGGCCTCATGCAAGTTTGGGAGCACATATGAGGCCTAAAACATGATAACGAGACTCCTGGGGCTCGGCTATCATACTGTTAGGCCCTTATGAAACGAGATTTCGAAATAGTGGGTGGTATTTATCTAGTACAGTCAAAGCATGAGCTCGATCTGCACAACAATTTTAACTTTTTAGGGTTGAACTATTCGATAGAAAACCGGACGCTCTTGTTAAATTGGAAACGTTCCAATGGTGATTGGGTTGCACCTGAAACACCTCAGTTACTTAATGTAGAGTTTCGAGAGGTTAGTGAATTTCGTTTTATGCCACGAAATACTGGGATACCATTCACCGAGGATGACTGCATGAATTCTTTTGGGTATTGGGTAGACGAAGACTGGGCGAAAGGTGTAATTATGGTTGANCCTAACCAAAACCCAGAACCATCGTGGTTAACGGCTATTGATTTTATGTCNGGTGCTGTTGTTGCTGTTCAAGCATCATCAGCTCATNCACAAATTATGGCCTAGCAATGCGCTCGTTCGGAAGCTCCTTACGTCGCGCCGCACAGCCTAAACGTTAGGCAAAGGAGTAAAAATGAAAAAGAATATTCTTGTCATTTTAGGCCATCCCGACAAAGATAGCTTTTGTGGCGCACTGGCCAGGGCATATATCGAAAGTACAAGGACTACGGATTCTGATGTACGTGAACTTCAGCTTGGTGAGTTAAAGTTCGATCCGACGCTTTGGAAAGGGTACAACAGAATTCAAGAACTCGAACCTGATCTTGTTAATGCCCAAGAACTTATTCAATGGTCAAATCACTTGGTTTTTGTTTATCCGAATTGGTGGGGATCAATGCCTGCATTAATGAAAGGCTTTTTTGATCGTGTGTTTCTGCCTAGTTTCGCCTTTAAATATCGTGAAAACTCATCACGTTGTGATAAATTGCTATCGGGACGTACTGCTCATCTAATTGTAGCGATGGATACACCACCTTGGTATTATCGTTGGATATTTCGCAGCCCTGGACACAATCAGATGAAAAGAACGATTCTTGGATTTTGTGGCATAAAGGTCGTAAAAATCTCTGAATTTGCAACCATTGTAAATTCTACCCAAGAACAAAGAGAAAAGTGGATTCAGGTTGTAAAGGATCATGGGTTAAAAGCCTAACAAACGCCGCGGATGTTATACGAAAAAAATAAAATTGAAATAGAATCAGGAAAAAGTAATACTTTTTTCATTTCATAATGTTAGACATACAGGATAATTCATGACAGGCAGTACGCAAGAATATGTTGACTATGTTTTAGAACTCCTAGAACCAATCAAGAATATTTCTAGTGGTAAGTTTTTTGGCGGAGTAGGATTGAAATGTGAATCAGTACAATTCGCAATGCTAATGGGAAATTCACTTTTCCTTGTCGTAGATAATACGACAAGGCCAAAATATGAAGAGAAAGGCATGGATTGTTTCTGGTACAAAACCAAAAAGAAAAAAGTAAATGTAAAAAAATACTATGAAGTGCCAAGCGAACTATTAGAAGATCAAGATGAACTTCTCGAATGGGCAAAGGAATCAATCAAAATAGCAAGGAGCCTTAAGAAAAAATGACATAACGAGCAACACACAACTCAAGACCAGACCCAGCTTGTGTTAGGATAGGTTTGTCGGTATTCGCGTCGTTGAGCTCACAAGTTATCTATCATCCGTAGCTTCATCGTTGGTGGGCTGCTTAGCCTATTCGTTATTGGTAATGAAATTAAAAAGAGGCCCAATGAAACATATTATTATTGCATCAATGATAGGATTATTTCCCTTCTCAATTCACGCAGATATGCCACAAACACGTCATACTGATTCAGCAACGGGTGCGAAAACTTGGGAAACTCATGCGGATGGTGTACATTTCTCCTTGACCCAAATATTACCCGACCAGGCCAAAGCATTTTATGTCAATAGAGGTTTCTCACTAGAACAAATAGAATCATACACTTCTTCTTGTGTTTATATGACGGTATTACGCAATGATAGTGCGCCAGGGGATATCCATTTTATTAGCAACAACTGGTCAATTTTAGTAAAAAACAAGTCTCATAAACTTGTACCGGTAAGTCAGTGGGTTAAACGTCTGTCATCCTCGGGCGCTAAAAAATCAGCACTTATTGCTTTTCGCTGGGCACAGTTTCCACCGGAACAGGAATATAAACCGGGAGGTGACTGGAACCAAGGTATGCTTTCAATTGGCTTGCCTTCTGGTAGCATATTTGATGCGATTGCAAAGTGGGACATCGCGGGAAAAGCATACGAAGCAAAACTAGTAGGGGTGCAATGTGCTAAATAAAAGGTCAATACATTATTATATGGGATTAACCGCGCTTCTCTTGGTGCTCTTTAATACTAGTCATGGTGAGGGATTACCCCCATTAACCCATAGCCTCACACCCATTAATACAACGGTTAAGGCACCCGAACTTCGATTTCAGAATTTGGATGAGGAAATGGTTGATATTAAAGACATGGAAGGCAAAGTTGTTGTGGTTAATTTTTGGGCAACTTGGTGCCCACCCTGCCGCCGAGAAATGGGATCGTTGGAAACCTTGTATCAAGCAACTAAAGATAAGAATGTGGAAGTACTCGCTGTAAATATAGGTGAGGATATGGATACAGTTTTTTCTTTTCTAGGTACGGTTGAGCCAACACCTAACTTTCAAATGCTATTCGATTATGATGCCACCTCCATGAATAAGTGGGGCGTTAAGGGTTTACCAACAACCTATATTATTAAACCCGACGGTACTATTGCTTATAAAGCCATTGGGGGTCGCGAATTTGATCATCCAGATATTCTACAAAAACTTACCCAATTGGGTTTGCAGTAAAATCACATAATATAACAAATTAACATGGACAGTCGAATGCGTACGCTGCGCTCCACTTTTCCTACCAGTTACTTGCAACGTTAACGATTAAACATATGAAAAATTTAACGCATAGATAAGGCAAACTATTACTCTAAACAAGATATAGGTGAAATTCTGAACTATGAATCCTGCAAAATTGGATCATACGAGGCATTTTAATAAAGCATGATATGAACAAGAAAACGATACCTGTAGAACAAGCATGGCAAGAGTATCAAAAGAAACTACTCTCATTTATTCGCTCTAAAGTCGATACACCAGAAGATGCCGAAGATATTTTAAATGATGTCTTTATATCACTCATCAAAAAAGCTGACGATAGCGATACACCTAATAACATTATAGCATGGCTATACAGAGTCACTAGAAATAGAATTGTGGATTACTATCGAGCAAAAAAGAGATTTGAGGAGTTACCTGAAGATCTCACTTCTGAGAGCACAGATACAAATATCCTTGGGCAACTTTCTTGCTGCGTGCTGCCAATGATAAAGGCTTTACCCAAGACCTACCAACAAACCTTAATTCTTTCAGAGATAGAGGAAAAAAAATACAAAGAAGTAGCAGAAGAGCTTGGCTTAACGTTGTCGGCAGTTAAATCTCGAATATTACGAGGCAGGGAAAAATTACGCAAAAGCATGATTAGTTGCTGCACGCTCCACCATGATAATACTGGAAATATAATTGACTATGACCACAATGAGACCAACTTATGTAATGATTGCAAATGTTAACTGAAATATTTGCATCCTTTTCATAGCTTCTCCGTCTATACATGTTAATACATCATTTTTTCGGTGTTTACATGTCATATTATTAGGAGAATAGTGATGAAACGTATGCATATCCACATTGCAGTCAATGAGTTATCAGAAAGTATTGGCTTTTATTCAACGGTCTTTGGTGCATCTCCATCTGTTGTACGAAATGATTACGCGAAGTGGGACCTAAGTGATCCTGCCGTCAATTTCGCCATTTCCAGACGTGGCCACACTGCTGGCATCAATCATTTAGGCATACAGGTAGATTCAGAAGGTGAATTAGCAGAAATAGCTCAACGTCTTGATGAGGCAGAAATTACTTCTTCTAAACAGAAAGGCACCTCATGTTGTTATGCTCACTCAAATAAACATTGGGCGTTGGATCCGCAAGAAATCGCCTGGGAGTCATTTCATTCATTAGGGAAAACCCCGATCTTTGGAGAAGACACTAAAGTTGATTCAGGAGATGAATCTTCTGCATGTTGCATACCTTTAAATTTAAGCCCTAGTAGTAATGAAGATACTGCGACATGTTGTGTCCCTAATGGTAATGATGTTGCAGGGCCCTGCTCATAAAACCCAACAATTGCAATCAGTGACACCCAAAGCAACACTTTGCTTCGTTATTATCTGTTGTAATTCTTACTGCTACAGATAGTTATATATTATTCAAGTTTTGCCTATTTAAATATTCGTCAATTTAAGTTGACAGCAATATTATCGTCAACTATAGTTGACGAATGACGGATATTAAAACACTTCCTTCACCTGATAATCCTGAAGAGGCATTAGCAGCTGTAGTTGCATTACGAGTCATGGCAGAAAGGCTAGAGAGGAAAGCTGTCAAAAAAGCGATAGAACAAGGCTGGACATGGTCACAAATTGCAGAGGCGCTGGGGGTAACTAAACAAGCCGCCCATAAGCGCCATGCCGCTTCTATTCTGAAAAAGAAAATTAACAAAAAGGGAGGTCGCTAATGTTTAATCGTATTAGGCTTCGTTTTCAAGACATAAAAACCATTAGCAAGTTAATTTCAGGCGCTGATGAACAAGCTCATATAAACGGAGATGAGATGCCGGGTGCAGAACATTTTCTCCTTTCTGCATTTAAACTACCCGATGGTAGTGCCAGGCGAGTATTTGAAAGAGCCGGAGCTGACCCAGATGATTTTCATGATGCTATTAGAAAACAGTACAATGATGCCTTAAATTCTATTGGTATTGATGAAATATCTATGGAAAGTGATCCAGAGCCAGTAAATTCCACAAAGACTTTCCATAACGCAAAACCTTCAGGTCAGGCTGTTATGAAAGCACTGTATGCTCTTAAGCAAGATGATAAAGATATACCACTGCTTGGGGCACATGTCGTCGGTGTTGTTGCGGATATGGAGCATGGCGTTGCAGCAAGAGCGCTTAGGGCTATGGGGGTTGATCAAACTCATATCACCAAGGCAGTTAAAGAAGAACTTGAGTCATTCCATTAGTAACGAAATCACCTCTAACAAAGCTCTTCAACATGAACCCATCTCCTCAGTGCGATGCATATCAACTAACTGAACGTAAATTCTTTATATGGAATCTAAGTTTATTAAGGATAATATAATGCGACTATTTCAATTATTTATTTTGCTCTCAACTTTGCTCGGTTTAATCTCATGTGGTGGAGGTGGGGTGGCACCGCAAACCTATACTACCGCAGAGGCTTATGCTGAGGCCGAGGGTTTTGTAGGTACAATTCTGGTTAAGAAAAACGATGATTATATAATACGAAAGGGATTTGGTTTTTCTGATAAAAATCAACAACTGACAAATACCATTGATACCCGTTATCGAATAGGTTCACTAACAAAAGCTTTTACAGCTCTAGCTATTGTTCAGCTGAAAAAAGCCAATGTTATTGCGAGTTTCGATGACCCCATTTCAAACTATATTACTAATTATCTACGAGGGGATGACATTAGCATACGCCAAGTATTAACTCATCGGTCAGGTATTCCAGAACATGTATCAAGCGTTAATCCAAACAACATCTACACGCCATTAGAATTAGTCAACCTGTTTAAGAGTCGCACACTGGAATTTGAACCTGGACAGAAATTTAACTATTCTAATTCAAACTATGTATTGCTTGGTTATCTCATTGAAATATTGTCAGGAGTAGAATATAAGAATTATCTTCAGACTAATATTTTTAGTGCGCTGGGAATGGTTAATACCAAGTATAGTGAAAGCATTATATCTGGCGCACTCTTTGCCAAGGGTTATCAAGATGATCTTCAAACACAATCGGCCAACTTTATCGATATGTCCATACCCTATTCAGCAGGCGCGATATCGAGCAGTGTTATAGACATGGAAATCTGGGCTGAGTCATTTAATGCTAACACTCTGGTGTCAGAACAAGATAATCTGGAAATATTTTCTGAAGGAGACTATGGGTTTGGTTGGATTGTTACTAAAATCGCCGGGAAATTAGTGTATACACACTTGGGAGGAATTAATGGTTTTAGCTCAATTATTGCCATTTTCCCTGAAGACAATGGCCTCATAATCGCCTTAAGTAATGTAGAGGGTGAAAATGCAAAGCTTGAGCGTATAGCAACTGCTATAGCTGAAAATGAGTTATGACATTGCATGCTACGGACAAATCACTGAATACTATTCTTGGTTGGATACTATGTATACTTTCATAGGTAATGCTATATATGGCAATTTGCTATGTTATTTTAAAATCATAAAAAATATCAACAAGTGACATGCCTTGCGCAGCTTATGCTTACCCGTTATACATCTGAATATGTGATACTACATAAGCTCAATAATAGCTGCTATTTCGATTGCAGCCCCCAACGGTAGGCTGTTACAGCCTACCACAGTCCGGATATGACCCGCTTTCTCGAGTAGCGTCTTAGATAAAAGGTCAGAAGCAGCCATTCAACACTTCAGCATGTTCAGTGAATGACTCATTACAATTAATGAAGCCTTCTATTTTTATTATTTGTTTGAGTTTGTATTGCCTCAGGGAGTTCGTTAGGTGACTTAAAAGGTTAAGTGCACACAATTCTGCCGCTGCTTTGCCTTCTTCGATTGTTAACTCTTTTCCCAACTGACCTTTGTACATAAGTTTTCCATCTCTAATAGGCAACTGGCCTGATATAAAGATTAATTGACCCACGTTAACAACTGCCCGATAGTTCCCTATTGGCATCGGAGCATGTGGCAATGTGATTCCATGATCTTCGAGAATATGTTTAATATCTTTCATGATGTCATCATCAAATCGTGAATGTTAAAACGTCAGCTTACGAGACGTGTGCCCCAGCGGTAATGCCACCATCGACAAAAAGTGTTTGGCCCGTTACAAAGCGACCACCTTCACCTGCAAGATGGAGTGCCCATGAAGTAATGTCTTTCATCCTTCCAAGTTTACGCAACGGGTGAAGGTTAGCCAGCTTTTCCAATTGATCGTGATCCATCAGATTATCGTATAAAGGTGTGTCGATGATGGCTGGTGCGATAGTATTAACCCTGATATTACTTGCGGCAAATTCTATCGCGAGGTGCCGAGTTAATGTATGTACCCCACCCTTTGCTACTTGTGATGCAGAGCAAGGCGTTGCTTCAAGAGGGTGCTCGACCCACATTGAACCAATGTTGATAATACAACCGTCAGCCTGTTCGAGCATTGACGGAATAACCGCTTGTGATGTGAAATAACTGCCCTTTACCGCAGTAGAATAGTACATGTCCAGGTCCTCTTCCGTTGCGTCCAGAAAAGGCTTGGGAATAAAAACACCTGCATTATTAACCAGCACATCAATCGAACCAAATCGCTCAAGTGCCGCATTAGCCAGGGCTTGCCCTGTCGATTTCAAGCCAATATCGCCAGCTTTTATATGGATGCGAGAATGATACTGAGCGTGCTGACTTGCAAATTCTTCCAGTCTCTCTTCAGTGCGCGCATTGATAACAATATTTGCACCCTTCTTAAGAAATTCTGTCGCAATAGCCCTACCGATTCCTGATGATGCTCCGGTAATGATAATCGTCATATCTGTATACATGATTGTCTCCCGTTGTATTGAGAGGCAATATTAGCTAAGGTATATTTATAGATATAACTGATATTTACTATAATTAATATAGATGGCTTCTATATGGACCTTCAGCAAATCAAGTATTTTCTGGCTGTTGTGGATTTTGGCACCTTCCTGGCTGCTTCGGAACAAGCACACGTTAGCCAACCCACTCTTTCAGCAGGAATCCGCAAGCTCGAAGATTCGCTGAATGTGAAGTTATTCAATCGTGGCAGCAGGGCGGCGACCCTGACCTCTGCCGGAGAATTATTCCTTGCGCATGCCAGGCAATCTTACAATCAACTCATGTCAGTTAAATCCAAGTTAGCTGAGGAACAGGATAAGATCAATGTTGGTGTGCTAAATACCATTCCTATGGATCATGTAGCGGAAATTATCAGGATATACAGAGTCACACACCCGCATGTTTTTATTGAGCTTGTTGTTGCCAATATCGACGAGCTACCCCTGATGCTACAGTCGAAGAAACTTGATCTGATTTTCACTATCCGTAACCATGCCTCAAAAAAGTTCACATTACTATTTGAAGAACATTTAAAAATCGTGGCTTCAGTACAACATCCTTTTGCAACACATCAAGAAATCGAACTCAAACAATTGGCAGAACAGCCCTTTATAGAACGCATCAGATGTGAATCATGGGATGAGGTGCACGGTCTTTTTCAAAAGCAAGATATACGACCCTGTAGCGTATGTCGGGCAGAAAATGATGAATCCGTCCTTTCCCTGGTTGCTGCAAACCTCGGCGTTTCAATTATGCCCGCTAGAAATACTCCCTATGATGTTAGATTTATACGCATCAAGGATTTAAATATAGCAAGGCCAGTTGGTATTAGTATCACATCACAGCCACTGGCTCCGCATGTGCAGGATTTATATGAGACAATTACACGATTGTATAAATAAAGGAAAAATGACAATGAAAGACGGGCCTCTAACGCTCCTGCGCCGCTGAAGGCCACGTTGCAAAAAAATATATCACTACTGACAGTACGTTGTCAGTAGCAAAGGATTAAGATACAAGAACAAATAAAATTTTTATTGTGGAAATAATAGTGAGCATGCCAGGTATTAACGCGTTTTAAGTGACCAAGATAAATAAATAGATTAACCGAATATTTAATACCTCTAATTCCTTGTATTCATTATCAATAATTTGCATATATTATAAAGCTTTAAAGAGAAAGCGCATCGGGATAATTTCGTTATTATAAAAAATCGACATACAATCGAGTTACGCTAAAACCAATGGACACTCTCCCAAATGAAGAAATATTATCTACAATTAATTTTTTTGGTGCCTTAACTACAGGAGAGTACTATTGTGACAACAAAGCGATGCGCTTTGGCCTCCCAGGTGAGCACCAAGCAACTGAATTTACTCGTCCAACTACACTATCAGGAGAACCCATCTGATGTTTATCGTACTGCTTAAATTCTCAGATAACAAAAGCCAGGCCGGCCAATTTATGGATGGCCATAATGAATGGGTCCAACGCGGGCTTGAAGAAGGCGTGTTTTTGCTGGTCGGCAGCCTTCAACCTAATATGGGTGGTGGGATTATGGCACACAATACGTCGCTGTCAGATCTTCAAAACAGGGTGAATGCTGATCCGTTCGTGGCGGAAAATGTGGTAAGCGCAGAAATTCTTGAAATCACACCAGCAAAAACCGATGAACGCCTAGGCTTCTTGCTAGACTAATACTGACACACAGGATAACAAACACATGAGTTCAGAAATAATAGTGGGGCCCGATGGCAAACCACGTTGCCGCTGGTGCAGTGCCGCACCAGAGTTTCAAGCCTACCACGACACCGAATGGGGCTTCCCGGTCAACGATGATCATCGCTTATTCGAGAAATTGAGTTTGGAGAGTTTCCAATCAGGACTGAGCTGGCGAACTATCCTCTGCAAACGCGAGAATTTTCGCACCGCCTTCCATGATTTCGACTTTGACAGGATAGCACGCTTTACCCAACGCGATATCACTCGTCTATTAAAGGACGAAGGCATCGTCCGCCACCGTGGAAAAATCGAAGCGGTCATCAACAATGCGCGACAAGCCCAGGAACTCGTTAAACAAGAAGGTTCACTGGCCGCCTTCATCTGGCGCTATGAACCCGACAAGAAGCAACTTGCCGAGCCACAGACTGCCTCGACCTCGGTGGAATCGATTGCTTTATCGAAAGATTTGAAAAAATTGGGCTGGAAATTCATCGGACCCACCACAGCATATGCCTTCATGCAAGCTATGGGGCTGATCAATGATCATGTTGAAAAGTGTGTGATCAGGAATAAAGTTGAGCGCGCACGCAAGAGTTTCAAACGCCCCGGTCGCTGATAATCGACTCGCTCATACCTCGCTCTACTTTTACTGATGGCTGTACGAAACATAGTATTGAACTTCTTTAGTGGGTGTGTAAAAACCGCTCACTGGAATAATCACGAATAATTTAAACGTTATATTCTTTTATCTATGCAGGTATCGCAAATGAATTTAGAACTTCATCATTTTTTTATTCTTGTAGAACCTGAAGCCATGGTCGCCGAACAATTGCTCTCGCTTGGCATGCAGGAAGG
>JGI24023J19991_10001762_pt1 | contig 16296 bp, 13 predicted proteins | sample Cruoilmetagenom1_FD_19991 | JGI IMG/M metagenome (IMG submission 19991) | reverse complement strand
GCTTCAAAAACAACTTTTGAATTACTGTCAGAAAATTTAATAGCATTTGAAATCAAATTTGTCAAAATTCTATCCACTTTTCTTGCGTCAATATCTACGTTGATTTCATTATCAATTTCAGATTTGTATACCAAATCTAAATTTCGTGTACCCGCTAAAACTTCAAATGACAATAAAATACTTTTTAAAAATTCATTTAAAGGCTTTGAAACCGTTTTTAGTAATAATTTATGATCCTCAAATTTCAATAAGTTTAATATTTCATCAGCATCAAAAATCACTTTCTTACTATTAACCAAAGCATTATCAATATATTTTCTAAAAAAGATGTTCTCATATGATTAAAATCTCTTTCTTTCTCATAGGCATCTTCCGCTGCTTTCTTTTTATTTTTTTGTGCATTAAATCTCCATTGAAAAGCTAATAATCCAATAAAAAATGTTACCCCTCCAAAAACAAGCATGTTTTTCTTTTCACCATATTGTTCTTCTATGACAATCTGTTGCTCTTCTATCTCTTTTTCTTTTTCTTTAGTTTCAAACTTTTTACCATAGACTGCAAATAACTCATTATTATTATGCTTTAATAAAGAGTCTGAAATAAATGCTCTTTTATTTGCATAGAGTAATGCTTCATCATAAGCTCCTATATTTTGATAAACCTCCGCAAGCACTTTATTCTTATCTAAAAAAACAGATTCTATATCTGAATACTTAAAAGTTTGAAGTAAAGTATCTACATATTGTTTTGCTTTAGTATATTGGTTCAGTTGAACTAAAGCATTGATTAATTCTAAATAGGTGTCTGAAGATTTATTGGTGGTCTCTAATGCCAATGCTTTTTTAAAATTTATTAATGCTAAATTAAAGTCATTGTGTTTTAAGTAAACTCTACCTTTATATTTATAGGTTAAAGATAGGTACATGTTATATTGTTCCTGTTTCGCCTTTTCGATAGCCTGATTTACATATGATAAAGCTTCATTTTTATCTTCTATAATTATAGCTTTTTTCATATATAAAAAAATATAATCAAAAAGTTTTCGATTAGGTTCTTCAAAAACCTGTATTGAATTATAGGTTTCTTCTGATTTCAGTATGAACATTTTTGCCAGTTCAAATTTATCAATCAGGTAGTAATTTAAAGCTATATTATGATAAAGTAAAGACTCATTTATAGTGTCATTCCTTTTCTTAGCTAAAATAAGAGCATCACTATAATAATCTGTAGATAACTGATATTGCTTTTCACTTGCCTTTACAATACCCAATAAGTTATTATTTAGAAATAAAAAATATGTGTCATTTAATTTTTTTGCCAAACCTAAACTTCCATATGCATTCTCTTTAACTTGCTTATAATTATGTTTTTTTTTGTGAGCATGTGCCAATGCATGATACGACTTCATAAGTAAAGTGTCATTATTAGATAAACCTGAGTAGTGTAAGGCTTGCTTGGCATGAACTATGGCTAATTCAACATCATAACTATTAAAAACCATATCAAGATGAAAAACAGCTTTATTTTTCATATCATTTACTGCTTGACCTTTATCTAATTTATTCTGAGAATAAAATGGTATTGTAAAAAAAAGAAATATAAAAAGTAAATTTTTCACCGATCAAATTTTATCATTTATAGTGTTTGAAATTCAAAAATTTTAATACTTAACAAACACTCTATTTTATAATTATTTTTTCAAATGTAGGAATTATCTACAATAAGAACACAAAATGTCTAAGTAAAGCAATGAATTGTCCAATTACAGAAAGTAAAAAAAGATTCCTGTTAATATATTTGCCATGCAAAATAAGTGAATAGTATACTCAATATAATTGCTATGAAAGAGAAAATTATTATTTGAGTTAATTACTTAAAATTCTAGAAGAGATTACAAATAAAAGTGAAGTTTTCTATTCCTTTTTCCTCTATCTCTTCTAGATTTTGTTTTTTACAATATTATATCCTTTCTACCTTACGATAACTTCATATCCATTAAAATAGAAAAAGTCTCTTTAATGTCTGTTTCTTTAACTACAATTGTTATTTCATGAGTTGTAGAAATGACTTCTTGCACTGAAATATTAGCCCAAGCTAATTGTTTTAAGATAAAATAATAAATTCCAGATTGTTCATTATTTGATTTTGGCAATTTTATAGTTAAAGAAGCTAAATTGGTTGCAGACCACAATACTTTTTCATCTAAAAAAATACGCTCAATCTTAGATTCTATCTTTTTACTAATAACAATACTTGTTTCAAAAACCCCCTGAGAAATGGTGAAAAAATTATCATTGTCATTCCCTAAATCTTTCAATAATTTAATGATTTTTGGCACTAAAGTCGATGTGTTTTTAAAAGTATAGTCGCATAAATCAGATCGCATAATAAAGTCGCCCGAAGTCAATGCAATCCTTTTTATATTTTTTCTAATTTTTAATACACTTGAAGGTGAAATTCTATTGATTGCCATCATGATTGCCCCTTCTTTAATGTCTTTTTTAAGTATTTTTTCAACTTCAGGCTTTATAACTCTTGCCAATGATGATACATTAATCAATTTATCATACAATGCTTCTTCAATAAAAGGTGTTTTATTGATAATAGCTGTTACTGCTTGTTGAATTGTTCTCATTCCTTTTTATTATTTATTGTCGTCCCTTCGCTTGAGTGAGAAATAGACTTGTGTTTAAATTTAAACTTTCTGTTATATTTTGTAAAAATAGTTTAAAAAATTGCATATCGAACATAACTAAACAATTTTTGTAATAAAATACTATTATGCTTGTCTTAAAGTTTGGAGGAACATCTGTTGGAAATGCTGAAAATATAAAAAAAGTAACTAAAATTGTCAATTCGTATACTACTACTAAAATTGTAGTTTTATCTGCTGTATCGGGTACTACTAATACCTTAACTGAAGTAAACAAATTATTATCTTCAACTAAAAAAGAAAGTGCTATTGTTCTAGTCAATGAATTAGAACTAAGTTACCATCAACTAATCAATGAATTATTTTCTTCTGAGAAATATCAATTAGAAGCTCTTTCGTTTATTAAAAATAAATTTGATGAACTGCGTTCATACACTGATGCTACTCATCAAAATGAAAAAAAGATTTTAGCTCAAGGCGAGATTATTTCAACACATCTATTTCAACTTTATCAGAATGAATCAGGCAACCCTTCTTTATTAATTTCTGCTTTAGACTTTATGTCGATTGATGCACATGAAGAAGCAGATTCTATAGCAATAAAAACTAATTTAATTTCTATTTTACCAGATAACAACTCCATTAAAACATTTATTACTCAAGGATATATTTGCACCAATCATAAAGGTGAAATTGACAATTTAAAAAGAGGAGGTAGTGATTATAGTGCCTCTTTAATTGGTGCTGCTATTGAGGCTAGAGAAATTCAAATATGGACGGATATAGATGGCATGCATAATAACGACCCAAGATATGTTGACACTACTTTTTCTATTGAAGAAATGTCTTTTGATGAAGCTGCAGAATTGGCTTATTTTGGTGCAAAAATTTTACACCCACAAAGTATCATCCCTGCTCAAAAAAACAACATTCCAGTAGTAATAAAAAACACTTTTAACCCTAATGATACAGGTACAATTATTAAAAATTGTGCACCAAGTAGCGGAGTTAGAGCAATTGCTGCAAAAGACGGTATTATTGCCATAAAAATAAAATCGTATAGAATGTTAATGGCCTATGGTTTCTTAAAAAATATTTTTGAGATTTTTGAGAAATATCAAACTGCGATTGACATGATAACCACTTCTGAAATTGCAGTATCGTTAACTATTGATAATCCAACATATTTAACAGAAATTTTAGAAGAATTAAAAATTCTAGGTAATGTTACCGTTGACAAACAAATGAGTATTGTATGTTTGGCAGGAGATTTTTCTCAAAGCGGAAAAGGGATCAGTGCTTCGGTAATTAATTGTTTGAAAAATATTCCTATTAGGATGATATCTTATGGAGGAAGCAATTATAATATGTCTTTACTCATTGCGTCAGAAGACAAAGTGAATGCTTTAAATTTACTCAACAAAGGGTTGTTTTTAGATTAGTCTAAAAGTTCAGTTAATTTTTTAAATTGAATTTTAGGGTCTTTATTTTCATATAAAATATTGTAAATAGTATCTAAAATTGGAGTTCTTGCATCTTTTTTTTCCTTGATTTTATAAGCACTTTTTGTAGCGTAATATCCTTCAGCAATCATACTCATTTCTAACATGGCTGATTTTACGGTATAGCCTTTACCAATCATATTGCCAAACATTCTATTTCTACTAAAAACGGAATAACCTGTTACTAATAAATCTCCTAAATAAGCTGAATTATTAATATTTCGTTTCATTTTATGAACTTTCTTAATAAAACACTTCATTTCTCTAATTGCATTAGACATCAATACTGCTTGAAAATTATCACCATAACCTAAACCATGAGCAATACCCGCAGCAATAGCATAAATATTTTTCAATACAGCAGCGTATTCTGTACCAATAATATCATCAGAAACTTTTGTTTTGATATATCTACTCGCCAAATTTTCACTGATAAACGCTGCCTTTTTTTCATCTTTACAAGCAATGGTCAAATAAGACAAACGTTCTAAAGCAACTTCTTCTGCGTGACAAGGTCCTGTAATTACACCAATATCTTCAAAAGGAATTTGATACATTTCAAAAAAATGTTCACCAACAATAAAACCTGTTTCTGGTACAATACCTTTAATAGCAGAAAAAATGATTTTACCTTTTAATGAACTTGTCAATTTCTTTAATTCTTCATTTAAGAAAGCTGAAGGAATTGCAAATATCAAGTAATCAGCATAATCAACCATTTCATTAATATTATCTGTTAAAATGAGTTGATTTGGGTCAAATTCGACTGAACTAATATAACTAGGGTTATGTTTATTACGTTTTATATGTTCAATTGCATAAGAACTACGCATATACCAACCTATTTCATCTAAATTCTCACTTAACATTTTTACGATAGCTGTTGCCCAACTACCCCCACCAAATACAGCAATTTTAGGCTTGTTCATTTTCAAAAAGTTTACGTTCTAATTCTGCTTGAAATTCTTCCATTACAGGTTTAACTGTGCTATCAGGTATNTCAGAAATTCTAATATACATTAATCCGTCAACAGCGTCATTAAATTTCGGATCTACATTNAANGCAACAACTTTAGCATTCTGTTTNACATATTTTTTCATTAAAACGGGCAACCTTAAAGAACCTGGCTCTAACTCGTCAATAATTTTATCAAANTTTACCATATCAGATTTACTGGCATCAAAAACAAAATCTTTATCTGCATCATTAAGTTTCACTTTATANTCTTTTTTAGGATGTATGTATTGTGCTAAATAAGGATCATAATAATTAGACCTCATAAACTCAATCATTAATGACTTTGAAAAATTAGAAAACTGATTGCTTATACTTACACCACCCATCAAATATTTATATTCTGGAAATCGTAAGGTTACATGCACTATACCTTTCCATAATAAAAATAATGGCATCGGTTTTAACTGGTATTCTTTTATAATAAAAGCTCTACCCATTTCAATGGTTTTTTGCATCATTGGATACAGCTCAGATTCTATTCTAAATAATGTATTGATATAAAACCCATCAATACCATGTTTCTTATAAATTTCTTTCCCCATACCCATTCTATATGCACCAACCACTATCTTTTTATCTCTATCCCACAAAAACATATGATGGTAGAACTTATCGTATTTATCTAAATCAATAGCGTCATTAGTACCCTCACCTACCTCTCTAAAAGTAATTTCTCTTAACCTGCCAATTTCTCTTAAAATGCTGGGTATTTCTTTACTTTTAGCTAAAAATATTTCATAATTTTTACTCTCTAATAATCTAGAATCTTTCTCTCTTAGTTTTTTTACTTCTTTATTAATTTTATCAGGAGAAACGGCTGAAATAATTTTTTTAGGTTGTTTTGGTATTTTTAATGATGGTTTTTTTATTAGAGGTTTTTTTACCTCAAACGGATTTGCCAACATGTATGTTTTTTTACGTAAAAAAGTATGAAAATCATCAATATTTTCATATTCTTTTTGGTCTTTTACAGATATTGGTTTCCCTATTCTAACTTTAATAACTCGCCTTTTTTGTGAGAGTACTTCAGAAGGTAATTTTGCAGTTCTNAGNGTGTCACTAATNTTTGATAAAAAATAGAACAACTTGCTATTTTTAGCATGAAAATAAATNGGAATAATTGGTACTTTTGCTTTATGAATCAATTTTACAGCTNNTTCTTCCCANGGNTTATCAATAATCAACTTTCCATCTTTATAGGTAGACACTTCTCCTGCAGGAAAAACACCTAAAGGGTGCCCTTCTCTCAAATGTAACAGTGAATTTTTTATACCCGTAAGACTTGATTTTACATCTTTTCTATCCTCAAATGGGTTCACAGGCATTACATAAGGCTTTAAAGGCTCTATTCTATGTAATAAAAAATTAGCGATAATTTTATAATCTGGTCTATTCTCTACTAATAATTTTAGTAATAAAACACCATCAATACCGCCTAAAGGGTGATTTGAAACCGTTATAAATGCACCTTCTTTAGGAATCCGTTTTAAATCTTCTTCAGGAATTTCAAAATCTATTTGAAATTCATTTAAAATGGAATCTAAAAAAGCTACATCTTTTTTGTCTTTATGTTTTTCGTAAAATCTATTAATCCTTGATATACGTAAAACTTTCAAAATTAGCCAACCAACAAATGTACCTAAAAAACCATATTTTTCAAGGTTAATTATGCTAGCAATTTCTTTTGAAGAGACTAAACCCATGGTTGATTTTTATTCAAATTAAGACCATTGCAATATTAGGTAATATCACACCAAATAAATATTATTAGTATCAAATTATTTTTCAAATATTATACTTCATTACTAAAAAATATTTTATAGTGTCTTAATTTCAAAGATAGAAAATTTATTGAATAACCATCTGTATAGTTTTTATAGTTGACTGTTTTAACAATACATTATTAGTTTTCTCTATTTTATTTACAGCAGCAGTATCAAAATGTCTGATTGTATGCAATGAAACTTCATTAAAGAAATCTATTTTATAATTGGTTTTTAATACTACCAATAATTTTTCAAAATTATGATAATTATCTTCTAAACACACTGAAAAACTAATGGCTGAATTTTGAATTAAATTTACTTTCATTTTATGTTGATGTAGTAATTCAAATATTTCACTAATATTCTGTTCAACAATAAAAGAAAAATCTAAAGAAGATATGGATAATAAAATCTGATTTTTCTTGACAATAAAACAGGGTGTTTCAGGTGTAATATACTGATCTCTACTCACTGTTGTTCCAGTACCTTTCGGATTTAAAAAGGACTTCACATACAGCGGAATTTCCTTTTTCTGTAAAGGCTGTAAAGTTTTAGGATGTATTACTGACGCACCATAAAATGCCAATTCAATAGCTTCTGTATATGATATTTTTTGTAACAATTGCGTAGTTGTAAAATAACGAGGATCTGCATTTAANACACCATCAACATCTTTCCAAATAGTTAAGCTTTCTGCATCTAAACAATAGGCAAAAATACCAGCAGAATAATCAGAGCCTTCTCTACCNAANGTTGTTGTATTCCCGTTTGTATCNCCNGCTAAAAAACCTTGTGTAATGTATAGTTTTTTAGGTAAAATAGCTGCCTTAATATTTTGTTCTGTGATTTTCCAATCTACTTTTGCTTCTCTAAAATCACTATTGGTTTTAATACAATCTCTAACGTCAATCCATGTATTTTTCACACCAACATCATTCAAATAATGACTTACAATTTTAGTGGAAATTAACTCAGCAATAGGTACAATTTGATCATAAATAAAATCATAATCTCTGTTTTTATTTTGAATCATAAAGCCTGACATGGTCATAAGATATTTTTCTATTTCAAAAAAGATATCATGTCTTTTGTCGCTAAATAATTCATTTGCAATAGTAAGATGATAATTTCTCACTTCATCGATCAACACCCGCAAAGCTTTATCATTAATAATATACGCATCTACTATTTTCTCAAAAGCATTGGTCATTTTACCCATGGCAGATATTACCATTAGTATATGATTAACGTCAGTATTTTGCAAAACATTAACTATGTTTTTTACCCCTATTGCATCTTTTACAGATGCTCCTCCAAACTTAAAAATTTTCATTATTTAGATAAATATTGTGCTATTTTCACATCACTAATTTGACAGATATTCCATTCTTCAAACATAGTTGCACCAGTACTTTTATAAAATTCTATTGCAGGTGTATTCCAATCTAATACTACCCATTCTACCCTTTTTATTCCTTTTTGTAAAGCGTCTTCTAACACTTTATCATATAAAGCTTTTCCGATACCTTTACCTCTAAATTTTTTGGTAACAATTAAATCTTCTAAATGTATTGAAGGGCCATCCCATGTTGAAAATCGATTGTAAAACAATGCAATCCCAACGATGACACCTTCTGTTTCCGCAACAAAAATATTGAATGCAGGATTTTCTTTAAATCCGTTACTCACCAAATCTTCAACCGTAATTTTAACAGCATCAGGTTCTTTTTCAAAAACTGCCAATTCAGTAACTAATTTTAATACTGAAGACATATCTTCTTGTTTACCTTTTCTAATTATAAAACTCATGTTTTTTTATTTAATGTTACGAATGTAAAAAACTTTAATAGAACTTTTACGAAAACGTTATAGTTCTGTAAAATAAAACGATATTTGCATACAAAAAAACGATTTACACAAATGAAAAAGCATAGCACATTAGGAGAATATATTATTGGTAACCAAAAAAAATTTAAGGGTTCCTCTGGAGAACTTTCAAGGTTAATCAACTCTATTAGATTGGCTGCTAAAGTGGTAAACCACGAAGTAAATAAAGCAGGTTTGGTAGATATTTTAGGCGATGCTGGTGATACTAATATTCAAGGTGAAGATCAACAAAAATTAGATATATACGCCAATGAAATATTTATGCAGACCTTGACCAATAGGCAAATTGTTTGTGGAATTGCCAGTGAAGAGGAAGATGATTTTGTGACTATTTCTGGCAACAATGGCAACAATGACAATAAATATATTGTGTTGATTGATCCGCTTGATGGTTCTTCAAATATTGATGTGAATGTCTCAGTTGGTACCATTTTTTCTGTATATAGAAGAGTAACTAAATCTGGAACGCCTGTACAGTTAGAAGATTTTTTACAAGAAGGAAATCAACAAGTTGCTGCTGGTTATATTGTTTATGGCACATCAACAATGTTGGTCTACACAACAGGACATGGTGTAAATGGTTTCACGTTGAATCCTGCTATTGGGACGTTCTACCTTTCACATCCAAACATGAAATTTCCAGAAAATGGCACTATTTATTCTATTAATGAGGGAAATTATATCCACTTCCCTCAAGGTGTAAAAGATTATTTAAAATATTGTCAAGAAGAGGAAGAAGACCGACCGTATAAAGCACGTTATATTGGTTCTTTAGTGTCTGATTTTCATCGAAATATGATTAAAGGTGGTATCTATATGTATCCGACCAGTTCAAAAGCTCCTAAAGGAAAATTACGCTTATTATATGAATGTAATCCTATGGCTTTTTTGACAGAAGAAGCTGGTGGAAAAGCATCAGATGGTTATATGCGTATTATGGATATTAAACCTACTGAATTACATCAACGTGTGCCATTTTTCTGCGGAAGTAAAAATATGGTAGCCGTAGCAGAAGTCTTTATGAAAAATTATCCTGAGGATGCCCTAATTTACGGCCATTGAATTGAAATTTCTAACTTTAATTATTTTAGTTTTTTCAAATTCGTTTAAGTTTACGCTATATAGATTTCTTGAAGGCGTAGTTGAAAATTCATCTTTGGTAAACCCACCAAGTATATAAGTTTTATTATTTACAACAAACATTTTTGAAGCGTTAAGGTATAGACCAATAAAGTATTTTTTTAATTCTTTAGTCGTCGTATTATAGCTAAATATTTTTCCGTTTTCAAATAAGTAGATTGTTTCGTTACTTTGAGCTATTGCAGGATTATTCATACTAGAAAACAACTCACCTTCTTTTTTCCATCTTCCAGTTATTAAATCGTAAGTTTCAACTCCGTTTAATGTTTTTCCATTATAACCTCCAAAAATATATATTTTGTCATTAAGCACTACTCCGTTTAATTCTTTAGCTGTAGGCATATCATTTAGTGCATACCAAAGACCAGATTTAATATCGAACATATGTATTTTGTTAGAAAATATTTTTTTGCCATTTTTTTTCTTTTTAATTGAACCTCCCATAACAATAATCTTATCTTTGTACACAAATGAAGCAGCATTGACAGCTTGATGAGGGTTGGTATTGTCAATTTCAATCGTTTTGTTGTGCATATCAAAAACTTCTATTTTGTCATCTAAATACTCAAAAGCTTTATTCCTAGAGTAGCGTTTTCCACCCAATATGTATATCTTACCATTATCAGGGACATAAACTGTATTATGATAGGCTCTTTTTCTCAATTTCATATTTTCTGTTTTCCAATGATTTGATTCAATATCATATGAAAATAAGTTTTCACTATAATTTTCAAAATTTATTATTGTTCTTGCCTTTCTAAGCATCTCACCGAGTGATATGCCAGGGTGGTCATCTATAATTTTTCTATAGGCATCAACATGAAGTGTTTTGTCACCTCCAAAAACATATATTTTATTGTTTATTTGCAAAGATCCAAAAGAGTGTAATTCACTCTCCATGGGTATTAGTTCTTTGTATTGGATTTTAGATTTTAATTTCTTTTTACTTAAAAGTTTGACCTCTTCCAATTTTAAATTTTCATCTAGGAGGTGAATTGAATAATTTTTTTCATTCTTATAGTATATCAACTCCTTATTCTTATAGCCAATATGTGAAAAATGTATGGTGTTATTTTTTAGTTTTTTTATGGGTAGTTTTAATTTAAACTTCCCTTTTTTATTTGTTAAAGCTGCATTATTAGTATTATTAAAGTATACATGAGCACCAACTATGGGTTGTTCCGTCTTTGCATCTAACACAACCCCTTTAATCGTTTGTGCGTAAGAAAAATAAATTGAGAAGAGTAAAACAAAAGGTAATATGTAGTTCTTCATAAGAGTTTTATTTAGTTGAGCATACATCAAATATAGGTTATACTAATTTCATATCCATCAAGATAGTAAAAAGCATTCATCTTTGTTGGTATTTTTACCGACAACAATAGCTAAATAATTAGCAATAATCTTATCACATCACCCTAGTCAGCTTAAAAAACTTCTCATAGCTTTCTGGAATAGTATCAATATTTAATAATGAACTATCTTCTATATATGGATATATTTCATCATAGGTAAGTATGTTATTTATACCTACACGTTTATTGATATATTCTCGTTTTAAATCACTTGGACTGTCTAAACCGGCGGCAGCAATCAATTCTAAAAAACTATGAATCGTTTCTTCTTGATAATTGGCAGTTCTTACGGCTTTATCCTCAACATTTAACCCTTTCATTAAGGATGCATTTTGTGTTGCTACACCAACTGGACAAGTATTTTTATTACATTCCAACGCTTGAATACAACCAATAGCTAGCATCATGGCTCGTGCACTATTGCAGCCATCAGCTCCTAAGGCAATTGCTCTTGCCATATGAAAACCTGTAATGATTTTACCAGCAGCTATAATTTTTATTTCTTTTTTTAATCCGAAACCTACTAAAGTATCATACACAAAGACCAAACCTTCACGCAATGGCATTCCCATAGAATTTGAAAACTCAACAGGTGCAGCACCCGTGCCACCTTCACCACCATCAACCGAAATAAAATCAGGTGTAATACCTGTACAAATCATCGCCTCACAGAAATCCATAAATTCTTGTTTTCTACCAACACATAATTTGAATCCAACAGGTTTTCCACCAGACAAATCACGTAGCTTTTTAATAAAATGCATAAATTCTATAGGATTAGAAAAAGCCGAATGTGATGGTGGAGAATGCACTGCAATATGCGGCTCGACATGTCTTATCTTAGAAATTTCTACGGTATTTTTTGAGGCAGGTAAAATACCACCATGACCAGGTTTTGCACCTTGAGATAATTTTATCTCAATCATTTTCACTTGCTCTTTAGTTGCTCCTTCTTGAAAGCCGCTTTCGCTAAAATTCCCATCATTATCTCTACAACCAAAATAACCTGTGCCTATTTGCCAGATTAAATCTCCTTCATATTTTAAATGATAGGGGCTCAATCCACCTTCACCTGTATTATGAGCGAATTTTCCTTCTTTTGCTCCTTTATTTAATGCCATAATTGCATTTTTACTTAACGAACCAAAACTCATGGCAGAGATATTTAATAAACTTGATGCATAGGGTTGTTTACAGTCTGAACCCCCAATAATCAATCTAGGGAACTCACCTATTTCTTTAGGGCTCTTTTTGGCATACATAGAATGATCCATCCATTCATAACCTGATCGATAAACATTCATTTGTGTACCAAAAGGAGTGGTATCATTTTCTTTTTTTGCTCGTTGATAAATAAGAGATCTAAATATTCTATTCAATGGTCTTCCTTGTGTATCAGTCTCAACAAAATACTGCATAATCTCTGGTCGAATTGCCTCTAATACATACCGCATTCTACCAATGACAGGAAAATTTCTTCGAATAGCATGTTTTGTCTGTAACAAATCGAAAACTCCCATTAGAATTAATGGAGCTACGATAATAAAACTCCATAAAATGGGCTGCCAAAATCTGAAAATAATAAAAATTGAAATGGTAGTTAAAATAGATATAAGGATAAATTTTTCTCTTACTTTCATTGTATATTGGGGTTTGAAATGTAGTTGTAATTAATTGATTGAAATTCAATCAATCCATTTATAAAAAGTATAAATTTACCAAAATTTAGAGAAATGGGAATTATTAAAATCAAAAATATTCATCTATACGCTTATCATGGATGTTTAGATGAAGAAGGTAAAATTGGCTCAGAATACAGGGTAGATTTATCTGTAAAAACCAATTTGTCAAAATCAGCTAAAACAGATGACTTGAAAGACACTGTTGATTATGTGCATTTGAATAAAATTGTAAAGGAAGAAATGGCAATACGAAGTAAACTACTAGAAACTGTTGCCAATAAAATATTAAAAAGAATATTACAAGAAATTTCAATGGTTAAAAAGGCTACAGTGAAAGTTTCTAAAGTAAACCCTCCTATTGGTGGTAATGTTGCTTTAGTAACCATTAAAATGTCTAAGAAAAAATAATAGAAAAACGTATTGTGTCGCTATTTAATTTTATAAATTTGCAAACTTAAACTGCTAAAAAAAGTTTACGATATGGCGTCGTGGCCGAGTGGCTAGGCTGGGCTCTGCAAAAGCTCCTACAGCGGTTCGAATCCGCTCGACGCCTCTAAAACCTTATCCATAAACAGATAAGGTTTTTTCTTTTTAATCTTTACTATTTGCATCTTTAAATTTATTAATTTTAACGGATGAATATTTATCCTATAGAAACTGGAAATTTCAAATTAGATGGCGGTGCCATGTTCGGTGTTGTGCCAAAAGTGTTATGGCAAAGAACGAATCCTGCCGATAGCAATAATTTAATTGACATGGCAGTGCGTTGTTTACTTATTGAAGATGGCGACAGACTCATCTTAATTGACACAGGTTCTGGCAACAAGCAATCTGATAAATTTTTTAGTCATTATCACTTGTTCGGAAATGCATCGTTAGACAACTCATTAAACAAATTAGGATTCCATAAAGACGATATCACTGATGTGTTCTTAACACATTTACATTTTGATCACTGTGGTGGCAGTATCCAATTCAACTCTACTAAAACTGGATTTGAACCTGCATTTAAAAATGCTAAATTTTGGTCTAATAAAAAGCATTGGCAATGGGCAACTGAACCTAACCCTAGAGAAAAAGCATCCTTTTTAAAAGAAAATATAAATCCTATTCAAGAAAGTGGACAATTAAACTTTATTGAACTCAATAAAAATAATCGTATAAAAAACTCTCCTCTAGGTTTTGATATTCTTTGCGTTGATGGTCATACCGAAAAACAAATGCTCCCCATAATAAATTACAAAGGACAAACACTTGTTTTTATGGCTGATTTATTACCAACAGTTGGGCATATTCCGCTACCTTATGTTATGGGTTACGATGTTAGACCCTTAATAACAATGACAGAAAAAGAAGCTTTTTTAAAATTAGCTGCAAATGAAAATTTTATGTTATTTTTGGAGCACGATGCACACCATGAAATATGTACTGTAAAACATACTGACAAAGGAGTGAGATTAGATAAAACTTATACATTTAACGAAATTTTTAATTAATTTATTAAATATGCGAATTTTAAAACCAATTTCAGTAGTCTTAATGGCTACTTTGACACTTGCAAGTTGTGGAACAACTAAGACTGCAACCTCAACAACTACTACCGCAACAACTGCAGTAAAAGAAATCACAATTATTACGGCAACTGATAGTATCAGTCCAAAAAAAGGTGAAATGACCGAAGCTCAAGTTCAAGCTTGGCCACATATGGATGTTTTTACTGATTCTGTACCTGGCATGAGTTTAGACAAAGCCTATAATTTTGTAAAAGGCAAGCAAGGCTCAACTGTTATTGTTGGTGTTATTGATTCTGGTATTGATATTGAACATGAAGACCTAAAAGATGTAGTTTGGGTGAATGCAAATGAAATTGCTGGCAACAATAAAGATGATGACAATAACGGATATGTTGATGATATTAATGGATGGAATTTCTTAGGTGGTAAAGCCGGACAAAGCACACCTGAACAATTAGAATTGACAAGAATCGTAAAAAAAATGACACCTCGTTTTGAGGGTAAAACTGTTGAGTCTATTGCTGAAGCGGATAAAGCAGATTTCAAATTATTTACTGAACTTAAAAGCACTATAGATAAAAAATTAAAAGGTGCTACTGCTCAAGTAGCTCAATACACCTCTTATAAACAAGCAATTTCAATTGCAAGCGATACACTTACAAAAACATTAGCGGGTAAAGAAATGAATATTGACAACATCAATGCTCTAAAATTTGAAGACCCAATGTTAGAACAGGGAAAATTTATTATCATGCAAGTTCTTAGTTCTGGAAGTTCAATAGATGATGCTAAAAAAGAATTAAAAGGTGCCATTGACCATTATTCTAATCANTTAAACTCACAATATAAAATTGATTTTAACGGAAGGTTGACAAAAGACAANCCAGATGATATTAAGGATACAGGATATGGTAATGCCTTTGTAATAGGTTCAAAGGATGATGAAATACATGGNACACATGTGTCAGGTATTATTGCTGCAAAACGTAATAATGGTNTTGGAATGAACGGAGTTGCTCATAATGTAAAAATCATGTCAATTAGAGCTGTGCCAGATGGTGATGANTATGATAAAGATGTGGCGTTGGCAATTAGATATGCAGCAGATAATGGTGCAAAAGTAGTGAATATGAGTTTTGGNAAAGGGCATTCACCAAATGCTGAATGGGTATATGACGCTATTAAATATGCTGCTGAAAAAGACGTGTTGTTAGTACATGCTGCGGGTAATAGTAATGAGGATATTGATACTGCAGAAAATTTCCCAAATGACTCTAAAGATAAAATTACAGAATTTGCTGATAATGTAATAACTGTAGGAGCTATGACTCGTCATTTTGATGATAAATTAGTTGCTTCGTTTTCAAATTACGGTAAAAAGAATGTTGATGTTTTTGCTCCTGGATTAGAAATCTATTCTACCTTTCCAAAAAATGAATATGAATCTATTCAAGGTACATCAATGGCTTCACCAGAAGTAGCAGGTGTTGCTGCTTTAATTCGCTCTTATTATCCAAAATTAACGGCAAGTCAGGTAAAACATATTATCATGGATTCTGGTATTGAATACAAGAAAGAAGTGATTAAACCAGGTACTAAAGATGAAAAAATTAATTTTGAAACGCTTTCAGTTTCTGGTAGAGTATTGAATGCCTATAACGCTTTACTATTGGCAGATAAAATGTCAAAATAAGCCCATCCCTAATAGAGCTACGCTCTGTAACTTCAGATTAAAGCTATGCTTTATCCTTGTTAACCCAAAGGGAAGGAAATATAAAA
>JGI24023J19991_10001761_pt1 | contig 16297 bp, 8 predicted proteins | sample Cruoilmetagenom1_FD_19991 | JGI IMG/M metagenome (IMG submission 19991) | reverse complement strand
CAGAGCGACCCATGCCAACTCGGCCGCGTTCGGCCGGGGTGCGGCGACGTCGCGCGACGACCAGCAGGTGTTCGGCACCGGGACCAACACCTACACCATGAAGGGCATCACCTCGGCGGAGAGCCAGACCGCGCAAGTCGCGCCGACGAAATTGGTCACCTCCAATGACAACGGCGATTTGGCCACCCACTCGATCGAGGAGCTCGGGCTCGTCTCGTCGGAAGATTTCGGCGACCTGCAAGCCAAGGCTACCGATAACATGATGGCGATCCAGAGCAACTCGGCGGCGATCCAGAGCAACTCGGCAGCGATCGGACGCAACAAGAAGGACATCGATTCCAATCGCGAAGGCGTGGCGCTCGCCGCGGCGCTCGCGGGCGGCGCAAGCTTGCGGGGCAACGAATATCTCGCGGTCTCGTTCGACTGGGGCGGCTTCGACGGCGAGCACGCGGGCGCGGTCTCCGGCATCGCGCATCTGGGCTCCAATGTGCTGGGCGCCGGCGACAACCTCTACTTCAAGGGCGGAGTTGGCTTCTCAAGCAATGAGGCAGCCGGCCGCGCGGGCGTGATGTTCGCCTTTAAGTAGGCAATTAAGTTGGCAATGGGCAAATAGGCAAACGGCGAATAGCCAAATGGAGATTGACGAGTTTTCCCCCTAGAGAGGGCCGCGTCCGGAGGTCGCGATCAACACCGGGCGCGGCCGCATTTTGTCGGCGGCGGGTTCAATCTCCATAGGCGGGTCGATGACCATCGGGCAAAGAGCATGCCCAGCGCGCGCCTAGAAAATTCGCACCGATGCTGGCATCGGTGACCCGGTTCTAACTGGATGAATTGCCATGATTTTGCGGGCAGTCGCGCTGATATTGCAGGTCATCGGTGCCTCCTCATCGTCTTTGTCTGCGCCGTCGCGATCTACAATTACTTCGTGCATTATCAATCCATGCTCGATGGCTGGCCGCCGCTCCGACCATTCTTCATATTCGCGATTTCGATAATTGAGCCGCCGGTGGTCCTCCCGCATAATCTTGACCCGTGGAAACAGCGCGGTCGGCAGTCAGGATGGCTGCCTGTCTTGAGAATCCCAAGGCTCAGTTGGAGCGTGCGCCCAAAATGGCGAGCCTCTCGGATCCAATGATAACCAAACTCTACGATCGACTTTCAGGCGAAGTGTTGTTGGATTAAGGCGAACGGATAGGGTTCTGGCAGATATGTATCGATCACCTCTCGTACCGGCGGAATTCGAGGTGCCTGCAAGGCTTGAGGCCGATGGCTTCCGTCTACAACAACTCACATACGATGTGCTGCTTCAGGATTATGAAGCGGTGCTGCTTGGCGCAGAAAATCTGAAGGTAGCCTTTGGCTTGGAGTCGTTCGATCGCAAAACCTACACGCTGCAGCAAGAGGTCGTAGAGCTCGGCTGGCATATGGGAGAGTGGCAGCGCCGTAGATCATTTGCTTACGCCAATATGAGCCACGATGGATCGACCTGCTATGGGTCGGTCTATGTGCTGCCGACGCTTAAGTGTGATTTTGATGCCCATGTCATTATCTGGGTCATACCGGACTCGCCTAAGGGATTCGACGCAAAGGTCTATCAGGTAGTGCGAAGCTGGCTAACCGAATGGCCGTTCGAACGGGTTGGCTACCCGGGGCGGGAAATGAGCTGGGAAGCGTGGCGGGCGCTACCAGAGCCTAAGGGCTAAGACGATTGCCCTCCCCATTTGATTCGTTATTGGAGTTTTGGGCGTGGCGGGTTCGAATCCCGCCGCACCGACCAGCTTCTTCATAAGCTGGATCAGATTGCGGGCATGACCATTCGTGTCTTTGCGCGATTCCATGTTGCGGCAAAGATGAAAAAAGGTGAGCCTTCGCAACAGTTTGGGATAAATCTGGGATTCCCGATCGGTGCGCAAGGAGCAACCTATGCAAATGATTTACCGAGCTTTCCTCGCGGCAGCGCTCGCGATTGTTCCTGCCTTGGCACTCGCTCACACCGAACTCGCGCGCGAACCGCGCGGTCTTGACACCATCGTTCCGGCGAGCGCCGCGCCACCATCGGACGCGTCTGCGGGCAAGATTACGATCTACACGGCCAAGAAGATTGTCACGCTTGAGCCCGGCACGCCAGCGGCGGAGGCCGTGGCTGTGATGGACGGCAAGATCCTCGGGGTGGGGACGCTGGAAGAGGTTCGCGGCTGGATAACCGACCAGCCGTTTGAGATCGATCGGCGTTTTCAGGATGCTGTTATCGTTCCTGGCTTCATCGAAGCGCACATGCACCCGCAATTGACCGGTGTGCTGTGGCTCGGCGTCTATGTGGGCCGTTTCGACCGGACGGCGCCGGATGGTGCCCAGATCAAGGGGTTGAAGACCAAACAGGAGGTGATCGAACGGATCCGGGATGCCGCGGCCAAAATGCCAGCCGATGGCCGATGGCTAATCGCCTGGGGCTATCAGCCGGAGTTCTATGACAACTCGCCCCTCACGCGCACCGATCTCGATCCGGTCTCCAACGGTCATCCGATCTTCATCGAAAACCTCTCGATGCATATTTACTATGCCAACAGCAAGGCGTTCGAGATTGTCGGGATCAACGACGAGACTAAAATCCCGGGGATCATCAAGAAGGATGGTAAGGCGACAGGCGAGATCGAGGAGATCAAGGCGGCGCTAACATTCGCAGCGAAACTGCCGCCGGTCGATGCCAAGACATTGCTCAAGGCCACCTGGGATTCCGCCAAGCTCGCACATCGCGTCGGCGCGACAACGTTTGCAGATTTATCTTTCGGTTCACTGCCCGGAGCCTACCAGGCGTATCGGTCGGCGGCCGCCGATCCGAACTTCCCGTTACGAATTGTCATGAACCCCCTGATTCAGATTTTTCAGGAAGGTGACATCGCGAAAAAGGGAGGGCTCGATTATCTCACCGAGATGCACAAGCACGACACCGACCGTCTCAGTTTCGGCGGTGTCAAGTTCGTCGTCGACGGCTCGATCCAAGGCTACACCGGGCTGTTCCAATGGCCCTACTACTACAAGACGCTTGCAAACGGCGTCGCGAATATTCCACCAGCGGAACTGAACAAATGGGTTCTTGAAGTCCACAAGCGTGGGTTCCAAGCCGTAATCCATACCAACGCCAACCAGGCGACGGAAATGGCCATCGATGCGGTGGATGGGGCGCAGCGGCAATATCCGCGGCTCGCAACCCGGCACCGCCTGGAGCACAATCAGTTTGTGACCCAATCCCAGCTTGTCCGGATGAAACAACTGGGCCTCGCGACCAACCTGTTCACAAACCACATCTACTTTTGGGGCGACCTGCATTATTCGACATTTGTCGGGCCGGATCGGGCGGAGCGCATGGACCCGGCCGGCAGCGCGCAGCGATTGGGAATTCCCTTCAGCCTGCATTCGGACGCATCCGTCACGCCTGTGAACCCCCTGTTTGCAATGTGGACGGCGACCGTACGCAAGACCATGTCGGGGCGGGTGCTCGGCAGTGAAGAGCGCCTCACGCTTCCCCAAGCATTGCACGCGGTGACACTCGGAGCGGCCTATTTGCTTGGACAGGACGACAAGAAAGGTTCGATCAAGGCGGGCAAGCTTGCCGATTTCACCGTTCTTGACCGCAATCCGCTCGACGTCACTTCGCCCGACGAGTTGAAAGACATCAAGGTGCTTGGCACCGTCATGGGCGGCAAGCCTTTCCTGGCCGGAGCCGTCCAACAGACCGAGTGAGGACCAGGGCCGGCTTTCAGCCGGCCCCTCCAAACTGGTTCAATCTCGCGCCGCGGCGGCGAATGCCGATACGCGGCGATCAGCCTTGAGGGGCCCGAAAGAAAGCTGACGATCCTGTAAATCAGATGGGACATTTTTGAGCCGATCTGAGATGGTCTGGATGTGGTCTCGGCGTTAGCTCTGAAGTCAAACCGGAATCTGAGTTCGGTCTCAAACGCCATCCAGCTTAGTGGGCCCGGATTGCCGGACGTCGACGCCGTCGGTGAGCTTGTCGAGGATTTCCAGCACGCGCTGCAAGATCAGCGGCCCGTCTCCATCCATGCCCTCTTCTTCGGCGACCGCGACTTCGTTGGCGTCATAGGCCCAGCGGCGCAAAATTTCGATTTGCTGGTCCTTGTTCAGTTCGATCTGCTCGAGCACTTCCTCCGGGTTGTCGAAAACAGAGGCCGGATCGAGCAGGGCTTTTTGATAATCCATCGCGCCTTTCATTGTGGTCTCCCATCGGGTCGACGGTCCTTGGGGTAGTCCGCAGCCTACATCGCCACGGCGAGCCGCGCGATATCACCTTCGCAGTAGCCCATACGTCCGTCTTCAGCAAATTTGAACCATTTGCCGTCCCATTGCGACCTATCCCTAGACGCGCAACTTCGATTGACGTCCCCGGCCGCAAATCGTTAGCGTACGGATCATCCGGGGTCGCAAGGTTGGGAGGATGGTATGCAGGGCCATACCACGAGCTCGGACTCCGCATGTTTGAACAGACTGTTTCCTAGTGTTTTCAAGGCCTGTTCGGGGAATGGGAAACGAGCAGCCAGCGAACCTCGGCGCCGCTGGCGATTGGCATCTGCGCTAATTTGGGCCGTTGCCCTCCTGTTGTTCGCCAGCCCGGCCTCATTTGCTCAGGAAACCGCTGCCCAACCCCTGCTGTTTCCCGGCAACGCGGTGGTCACCGGTTTTTCCGGCACCACGACGGCCTATTCGCAATCGGATTTGCCGGAAAACTCGAGCCTCGCGGACGAGACATTTCTAAACACGGAGGGCGCATCGCTCCGCGTTTTGGAACTCGAAGGCGTGCGCCCCAATTCGGAAGCCGCGACGCCGTTCTCACCGCAGCTCTTCGAAGTCCGTGCCGCTGAGACGGGCCAGGTTTTCGGGGTTGCATTGGACGACGCCAAGCTGCCAGACGGCGAGGCACCGGCTGCCAATATCTATGTGACGGCGACATCCGCCTACGGCCTCTACATTGTGGGCCCCGATGCCGATGGCGATAGTTTTCCTGAACGGCTCAAGGTTGGAGCGCCCGACGCCAAGTGGATGCCGGGCCTGTTCGGCTCCAAAGACGGCGGCGGCCCGGGGAGCATCTGGAAAATAGACGGCGTCACCGGCGAAGTCTCACTCTTCGCCAATGTCGAATTTGATGGTTCACCCAATAGCGGGCCGGGTTTGGGCAACATCGCATTCGATCCAGCGAGCCGGCAACTTTTTGTGTCCGACCGCGATACCGGCATGATCCACCGCCTCGACCTGCAAGGGCAGGGTCGGGGCAGCTTCGATCATGGGCTCGACGGGCGCCCCGCCCGCCGCCTGCACCCGGTCGGCTTCGATCCCGACGAACGGACCAGCATCACGTCCAGCGAATTCATCGCGGGCGATCCCGAGACCTGGGGCTATGCGAGCCCCGAGCGCCGGGTATGGGGCCTCGCCATGCATAAGGGCCGGCTCTATTACGCCGTGGCCGAGGGGCCTCAGATCTGGTCGGTCGCCATCAACAAGGATGGCAGTTTTGGCAAGGCTCGCTGGGAGATCGATCTGCCGGAGGATATCGAGCCCTATGAGGTCTCCGACATCACCTTCACCAGCCAGGGCCGCATGGTGCTGGCCCAGCGCGCGCCCGTCACCGGCGCCTATGACTATGCGACGCCCATCAAGTTGGATGGCGCCCGGGTGCTGCGCTACCGCCTAGAAAAGCCGCCGAGGCGCCGGACCCCAAGCCGCTGGGTTGCCGAGCCCGACGAATACGCCATCGGCCAGACCGGCGATTACCGCAATACCGATGGCGGTGTCGCAATCGGCTATGGCTACACCAGGGCAGGGAACTTCAATTACCGCGCATGCCGGGCGACGCTCTGGACCACCGGCGATCGACTGAAACAGATTACCCGGCGCACCCTGGCGCCCCGTCCCGCCGCCACCACGGAAGACAAGCTCTTCCTTGACGGCCTGCAGGGCAATGCCGTGACGCTGGTGCGGCCCGAAAACGAGCCGCCTACGAATGCGCGATTTGTCGACTATGACGGGGCTTATCAGGTCCAAGAAACCAGCGGTCACGTGGGCGATGTCGAGATCCCGGTGATCTGCGATCCGGGAGAGCCCTATACGCCGCCACCACCTCCGCCACCGGCTCAACGCATCCTGGATCTGGAGATCGAAAAAAGACAGATCGGTGTTTGTTCGATCTTCGATATTTGCAGCTTCGAAATCATTGTCCGGAACCGGGGCACGGAAGACTATCGGGGCCCGCTGGTGATCCGCGATCTGGTCTCGCAATCGGGCATGTCGATGGTGAGCTTTGGCGCGGTCCCGTGGCGGTGCGTGCAGACGGGCGTCGAGATATCCTGCCGCCGACCTGAGCTCGTTTTGCGGCCTGGCCGCGAGACCCGCCTTTATGTCGACTTCCGGCTTCTGGCCAAGATCCTGATTCCGGGTTGGCGCAACTGCTCCACGATCACCTGGATGGGTGACAGGGAGAGCGAAGCCACGGTCCGGGCGGTTCAGCTCGAGCTGACGAATCTCGGATTCTATGCGGGTCCGATCGACGGCGATCTGACACCCGCGACAGAGCAAGCCATCAAGGACCTGGAAGTGGCCGCAGGCATGCCGGCGACCGGCGTGATCTCGCCTGAGCTTCTGGAAATTCTGTACGGCCCGGGTGCCCATCGCGCCGGCGACGCGAATCCTGACAATGATCATGACTGCGCCGATGTTGAATACATTGCTGTTGCGGCACCAGGCCCTGGGCCGGGCCCCGGACCAGGACCGGTGCTGGCGGCGCTTGAGCTGACTATCGGCGGCCCGGCGGAATGCCCCTTCGGCGAGGAATGTCCGCTCGGCCTCACCATTCGCAACAAACTGCCGGTGCCCTTCGATCAGGAGATCGATGGCTTGGTCGAGCTGAAGCGTCTAGGCGTCCAAGTTCCCGAGCAGATCGCGCAATGGCCGAGCTTTTGCGCGGGCCCTGTGGGCCAGATGGACGTCAATTGCCGGTTCCGCCTGCAACTTGGTCCCAACCAAGCCCGCTCCTATCCGATGCGGCTGAACATTCAGAACGCGCTGCTTGATCCCAGCGACGCGGCCAATCAAGCCCCCGACGGCGCGGTGCGGGCGCAGGCCTGCTTCGCAGCGGAGGACCTGGGTTGGTTCGGCTGGCTATTTGGCCAAAAAATCGACCGGGATTGCCATAGCTTCGTGGTGCCGGACGCTGGCGTTGCGCCTGGAGGTCCGGGTGATCTAGTGGTCGAATTGAACGGCCCCCCCACCTGTGTGTTCGGCAAGGTATGCGCGTTCGACAGCGTGCTCCGTAACACCAGCAATGTGGAAATCCGAGGCAAGTATTCCTTATGGGACGACGTTTACGTGCCAGTGGTCGACCAGCGCCTGGGTATTGAACGCAATTCGGGGGCCCGGTTTACGAGTTCGCCTCGCTCCATTTGCACCAACGCGCTGCCCGGCACTTTGTGCGATCTGGATTTTGACGCCAATCCTCTTGCGCCTGGGGAGGCCAGACCATTTAGCTACACCATCAACCTGAATTGGGTGTTTCGAAACAACCCGGCGGAATACGATCCCTCGGGTCAGCCAAACCGGTCCTACGACGCCCGCAACTGCAATGTGTTGCGCAAGCGCTTGCCGAACGCGCCTAATCTAGATGTAGCCGAGGGCTGCCACGAATTCCGGCTGATCGCAGATGAAAACCCGCCGCAGGCCGGTTCTGACCTCTGGATCAATACGCAACAGGCCATGGGATTTTGCGTCGTCGGCGGCAAATGCAAATTCAAAGTCTATATCGGAAATTACGGCCCCGATGCTTACGAGGGCGACCTCATCTTCAGCGATACCATCGAAGAAGGTATTACGCTGGCGGACTACCAGCCCCGAGATGATTGGGACTGCCAGCAAGCTGCAGACCAGCAGACCGTGAACTGCCAATGGATCGGCCAGCGTCCATTGGTGCTGGAACCCCATCCATTCTCACCAAAAAAGACGGTCACTCTCGAATTCTCAATAAGCGGTGATTATCAGGCCCCGGAAGCGGAGAATACTGCAGCGTTGGATCTTCAAGTGGTCGCTCGTGACCTGGACGCCTCCAACAACCTCAACTCGGTGTTCGTTCAGATATTGCGGGAAGCCCCTCAACCGATCGAGCAGGGCGACGACGAAGAGTTGCCAGAGATCGCCGGCAATCTCGAGATCACCAAGACGGCCAGAAAATCAAGCTGCCGGCTTGAAGCACCTTGCCTATTCGATATCACCGTCAAGAACGCAGGCTTCGCGACGACCGGAGACCGGATTCGGTTCATCGAGACCTTTCCCGAAGGCCTTCGCAACAAGGTCATCACGTCGTCCGATGGTTCGATAAATTGTTCAGCTGGCGCGCAGAACCAGTTTGTTTGCACCGGCGGACGGGATCTTGCTGTCGCGCCGGGCCAAGAGTTCAAGTTGGAGGCTGCGCTGGTGGCAGCCGCCGACAATCAAGCGCCGGGATTAGAGAATTGCGTCGTGCTCGACAAGGACGGCGACGGCGTAGCCGGTGTCGACGAGGTCAAATCCTGCGCGCAGGTCAAGCTGTTGCCGACGGATCCGGGTGATGAGCCTCGCGGCCCGTTGGCGCCCCCTGAGCTGACACTCGCCAAGCGAGCCATCAACACAACGTGCAAGCCGGGAATCGCATGCTGGTTCGAGATTGTCGTCACGAATACCGGCAGGAATGATTTCCGGGGTGAATTGGAGTTGCGTGATTTTATGAAGATCGGCCCCTCGAATCTGGAATGGCCGATCGAATTTGGTTCGCTTGGCCAATGGCAATGCGATCCCGCATCCGAGGATCTTGAATACCGCAGATGCACCATCAACGAGATTGCCGCAGGCGCCTCGCGCTCGCTGGCGGCGAAGGTTCGCGTGCCCCAGGTAGGCGATCTTCCGATACCTCTTCACAACAGGCGCATCCTGACCAACTGCGCCAGCATCCATTATCCCTCCGGCAATCCGAATGGCGAAGTGATCAGCAAACAGTCATGCGCGGGGTCCAACATCGACATCAGAAACCAGGTGAGCTTTCTGAAGGTCGAAAAAATCGCTCCAGGCGAGTGTCCTGCTGGAGGCAGATGCGAATTCCATATCCGCATACAGGCGAGAGGCGAGCGTGGACTTGCCCAGAGCTTCACGCTGATCGATCAGGCGACCAAGATCGGCGGAACGTCGATCGCAATGCCCATCGTCGCTGGTGGTCCAGGCTGTTCGACGCGGCCGGACCGCGTCCCCTTCAATTGCCAGCGCCGGCTATCGCTCCCGCCGTTTCAGAATGATCCGCAAAGGCTGCTATTCGGCGAGAACGTCGACAATGCGGAGAGCGTGGTCACGGAACTGAGCTACCAAGTTGAAATGCCAGCAGAATTGAAGGCGGGAGACCGGTTCGAAAACTGCTTCCAGCTTCTGTTTTCCTTCGAGGGCAAGACCTATCGCCCGGTGTCGTGCACGACCGTTTCCGTGACGGGCGACCCGGAAGAAGTCGATAGAGTCACCCAAGACCTGACGCCTGCCGAGGATCCGCCTGCCGAGGAGCCGCCCGTGAGGCAGGCGCCGATGGCCGGTCGCTTCGGGCCACAGCTCTCGGTGACAAAGGTCGCTGACTCGCGGTCCTGCGTGCCGGGCAAGGAATGCTCGTTTTCCGTCTCCATCGCCAATCGCGGCGTGGCGCCTTATTTCGGCCCGCTGGTGTTCTCGGACCGTATGAAGCCCGGAAATGTCCGGCTTGTGGGCACGGACCCGAAACCTTGGCGCTGCCGGGGGTCGAACGGCAGATTCACCTGTAGCCTCCCGTCTACTCGTCTAGACGTGGGCGCTACCAAGACGGTTCGGCTTAGGTTCCGGACGGCCAAAGCTGCGCGCGGCAGCCAAAACAACTGCGCACAATTCACCTGGCGCGACAGTGCCGCAGCCGCCCGGGTCGTCGCGGCGAAGCAGGCGCTTGTCGAACTTGGTTTCGAACCGGGTCCGCTGGATGCGCGGGTCACGAAACAAACCCGCGACGCCATTCGCCGCTTCCAGCGCCAGCAGAAGATCCGCGTAACTGGCACGGTCGATACCGCCCTTATGAAGGCGCTGCTGCAGACTTGGGGGCAGGGCGACCAGAATGCGGGCGATGACTCCGCATGCGCCGATGTTGCTCTTAGCCAGGCACCGGATACCTCGACGCCCATCACGTGCCCGCAGGGCCAGCGCCGGGTAGGCAATAGCTGCGTTCCCGTCTGCACCGGCGGCCGCACGTTGGTGAGTGGCCGGTGCGAGTGCCGGCGCGGCCAGGTCTTCGAAGCCAAGGCCAATCGATGCCGCGCCAACTGCGCGTCGGGCACGCGCTGGGACGGCAAGCAATGCGTCAGCCGTTGCCCGGAAGCCGAGCGTTGGGATTCGCGTCGTAACCGTTGCGTCAACCGCTGCTCATCGAGCCAGCGCTGGGACGGCAAGTCGTGCGTCGCACGTTGCAGTTCCGCTCAACGCTGGGATTCGCGCCGCAACCGCTGTGTCAATCGCTGTTCGTCCAGTCAGCGTTGGGACTCACGCCGCAACCGCTGCGTCAACCGCTGTTCGTCCAGCCAACGTTGGGACGGCAAGTCTTGCGTCGCCCGTTGCAGTTCGGCACAGCGTTGGGACTCGCGCCGCAACCGCTGCGTCAACCGCTGTACCGGCGGCAAGCAATGGCGCAACAACCGCTGCCAATGCCCGAGTGGACAGAGCGAAGTGCGCGGCAAGTGCACGCGGGTGCAAACAACGCCCGGCGGCCAGACCACCAATCCAGGGCCATCGGAGATCCAGCCGATCCGATGCTCGGGCGGCAAGGTGCCGAAAAACGGCAAATGCGTCTGCCCCACTGGCCAGGTTGAGATCCGGGGCAAATGCGCGGTCATTCGGATACAGCCTGGTCAAACCATCAATCCCAACCTGATCGTTCCGCGCTGAGGCCGATATGAGACCCAGCATCAAAAGCGTGCTGGCCGTCGTTTTGGCCGTAGCGGTTGCCCCTGTGGCCGTCGGGGCTGAAGTCTCCAGCGCCTATACGGCCCTCGATCTAGAGAAATGCCGGATCACCAAAACGTTTGCCGATAGCGGCGGATCGGTTCGGACTTGCGAGGGCTATGGCGGGTTGCCCGTCCAGGTTGCCGAAGACGATTTGCGTTATTTCGTCTGGTATGGCGAGGGCGACCAGACCGCGGCGCGACAGACCCTAACCCATTTCAATACAATCCATTCGACGTTGGAATGGCGAATCGAGCGCCGTGACGGCATCTTGCAGCCCTTCGCGACCATCTTGCGCTATTCCTGGGAACGGGGCGATAACGGGCCCAAGGGCCAGACTCTGGTGGTGACCAAGCTGGGCCGCGACGATGCTTGCCACGTTGCTTATGTGAAGGCCGACGGCAATCCGAGCGCCAACGAAATAGCTCGCGAGATCGCCGACGGCCGCGCGCGGGCCTTCGACTGCAAGAAGGACGAACCAACGGCCGTCCCACGCTAAGCTTGGCGGGCGAAAGCGGTGGTTTCCTTTACCCCTTTGGGTTACCGTCGAGTTGGTGGCTGGTTAGGAGGCCCATGTACGACCCCACTGATCTGAAGTGGCTTCTGACCGTCTGGTTTCGTCGCGTTGTCGTGCGATCCCGATTCTGGCTCGCAGGACTCCCGCATCGGGTCAGGGCATGGCTTAGTCAGTTGGCGGACCGGCGACGCAGCGGACAGCTACAAACGCCACGCCTGAGCGTTCAAACTCGGTTGTGGATGTGGGAGTTTCCGCATCGGGCCGCGGCATGGTTCAGCCGGCCGCCGGGCAAGCCGCGCAGGCGCCACATCCATTTCCCGATCGCTTCGCCAGCCCTCAACATCGTGGTTGTGGTCTGCGGGGCCTTGGTCGTCTGGGCCGTCAACACGTTTCCGCCGCCTGACCGGGTCTATCCCCTCAAGGCCACCCTTGCGCCCCGCGTCGACCGGCAGCTGATCCTGCACGACGATGCGGGCAATATATTCGCACGCAGAGGCGGATGCGTCGACGCGCCGGTTCGCCTAGAAGAGCTGCCAGAGCATCTGATAGACGCCGTCTTGGCTATGGAGGACCGGCGCTTCTACTACCATCTCGGAATCGATCCCAAGGGCATACTGAGGGCCGCCCTGAACAATTATCAAGCCAAGCGGATCGTCGAGGGCGGCAGTACGATCACGCAGCAATTGGCGAAGGTCACCTACCTCACAAGCGAGAAGACCTATGAGCGCAAGATAAAGGAAGCGCTCATCGTTCTCAGACTCGAAGCGCTGCTCAGTAAGGACGAAATCCTGGAACGTTACTTGAGCGTCGCCTATTTCGGCGAGGGCTGCCATGGCGTCCGCGCCGCCGCCCGGCATTACTTCAAGAAACCTGTAGGCGAACTCACCTTGTCGGAATCAGCCTTCATGGTGGCGCTTTTGCGGGCCCCATCCAAGCTCGCCCGGCGCCGCGACATGGCGTGGCAGCGGCACGGTTTGGTGCTCAAGGCGATGGCGGAGGACGGCCGGCTTGATCCCGATTTGATCCCGGCCGTGCAACGCGCCGAGACCGTCGACAGGTCGGGCACGCTGGGCGCCTATTATGCCGATTGGGTGGCACAAAATGTCGATGCTAAGGCGGACGGCAAGACCACGCCACTGAAGGTCCGGACGACCTTCAATCCCAAGCTTCAGCGTATCGCCGAAAAGGCGGTGGAGCGCATTCTCAAGCGCTCGGCCAAGGGGCGCCGGGCGAGCCAGGTTGCCCTGGTCGCCATGCGCACCGATGGGCGCGTGGTCGCGATGGTCGGGGGGCGAAACTACCGGGACAGCCAGTTCAACCGCGCGGTTCAAGCGCTGCGCCAGCCGGGCTCTTCATTCAAGACCTTTGTCTATCTCGCCGCGATGCGCGCGGGCGCGCACCCGGAAATGTATGCCTCGGATTCACCGATCACGATCGGCGACTGGAGCCCGGAGAATTATGGCCGCAACTATCGCGGCGCCGTCACCCTGCGCCGGGCGTTTGCCTCGTCGATCAACACGGTGGCAGTCCGTGTCTCCGAGTCGGTGGGCCGCAACAGGGTGATTACGGCCGCCCGCGATCTTGGTATTTCGACGCCACTGACGCCGACGCCGAGCATCGCCCTGGGCGCCTCGGAAGTGACTTTGCTCGAGCTGACAGCCGCCTATGCGGCGATCGCCGCTAATGCCTATCCCGTACATCCCTGGGGCGTGGCGGCGCTGGGCGAGGACACGAGAAAAGGCCGGCCCCCGGCAGGGTCCGGAAAATGGCGTTTGCTGGTGGGCCCGATCATGCGCGATCTGTTGGCAACCACGGTCAGCAGCGGAACCGGTCAAGCAGCCAGGTTGCCGATCCGTGCCTATGGCAAAACCGGCACCAGCCAGGAGTTCAGGGATGCCTGGTTCATGGGATTTGCCGGTAATCTCGTGGTCGGCGTTTGGATCGGCAATGACGACAATTCGCCGATGCGCCGGGTCACAGGCGGCAGTTTGCCCGCGCAGATCTGGCAGCGCTTCATGTCGGATGCGCGCCGGCAGGACCCGCAATTCCAAAGGCAGTTGCCCAGGGTTGCGGCCTTTCAGTCCAAGGTGCGGCGTGACCGTATCGAAACCCATGTTGCCTCGAACGATTTTCTCGACCAGGGCTATGGCATAACCAACTTCTTCGCCTTCATGACGCCGCGGACCCAGCGTCGTGTGAGGGAATACGGTCGGGAGCGGCGCCCCGGCTGGAACAGGCGCGAGCGCCAATACCAGCGGAGGGGCTGGCGGCGCAGGCGTAATTGGGGCTGGTAGAGCCGTTCGTCGCCATTCGACTGCCCCACCAAAGGCCTTACTGATCCGGACGCTGCATCCAGCGTATCAGAAGCGCCGCGATAGGCACCCAGAGCAATCCCGCCACCAGATAATAGATGGCCTGCGCTACCGGGGCCGCGTCTGCGAAGGCGCCCGCACCCAGCTCCATGGCGAAAAGCGCGTAGATCATTATAAAGGCCACCAGTGCGATGGATCCGATCAGCTTTCGGATGCGTATGGTCATGGGCTCAAGGATAGATCAGCGGGCGGACGAGCCGAAAGTGCCCATTTGGGTATCACGCGCCTCTATTGATCTGGTCGGCGAGGGGCAGCTATCACTGGCACTACCATGGAGCGCTCTGCAGGATCATTGAAAGCCAGCGTTGACGGCCGACCGCAAGATCGGTCGTCCGGCGCCAATGCCATTCGTATTTGGCTGCTCGCGACAGCTCTGCTGGTTCTGCTGATGGTGCTGCTCGGCGGGGCCACGCGTCTCACCGATTCCGGGCTTTCGATCACCGAGTGGCAGCCGATCATGGGCGCGATACCGCCGCTGAGCGACACACAGTGGCAAGAGGCATTCGCCAAGTACCGGCAGATCCCGGAATATCAGCAGGTCAACAAGGGCATGAGCTTGGCTGAGTTCAAGACCATCTATTGGTGGGAATGGGCGCACCGCTTTCTCGGTCGCCTGATCGGCATCGTATTTGCGGTGCCCTTTGTGATTTTCTGGCTGCGAGGCCGGTTCGACCGTCCGCTCACTGTGAAGCTGCTGGCGATCTTCGTGCTGGGCGCACTCCAGGGTGTTATGGGCTGGTACATGGTGATGAGCGGCCTGGTGGACCGGGTCGATGTGAGCCAATACCGGCTGGCGCTGCACCTGGCGTTGGCGGCCGCCATATTCGGCGCGATCCTGTGGGTCGTGTTCGGCATGGGCGAGGGCAGGGAGACCGCAAGTCGGCAATTGCCTGCGAAAGCCTTGCAGTATTCGGCAATCGGACTCTGCGTCTTGATCTTCATCCAGATCGTACTTGGCGCCTTCGTGGCAGGAATGGATGCGGGGCTCGCCTACAACACTTGGCCGTTGATGGATGGCGCGCTGGTCCCCCAAGGGCTGGGCGTCATGGAGCCGTGGTACGTCAATCCGTTCGAGAATGCACTCACGGTGCAATTCGACCACCGGATCGCGGCCTATTTGCTGACCGCGTGGGCAATTCTGCACGCGATTGCCGCACACAGGCGCGAGGCCGGCGGGCCTTTGGTCCAAAGCGCCCTTTGGCTCGCAATCGCAGTTCTGGTGCAGGTCCTGCTCGGGATCGCCACGCTAATCTGGGCGGTGCCGGTGGGCATGGCGCTGGCTCATCAGGCGGGCGCTTTCATCGTGCTCGGCCTGGCGCTGTATCACCTCCATTGCCTGGTCGCTCCAGGCCGCTCTCTGGTCCGGCAGACCGCAACGGCTTGAGAGATCAGGCCGTGGCCAATGCCTGGTCCAGGTCGGCGATAATGTCGTCCAGATCTTCAATCCCGACCGAGACCCTAACCACATCATCACCTGCGCCGGCGCTGACGCGCTGCTCATCGGTGAGCTGGCGGTGGGTCGTGGAGGCAGGGTGAATGATCAGGCTGCGCGTATCGCCGATATTGGCAAGATGGGAAAACAGCTCGCAATTGCTGACTAGTTCGATCCCAGCTTCGAACCCGCCCTTGACCCCGAACGTGAAGACCGCGCCTGAGCCCTTGGGGCAGTATTTCTTCGCAAGATTGTGATAGCGGTTGCTCTCTAGCCCCGCGTAATTCACCCAGCCGATCTTGTCGTGACCTTCGAGCCAGCGGGCGAGGCCAAGGGCATTATCGCAGTGGCGCTGCATGCGAAGCGGCAAGGTCTCGATTCCCGTCAGGATTTGAAACGCGTTGAAGGGCGAAATGCAGGGCCCCAGGTCCCGCAGCGCCAAGACGCGGGCGGCAATGGCAAAGCCGAAATCGCCGAATGTCTCGGCCATGCGAATGCCGTGATAACTCTCGCTGGGTTCCGACAGCGTCGGATAGCGGCCGCTGGCGAGCCAGTCGAAAGTGCCACAGTCAACGATGATACCGCCCAGAGAATTGCCGTGCCCGCCCAGGAATTTGGTGAGCGAATGCACCACAATGTCTGCGCCGAATTCGACCGGCCGGCAGAGATAGGGAGAAGCAAGCGTATTGTCGACGATCAGGGGAACACCAGCGGACTGAGCAACCTTCGCAATCGCTTCCAGATCGGTGACAACGCCTCCGGGATTGGCGAGAGACTCGACGAAGATTGCCTTGGTCTTGTCGCTCACTGCCTGCTCGAAGCTTTCGGGATCATCCGTGTTGGCCCAGACCACCCGCCAATCGCATTTTTTGAAGGAATGATTGAACTGGTTGACCGAACCGCCATAAAGCTGGCGGGCGGCGATGAATTCATCGCCGGGCTCCA
>JGI24023J19991_10001758_pt1 | contig 16307 bp, 12 predicted proteins | sample Cruoilmetagenom1_FD_19991 | JGI IMG/M metagenome (IMG submission 19991) | reverse complement strand
GGGGTTTAACGGAGTTATAGAAATTGATAAAGCGGTTCAAGTCGGCCTGCTAACACGGTATATTGCTGCTAACCGGGCGACCTTTATATCACCTGCCTGATAGCGTGACCAGATTGACCTGCGATCATGCGGCGTCAGTCTTGTTCGTTTGCGCATATTCATATTTACAGTATCTCCAATAAAACTGGAATCTGTAAGTAACGCGGCTAAAGATAACGTGTAAGAATTAGCCGCGTAGTGATACAACTATCATAATTATTTATACCCAATCAACTCAAAGATATTCCCCCAAAATCAATAACTCGAATCACCTTGCAAGATCACGTCCGGTTCCTGAATATAATCGCCCTCAACGTATTCCAGACCAAGATTCCACAAGGTCATCATGGTTTCCGTATCTTCGGGTTGTTCGGCGATGGTATGAATACCGAGACTCTGAGTTTCTTCCAGAAGTTTCAATAATGCGTCCTGTTTTTCCTGAGATTTGCTTATTCCCTGCACCAGCGATCTATCCAGTTTCACATGGGTGAATGGCAATCGGCGCAGGGTTTGCATCGGATGGCCGCTTTGCCCAAAGTTTTTTAATGCGAGACCGAAACCAGCTTTGCGGATGACTTCGCTCATGTTGACCATTTGCTTGAGTCTTTGCAGCATGACAGGTTCTGGTATTTCAAGGACGACAGTCACGGTATTTTGATTCCAGTCCGCCATTGCTTCGGCATTTTCCACCAGCCAAGCTATAAAGCGATCGTCCTTAAGGCTTTGATTAGACAACAAAATAAAAAGCGTCAGGTGTTTTTCTATTTCGTTCTGATGAGATTTGATCCAGCTCCGGGTATTTTTGATCACCCATCGATCGATATCAGGCATCAGGGAATGTTTTTCGGCTGCTGGCAGAAACTCCGCTGGAAGAAATTCCTTCCCGCTGTTGTGTTCCTGCATTCGTATTCTTATGCTGTAATAACCCTCTGACACTGCATTCAGGCGCGCGATAGGCAGAAACTTGGGTCGTATGGTCTGATGATGTAAAGCCTCTCTTATTCTATAGGCCCACCGGCGATCGTTTTCATTATTTTCGCTACGGCCCGAAGTATCAGCGCTGAGCATTGTCCATGCTTTATATGAATCGCCGGCCTTGGATGCCGCGGTTGCCGCCTGGGAAGCCTGAGCTACGATAACGTCCATGCCTGTGGGTTCATCGAATATCTTACGCAGACCGATATTGCATTGAATCATTTGAGACACGTCATCCGCTTCGAAAACATGTTCCAGAATCATTTGATGCCATTTTCCGGCTAAATCCTCAATCTCGGCTGAGTTATTCCGGCATATCCAGACTATCACCCGACCATTGCTCCATAGCGTGACGTAATCTTCGGACTCCAGGGTTTCGCGGATCAGTTCGCCAACCTGGGATGTGAACGCCAGCAGACATTTAAGACCTGACTCCTCCATCATTTCGTCGAATCTCGATATCAGAATGACAGCGATCATCTCTGTAGCCTCGGGTTTTTTGGCAAGTCGTTGACGGTGAACCTGTTCGAGCGCATTAATAATATGTAAGAACTTATGATATCCGGCATCGGCGGTGCCTGGTGATACTGTCGGCAAAGGACTTGAAGGTAAGGAGGGAATAGAACCCATAGGTATCAGCAACTGGTAGGTGGGTTCATGATTCTTTTTAGAGAACAGGCTGAGCCGACTTGATCGTTTGCTGCCATCCGGAAAATCAATATCCAGCGTAATGGTGCGATTGTGCGAACTACGCAGATCTTCCATGGCCTGCAAAAAAACGGCATAGTTCGTTTCAGGAAGAATCTCGATTAATGACTTGTTTTTCAGTTCAGCGGCGCTGCTGACATTCATCGCGGAATAAAAAGCCGAATTGGACAGCAATATACGGCCTGATTTCAAGTGCAGAATACCATCGGAACAATGGGATATTAAATCAACCAGTACCCGTCGCTCATGCAAGCTGTCCTCAAGTTTTTCCTGAACCTGCTGTAGCCATTCCCGCCATTCATGCTGGAATTTCAGCATTGCCGGTGCGAGATTATGAGCATTCATTGGTATAAGGCCATATGCACCTGCTTTCACAAGCTGAACGACGCTATCATCATCGGGATTGTCGGTGATCACACTGGCAGGCAAACGGAATCCGCCGAAAGCAAGGTCGGCATTGGTTAGTGTTGCGACCACTTGTTTGATGTCTGCCGGGCTTAATTCGGCAGCAATGACAACAGGAAGCCGCGGATCCTGATTCAGCTTTGATACCAAATCAATATCCTTTCCTAAAACCAGCAAATCAACCTCAAAATCTTGTTGTTCCAGCCATTGTTTGAAGCGCCTGGATGTGTCGCGCCCAGCAAGCAGAATTACGCGCCACGGTTTTTCGTATCCCGTTTCGTTAGCCAACAGTTCTCCTCCTCATGTTCGTGGATCATAGATTCCACCATAATGGTGTTTTAGCAGGTGCCTCTGGTATTTCGCGTACCAGACGAGGAACGAGATAACCAGGCAGAACTTCCGCGATCTGCGTCATCAAGCTCGCGGCCTGGGCGGCGGACACAAAGAAGTGCGCTGCGCCTGTGACCGGGTCGAGCATATGTAGATAGTAGGGTAAAACGCCCTGTTGTGATAGTTTACGGCTTAACTGCGTGAGGGCATATCCGCAATCATTGACGTTTTTGAGCAGGACACTCTGATTCAGAAGCAAAGCGCCGGCTTGCCGCAGCTTTAATAATGCTTCAGCGGTTGTATCGTCGAGTTCATTGGCATGATTCACATGCGTGACCAATATAACCTGTTTGCGCTGTTGTTTAATCCAGGCAAGAATTTCAACAGTAATACGCTGGGGTATGACAATCGCGGTACGAGTGTGAATGCGCAGGGTGCGCACATTTTCGAGCGCCATCAGTCGATCCATGAGATTGATTAATTTTGGGTCATCCAGGGACAGAGGATCACCACCGCTAAGAATGACTTCCTCAACCTCTTTGTGGTGGCTTATGTAGTCCAGCGCACTTTGCCATTGCTCGCGGCCTCCACCGAGGCGACTGTAAGGAAAATGGCGACGAAAGCAATAGCGGCAATGGATGGCGCAGGCGCCGCTGACCACCAGTAAAACGCGGCCATGATATTTGTGCAGGAGCCCGGGCGCCTTCATGCTCTCAACATCGCCAACCGCATCGGTAACGAAACCCTCTGCAGGATCCATCTCCGCGTCAAGCGGTAAAATCTGGCGCAGCAGGGGATCGTGAATATCGCCTGGGTGCATACGCGCGAGGAAGGGTTCGGGTACAAGCAAGGGAAAAGCGCTGGCTGCGCGCTTCGCGGCTGGCAGGTACGAGACATCAAGTTGCAAACGCTGCCATAACGTGGCAGGATTACGGATAGCATTCCGGAGGATGATACGCCAGTGTTGGTCTGCGTTGTTGGGTTTATGTGCAGGCACACTGGAAGAATCCACTGTTTGGATGACTTCTGACATAATTTTTAATTGAGTTTAATTGAGCAAGGAAACATGGCTCGTTATAGCACCAATGAATTTAAGGCCGGGTTGAAAATCATTCTTGATGGTGACCCCTACAGTATTGTCGAAAATGAATTTGTCAAGCCGGGCAAAGGTCAGGCTTTCAACCGTGTCAAGATCCGCAATCTCAAAAACAATCGGGTCATCGAAAGAACCTTCAAATCAGGTGAAAGCATAGAAGCAGCGGATGTCGTCGATATCGATATGGAATTCCTGTATCAGGATGGCGAATTATGGCATTTTATGCAACCGAGTACATTTGAGCAATATGCTGCCCATCAGGATGCTGTTGGCCAGGCTGCACAATGGATTCGAGCGCAGGATGTCTGCACGGTAACATTATGGAATAATGAACCTCTTGATGTTATTCCACCTAACTTTGTGCAGTTGAAAGTCGCTGAAACCGATCCGGGACTGCGCGGCGATACTTCCGGCGGTGGTGTTAAACCGGCTACGCTTGAAACTGGCGCCGTCGTGCGGGTACCTCTTTTCATCAATGCAGGTGAAATTCTCAAGGTTGATACGCGCACCGGATCTTATGTATCCCGCGTCAAGGAATGAGTGGGTCGCCATTCGATCCCGTTGTTACCTGGAAGCCTACGGCTTCATATAAACGTCTTCGCCAGCGAGCGGAAATGCTTGCCGCGATCCGTGCGTTCTTTTCATTCCGTGGCGTGATGGAGGTGGAAACACCCGGATTTTCGGCGTTTCCCGCCACCAATCCATGCCTGAACCCTTTCAGGGTGCGGGATATTCGCAATACCGGACCAGTATTATACGCGCATACCTCTCCGGAATATGCTATGAAGCGCCTGCTCGCGGCGGGCATTGGCCCGGTTTATCAAATATGCCATGTATGGCGCGCGGGTGAGTGTGGACGTTGGCATAATCCGGAATTTACCATGCTGGAGTGGTACCGTCCCGGTTATGATGAATATCGTCTGATGGCTGAAGTGGAAGACCTGGTCCGCCATGTGATTCATGAAAATATTGGCTCGGCCGAGTATATCTCTTACCAGCGGGCTTTTATGGATTATGCCGGGATCAATCCTTTCACAGCCAGTGTGGAAACGCTGATGAAAAGTTTGCCTGAAGGCGGAATGCCGGATCTGGCAGAACGCAGCGAATGGCTTGATCTGGTTTTTTCCATCAGAGTGGCTCCACAACTGGGTAAAAACGGTTTGGCTTTCCTGACCCGCTTCCCTCCGCAGCAGGCTGAACTGGCGCGGTTGTCATCCGATGCCTTATATGCGCGCAGGTTCGAGTTGTTTTTCCGGGGCATGGAACTGGCGAACGGCTATTATGAGTTGACCGACAGCATACAATGCCAGCAACGTATGCAAAGCGATGCCATGGAACGCCGAAGGAGAAAGCTGCCCGAACTGTCCGTAGATACGAGGCTGCTTGCTGCCATGGAGCATGGTTTACCTGTCGCCAGTGGGGTTGCATTGGGCATTGATCGACTGGCGATGGTGGTTACGGGCACTGATCACATTCGTGAAGTGCTGACTTTTCCTGGTGAACTTGCCTGATCTGGTTAGGAAACCCCGGGTGAAACAAGCTTCTTTCAAACAATGGTGTTCCGTTTTTGATTTCATGACATTCAGAACGATGCTTTCAGGATGATGAAGCAGGATTTACAGAAGTCAGGTGACGGACTATCAAGCGTGGCTTGTGCTTGCGCTCATCCCATTCCAGTTGGTATGCCAGATCTGCATGCTGATCGATGCGCAGGGTTTCAGCAGGGTTTGCTGCCGTGGGATTATCAAACCACATAGCTTCCAGAGTTTGGTCGCCGCTAGCCGGGCGTAGTTGCAGCCGTAAATGGTGGCTCTTTGCCCCGAGTGGCTCCATTTTTATAATACGGAACACATCCTGCCAGAGCGGTGCTTCGAATTCACGGCCGTAGGGTCCAATTGCCGTGATTTCACGCAAATGCATCGACCAATGCTCCGGGTTCAACTCATTTCTGGCAAAAAAGGGACCATCGGTTTGAATTACCGCACCAGGAACAGCGTGGTGCTGGTGCATATCTTCACGCACAATCTGATCAAATAACTGCTGTGCATTGATTCGATCGCTTGCCAGCAGGCTGCATCCGGCAGCACCCGCGTGTCCGCCAAAGCTGTGCCATAAACCCGGCTGCCTTTCTTCCATCTGCTGCAAAAGATCGCGGATATGAATTGGATGCCCTGATCCAGCGCGTACCGAGCCGGTCAACAGGGTTTTATCCCGTACACTCGGGGATAGACAGGCCACAGGCACGCCATAGGCCTCGGCGATACGTCCGGCGACAATACCCTGGACGCCGGCGTGTCCGTGTTCCAGCCACAACATCAAACCCCTTGCCCCCAGGCTTAAGGCAAGCTGCGCCTGTTCTAATGCATCCTCAAGCATTTTCCCCTGGATCTGGCGGCGTTGCTGATTCATTTTTTTTAGTAGCCCGGCGTGTTGCCGGGCTGTGTTGATGTCATTGGCTCGCAGGAATTGAACACCGGCCATGGCGTCGTCGAGCCGCCCATGTGCGTTAATCATGGGTGCTACCTTGAACGCCAAATCCTGGCTTGTAGCTTCGTGCAATACCCTCATCATTCGCAGAGCCTTCCAGCATGGTCGTCCATCGGGGCTGTTGATGCGTTCAAGTCCATAACGCACTACTGCGCGATTATTGATGCTCGTAGCGAGGCTGACGCAATCCGCCACCGTGCCCACCGCCACCCAATCGAGATAGGATTTGACATCAGGTGGATTGGATGCGAACCATGATTTCTGATCTGAAAGATGGGAACGAACGGCGCAAATCAGCAACCAGGCGACCATGCATCCAGCAATGGCGCGATCGGGGTAGCGTGATGACTCGGACTGGGGGTTGATACACGCCAGAGCAGAAGCCGGTGGGCCTTCCTCTGGCAGCACGTGGTGGTCGGTTACGATAGTATCGATGCCATGTGCGTGTAATATGGCGATACGCTTTTCGTCGGAGGAGCCGTGATCAGCAGTAATGAGCAGGGTTGGTTTCCCATGCGCTTTATAGTGCGCCAAAATACGTTCACACAGTCCCGATGAAAGTCCATAACCTTCATTAAGCCGATGTCCTATAAAGCTGCACAGCCGTTCATGCGGGACACCGAAATCGAGAAATGCCTGAAATAGCACCGCGTGCGCGGATACCCCGTCGGCATCGTGATCGGATAGAATACCTATGCTTTCTCCATTGAGGACGGCGCGGCTTATCCGTTCGACAGCGGGCTGGATATCCGGAAGATCCCATGGGGAATCCAGGCTGCGCAGCCCGGGACGTATCGCTGTCAGTGAAGGGACGGCCCTTCCGGCCAGTATGTGAGCGCTCAATGGTCCAAAGCCCTGTTTCAGGGCCAGGCTATAGAGGTGGTTATTGATTTCACGTTGCTTCAGATGAGGGAGAGGTATGCTCATACCTGACTATTGTATGACATGAATGTCAAAATAGAACAACTGCGTGGTCAGAATTTTCGTTGTTTTAGCGCGTTACAGTTGGAAGAGTTTGATCACTATAATGTGATTGTCGGACCCAATGGCGCCGGAAAAACAAGTCTTCTTGAAAGCATCTATGTGCTGGGTAGCGGCCATTCTTTTCGTAGCAATCGCCGCTCGTTCCTGTGCCAGCACGGATATGAGAAATTTGCATTGTCAGTTTCCCTGCGTACCGATGACGGAATCTCGCGCACCGTCATGCGCTGGCAGGCCGGAAAGCTTGAAATTACACGTGATCAACAACCCGTGGCCAGTATTGCTGATCTTGCGCAGATCATGCCTGTTCAGGCGATTGGGCCTTGGATTCATGAGTTGATCAGTGGCGGTCCTGAAATAAGGCGGCGCTTTCTCAATTGGGGTTTATTTCATCGGCATCAGGATTTCTATCCGTGCTGGAGGAAGTATTGCCGTGCGCTCCATCAGCGCAATGCCGCGTTGCAGCAAAACAAGGGTCGTATTGCAGCGGCATGGGAGCCGACACTGGTACGTCTCGGAGAGATGATCCACGCTTTACGGCAGGACTATGTTCGCCAATTACAATGCCTGCTGGAAAGTGATATCATATCAAATCTAACCGATGAGCCCATCACTTTGCATTATCGACCTGGATGGTCGGTTGATCGGGGTTTGGCTCGTTCGCTTGATGAAAGTCGGCATTTACATGTCACCGTGCATGGTCCACACCGGGCTGAATTGCTTGTCCTGAGTGGCAACCAACCTGCAAGAGGGTTTGTGTCCCGCGGTCAGGAACGGTTGATTGCCATGGCTTTGGGCATGGCGCAGGCGCTTGCTCATCATGCTCATGCCCGTAATGCCGGAATTCTGCTGATCGATGATCTTGGTTCGGAACTCGACGAATCACGTCAGAACCGTGTTTTGACATTATTACGCCATTTACCGCAACAATTGTTCATTACCGATATCCATAGCCAGTCGGTATGGGAGCGTTGTCCTGAGCCAAAAAAATTGTTTCATTGCCATGATGGCACGGTAAGCTGTTCTGGTCCTGTTCACTGATAATTGCTGATGAAAAAAGATATGGCACAAGCAAAACAATACAATTCAAGTGGTATACAGGTTCTACGTGGTCTGGATCCTGTCCGCAAGCGCCCCGGCATGTACATCGGAGACACGGATGACGGTAGCGGCCTTCATCACATGGTTTTCGAAGTGGTGGATAACGCTATCGATGAAGCGTTGGCTGGGTACTGTGATTGCATTAATGTTATCCTGCATTCTGATAACTCGGTTACCGTAACCGATAATGGTCGCGGCATCCCGGTGGATATCCATCCCGAGGAAGGCAAGTCGGCTGCGGAAGTTGTCATGACGGTTCTGCACGCGGGCGGAAAATTTGATGATAACGCCTATAAGGTTTCCGGTGGCTTGCATGGCGTCGGTGTTTCCGTAGTCAACGCATTGTCCTGTTGGATGGAACTGGTCATTGAGCGCGATCAAGGTCGTCATGAACAGCGCTATGTCAGAGGGGATGCGGAAGCTCCGCTGCGTGTCACGCGGCCTTCAGACGACACAGGCACTTCTATTCGATTCCAGCCTGATCCGGAAATTTTTACCAATATCACCTATGATTACGATATCATTTCCCGTCGTTTGCGCGAGTTGTCATTTCTCAATGATGGCGTCGCCATTCACCTGCATGATGAGCGCAGTGGTATCGACGAAACGTTTGCCTCCCATGGCGGAATGAAAGCCTTTGTGGCTTATCTCAATCGAAAACGTACGCCTTTGCATAAAAATATCATATTCCTTCAAGGTGAGAAAAATAACATCGGTGTTGAAGTCGCTTTGCAATGGACGGACAGTTATCAGGAGCACGTGATATGCTTTACCAATAATATTCCGCAACGGGACGGTGGCAGCCATCTGTCGGGTTTTCGGTCAGCGCTGACCCGTTCGATCAATCAATATGTTGAGCGTGAAATGACTTCGGCGCGGGAGAAACTGGTTCTTTCCGGTGAAGATATTCGTGAAGGACTTACGGGTTTAATTTCCATCAAAATGCCGGATCCCAAGTTTTCCTCCCAGACTAAAGACAAACTGGTTTCCTCAGAGGCACGGCCTGCGGTGGAAAATCTGGTATCGGAAAAGCTTCCTCTTTATTTGATGGAACATCCACAGGATGCAAAAGCCATATGTCAAAAGGTTCTCGAAGCTGCGCGCGCCAGGGAAGCTGCACGTAAAGCCCGGGAACTGACGAGAAGAAAAAGCGCGCTTGATGTGGCGGGATTGCCGGGAAAACTTGCGGATTGCCAGGAGAAGGATCCTGCCTTGAGTGAACTTTTTATCGTCGAGGGAGATTCGGCCGGCGGATCCGCCAAACAGGCGCGAAACCGACGCACCCAGGCAATTCTGCCACTCAAAGGAAAGATTCTGAATGTGGAAAAGGCCAGGCTGGATAAAATGCTGGCTTCTGCTGAAATCGGAACCTTGATTAAGGCACTGGGTTGCGGTATCGGTATTGATGGCATTGATCTGGCCAAATTACGCTATCATCGGATCATTATCATGACCGATGCTGATGTGGATGGCTCGCATATCCGAACCCTTTTATTGACCTTTTTTTATCGCCAGGCTTATCCTTTGGTCGAACACGGTCATATTTATATTGCCCAGCCGCCCCTTTACCGCATTCAGCATGGTAAAACCGAATTTTACGCCAAGGACGACAACGAGCTTTTCCAGCATCTGCTCGATATTGCGCTGAAGGATGCCCGGATTGAGATATCGGGTCAGCCACCCATGGATATGAAGCGTATAAAATTCCTGGCTCAAAGACATCATGAACGTGAGGATCTTCTGGGGCGAATGGCTCAACAATATGATGTGGACCTTATCAAAGCCATGGCGAGAATTCATGCTCCAGTACTCAGCGCGGATTCGGATGCTGAGGCAATCATGCGGCAATGGGCTGAAGATTTGAGCTCGGCAATTGAGGTATCGCAGGTTGAAAACCCTTTCCATGTCGAGGAAGTGGATGCCAGCGGCATTCTTCTGTGTCGCACCAAGTATGGCGCTCGCCAGACTATCCAACTGCGCCGGGAATTTTTCGCCACCAAAGATTATCAGCATTTGATTCGGCTGGAACAGGAACTACAGGCAGCTGCTTCCGGAAGCATACAGGTACAGCGTGGGACTCAGAAAACCACGGTTCAGGGATTCGGTGAGGCGGTTTCCTGGCTGCTGGATTTGGCGCGTAAAGGTCAGAATATTCAGCGCTACAAAGGTTTGGGTGAAATGAATCCAGATCAGTTGCGGGAGACCACCATGGATCCTGAGAAACGCCGTCTGATGCGTGTCAATGTCACCGACCTTGAAGCTACCAACGATATTTTTGAAACGCTTATGGGTGATCATGTGGAACCGAGGCGGGAATTTATCGAGAAGCACGCACTGGAAGTATCCAGGCTGGATGTATAATAATATAAAGCTTGAAAAACATTCAGAATCTGAGATTTGCATATCTCATGAATTAATCAGAGGTTCCTCAGATGAGATTGGTTCAAACAGATTTTCAGGTTAATTCCTGGTATTGCTGCGCTTCCACCCATGAACGCATGATCCTTGAATGCCCGAGCATTATGAAAATCCGGGAAGTTCAGACATTTCAGTTCATGACTTCCCTCACTTCACCCACTTGAATCCGGGTACAAAGCCTTATGACCACGAATGCTTCATGCTCATTCGAGGGTACGCTCTTTATTATTTCTGCCCCTTCAGGGGCCGGTAAAACCTCATTGACCAATCAAGCGGTATTGACGCTGCCAAACCTTGTCTTCTCGATATCCTATACAACACGCCCAGCGCGACCCGGTGAACAAGATGGCGTTCATTATCATTTTATTGATGAACAGCGTTTTGAACAGATGATTGGCGCAGATTTGTTTCTGGAACATGCCCGGGTATTCGGAAATGGTTATGGCACGGCTAAAGAAAATATCATGACCACGCTTGAGCAGGGATACGATGTTATCCTGGATATCGATTGGCAGGGCGCGCAGGAGGTACGCCATCATATGCCCCAGGCCGTGAGTATATTTATCATGCCTCCATCACTGGAGATTTTGAAGCAAAGGCTGCAGAAAAGAAAGCAGGACGCACCGCATATTATTGAAAAGCGGATGGATGCCGCTCTGAAAGAAATGGACCATTATCAGGATTATGATTATCTTCTGGTCAATGAAGAGTTCAACGTTGCTGTCAATCAACTCGTCTCTATCATCACTAGCCAAAGGTTGCGCTGCAACGCACAGCAACACCGTCATGCGGCGTTGCTGTCGCAATTGCTGTACAGAGCAGAGATAAGAACTACCGAATGAACGCTCTGAGGTTCCGGATCAGTGGCGTTTTAATCATGCTGGCGGGTTTTACTGCACTTTGTATCTGAATCCATGTTCAGGGCAGATCAATAAGGACTTTCCCGTTTTCCACCTTGAGAGGATAAGATTTAACCGGTCGCGGGCGGCTGAAGAAATTCAGAACTTTCACCATGGCCGCCGGGCGTGAGGCCCAGTTGACGACGCTTCCATCGCGTACGTCAAATTTGGCTTTGTGTAAAGGGCACTCGATGACATGCCCTTCAAGCTTGCCTCGGGTCAAAGGCGCGCAGGTATGGGAGCACAAACGATGGGTGGCATAGAGTTTATCGTCCACATTGTAGATCGCCAGCGGTCGTCCGCCTACAAATATGGGCGTGATTGGTTTTTTCTTGGCTTCAGTTTCAGACATAATCGCAACAAAAGGCATGGAAACTCCTCTTTAAGAATTTGAATAGATGTTAAACATTTTTTAAAGATGTGAAACAATCCAATGCATTGAGTGCAATTATAAGTTAAGATAATTAATATATCAATAGTGCTAATAGATATGTATTAGGGAACCTCTGAACTCGGTTCTTGCGTCCCTTATGTCCAGCTTCTTTGTTGACAATCTCCGCAATAGACCGGCTAACCCACGCGCGAATCTGAACATGGGGGGTCGCACCTGAGCTTCGCCCAGACTTGATCAGAAGTTTCTTGGCATCACACACTGCTGGTATCAAAGCGAAAAATTCGGGTGAATAACCCAAGGTTAACAGGAGGATCAGGTTATGAATCGTATTTTTCTTTTTGGTCTGACCAATATCGCGGTTCTGGCTGTATTATCTATCGTTATTCGACTGACCGGGCTTGATTCTCAGGTCAATATCAACGGTCTGCTCATTATCGCACTGATTTTCGGCATGGGGGGATCGTTTGTATCACTGCTTCTTTCCAAACCGATGGCAATCAAGAGCATGAGATGTCAAGTCATCAAAGATCCCGCAAGCTCTACAGAGCGCTGGCTGATGCAAACGATTCAAAAATTGGCGCGGGGCGCTGAAATAGGCATGCCCGATGTTGCTATCTTTCCATCATCCGATATGAATGCCTTTGCAACTGGCGCTGATCGCAATCATGCCCTGGTTGCGGTCAGCTCGGGTTTGCTGTATTCCATGACTGAGGATGAAATAGAAGCCGTACTTGGGCATGAAATCACGCATATCTCCAATGGCGATATGGTCACCATGACATTGCTGCAAGGCGTTCTCAATACATTTGTGATATTCTTTTCGCGCATTGTAGGTTCTGTGGTCGATCGCGCCGTTTTTCGCAATGAAAGGGGCACAGGCATAGGCTATTTTATTACGGTGATTGCCGCGCAGATTGTGTTCGGGCTTCTGGCCAGCATCATTGTCATGTGGTTTTCACGCCAGCGGGAGTTTCGCGCCGATGCTGGTTCGGCATCATTGTTGGGTACCACTAATCCTATGATAGCGGCACTGCGGCGCCTTGGCGCCAATTCACCGCAGGCCAATCTTCCCGATGCCATCGAAGTGGCGGGTATTTACGGGACTAAAGGCTTGAACCTATCGCGCCTGTTTATGAGCCATCCCCCGCTTGAGGAACGGATTGCCGCGCTGCAACAAGGCTGATGGTCGGGGGGGTTATTTATGCGCTCTTTTGCGCTCCACCTCCTTCAAATACTTTTTGCGAATTCTGATCGACACAGGGGTGACTTCAACGAGTTCATCGTCTTCGATGAACTCAAGCGCCTGTTCGAGACTGAACCGAATCGGTGGCGTCAGAAGGATGTTTTCATCAGTGCCGGCGGCGCGAATATTGGTCAGTTGCTTGGCCTTGGTGGGATTGACCACCAGATCGTTACCTCTTGAATGGATACCGATCACGCTGCCTTCATAAACTTCCATATTGGGATCAATCAGCAACCTTCCCCGTTCCTGCAGATTGAATAGTGCATAAGCCAGGGTTTTGCCGTTAACCATGGAGACAAGAACGCCATTCTGGCGCTTGGCGATCTCACCGGACTTGACGGGGCCGTAATGGGAAAAGGTCGTGGACATGATGCCTGTGCCGGATGTAATGGTCAGAAAGAGTGACCGAAATCCGATTATGCCTCGCGATGGAATCATATAATCGAGCCGAACGCGACCTTTCCCGTCAGGAACCATGTCCTGAAGCTCTCCCTTGCGCCGTCCGATCTCTTCCATGACGCCGCCCTGGTGTTGCTCCTGAACATCAAGGGTAAGTGTCTCAAATGGTTCGTGGATTTCGCCGTCAATTTCCTTGAGGATCACTTCCGGTCGGGATACGCCAAGCTCATAGCCTTCGCGGCGCATGTTTTCGATCAGGATGGAAAGATGCAGTTCCCCCCGGCCAGAAACCTGGAATCGGTCCGGGCTATCCGTTTCTTCCACGCGCAGCGCAACATTATGGATCAACTCCCGATCAAGGCGCTCCTTGATATTGCGCGAAGTGACAAATTTCCCTTCCTTGCCGGCAAATGGCGAGGTGTTAACCTGAAACGTCATACTGACCGTCGGTTCATCCACGCTCAGTGCCGGAAGGGGTTCTGGATGAGCCGGATCGCATACAGTATCTGAAATTTGCAGCTTGTCGATGCCGGTGATACAGACAATATCTCCTGCTTGTGCCCGGTCGACGGGTTTCCTTTCCAGCCCAAGATGTCCCATGATCTGTACAATACGCCCTGAACGTATTTTCCCGGCGCGATCAATAATCTTGACCGGCATATTGGTGGTGGCGCTGCCGCGGCTGATGCGTCCCAGCCCGATTACGCCGACGAAGCTCGAATAATCGAGGGCGCTGATCTGCATCTGAAAAGCACCTTCAATATCGACATCTGGAGGCGCAACTCTTGAGATAATGGTTTCGATCAAAGGCGTCATGTCAGAGGCGAGTTCATTGATATCGAGACCGGAAATGCCTTCGAGAGCTGATGCGTAAATGATAGGGAAATCAAGTTGATCGTCGGTTGCGCCCAGATTATCGAACAGGTCAAAGACTTGATTGACTACCCAGTCGGGTCGGGCGCCGGGGCGGTCGATCTTGTTGATGACCACAATGGGATGCAGACCCCGGTCAAAAGCCTTGCGGGTCACAAATCGGGTTTGCGGCATAGGGCCGTCCACCGCGTCCACGAGCAACAGAACGGAATCCACCATGGACAAAACCCGTTCAACTTCGCCGCCAAAATCGGCATGCCCCGGAGTATCGACAATATTGATGTGATAATCGCCCCATTGAATGGCTGTATTCTTGGCCAGGATGGTGATTCCCCGTTCTTTTTCCAAATCATTGGAATCCATGACGCGTTCAACACTGGTGGTTCGATCTCCGAGCGTTCCGGACTGGCGTAATAATTTGTCCACCAGAGTAGTTTTACCGTGATCTACATGGGCAATGATGGCAATGTTGCGAATTTTACTGGAATTTGAAGACATAGTTCTCAATTGGGAATAATAAAGTGATGATAAAATAGGGATTGTTGATCAATCAATATTGATGATGGACACTATTATATAATTTATTGGTATTAAATAAATAGTTACAATATAGTGAAGCCATAAGCATACTCGGCAACGATACTCAATTTCGGGTTGCGCTTTGTGTATTAGGGAACCTCTGGATTAATCCTGGACAAAGCTCAGGTGTGATTTCTGCTGTTCAGACTCGAGGCGCTTATCGACCGTAATCAGGCTATTGCGAAGATTTGCAACGAAGAAACCGGGCATGAGGGATGCAAGCGGGTTCGACTTCGCTCACCGCAGGCACCGGGTTCATGAATGGTTCAGAGGGTTCAGATGCAATATGGGTTGTTTTATGAGGTTTTCCCATGTGATCGCTGCTTCCTCCGACCTGGAAGCCATGCATGCCAGGCATGGAATTTAACGGATTGAAAAAATGGCAGCTTCTTTACGCATCGCCCGATTGACCCTCAGCGGACTTGCGCCGGTCAACGCCACGGATCAGGATTCACTTTTTTCCCGTTATCCGGCGCTCAGGCAAATAATTCGCCGTCATTTGCCGGCCATCACGGCATCCCTGCTGGCGGAGCCGCGGATCGCCAGCGATGATTCTATCGTTGAATGGTACAGTGATCTTTCCGGACAGCCCGTTCGATTATCTGATTTGCCGCTCTCCCGGCAGAGAAATATCCGTCATCGTTTGGACGATCGCCTGGATTCACTGTCCCATCTGGCGGATCAACTGGATGCGCATGATCCTGATTTGGCCCGCTCTTTGCGGGAATCCTTGCATTATCCGGGCGATGATTATGTTTATGTGGTCGGTGATCAGCCGGTGCTGACGTTCTGGGGACATCGGCTTGCAGATCATCCCCCCGCTGCGCTTGTGAACCCCGCTGCCAGCGCAAAAGTTGTAGATGAAATCCCCGCGGTTTCGGGCTTGGGCGCGCCTGTGAGACTTATTACAAGGCGCAGGATGGGTCGATGGCTGTTCATTGCGGGGGGGATATTATTACTGCTGCTTGTATTGTGTTTCTGGTGGTGTTACGCGCATAAAGAGCCGCCGCCCGATCCATTTGCCGATTTGAGAGATCGTTTCGAGCAGGCGCAAGGCGATTGCGACAAACTTAAGCTATTCGATCGATCGCTGACTTTTGAGCAGCGGCATCATACGGATCTTCAAACGCTGCGCAACGAATTAAAGACGCAACTCGATGCATGCCGTCCGCCGCCCGATCCATTTGCCGATTTGAGAGATCGTTTCGAGCAGGCGCAAGGCGATTGCGACGAACTTAAGCTATTCGATCGATCGCTGACACCTGAGCAGCGGCGTCATACGAATCTTCAAACGCTGCGCAACGAATTAAAGACGCAACTCGATGCATGCCGTCCGCCGCCCGATCCATTTGCTGATTTGAAAAAGCGTTTCAAGCAGGC
>JGI24023J19991_10001756_pt1 | contig 16313 bp, 24 predicted proteins | sample Cruoilmetagenom1_FD_19991 | JGI IMG/M metagenome (IMG submission 19991) | reverse complement strand
CTCGTACTGACGTGATTGCCTGAGCGCCTCGCCAAGTGCTGTCAGCGTCAACGCCGGGATGCTGGTCATTCGGCCCGTGTTGCGCAGATCCGCCTCACCGAAAAGGTAGTTGTTGCTGTCCGGTTCCCCTCCCGTGTCATGCCAACTGGTGAAGACACACACGCTGTATCCGGCTTCCGTACCGCTGACCGTCACCTCATCGATATCGTAGACGCTGGTCCCTTGGGCGCCGCTCTCCAGGCATGACAAATGCTGATCCAGAATGCTCGCCGGGGTTTCCCAACAAAACCGCCTGGACAGCACAGCCTCATTCGTCTCGCCGTTGAGCACCGATCCGGAGAAACAGCAATTCGCAATCTCATCGTCGAACCGATCGATGTGGACGTGATTGGCCGTCAGACGCAGGAAAAGAATAGACAGGTCGCGGGCGTCCCAATCCTCATCATTGCCAAACACCAGGTTGTTGGATGCAAGCTCCTCACACGCGGCCGCAACCTCATGCGCCGGCAGTCCCGACGATGACGATACAACTTCAATTGCTGTCCTCAGGCTCAGCATGTTTGTTGCCTCAGGCGGCGATGAGTAAACCAAATCAACCCAATAAAGTACGCGGCAAACACGATCACAATTATGCCAGCTACAACCAGGAGAGACGCAGGGTTGCCCAGCGCGCACGCAGACAGCGCCAGTCCAACAAGAGCCAGGACAACCAAACGGAAGGGCATACCTGAAGTTGGTTGTGATGCGAGCCTGACCGTGTTCAACATATTGGATACCTGCCTCACTGCCTCTATATTGCCCTCATGAACAAGCCACTGACCAAGCCTCGATGGTGGAACCCTCTAGAGCGTCCCAACTGGTGGGGGTCGGCGCTTTTCCTGTCCTGCATCGTCTTGTTGCCTATCAGTGAGCCCCTTGCCATAGCAGTCGGCGTTGCTGGTGGTGCGCTCTTGCTTCGCGAGCGCGCCAGAGAGGTGGGCGGATACCTCAACTTCGTTTATGTGGCCGCTGCGGCCATTTCTATCGTGTTGGCTTACCGATATTTCGCCTATGGGGAAATTCCGTTCCCCTAGTTATCTGACCGCCGCCGTCCCTCAGACCGGCCCCCAGCTTCAGAAATAGAGCCTGTCACCGCGATGCTTCCAGTCGCGCGGTTCCGCTGCGATCGCTTAAGCTGTGTCTGAGCCTTCGAAACCTCATTGATCAAGTCGCGCAGTTCTTTGGGCCGCGCCTCCAAAAGCAGATCAACCACCTCTTCAGCGTTCCTTTTGTTTATGCCGCGCGCCGTTCTGGTGGCGATGCTTTGCAGAGCGCTGAGGGGACGGGCAAGCAGAACGTTTGCGGCCAGTTCCGCATTCTCACGGCCTTCCGCTAACTCTTCGGCCAGTGGCGTTGTGCGCGAACCCTGAGTGGCGCCAGCGCCTATACGAGAGCGGGTCAATGATTGCTGGTTCAGGACGCGGGCTTGCTCAATAAGCGTCTCTGCCGCTTCTCTCGGAAGGACACGGCGAAGGGTCGACTGCGCACCTTCCGTTACTAGCTTGCGGGCTATGTTGGTGCCGGGACCGGATGCATTGCCTATCTGATCCTTCAGGGCCCTCGCGAGGCCAAGCCTGAAAAGCTCCTGCTGCGGTTTGTCCATCTTCTCGAACTTGGCAATGACCTGCCGTTGGTTTGATCCAAGCCGAAGAGAAAACTTCTCACCAAGCTCCAGGGCCTCCTGCGCGGCTTTTCCGTCGGCATAGCGTGTGCGAACTTCACGGAAGCCCGGCACTCGCTCATCGATGACCGGCAACACTCTTTGGCGGAGCTTGCCGAAAGCAACCGTGTTTGTGCTGGGTGCGCCAAGTGTCTTGGTTCTGAGTGCCCGTTGCAGGTAGTCAAGAGTTTTCACCTCAACAAAGTCGTCTTTCAGGACGTTGGGAACCTTGAGAACATCACCATCGGCCAGAGCAAGTTTGCGGGCGGCGAGAAGGGCCTTTTTGACAAGACCATTCTTTAAAACCGTCTTCAGTTCGCCCGCTATGGAGACTGGCGGGAGGGCATGCAGTCCCTGATATTCGATCTTCGAATTTGTGCTTAGCTCATCGGAGAGGCGCCGGGACGTAGATTCAAAATCATCAGCGCCGAGCGCATCATCGATGAAACCACTTAGCTCACCTGACTGCGCTGCCTGCCTGTCTTCCAGAACCTTGGACGCCTTGACCTGTCCAGGGCCCGGAATGTTAGCCGCCGCGCGCCCGGTTCCCGTCAAACCTCTGGAGGCTCCGGGCTGGGCAATCTCCACCGCTTCAATCAGGTTCGGGTTGACGCCGGTGGCCTGTGACTCGCTTGCACGGCTCGCCACCGCTGTCGGGTTTACGTCCGCGCGGTTCAGATCGGTGGCGACACGTTCAACGGCCTCCTTACGCGCGCCGGGACGTGAAAGCGCCCGACCGGCAAGTTGTACTCCTTTTGCGGCACCCTGAACGAGCGGCGTTCCCACTGCCCCTAGACCAACACCAAGACCGGCGCCAACGGCACCAGACTCCAAACGCTGCCCTGCACCGCCCTCACCAGCACCAAACCCGGCAACACCACCAGACGCGCCGCCAATCGCTGCACCTCGTGCCGCAACACGGCCAAGTGTTGCGCCGCCCCTCAACGTGGCCGCTGCTGCACCACCGGGAAGGAACAGGCCCCCGACGATTTCTGATCCGATAGCCAGTCCGGGATTGCGCTGCCGAAAGCCCTCAATTTCGCCCCTGACGGTTTTCAACTCATCATCAAACGAAGAGCCGTTGACCTTGGAGCGGATGAACGCCTCTATTTCGTCTCCAAATCCAAGAGCAAAGCCTTGTCCGACAGTCGATCTGGCAAGGTCAACCGAGATCGATCCGCTATTGCTTGGATCAAGCTCTTTCTGCGTCAGTGAAGCAATCTGGCTGTCAAGATCTTCATCGCTCAAGGTCGAGACATCCACAGCACCTGAACTTGGCGGAGCAGGCGCGGCATTGTCCTGCCTCACTGGTTGCGCCGGCTCACCCGAAAGGGCCGCTATCTGGCGGTCTAGGTCTTGATCGCTTAGTTGTGAGAGATCTGGCATCTAGAACCCCACTACGTCTGCCTGCTGAGACCGTGAGGACCTGCGTTGCTTCTCAAGCAGAAGTTCGCGGAGTTGTGACTGCGAACCACCACCCGCATCGGCGTCCTGAATTGTTAGCGATGGGAATGGGACAGCCCTTTGCGCTTCCTGCTGTATTTGGTTCAAGACTGAAGCGTTGAACTGTCCGGCCCCCAGCTTGCTGACACCCTGCGCAATATGTCGCTCGCGTTCAGCCACAGCCCGCATGACGCGCAACATTACCTCGTTACCGGCGCGGCTGTTCTGCAGGCCCGGTGACGCATTCGCAAACGTGTCCATTTCCCGTTCTGATATGGCGCCCTTTGTCTGGGCAATAAAATCCAGCACCACGTTCAGGCTTTGGCTGTTCATAAACTCGCTGGCTGGCAGGTTGGGATTGATGCCGAACGTCCCCGGATCAACACCAAAAGCATTCAACACGCGGCCAGCGGTAAGACGGCCACCAGAGAATGCACCTGTTGTTGCCTTCTGGTTGGCTTTCTCCAGCGCCTCAATGGTGAAAAGACGTTTCTGCGCGCGTTGGCCGGATTCCTGAATTTTGTTCCGTTGTTTGGCAAAGCCCGTGCCCAGCGCTTGGGCTTCCGCGCGATTGGAAACAGCGCGAGGGGAGTTTTGCTCGGCATCCATGAGCAGCTTCGCGGCTCCACTTACATCGCCGGATGCGAGACTCAATGCTGCTGCCTCCTGTGCGCTGGAAGGTGCGCTCGATTGGGATATTGTACCGGTGACACTGACGCCCTGCTTCCGACCGTCCATCAACTTCCCAAGGAAGAAATCTGTAACTTTGCGCTTTCGGTCGGCTGCGGTTTCTTTCAACTTCAGCCCGCGCTCGGCCAGGTTAAAACTCCGATCTGTGTTTGACTGCGCCCGCACGGCCTCTGATTGTCTGAAGGTCCGGTTCGCTTCAGCTTCCGACTTCCGAAACTCCCGGTCCGCGACCTCATTTTCTTGCTGCCTTTGCAGCAAGGCATTGCGCTGCCCAATCTGCCGCTGTTCGCTAAACGCCTTCAATGCGTTTCCGATATTCGGCCCTCTGGCTTGCAGGGGAATGTTGGTGTTGAGGACGTTGGGCATCAGGAACCCTCCTGCTTAGGCTTTGTGGAATATCCATCACGCGCCAGCCGATCTGCGACGGCCCACCTGATGTACGCACTCGCTGAGAGGTATTTTTCCGCTGCTGCTACTTGCACTGCTGCAGCAAGGTCCTCGGGCACTCGCGCCCTGATAATGTCGTTACATTGCATCAAAGTCGGCCTCGTTCGTTGTTCGCGCAACCAATTTCGTTCACGGTTTGTCCAGTTGTGGTTCAAGGTGCCACGAGGCCCAATTTATGTCAATGAATCTGACCTATTTAAGTCAGCAATTCTGACCTGAATTTTGGCTGATTCCTATGCGCGCGCACGCGCGCGTACTGGTCTCTTTGCCCCTTTTTGTGGACACCGAAATCCATACGCTCGCGCGTAGGTGGCGTCCAAAAATTGTTGCTGAGCGACAGCAAAAAAAGAACGCTCCAATGGTTTGAACGGGTACTGCTCACGCTGTTCCTTCCTTGCATTTCACCGGACTCGGAGAACAATAGGTGCGCGGCTCGACTGGGTGGCCATAAGCGCGTAGTCGATCGCCTGTCTGTAAGGGGCACTTAGCGCGCGTGACGCTGCGGTGTCCCGGGTGCTATTTAGAGGTCAAAATGCCAGAGAGAACCAACGACATTGTTGATTTCAACGAATTGCTTACCGGATTAAGAAATCATACTCGACCGGACGAGACACTGAACCGTCTGTTTCGCAAGCACCTGGACGGCCGAAAGCCCAAGATCGCTTGCTTCCCGCCATACTTGAAGAAAAGCAACACCATCGTGACAAAGGTATCTAGGCCAAAGCAGGAGATTTTGAAGCTTGCATCGAATCTTACAGATCTGAGAGAGTCGGATTCGAAAAAACCGGTTACAATTGTGAGATATCGCGGTGAGGAATGCCTGCTCGATGGGAACAGCCGATGCCGTTATTGGCATCGAAATCCAAACCTGGCGCTAGGCGAGCACGATGTTTATTTGATTGAGTTAATCGACGACGCATAACTGATTTTCGTCGAGCAACATTCGTAAGAATTCGACAAAACGTAGGCGCAAGAAACGCGACTGGCTGAGCTTTGCCAATGATACGTGACCCAAATCGCTGCTCCACCCATCCGGGCGTCTTCTTGCGTGAAGTAGTGATTCCGAGCGTTGACTTTTCCGCGGCCGACATTGCGGGTCAGCTTCAAATATCAACGCAACAGTTAGCTGCCATCCTGGACGGGAAGCGACCTATCGAAGCCGACACCACGGTGCATCTTGAGGCCCTGTTTGGACGTTCAGCAGAGGCATGGCTGAAAATGCAGAATGCACACGACATTTGGCGCGCTCAACGCGCGGTCGATTGACCTTGCCGAAGAGCCGGCATTTCAAATCTCCAAATCGACTCCCCACTGAATCAGATTTGTGGCAGGTCGGCTAAAGTAATTTTGATTTTGTTGGCACCGGGGTCATATGCGACTTCTGACGCTCGCCGTATGATTGTTGTCATTGCCGATTGAAGAAACTGTGACTCCGCTGCCGTATACTTATTTTCGATGCCTTTGGCTTTTCGTGCGGTCAATCCACCCTTTTCGCCAGTCAATTTCCCAATGTTAATCAGCACGTTTTTATCAATCCCAAAATGCTGAGCGGCAGCCTTCCTCGTATCTTTCGCGCCTCTGAATCGGCGCTCAAGAACAGTGAGAGACAGATAGGCTGCATCAGAGAGCGTCCGCGTTCCCTGACGAAACATTTGGTATATCGCAAACAGAAATTCTACGTCAGCATCCACTGCCATGTCTGTTGGCGGCGGTGGAAAGCTAGTCAGATTCATCCGGAAGCTTACGTCCCCTCCTTGTATGGCCACTTGCGCCGCTTCAGCATACAACACCACAACGCCCGGTTCCGGATTTCGGTCAATCATGTCTGCCCGCTCGTAGGTAAATTGCAAGCTATCCTGTCCTGACTCCAAAGCGGACTTTAGCTCCCAAGCAGATAGAAATCCTTCAACGGCCTCGCGCGCTGACTCTCGAGAGGGGTGGTGATCCTTCATTTCGATGACCGCTCGGGAATCTTCCAATTGAACGGTAAACCCAGCCTCTTCGTGTCGGAGAGGCTTCGGACTTTCATACATCACGGTCTCGGCGTGTTCGATCCTATAATGCAGAGCCTTAACGTGCGGGTCGCGCACTGTATTGCCCTCGTCGTTAAACTCTTCGATTGCTTCGTCGGTCGCAACCTTGATGGCTGCTCCCATTGCATTGCCAGGGCGTTTTTGGCCTTTAGGCTTTCTGACCATCCTTCTTTCGAGGTGGCCATTTCCCGGCCTCTTTCAACTGTTCCACAATGTAGGGATCGGGGTCACGCCCTTTCAGAATTTGCGTCTCGCGCCACGCTTTTTCCATGTCGTTCAGCAAGTGAAGCCACGGTGCGCTTGGAATGATGTCGCCCATGCTAATCCCTGATGCTTTCCGCAAAGCGTAAAGGAATTGCCGGTCAGATTCTACTAATGTCAAGAGGGTGAGATTTCAAACTGAGACACTACCTCAGCAAAGTCACTCGAATTACCCCCCTGCGGTAACATAAAACCACACACCCCCTGAACGCCCCAACAGAAGGCCTGCCAGGACTCGAAATATGCCCGCGTGTGCGTGTTGGTCGTTTGGCGGGTATATGCGTACCCAGAAACGCTGTTTCGGGCTTCCTGAGAGTCGGGCCGTATTTTGGCGCCTGTCAGCCTCGCGTAGTGACTTCACCAAAACCTTCAAAGGCAGGGTGCCGCGCACACAAAAAAGGGGCCAGCACGATACCGGCCCCTTCTGTGTGCTCAGCCTATCTCACAATGTGCCGGCGTCCTTGTCCGCGACAATGGCAAGCCGTTCATCAGATGTTTTCCACGGATCGATATGCGAACCCATAAATCGTTCGAAGACCGCTGAGAGTGAGCCCAAGTCCGCGTCGCTACGCAAGAAATCGATAGCCGAATATGCGAGGCGGTTAAAGCTGTGTTTGCATCGCTTCTGAACGTGGTTGGCCAACTCATTGTCAACTACCAAATCGAAGAACGTAGTTGCGAGAGCCAGTTGTACGATCGCGCCTTCAACCGTCTTGGGCCGTTGGGTGGCGATGTACTCAGCCAGCGCGTCGGTGCGCAAATAGAGGTCATCCTCTTCATCCTTGCGATAAATCTCCTCACTGGCGCCTTTGGCTTCCAGGTCTTCAAGCGCGTTCCCGCGAGCAATCATTACTGCCATCTGCTCAGCAGCGGCGATGACAGGATCATTCAAAGCCAGATGCAAAACGTTCTGCCCGTCCGTTTGCTGCCCACTATCTTGAGGGTTATGGGCTGGGCGAACTTCGTCCGCAGCAATAAAGTTTGCATTCATTTCCATGTCTTTACTCCTCATGGATTGGGTTACTGACCCTTCGACCATGGAGTCTGTTTGTGTCGGATTTTTCGTGCTCATACCTACCCCGCCTGTTTGTCTTCATGCGGCCAAAGTCTTTCCCGGACCTGCTTCGCATGCCCGGATGCCGAGCAAGCGAGATACACAAGGATGCCTTGCCTCATGTTGTCGTCTACCGCCGCATCTTCATGGGCAATCGCCTTGATTGCCTCGATACACAACTCCAGATCGATCAGCGGAAACTCCGACTCGACAATTCGGTTCTTGAGATCTGTGGCATCGTTCCACACGTCTGCTGATTTTGATGTACGATCTACCCCGCTCATAACTTCTCCTTTCGGGTTGAGTGTTGAGCATTGGGCCGAACGGTGCGCCTAACACCTCAGTCCCGCCGTTGCCTCTACCGTCTCCTTGCCTTGGCACCCCCTTTCGCTCTTGCCGTCCGTGCTATTCGCCGGGCTGTGCCTTGCCAGATGTCCATGAATTGATTGCGGGTCATTCGGGCGCTTCCGCCAGTGCTGGGGCATCTGAGAGACACCCATTTTGAGCCGACTTTGATGTTGACCAAGCGACGGCCTGAGCCGATGCGCTTTGCCTCATCGTTGAAATGAAGGGCATGCGTTCCCGTGTATCCGCGTATGGGGGTTTTGAGATTCATGCCGCCACCGCGGCGCGTGCCTGGTCCAGTTGCTTCCAACCAGAGACACCCAGACGGGTCCGGCCTTCGAGGTCCGCAACGCGCTGTTGTTCGGGGGTCTGTGCTTGATATTCGGAGATCATGTGCAAGTCGCAGATGTATGCCCGCGCTTCGCTCCAAGCCTGTTTCAGGAAGTAACCAAACGGGTCAGGCTTGCCAGCGTCCAAGCCCTTCGCGGTCATCTTCTCAATGATGATGCGATCGCGGCGGAAGAGCGACCATGCGCGTGTCATGATGTTGGCAACCAGATAGACCGGCTTGCCGTTATCGAGGATTGCGAGGTGGGTTTTTAGGGCCGTCATGGTTGTCATCCCTAGGCTACCTAGTTACCATACCTACTTATATAGTGATGATATAGTTATAGTCAAGGGAAACGTAGTTATTAAAACTACATAATGAGGTGAAAATGTCTCTGACGACCGGCAACCAACTGCGCGCCGCCCGCGCGCTTATAGGGCAGGATCAAACAGTAACCGCCGAACTGGCAGGCGTTGATGTGAACACAATCCGAAGCATGGAAGCGAGCAACGCGGGACCGCTGAAGGGAAGGTTTGAAACAGTAGCCAAGGTGCAGGCTGCGCTTGAGAAGGCCGGAATTGAGTTTCTAAACAGCGATGCGCCGGGCGTTCGGCTGAGAGGTAAAACATGACGGCGCTGAAAGACCAGTCATGTTTGGTTTTTGAAGGCCATGTGTCGGCCAAGTGGCTGGCAGAATAGCCTCCCTGTTCCACGTCCTAATTCGTCAAAGTGCATTTCAAAGCTTTTTTGCAAGAATTTCTCAAACAGGGCTCTCTACGCTTGCACCATTTGGATGCCCAACCTACGCATATTCCAATATGCCTTATTTCCTGTGGGCTGCATTTATTTGTTTCCCCCACCAAGCTGGAGATAACCTCAGAATAAGGTCTATTGTCGGGATCCGCTGCAAACGGCCTGTCTCGAGCATCGCCTGGCCTTTCGCCACTACCGATTGGCCTATTTGCAGGTCTATTGCCAATATTGCCTTTGGCTTTTTCTCTGTCGGCCCTAGCACCGTCTTCATGACGCTTTTTTTCGCGGGCTGCCTTGGCCTTTTTATACGCTTCCCACGCTATTTTTGCCGCCTCCAGCGCAACTGCGGTCGGCCCACCACTTGGTGTACGAGGCCTCAATCTACGCTGAAATTCCTCATGCTCAAAGTCTCTTATTCTTTCTCTTTCTGCCTTTTCGTTGTCTGCCTTTGCTTTTGCATGAGCTTTTGCTTGTGCATCGCGTCTATCACGAAGTTCGCCGCGATCGATATCGCTGAGACCTTGCCCATACCCGTGTGACGACAATGCCAAGCTGCTGATGGTCGTCAGTAAGGCGACGATTGCAAAAGAAGTAATTTTCCTCATCTTCCTATACATTTTTGTTTGGTTGCTTGGCGCTGCTCTAACAACCTGTAATAGCATGAATGTTATCACGATCGTGAGAATTGCAATCGTCATCGGCACGTTTGTGGCTAGTCTCTTCCAGATCAGGCTCGTATTCTTGCTTTTCGTAAGCTCGCCAGACAGCCAATTCTCCATCGCATTCTTTGAGCGGTTCGCAGTTTCCCTCAATGTAGAATTTGCTGACCAGCATCTGGATGGAAAGTGATGCAGTGATGAGCGTGCATGTTCTACCGCCGTCACCCCCACCGACAATGCCGTCCCAATACCTCGACTCAAGGTCTATCCACGCTAAATGAATCAATACCCTGGCAACCCATGGTCTCTGCAATCAAACGGACCTCGCGTCCCGTCGCGCTTGCTTCTGATATTGGCGTTGTAGAACCGGCCAGCAGAGTCAGCGGTCAGCAGGCCGTGCACTACCCCAGCATCGACCCCGCAATAGGGGTACCACGTGGACTTCAGCTTGATAGCCATGAACCGCTTCGAGGTGTCGTAACAGACACGGCGGATGAAGCTGCTGCGGGGTGTGTCGGTGCATTCAAATCCGGAGAGATCGAGTGGGCACGGACCGTATTTGACGCAGACGGTCTCAGGGCGAGCCTGCGCACTGGTCAAAACAGAAAGAGCCAGAACCAATAGTAGCTTGTGCACCGTCTAGGTCCCAATAGTATCAGTGGGCAAAATCTCAATGAACCAGCTATCGATTTGGTTTGTGCAGCCGTCTTCACCGATTTTTCGAACCTGCTGCCATACCGCGCTGAAGACCGATTATGTAACCACGTTCAGAATCACTATCCGGGTCGTTGAGTTTCTTTAGAGGCTTTAGGGGGCACAGCGGCGGAAAGGGATTGAGAGAGCTTCCTGAAGCTTGCTTGTAGCCGGTGGTGTAGCCCTTCTTGAATCCATCACAAAAGCTATCGGCGTATGATGCACTGCTAAAAAATATTAACGACGAAACTAATGCCAGAGCCGGCATCATGTTCAGTTTCATGGTCAAGCCCTCTAGTGGCAGTGAACCCTTCCTCTGCTGTTGTCCATATGACAGCATCGACCCGGTGGTGAGCTTTTACGGCAGCCACCGCCGTGCTCAACAACCGCATTCTCTAGGTTTGTGCTTCGGTCGCTGTCGAACGACACCGCATAAGCCGGAATGCTGATGAGACAGAAAGTAGTCGTAAGAATAAGGATTGATTTCATGACGTGCCCCCGTAATTTATATAGTTGAGGCTGTCACCTGATCATTTCGGAGTCTACCAACCCCAGATAGCAATACCTGCATAATTCCCGTGCTACGACGGTTATTCACCAACTCTTGGTTCTGGCAATTACCACGCTAGCAATCGCGCAGAGTCGTCGTTCCCAACATAAGAGCCAAGATGTCGCTCGCGTTCAAATACAATCCAGAAACCGGAAGGATCGAAAGCGATGATCCGGAAATCTATGTTGAAGTCATCGGGCTAAGGCGCGAGGGGACCTTTGAGGCGGTGCTGCATTACGAGTCACAGAGAATTGGTATTCGGCTGGAATCAGAACGGTCTAACAACGATCGCCAGATGGACTGGTTTATCGAGGACGTCGGCTCTCCCATCCTGAGGCATGACAAGGATGGAAATTGGGGGCGTTACTGCGGCCGTCGCCTGTTCGAAGACCGGAAGGAAGCGCACGAGATCATCGACATCGTTATGGACGCATTTCTCGCCTACGACGGGTCGAGCGAGCCACTCAAGCGCGAAATGTTCGTCAGCGTCTCCCCCGGGTTTTCGTCTCGCCTCTACAGCGGCAAGTTGACGAAATGAATCGCGTCTCAATCAGCGGCGCACTGAACGCGCTCGTTGTCCTGTCGGTCTTCGTTGTCTTGCTAGGCAGTTCGAAGAGCGCCGTTTCGACCGGCCCAGTGGAAATCACCCTGACAAACCCTGGTCGGCCTGGTCTGCGGCTCAGAGTCGACCCAGCCTACATGCCGAGCACCTTTCTCCGAATGGTCGCGAAGAACCGGAAAGGTGGAGAGCACGAAAAGGCGATGCTGGATGTGTCCTATCCAAGCATGAAACCGGTATCGAGCGAGGACGCAAAATCAGACACATGGAAGACAATCGTCTTTTTGGCAAACTCCCACGACGGCTTCGTTTCGAGGTACTTCGAGACAACGAAAGGCTCGAGATTCAAAAGGCAGACAAATGTGCTTGGGCCGCTGGAAAAGTATGTTTTGTCCGATATGGCGAACCTGGGGCCCAACATCAAAAAAGTCTGGTCACATTATCAGATCTACTATCACCGGAACGAAGCCGGAAATGGTCCCGAACATTTGATTTTCTGCCAGTATTCGAACAGACCAAATTCCAGATGCGCCGCCTACTCTCAGTTGGAGTCTGGTCTGATTATCGAATATCTGATCCCTTACACGCGACTGTCGGACTGGAGAGACGTGCTGACCCGCTTCAGGCGCTTCGCCAAAGCACTCGAGGTTCCGAAAGAGCAATAACTTGCCTCTAACCCACACCCCATGACCGAAGAGCCCAAGGCCCTCGCCCCCGAATACTGATGCCGAGAATAGCCAGACCGGAGGGAAATCGACTAGTTAGCTCAGTCACCAGGCAGGCGTGCTGGCTTCATCGCGTGCCTGATTGTAATTTTTCTGCCTGGCAATGCCATCGGAACTTTCCGGCCCCGGCGCCTCAATGAAGGCGGGCGCCAACGATGAATGCCTGAATCGTCTCCTCACCAAGCGCTTTACGGGCTTCCAGGCGGTGAACACCTTTGATCAAAATGTAGCGGCCCTTACCAGAGCGCACTTGGATTGGCCGTTCTTCAGCTTCGTCCATGATTTCCTCGGCAACGGCCTCGACCTTTTCGAGGTCAAGTTCCTTGCGGCGCTCGGACGGGACGTAAATTTCGTCGATTCTCAAGACAACGGCGCGCACAACTATCTCCTTCTCAGGACGAATGTCCGGGTGTGGGATACCTCAAGCAATCTCGCCGCCTGCGGCAGAGTCAGGCGTAGGCTGTCTCAAGCACATCATTTGTGGAACTGTTTGATAAGTCCGCGCTCCAACAAGGCGCTTGGTTATAGGCAACTCGCAAACTGTTCCGTTCCGAAGTGGGCGGCAATGGTGGCCACAAGGAGACCTGCGCCAACCAATAGAACATGCGAAGCGACGAAGAATCTAACGTTCAAATTCGAACGATATCTCCAGATCCAATATGCTGAAACAATCAGCAGTGCTATCCCAAGCAATCCTATCAGTGGGACGTAAGCGAGTATGATGGGCCAGCAATTGAAGAACTGATAGGAGCCCGCCACCACATACGCATAGATTGTTGCAAATACCCATACCAGCCCGTGCAAGACCCAGGCAATTCTCCGCATTTTTAGCTGTTTCCCCATAACCAATGAACTAGGCGGGCTTCGAACCTCAACTATGGGTGCCCGAAGGGAACCCAATACTTACTTACCCCCAGCCCCTCTCTCCTCCCTCTCAGTATTAGGGTTTAGAGCGACGACCGCTCTCAGCAGGTAAGCGGTTCTCACCATCCTTGGAACCTTATGTCCTCAAATGACCCGAAGCGGACACCTGTCTTCCCTTCATCCAGAGCCCCTGTTTATTCCCTCATGCTTTTAAGAATTTTAATCAGATCCTCTGGGGTATGCTCATTCTTAGGCGTCTGCGTTAAATAGATCGCAAGCCTTTGTTTGGGAGGATTAAGCCATATAAGGTTGAATGATGTGACTTTCGTTGTTTTATGATGATGGATGTAGACAGATCCTTTTATTTCTTTGTACTTAAACTCTTTAACCAGCTTTCCCTGTCTAGAAAATCCAATATTGTCACCCTCTGCAATGTCTAAGTCGATCTTTTTACCATCGATAATTTTTCTAAATTTGATTGAGTATTCACGCTTGGAATATCGATGTTCCACCTCTTCAAAACCGGACGGGACCGCTTCTGGCGGCAGAAAGAGAAACCCAGCATAAGGAGAGGGGCGCGGCCCAAAATTCTCCTGAATTGGCTCTGGAACAGCTTCAAAATACGACCGCCCCACAGCAGATAAGACGGCTATGAAAACCAACGGAAGCCATATTGCTTTTCCGTATCTTCCTTCTCTGAAAAATATCGACGTTAGAATTATTGAAACAGGCAACGCCAGATAGGGTGCCAAAAACGCAATAAGACGGGATATTTGAGTGGATGCGAACCGTTCGTCGAACCACGCACCTGCCATGACCATCTGGCCGAAGCCCCGAAGCACGACAACTGTTAGTGCGATAAACAGAAATATCTGTGTCGCCAGAAGACAGGCTGACACAAACTTCATAAACGTTGGCCTTTGATTTGTAACAGTCTCCACTCTGCCGCCCAATAACTTGGCTCTGCCGATACGTCTACACTGCGGCGCAAGTCGTCACCAGTACCAATCACAACACAGTACTTTTAACCCAACCCTCAACACTCTCGCGGCTTCGGTCGCGGGGCGCATCCATTGTGTTACGCTGGTTGGCGGTCAGACATCCAGCGAAGCGAGGCGCGACCATGTGGCCAGCGGAAGTACCTTCAGACATGGACTTGGAAGAAGTCCCAGATCAAGAGTTGCTTGGTCGTCTAACGATCCTTGAGGATATCCGTTCCGAGTTTCAGGGCTCAACCAGTGCGTACGCCCTCATCGCATTCGTTGCACCCGGATTTCTTATCGTGGACAAGTTGTTCCGTTTGGGTTTCAGCGAGCGCAGTGAGACCTTCGCATTCTTCATCTTTGCTGCTGTGTTCGTGAGTTTGGTGTCCATCGCGCTCTATTCCTTCGTCTGGAGCCGCTGGGCAAGCAAGCGTGTGAGGCGCATTGAGGAACTAAGGGAGAAACGCTTCGCAGCTGAAGAAGCGGACGAGTTCAAGTAAACAAGCGCGGCCCGCATCTATCGTCAGTTGTTCGCTGCGAGCGCCTTCGCACAAATATGCTCGAGGTGTTTCACAAACCTCCGGTGGCCGAATTTCATATACCACCACCCCATTGCCAGTGGGGTTGCCGGGAACAAAATCCCGCCGACTATCCTTTCAAAAATCGAAACGTGTTCATTGAACAAAATCCCCATACCAAAGATCATGAAAATTATCGGGGACAACAAGAATAACGCTAGCCAGCCTTCCGGCATTTTGAGGTCGTATCTTATCTCGACTGAGCCTCCCAAGTCGGAGAACGATATCCTTCCAGATGATACGTTGATCGTTGGGCTCGTTGTCCAATGCGGCGATCGAAACCCTCTGTGAAATTCAATTGAATTATTCGGATCTTTGTCTATCTGTCCGTACTCGCCAGCTAGCCAGTCGCCCACTTGCTCGAACAGATAAGACAGTGCCGCTGGAGAAGCGCTCCTTGTTTCCAGGACAATCAAACCGTTCTTATTCATTCGCCAACCGATCAAGGTGCATCCGCTGGTTTCCGAACATAGGAAGGTTTCACTTTGACGGGCCCGCATTGTTCGCCAACGTCACCTGGCTTTTTCCAAGTTCTGTCAGCATTGACCGAGCGCTTCCAGCTTGGCCTTTTGTCGATTTTCACTTCATAGACGTTGCCATTGCGACTCACGTCGGACCGTACCTTGATAAGATCCCAGCACTCAGCACAGGACCCGCGCCTGTTCTCGAAGAGTTTTACAAATACTCCGTCATAGTCAGTCCGGTATGCGGTCGAGTAACGGGTTGGTTTGTTGCATGGCCAATCATCACTGACATCCATATCGACATTCTCGAAAATTGAGGCGTCGGCCCCGACCGCCTTGAGCTTGTCCATGTGTTTCGAAAGCACTTCCTGTTTCATTAGGTCGAAGGCTTGTTGGTGGGTTTCGACGACAACATCTGGCTTGCCGTCTGGCAATAAGGAATACGCAACGGCGAACAACAGAAACAGAGCCAACAGTGAGCGTATCAAGGCTGTTTCCTATCTGCGCCTTCAGCCGATCCTGAGAGCCTGTAGATGCGAAGGTCTTTGCCATCGATGGTCGCTAAGCGCGATCCGTCGGGAGAGCGGAACGATGAAGAGGGTGAACCTGGAGCGTCAATCAATTGAACCAGCCGCAAATCGTTTGTCCGCCAGACACCCAATGCAGTTCGCAGTTTGGAGCGTCGATCGGTCTTGGTGAGTGCCGTGTTCATAATCAAATAGTCCTGGTTGCCCAAGAACGTTGGAGCTCCGAAGCCGGCCACGCCACTTTCTTTTGAAGGGCGAAACGTACGAATAGGCTTGTCGGATGTACGGTCAAACAGTGAAAGCTCTTCGGTGGGCTTCTCAATCTTCCGGCCGTCGGGGGTCCTGATCGGACCTCGAATTGCCATTGCTGCGAGTTGTTTGTTGGTGGAATAGATCGGCGCGTAAACTATCCCTCCCACAACCCCCAACTCATTGACCTTGAACATCGAGTAACACGGAGCCTTGGCATCCATCAAAAAGCACGAGGCGTATTGGTAGCCCCATGCTGGTTTCTCGCCATACACCTGCAGAACACTGTTCAGAAGAATCTTATCGCCTTGCCTCGTCATGTAATGGCGAGCACTGACGCGCTTTCTTGGCTCCGGGTTGGGCACGACCAGCCTGTCGACGATCTCAAAGTCCGGGACAGAAACTTTGA
>JGI24023J19991_10001753_pt1 | contig 16322 bp, 13 predicted proteins | sample Cruoilmetagenom1_FD_19991 | JGI IMG/M metagenome (IMG submission 19991) | reverse complement strand
TCCAGAATTAATCCAGAGGCTCCCTAAATCAGTGAGCGGCGGATTCCCTTTGAATTTTAGACCAATATACAAGCTGTGTGTTGCGTCATCGTGCGCATTGACAATTACGCGCAATAGCCCTGCTAACCCGCGCAATTTATCCCGAGAATCTGAACATAATGAACCACAATCTCCTTCGTCCAGACTTAATCAGAGATTCCCTAATCCCAGACAACGTAAAACTCTTACACAGGAAATTAATGATGTCCGATGAGGTAGTAACAGGTTCCACTTCCGGCGTGATGGAATGGATCCCGAATTATGTTTCCAGATCTGCGTTCAAAATCGTCCCGGAGGCTCATGTGCTCGTACCGCATTAATGAGCTCTTTCATGAATGCAATCGAAAAGCGAAATTTGTTCAAGCAGATTGCTGTCACAAGCAGCGGTTGCCCGGGATTTAGTGGCTACAGCGAGCGCGCTGATCTATCCTGATGGCGTAATGTATGGGAAAGTAACGCCAGTTAAATATCCTCCTTTCACAAAGGAAAATGAATTAGCCGCCTGAAGGAGCGCCGAGCCGGAGCATATTTCCAGCGTGCCACGCTTTATTATGACGGCTCGTCATCGGGAATAATCCGACCTGGTTTCTGCGGTTCAAGCACACCGACCCAGTGGCGAGCAAATTGCTCGGCGCAGCGACCACTTCGCCCGCCACGGGCTAAGGCCCAGCGCAGGGCCTCCCTGTTCACTTCTTCCCACTGCATGTCTGGCAATGGTTCATGGCGCCAATGGTTGATCCAGCAAGCAACGGCCTCGAGNTATAAAACCTGGTTCATAGGATGAAAACGAAGCCACAAACCAAAACGGTCCGCNAGGGCCAGCTTGTCTTCACTGGCTTCAGCCAGGTGCAGCATTCCATTCTCGATACGTGCCTGCTGGTTTTCCCATTGATATTCAGGCATCAAATGGCGCCGGTTGGAGGTGACGCAAATCATGACGTTATCGGATAACCCGCCTACGGAGCCATCAAGAATGGCTTTAAGGGTTCGATAATCCGAATCATCGTTATCAAACCCAAGATCATCCATGAGAATTACAAACCGATGCGACGAAACCAACGCCAGACTATGAGCAACATCGGTTAGATAGCCAATGTGCTCGCGATGCAGCTCAACCAGTCGCAAACCCTGAAGAGAAAGGCTGTTGAGAGCCGCTCGCACCATTGAGGATTTTCCTGTGCCACGCGCGCCACTAAGGAGCATATGATTACAGGGTTTTTGATCCAAAAAAGCCCTCAGATTAGACAACAGCAATCGGGATTGATCTTCAATACCGATCAGATCATCCAGACTCGTCGGCGCTAATGGAACTGCACGCAAAAATATATTGCCCGAACTCGACACCATGCATGTCGCCGCGCTATCGTGGTCCCAGTCGACCCTGTCTGAAGGGAACCAGCGTTCTTCCAGTCGATTCAAAAGATCTACGATCCGTTGCGCCAGTTGGAAACCACGACGGGTATCAGCCTGGTTCATCGATCAACCGAACCTGCGCACGAGTTCAAGCAAAAAACTAATTGCGGCTGCGATCCACCAGTTTATCTCCACTGGAGCTCAGCATCATGGCACGCAGCTTTTCACCGACCTGTTCGATCTGATGGCTTTGAGCGATGCGTCGTTGCGCCTTCAGCGTCGGTTTGCCCGCCTGGTTCTCCAGAATAAACTCGCGTGCGAATTCACCTTTCTGAATTTCACCCAGTATTTTGCGCATTTCTGCGCGCACATCATCATTGATGATGCGCGGACCACGGGTAAAATCACCATATTCGGCGGTATTTGAAATGGAGTAACGCATATTGGCGATGCCGCCTTCATAAATGAGATCAACGATCAGCTTGACTTCATGCAGACATTCGAAATACGCCATCTCAGGCGCATAGCCGGCATCCACAAGCGTTTCAAAACCGGCCTGAATCAGCGCAGTCACACCACCGCACAAGACGGCCTGTTCACCGAACAGATCTGTTTCCGTTTCCTCGCGAAAAGTTGTTTCTATAATACCGGCTCTGCCGGCGCCAATGGCGCAAGCATAGGATAAAGCAATCTCTTGTGCATGCCCGGTGGCATCACGAGCAATGGCGATCAGACCTGGAACACCCGCGCCTCGGGTATAAGTCGCTCTGACCAGATGCCCCGGTCCTTTGGGCGCAATCATAATGACATCAAGATCGGCTCTGGGTTCAATCTGGGAAAAATGGATATTAAACCCGTGAGCAAAGGCAAGAGCCGCACCTTCTTTCATGGCTTTATCCAATAAATCATTATAGATGGCAGGATGGGTTTCATCCGGGGTCAGCAGCATCACGATATCCGCGTCACGGCATGCTTCGAGCGGATCGGCGGGTTGCAAACCGGCAGCTTCCACTTTGTTCCATGTGGAAGATCCCGCACGAACACCAACCACAACCGAGCACCCGGAGTCCTTCAGATTATTGGCGTGGGCGTGCCCTTGGGATCCATAACCGATGACGGCAATTTTTTTTCCCTGCAGCACGGATAGATCGGCATCCTTGTCATAATAGACGTTCATGTCTTCTCCTTGATATAAAATTTACAGACTCAACCTGGTTTCACCGCGGCTCATACCCGTAACACCGGTGCGTGCGATTTCAAGTAAATGGCGGGTACCAACCGCCTCAAGGAACGCATCAAGTTTTTCACTGCACCCCACAAGTTCCACCACAAAACTTCGGGGCGTGACATCGACGATGCGTCCACGAAAAATCTCCGCCAGTCTTGGGACTTCTGATCTCATTTCACCCGTGGTTGCAATCTTGACCAGCATCAGTTCCCGTTCGATATAGGCATGATCGGTCAGCACTGAAAGCTTTACCACGCAGATCAGTTTATGCAACTGTTTGACAATCTGCTCAATGATATCCTCACTGCCATGAGTCGCCATGGTCAGCCGCGACAATGATGGATCATAAGTAGGTGCTACAGTAAGCGAATCTATATTATAACCGCGCGCTGAAAACAGCCCGGATATACGTGAAAGCTCGCCTGCTTCGTTTTCAACCAGTATCGATATAATATGTCGCATAATTTATACCAGAATCATCTCATTATGACCAGCGCCAGCCGCTATCATGGGATAAACATTTTCCGTTTCATCGGTAATGATCTCCATGAATACCAACCGGTCGCGCATTGAAAATGCCTCCTGCATGGCGGGTTTGACATCTCCAGGGTTTTCTATTCGCATGCCGATATGACCGAAGCTTTCAGCCAGGCGGGAAAAATCCGGCAAAGCGTCCATATACGACATAGCGTAACGCTTCCCATGAAAGAATTCCTGCCATTGCCGAACCATGCCCATATAACGATTATTGAGCAACACAATTTTCAAGGGCAACCCATATTGGAGACAGGTTGACAGTTCCTGGATACACATCATCACGCTGGCGTCTCCGGTGATACAGGCCACATTTGCTTCCGGGTGCGCCAATTGTACGCCCATAGCCGCCGGAATACCGAACCCCATAGTTCCAAGCCCACCGGAATTAATCCAGCGATGCGGTTTATCGAATTTATAGAACTGGGCGGCCCACATCTGATGCTGACCGACATCCGATGTGATAAATGCATCACCTTGCGTCACTTCATACAGCGTTTCGATCACCGATTGGGGCTTGATCACCCCACTATCCTTATCATAACGCAGGCAGTTTGCCTTGCGCCATTGTTCAATCTGCTGCCACCAGGGCGCCAATTGCTCGTGATCCGGGCTCATAAAGCCCTTTTCATCCATGATTTCGAGCATCTGTTCCAAAACCAGCCTTACATGACCGACAATGGGCACATCCACTTTAACGGTTTTAGCAATAGAGGATGGATCGATATCTACGTGAATGATGGCGGCNTGGGGGCAGAACTTCTCGATGTTTCCCGTCACCCGGTCATCGAAACGGGCGCCAATGGCAAGCACCAGATCGCTATGATGCATGACCATGTTGGCTTCATATGTGCCGTGCATGCCCAGCATGCCGATAAACTGGGGATCGCTGGCAGGATAACCGCCCAGCCCCATAAGGGTCTGGGTGACGGGAAATCCGGTGCGTCGTGTAAAAGCAGCCAATTCCTGATGCGCCTGACCCAGGATGATTCCGCCACCACTGTAAATCACCGGACGCTCAGACTTGCGTAACAGTTTGAACGCCTTCTTGATCTGTCCGATATGACCACGCTCTGTGGGCTTGTAGGAGCGGATATCGATATGCTCCGGGTAATCGAAGATAGTTTTCTGGGCGCTGACGTCCTTTGGTACATCGATCACCACCGGACCCGGGCGTCCTGAAGTTGCGATATAAAAAGCTTTTTTGATGGTCGTAGCCAGTTCATCCACATTATTGACCAGGAAATTGTGTTTGACGCAAGGGCGTGTTATGCCTACGGCATCCACTTCCTGAAATGCGTCGCTGCCAATAGCGGGCACCGAAACCTGCCCTGTAATGACAACCAGAGGTATGGAATCCATATAAGCGGTAGCAATTCCGGTAACCGCGTTGGTCGCACCTGGTCCGGATGTAACCAGCGCTACTCCCGGCTTTCCGGTTGAGCGGGCGTAACCATCGGCGGCATGCAGAGCTCCTTGCTCATGACGGGCAAGGATGTGCATCACATCATCCTGTTGATCAAATGCGTCATAGATGTGAAGCACGGCTCCACCCGGATATCCGAACACATGTTTGACGCCTTCTTTTTTGAGGCATTCTAAAATGATTTCAGCGCCTGATTTTTCCATCAATACCTCTCCTGACCAACCAACGAGTAAGCATTGCACTTACAGAACCTTTGATTATAATAAAATATCTAATATTATACAAAATTATTTTTCCCCTTTTATCTTCCAAGGAATCTGAATGCGTATTTCCCGATTTCCTTTGACAACCAGTCGTGAAATTCCGGCTGGCGCAGAAATTATCAGCCATCAGCTCATGTTGCGCTCAGGTATGATCCGACAGCATGCCGCCGGAATTTATACCTGGATGCCGCTTGGATTGCGGGTGCTGCGCAAAGTTGAAACCATCATTCGTGAGGAGATGGAGCAGACCGGTGCTATCGAGTTGCTCATGCCCTTCTTTCAACCGGCGGAATTGTGGCAGGCATCGGGGCGCTGGGAGCAATATGGACCCGAACTGTTGCGGCTCCAGGATCGTGGCAACCGTTCTTACTGTCTTGGTCCCACTCACGAAGAAGTGATTACCGATTTGCTGATTCGCGACATTCACAGCCATAAACAGCTGCCACTGATCTGGTTTCAAATTCAAACCAAATTCCGTGATGAAATCCGGCCCCGTTTCGGCGTGATGCGCGCTCGGGAATTCATCATGAAAGATGCTTATTCCTTTCATCTCCATCAGAATTGTCTGGAAGAGGTCTACCAGCGAATGCATCAAGCTTATCAGCGTATTTTTCAACGGCTGGGGCTCGATTTTCGGGTAGTCAGAGCGGATAGCGGTACCATCGGCGGTGAAGTCTCTCACGAATTTCATATTCTGGCCGATTCCGGCGAGGATACCATCGCCGTATGCGAACAAAGCGATTACGGCGCCAATCTCGAATGGGCGCCAACCTTCTGCCCAGCCGAAAAACGGGCCGAGCCCGGAATAGAAATGACCGCCATTGATGTTCAAAACCTCAAGGGAACCGGATCTTCCAGGTGCGTCAGCATTATTTCTGTAGCCGGAGAAAATGGCAATCCGGTTGCATTAGCGCTGCGAGGGGATCATTCTCTCAATTCGATCAAAGCCGCGCGACTTTCCATGGTGGCTTCTCCCTTGCGCCTGCTGCCACAAGCCATGGAANCAGGGCCCATTGGAATAACATGCCCCCTGGTGGTCGATTATGCCGCTGCAGCCATGGCGGATTTCGTATGTGCGAACGGACAGGNTGGTGGCTGGGCAGGGGTCAANTGGGGCCGCGATCTTCCAGAACCAGAAGTCGCCGACTTGCGCAATGTGAAAGACGGCGACCCATCCCCGGATGGGCGAGGCATTTTACGTTTACGCCGCGGCATCGAAGCCGGACATATTTTTCAACTGGGAACCAAATACAGCGAAGCCATGGGCGCACGCATCACCTCTGACAGCGGGCAAAAACTTCCGGTGATTATGGGATGTTACGGCATCGGCGTCAGCCGTATCCCGGCAGCCGCCATCGAACAAAACCATGATGAANCAGGGATTATCTGGCCTGAATCCATTGCGCCATTTTATGTCGCGCTGTTGCCCATCAACGCCCATCGNTCGGAANTCGTACATCAGATGACCCTTCGCATTGAAAAAGCCTTGCTCGATGCGGAAATCGAAGTACTGGTCGATGATCGCGGTCTGCGCCCAGGCGTCATGTTTGCCGATATTGAACTGATCGGCATTCCCCATCTGGTGGTGATTGGCGAGCGCAGCGCGACTCAAGGCATGGTCGAATACCGCATGCGTCACCAGAAAAAGGCGATTACGCTTGAGGTAGAAGACTTGTTGAAAAAACTACAAGCCTCTCNAGGCGCATAGAAGTCTTGCAACAAGGCGTGCAAACGGCCCCAGGCTTCTATTGGTTTATGCTTCATAGGGCTTTACCATGGAATCAAACCATCATGAGACAGAAAAGTACCCGTCTGCTCNAATGTGGCTGAATTGATAACCTGGCGCAACCCTGAAACACTGGTCGCAGCATCAAGTGGTGCATCCGGTCCACCCATACCGGTGCGCACCCATCCCGGATGAAGCGCTAGCACCGTGATCCCCCGCGGTTTCAGATCAATGGAGAGATTGGTTAAAGCCATATTGAGTGCAGTTTTGCTGCTGCGGTAATAATAACTGCCGCCCGATGTATTATTGGCAAGAGAAGCCATCTGGCTGGAAATACTGGCTATCTTTTTTCCGGAACCACGGCTTATATGAGGCAGAAATGCTTCAGCAACCTTGATCGGAGCAATACTGTTGGCGCAAAAAACCTTGAGCCACTCATCAGGCTTTAAATCACCGAGCTTCTGCCCTGCTTTATTGCCGTAGATGCCGGCGTTATTCAGCAATAAATCAATGGTTACATCCTGGAGCCGGGCAGCCAGTCGTTCAATCCCTGACCACTCAGTCACATCCAGCGCGTGGATCTGAATGGCTGGGTGGGCTTGAATCAGAGCCCGCAAATCCTTGGCAGAATCAGGGTTGCGGCAAGTAGCATAAACGGTCCAACCGTCTTCGGCATATTGTTTGGCGAACTCCAGGCCCAGACCTCGGTTCGCGCCGGTAATCAGAATAGCTGGCATCAGCTGCGCCTCCATGTTTGGACTTTATGATCCAGTTTCGAAAGAAATCAGTTGATCGGCTGATCTGAATAACGGGCTAAAGGTCTTGGAGGTTCCTCAGCCTGATCAACTGCGCGACAGTGGTTAGCTAAACACAACGCTGTGGAAGATACAAGAGGTTCCTTATCAGTCAGTATAGTCCCGGAGATCATGTCTGGCAGGGCTTTCAGGCAAACATGGGATGAATTCCAGGTTTGCCGCGGCGCTAAAGGATCACCAACCCAGCTTGTTTTATATAGCCGAAGCAGGTATTTTGACAAAATGTCATAATAGCTTCCGGCAGTTTAACCTTGATTGGAGTCACACATGTCATCGAAGTGGACAAGCCACGCCCGCCTTCTGGTTATCGCGATCATGCTCTGTGCATATGCCGGGCTTGCCGTATCGGAAGGCCAGGAGAAAGATCTGCTGGGACTGGATATCCCTTATACCAGGATCATTCTATCCAATGGTTTGACGCTCGTCGTTCACGAGGATCACAAAGCTCCCTTGGTTGCTATCAATGTCTGGTATCACGTAGGTTCCAAGGATGAAAAGCCGGGCAAAACCGGTTTTGCCCATCTCTTCGAGCATCTGATGTTCAATGGCAGCGAAAATTACAATGACGATTATTTCCGTCCTCTGGAAGAGGTCGGCGCCACCGACATGAACGGAACCACCAATGTGGACCGAACCAACTATTTCCAGACTGTGCCTTCGACGGCTCTGGATCTCGCACTCTGGATGGAATCGGATCGCATGGGGCATTTACTGGGTGCTATCGATAAACCCAGACTGGAAGAACAGCGCAGTGTGGTCAAAAATGAAAAACGCCAGGGAGAAAGCAGACCCTATGGCAAAGTCAGACAACTGACCGCGAAAAATACTTATCCTGCCGGACATCCCTATTCGTGGACGACGATTGGATCCATGGACGACATTGATATGGCAAGTCTCGCTGACGTCAAACAATGGTTCAAGGACTATTATGGCCCGGAAAATGCGACCATAGTGATCGCTGGAGATGTAGAAACCAGGCAGGTAATCGAGAAAGTCAAAACCTATTTTGGCGATATACCAGCCAGAAAACCGATCGTGCGCCCGGCCATGAATGTCGCAAAACCCGCCTATCCCAGACGACTTGAAATGCAGGATCGGGTCGCTGAGCCGAGACTCTACAAAATCTGGAACATCCCGCCATGGGGCGCCAGGGAAATCGCCGAATTGAAGCTGGCTGGCGAGATCCTTGCTGGCAACAAAACCTCGCGCTTGTACCGCCGACTGGTGGAAAAAGAGAAACTTGCGACCCGGATTGCTATTTATATGGATGAGCGGGAATTGGGTTCACAGCTGCACTTGGTCATCAACGCCCGTCCAGATGCTTCCATGGTCGCGATTGAGCAAGCTGTAGCAGAGGAATTCCAGAAATTTCACGCCAAAGGTCCCACTGCTGATGAGGTGCTGAGGGCTCGCAGCATCTATCGGGTTAACTTTCTACAAGGCGCCGAACGGATCGGCGGTTTTGGCGGCAAGTCCGACATTCTGGCGCGCAGTGAAGTATTTGGAGCATCACCCGACGCCTGGAAAACCGACTTTANGCATCTGATGAGGGTTCCCCGCAAACAGGTCAGGGAGACCGCAGCATACTGGNTGGATGATAGTGCANTGACATTGATCGTTCGTCCTTATCCGAAATATACCCATAGTGATGGCAGTGCAAATCGGAATCAACTGCCATCTGTGGGCGNATCTCCCGACCTGGATTTCCCGGCATTACAACGGNCNCGCCTCGATAATGGCCTGGAGTTGGTGTTGGCCCGCCGACCAGGCACNCCGATATTGCAATTCCGCCTTTTGACCGAATCTGGCTATGCTTCAGACAAAGCGCAATCGCGTGGTCTGGCCAGTATTGCCATGGCCATGCTCGCAGAAGGAACCCAAACCCGAAGCAGCCAGCAAATCGCCATGGAAGCCCAGCGTCTGGGCGCTCATATCTGGGCTGGCGCCGGGCTGGATATCGGTATCGTCGGACTATCCGCCCTGCCGGATCGCCTTGCGCCTTCGATGGAATTGTATGCCGACGTGATTCGCCATCCGGCGTTCCCGGAAACCGAACTCAAACGACTGAAATATCAACGTCTGGCTTTAATCGAACACGAACAGTCCGATCCTGTTTATGCTGCCGTGCGTTTGTTACCGCGCTTCATCTATGGCGAAGATCATGCCTATGGTCAGCCTTTAACCGGTTCCGGCAACAAGAAGGCGGTGGCGGAAATTGATCGACCCCAACTGGTCGGATTTGCGCAAAAATGGCTGCGCCCTGATATGGCCAAATTGCTGGTGGTGGGTGATATGGATCTACCGGAGCTGCGAAAAGTCGCAGAAGCTGCCTTCGGTGATTGGCGTGCGCCTGCAGATCCCGCCCCGGGCAAACACATCGCAACGGTTGCGCCGCCATCCCGTACACGCGTTTATCTGATGAACCGGATCGGCGATGTGCAAACGACGATTGTGGCAGGCAAACTTGCTCCACCACAAGATATAGCGGAAGATATCCGTCTGCTTGCCGCCAATACCCTGTTCGGGGGGATGTTCACCTCCCGCCTGAATATGAATCTCAGGGAAGAGAAAGGATGGTCCTATGGCGCACGCTCCCGGTTGAAGGATACGCGAGGACAACGGCTCTGGTGGATGAGCGCGCGGGTTGAACGCGATCAAACGGCCCCTGCGATCCGGGAGGTGCTTGCAGAGTTGGCGGACATGCGTGGCAGCGAGCCAGTGACCGATATGGAATTGCGAAAAGCAAAAAATGACATGACCTTAACCCTGCCCGGGCGACATGAAACGTCCGCGCAACTTTCGAGCAGTATCACTCGCATGCTGACTTATGGGTTGCCGGATGATTACTTTGATAACTTTATCAGCACAGTTCGCGCCCTGACGGTGGAGCAGGTTGAGAAAACCGCCAGCAGTTTTTTTATTCAAAAGGATATGCTATGGATCATCGCCGGAGATTTATCGATAATCGAAAAAGACGTTCGCGCGCTTGATCTTGGTGAAGTCATAGTCATTGATACACAAGGCACCACTCTGCGTTGAGGGGCTCTCCTCTTCGACAGGTTCTCTCTCGATTAGCTGGTGTTATCCGGGACTTTTTGACATACTTCACGAATTTGATCGTAACAGCCATGAAATACTTCATATATATAAGGATCAAAGTGCTTTCCAAGCTCGGCGCGCATCATGTCATTCACAGCCGTTTCATCAAAGGCTTTTTTATAAACCCGCTTATGCATCAGAGCATCATATACATCGACAATGCTGACAATACGGGCGCTTGCCGGTATTTCATCACCTTTAAGCCCATACGGATAACCCGATCCGTTATAGCGCTCATGATGATGTAAAGAGATTTCCGCAGCCATTTGCAACACAGGAATTTTGGTATCGCCGAGCATTTTGGCACCTATAACCGGGTGCATCTGCATTATTTTCCATTCGTCCGGATCCAGCTTTCCAGGTTTGAGTAAAACGGCATCAGGTATGCCTATTTTACCGATGTCATGCATCGGTGCGGCGAGACGAATATCATCGATAGCCTGTTTGCTCCAACCCAGTGCCTCGGCTATAACAGCACTGTATAAACCTATACGCTTAATATGAGCAGCAGTTTCATCATCACGCGCACCAGAAGCCGCCAGCAAACGTAATATAATTTCCTCCTCCCGATTCCTGACCTCCGCCGTGCGCTTTCTCACTTCTTCTTCAAGCCGCTCATTGTACAGCATGTTATCACGCGCAATTTGTAGCTGTTCCCGATAGCTATGGAATTGGCGATCAAGCTTGCGAATAATGATCAGCCATTCATTTTTGTATAATTGCGCTTCGGCTTCAAAAAAAACAGCCTGGTCGGATGAATCATTTTCAGCCCAGATTCCTGAAAATAATGGGTTCTGGAAATTTTCGCCTTCTTGATGCGATAATTCGACACACGATAATTCGACTTCCATCAGGAAGTTGTCCAGAAAAGGCGTACTATTATCCTCATCGAGCACCTGACTTGTTGCATCCTCGTCGCTACAAAGCACATTCAGATACCAGTCAGTAGCGAGGGTGATACGCCGGTAACTCTTGAATGAATCGCGTTTTAACACAACCATATCAAGCCCGGCATATAATGCTATTAAAAAGTCCTGCACCAAAGTACCCCCTCTTCAGTAACTTCTGAACAAGTCATGAACCCGGCACCTGCGGTGAGCGCAGTCGAACCCGACTGCGTCCCTACTGGCCCGGCTTCTTTGGTATAAATCTTCGCAATAGCTCTGCTACACCGCACCATTGTCGTCTCGAAATCTGCACATAATGAATCACCATTACCCAGGGTGCGTTCAATGATTTTGCCGCATACCCATTGTAGAGAACCGGCATAGTCGTTAACATGAGGAAGAACTGCTTGTTTTTGATCTTCACATCGACTGCGATAGCATTTTTCTGGTTAACGCGCAAAACATACCTTCCACAGATTCACCGGTTTTTGCACTGGTATGGATGATATCCCACCCGGTCTGTCCGAGTTCATCAATGACCTGCATATCAATCTTCCATTCTTTGACCAGATCCAGCTTGTTGATCACCAGCATTTTCGGAAGTTCGCCAAACTCATCGCTGATATCCTGGTAAATCTGTAGTGCGACTTCAAGGCTGGCATTTCGAGTTCCGTCAACAACCAGAATTAAACCACTGGATCCACGCAGATAACTTTTTTTCAGCGTAGTAAATTTATCCGCACCTTCAATATCCCAGAGCAACAGTTTAACGGATTCATCACCCAGATGAACCATTTTCTTATCGACCTTTACACCGAGCGTGGTCAGGTATTTTTCTGAAAAAATACCCTCAATAAACCGTTTAACCAGGCTTGTTTTTCCAACTCCATGAGAACCCAGCATACAGACCTTGTATTGTTTCAAGTAAATACCTTCTGTTTCCTGTTTCACGCCGCAGATCAGCGGCGACAAAAAGGCGAAATCAGCACCGCTTTTTAGCTCCGGGCGAATTTGCCTTGTTATGTTTCGAGCTCACATTTTCGAGTGGTGTTTTGACCAGGTTCACCACCCGACGCCACCCCAAAAAATAATCGTTGACATGGGGAATAAGCGATTATTTTTGATCTTCACATCGACTGCGATAGCATTTTTCTGGTTAACGCGCAAAACATATCTTCCACAGATTCACCGGTTTTTGCACTGGTACGGATGATATCCCACCCGGTCTGTCCGAGTTCATCAATGACCTGCATATCAATCTTCCATTCTTTGACCAGATCCAGCTTGTTGATCACCAGCATATGCGGGAGTTCACCGAACTCATCACTGATGTCCTGGTAAACTTGTAATGCGACTTCAAGGCTGGCGCTTCGAGTTCCATCAACAACCATAATTAAACCACTGGATCCACGCAGATAACTTTTTTTCAGCGTAGTAAATTTATCCTTGCCTTCAATATCCCAAAGCATCAGTTTAACGGATTCATCATCCAGATGAACCATCTTCTTATCGACCTTTACACCGAGCGTGGTCAGGTATTTTTCTGAAAAAATACCCTCAATAAACCGTTTAACCAGGCTTGTTTTTCCAACTGAAAAAGAACCCAGCATGCAAATCTTGTATTGTTTCAAGGNAATACCTTCTGTTTCNTGTTTCACGCCGCAGATCAGCGGCGACAAAAAGGCGAAATCAGCACCGCTTTTTAGCTCCGGGCGAATTTGCCTTGTTATNTTTCGAGCTCACATTTTTGATTTGTATTTTAGCCCAGATTTCACCCGATGACGCCTCAAAAAGAAGTCGTCAGAATTGAAGTGCAGATCTCTTCCATCAGTACTCTTTTAAAACATAAATGTTACTCTAATAATAGACTTTGGATCTCAAATTCAACCCGGCGATTATGGGGCAACTTAAGTTCTTTTGATTCTTCTATCATTCGGTAGCTATAACCTTTTGTCACAAAAATACCGGTATTACTTAATATCTTCGAGCGCGTCATAATATCTTCCAAAACCACTTCGGCTCTGGATTCACTTAAACCTTGATTTCGTTCCATGTCCATGGTACCTGTCAAATCACTGTGTCCGCCTATGGTGATTTGCATAGGATAATGGTTTTCAACACTCATCGTGTATAGATTCTCCACAAGGGACACAATCTCTTCAAGAACAGAATCCTGTCCCTCTGAAAGTTGATCCTGGGCGTATTCAAAAAACAATTGCTTCGAACCTAATTTCCTCGCCTCAGCCAGAAAAAGTTCCTCAGGGCTTTGCAACAACAGCACATCGCTTGCAACAACATTGGTAATCCCGGGCGTTTGCCTTGCAGCCTGCGTTAGCTCATCAAGCCATGATTTGTAGCTTTCGCCGTGGACAATCAGAGTTTGATCAACTATCTCTAAAGAAATCGATACCGGAATACGCACCTTTTCTTGCAGCCGTTTTAGAACAATTTCCGGTTCTGATGAAAGGTAGGCCGACCAACGCCAGCCAATATCCAGATCCTGCGCCACGCGCCCGGGCAGAAATATTTCGGGCTTGCGTGCCATGGGATCCTTCAAGCCTGACAAATAAAATTTTCCATGGTCCTCGTACTGACGGATAACAACCAGACCAGGCTCGTTGATGATATCATTTACGACCTGCTGCCATTTGTTGGTGATCATCAATTGCTCTTGGCGCCAAAGTTTTTGCTTCTGATAGTGGTGTATTTGCCAAAATCCAACACCAGTCAGGATGAATATTATGAATAAAACAGCTTTCCACTTCTCAGGTTTTTTTTTCTCCGCCTGCGACTGCTTCAGAAGGCATTTTTCCAGTTCAGGCGTTAATCTGTGCCCGAGATCAATGCTACCATCAAACAACTGCATGTCGGTTCCATAAAGCTTATGGATATATTCAAGCGTTTCGTGCTGTAAACTGATCAAATCACGTGTTACCGAGCCTTTGATCACTAAGGCCAGAGAAGCAAAAGGTCCAGCTTGTACCTTAACCGTCAAATCACCCAGTTGAAAGGAATCGATACTGCGATCTTCTGTTGAATCTTCTTCAAAGGCATCCACAATAAAGTCAGTGATCGCCGTCAGCATACCGGAAATAACATCGGGATCCTTACTCTCAATATCTTCAGAATCAGCATGCGCCAACAGCAGCCCGGACTCACGATGAATTAAAAACACCTGTTCTACTCTGTAGACCAAAGTTTTTGAAAGCACGTAATCGGAATACGGTATCCCTCTGTGCCTGGCCTCAAACCGCCAGCGCAAATATTTTAAGGATAAACCCTGATTAAGCAAACGGCTCATCTCTTCGAGCGTACCGTTTAATGCTTCCCGGATTGATTTTCTGATCATCGGCCCGAGGATAGGGAAAATAGCAGTAGTAACAAGATCGGGCTTTTTCTTGATCGAGTCATGCAAAGCATGCGCGATCGTAATCGATAGCGCATCAGCCAGGCTCTCATCCTCAAAACTGCGTTTTTTCAGCGCCTCGGAAACAATCCCGGCAACCATATCCGTAAACTGCTCCGGGTGCTCCAGCCGGTTTTTCAACCCAAGCAGTTCGTCGTAATCTTTTCCAACGATTAACTCGCGCAATTTTCCCAGATCATCCCTTCCATCGCTCATCTGTTCAGGGATGGCATCAGAGTGATATGGTTGAGATTTCACAGATATATCAGAAATCGGAGTTGGGTCGATCAATATGCTCAGCCATTTGCCTCAATAAAGTAACCAGCATTGAGCGATCGGTTTTTTCATCTCCAAGTTTCGCTTTAAGCATCTCCAGTTTTTGCAGCATATCTTCAGTGCGAACATTCAGATCCTCGCTGATTCGTTCAGCTTGCGTCATAAACCGTTGTTCCATTTCCCTGTGGGTTTTCTCGTTCTTGGTGTGCAAATTCTCTATATGTTGGCGGGTCTCACTGAGAGAATTGCCTAATTCCGCGATGCCATGCACTCTGGCTTGAACTTCAACAGTAATCTTTTCATTGAGTTGAGCATTAATCTGTTCTAGTTTGAAGGCTAACAAGGAAACATTCTCATTCATATCCCGACGCACACCAGCCAGAGTTTCCTGTAATTTCTGCTCGATATCGAAAATTTTGTCATTGAGTTGCCTGACCTGAACACCGAAAAGCAGTTCCTGTACCTGCTCTATCCCAGCAGACCCAGCAGGCCCAGCAGGCCCAGCAGGCCCAGCAGGCCCAGCAGGCATAAGTATAGCCTGACTGTGTATCCCACCATTATTTGTTGGCACATCGGGATCAGTTTGCGCTCCCTCATTGTTCTCATTCACGCTTTCGCTTCCCTCTAATGGTTTATCTTTATCGCCCTTAACAGCCATAATCAACACCTTCTTTATTTACTAAGCCTGAACTTGCCATTTGTGATTGTCACCCGTGCACTTATCCTGCACCGCGATCACTCCGCGCAAGTTCTATCATCGAGAAAACTATATTACTTAGTGCAAGTTTAGTGCCGACAACGATATTTTTCAATTTACCCCTGTATAGCGTCTGCCCAAGCAATTATTTGATTGGGTAACTTTTTCTATCAGTGAATATATGCGATTCAACATTTTTTTCTTTCGTGACGAATGAAGGATCCGGCGAAAAAATTTTTTGAGTCTAAACCTATTTATAGTGCTAAATTGTAACTTGGCAAGCTTAGTCCAGAGAATCCATTATAGCTTTGATGATATTCGCGCCCCAAGTAACCTCTGATCAAGTCATAAACCCGGTTCTTGCGTCCCTTAGCCATGGCAAAACTTAAATGACCTGCCTTTTATGCCCCATTAATAACGGCTTCTGGCGCCCCAATAGATAGTCGCCCACGCTGCTCCAAGAGCTAAAACCAGCAAGGTCATCGCCGTCGGTGCATGCATGAGCATCTGTGGCATAAAAAGCAGCGTTCCGCCCAGCAGGAGCATCATATAGCCAGAGATCAGTTTGAGAAT
>JGI24023J19991_10001752_pt1 | contig 16328 bp, 15 predicted proteins | sample Cruoilmetagenom1_FD_19991 | JGI IMG/M metagenome (IMG submission 19991) | reverse complement strand
GTCTATATGTCAGGCGTAACAAAGTCCGACAGGCTGTTGGATGTTGCGTGCGGCCCAGGAGTAGTTGCCTGTGAGTTCGCAAAGTCTGCCGAGCATGTTACCGGTATCGATATTACCCCTGGGATGATTGAGCAGGCGGAGCTGCATCAAAAGGAAGAAGGGATTGAGAACGTTTCATGGCGCATTGGCGACGTGCTGCCGTTGCCCTATCCTGACGATAGCTTCTCGGCAGTGGTCACCCGGTATAGTTTTCACCATTTTCTAAGTCCGAAAGAGGTATTGATGGAAATGCTCAGGGTTTGTAAGCCGGGGGGCAAGATCGTTGTTGCAGATGTTGCTGTCTCATCGGAAAAGGCACAAGCATATAACACTATGGAAAAGCTTCGTGACCCCTCTCACGTGAGGGCATTGACTGATTCCGAGCTAGAGGGCTTAATGAGTGAAGCAGGACTAGTGAATATCACTAAAAGCACATATGAAGTTGAAATAGAGCTTGAAACACAGCTAAACGCATCATTCCCGTTACCAGGGGACGCTGATAAAATTAGGGCCCTGTTCCGAAGTGATATAGGCCGTGACAGCCTAGGGGTAGGGGCGCATATGCATGGAGATGAAATCCATTTCGCCTATCCGATAACCGTCCTTGCCGGTGATAAAAGGGTTTGAAACACTAACTAAACACTCCAAAGCTTCGGCACAATATGTAATTGTCAAAGGGTATTTTTTTCCAACTGACCATTTACTCCCATTATTTGCAATAAACCACCTTACTTCTATCTGTCCGGCTTGTAATTAAAGCCCCCGGGATTAATATAATATATACGGGGGTAAGGTCATGAACGTATATCTGATTACTTATGAGCTTCACTATAATAAGGACTATCAGAAGATCCAGGACGCGATACAATCCCTGGGCGGCTGCATACACTGCCTGCGCTCAGTATGGTTCGTGAATACGGGGTTTTCGCTTGCTCAGGTCCACGAGATACTGAAGGACAAGATAGACGATGACGATTCGCTCCTGATACTGAAACCTTCAAAAGAGTGGGACAGCATGAACCTTCCTCTTAAATGCAAAACCTGGCTCAAGCACCATCTCTGAATATTGCCGGTTGAGCTAAGAATAATTCAATTTTATTCTCATCTATAATCCACGAGCTATCCCAAATGCGTATATTTAATTGACAGTATTAAAAACAACACTACTATTTGAATTAAAGCAGATACCTTAATCGGAGGATATGACGAAATGAGAGCAAGAGGCTTCACAACATTGGCGCTGGCGGTTTTAGTTTGTTTTTCTTTATTTATTATTGCCTGTGATGATAATAACTCATCTGAAGGATTAAACTCTGAAGAAAGAGACGCTATTATTACAGCTTTTAACGCTTTAGATGGTGACAAAGATGATGGTCTTTCCGGGGAAGAGGTGATCGAGTCCCTGGATGCGGACGGCCCAGAGGCCCAATCGGGCGCCCTCACTGATGTAAAAACCGACGATACACTGCCCGCAGAACATTCCTCTGAGACAAGAAATATTGGGGATGAGCTGGTTACAGAAGAAGAATTGACACAATTTCACGAAGACTTTTCTCTCGACGGCTTATCCGCAAAGGATATAGAAAATATCAGGAAGGCATTTGAGGCTTCGGACGGGGATATAGATATGTCTTTGTCTGAAAATGAAATATTCAGGGTTATGGACGGGGATAAAGACGGTAAAATTTCAAAAGAGGAGCTTTTAGAATTCCATGAGCTGGTAGCAAGAGCGCCTCGGTCCGTTCCCGAGCAGTTTCTTCTGCCCATCGAGGCTGTATTCAGTATTCAAGGCAGGGGTACCGTCGTAACCGGGGTAGTGGAAAGAGGGATGATATATCCAGGTGATGAGCTTGAGGTGGTCGGATTCACGGAAACATTTAAGACCAGAGCGATTGATGTAGAATTGACTGATACCACTGTCTCTCAAAGAGTGTCTGCCGGACCGGGACAAAGCGCAGGCATTTTGCTCAGGGGCGTGGCCCCTGATGAAGTAAGAAGGGGGCAGGTTTTGGCCACTCCGGGCTCTGTTGAATCAGGACAAAGATTCAGAGCGGATATCAGTCTTCTTACCAAAGAAGAGGGAGGCAGGTCTGCGCCTGTATTTGACCGCTTCAGCCCTGATTTTGTATTTAGGACGTTACAGCTTAGCGGTATCGTGAGATTCCCCGCGGAGCTGGAAATATTATTTCCGGGCGAATCTGCTGAGAATATCGTTATAGAGTTAGCATCACCAGTAGCGGTTGATAAAAACCAGAGCTTTGATATTAATCAAGGCGGCGTAAAAGTAGGCTCTGGAACTATTGCCGAAGTTCTTGGTGATTGAGCAAATACTGCCGATATACCCCGGATTTTGAATCTTACATAATCCGATGCTATGCTCATTGTTATGATTATCGGGGTTCCAAGAGAAAGAAAAGTCCAGGAGTACAGGGTCGCGCTCACGCCACAGGCGGTGCGCGTACTGACCGAGCACGGCCATAAAGTGCTCGTCGAAAAAGGCGCCGGGCTCGGGAGCGGTATTTCGGATAAAGATTACCGGGTCTCAGGGGCTCAAATTGCGCCCTCAGAAAAAGCGCTCTTTCAGAAAGCGGAACTCATTGTAAAGGTTAAAGAGCCTCTGCCAGAGGAATACCCTTTAATTAAGGAACACCACACGATATTCGGCTACCTCCATCTGGCCGCCGAAAAAAAGCTCGTGCAGGCGCTAAAAAAGAGTAAGTGCCGGGCAATGGCGTTTGAGACTGTCGAGCTCGAAGACGGCTCACTTCCACTCCTTAGTCCCATGAGCCGGGTCGCCGGAAGGCTGTCGGTTCAGGTGGGAGTCCACTTCCTTCAGAAATCAAAGGGTGGGAAGGGAGTGCTGCTGAGCGGCGCGGGAGGGGTAAGGTCAGGAAGGGTCACGGTTATAGGCGGAGGAACAGTAGGGTTTAACGCTGTGCTCTCGGCCCTTGGTTTAGGAGCCGAGGTTACGGTGATAGATATAAATCAAGGGAAATTAGAGTTCTTTTACGAGCATTTCGAGGGCAGGGTAAAGACCCGCCCCTCTTACCCCGAGGTTATTGAAGAAGAAATGCAAAAGTCAGACCTCGTCGTAGGGGCTGTACTGGTTACAGGGTTGAAAGCTCCAAAGGTCGTTACAAAAAAAATGATCTCTCAGATGGAAGAGGGCAGTGTGTTTGCCGACGTCGCAATAGATCAGGGCGGGTGCTCGGAGACAAGCAGACCCACAACTCACGACGCTCCGGTTTACAAACAAAACGGCGTGATACATTACTGTGTTACAAATATGCCTTCTCTGGTTTCAAAGACCTCTACCTACTCGCTCTCCAATACAATCCTTCCCTATGTTCTTAAGGTTGCCCGGGGCTGTACAGAAAGTGATGAACCTCTTAAGAGGGGTATAAACGTTGATAAGGGCAAAGTACTGATAAATTTGGCATAACAATCCGAACTATATCTTAGAAACAAAATTCCGTTAGGCAGTGATGTCTTTTGTTGTACTTGACAATATTTGTCATTGGCTGTGAAATCTTTGCACGCGTACAGTTGTTAAGCGTATATTGTTGCCCTCCTAACCTGTTGGTATCATTGTATATTATGTAAAGTTTTGCGTGGCATAAACATTGCCACTTATTATTCATCGGGGTAGTTTTGATAACTTAAAAAATTATGTGGATATCACATAAAATTTTGATTATTGTTGTTTGAGGTTGGATGTTACCATACCAAAGTTTTGGAGGATGCACAGATGCTCAGAGCGTTAATGCCAATTAGGAATTATTTGATACCGCTTGCATTGATTCTGATTATAGCATTAGGGTTTCAGTTCTCCTATGCGCAGAATGAAGAGTCCCAAGATGGAGAGTTCGTAGACGGCGAGCTCATTGTCAAGGTTCATCCGGATGCGGATCCTGAGGCATTAGAGCAGGACCTGGAGGCCGACGGTAACACTATAGTTGAGACAATTCCCGAACTCGGTGTGGTTGTGGTCGAGGTTCCGCAGAATGTCCCCGTGAGCTCTGCAGAGGCTGCAATTGCCGAGGACCCTGACGTTGAATACGTTGAAAAGAACTATATTGTGCATGCCGATGTAACCCCAAGCGATTCAGGATACAATTTTCAATCAAGTTATTTTAATGTAGTAGATGCCCCTCAGGCCTGGGATAACATGACCGGGGACGCGGACGTAGTCATAGCGGTTCTTGACACCGGTGTAAGGAGCACGCATCAGGATATAGGTAAGCTGGTTCCTGGTTGTAACACGCTGGGCAGTTTTAATGAAAATAGCTGCGGAAGCAACACGAGCGATGTTCACGGTCACGGTTCAGGTGTTGCCGGTACGGCCGCCGCGCTTACGAATAATGGTACCGGCGCTGCCGGTATGTGCTGGGGCTGCTCTGTAATGCCTGTAAAAGTGCTGAGCGACAGCGGCTCGGGACCAACCACTGACGTGGTGCAGGGTATTATGTACGCCACTAATTACGCTATAAATAATCCGACTAAAAGAGTAATCATAAATATGAGCCTTGGGCGTACCTGCTCAGGTATTTCGTCTTTAGAGCAGGACGCTATTAACTTTGCATGGAATAATAACGTACTGGTCGTAACTTCAGCCGGCAACTCCGGAAACGACAACACGCAGTGTCCCGCGAGCGCTGCTAACGCTATCGCGGTGTCTGCGACCACTACTAGCGACACGCTGGCCAGCTTTTCGAGCTTTGGAAACTTTGTTGACCTGGCGGCTCCCGGTGTGAGTATTTATAACGTAAGGGGTACAGGGAACACTTCCTATACATTTTGGTCAGGAACATCGTTTTCATCTCCCAATGTAGCCGGTATAGCAGGGCTTATATGGTCTGCGAACCCTAGCCTCACAAACGCTCAGGTAGATCAGATTCTTAGAAATACTGCGGATAATATAGGTAGCTCTTATTTCTTCGGGGACGGCAGAGTTAACGCCGACAAGGCTGTAGACGCAGCGCTTGGCGGCGGTGGTCCGCTGCCAACACCTCCGCCCCCAACGCCCCCACCTCCGCCACCTGGAGGGGATGCTGTGCTTTCCCAGTTTACCCCGGGCAATTCAGGCAGTAATACCATACAGGTAACGGGAGCTTCTCCGGGCGCTCTGGTGAAGCTTGAATACTCGCTCTCAGACGGTACGAAAGTGATTTCGGGCGGTGTATGCGATGGCCAGGTACTTAACCTGGGTGCCAGCCAGAGTTTAGGCCAGGCAACTGCGGACGGGTCTGGAAAGGCGACGTTTAATGTATACCTGCGAAGCAGAAGCTTCTCTGGGAAGACCATGCACGTTCAGGCGCGTGTTGAAACCGAAGTTTGTGATATAACGAATAAAATAGTACAGGTTATAGACGGGTCAAGTCCCCCACCTCCGCCGCCTCCACCACCTCCGACACCACCACCTCCGCCAATCGATATTCAAACTCAGATGCTCAATCTTGTAAATGAGGCTAGGTCCCAGCCCAGAAGCTGTGGAAGCACAGATTTCCCTGCTGCTCCTGCTGTCAACTGGGATGACCGGGTAGAAAACGCTGCCATAGCACACTCTCAAGATATGGCTCAGAATGAGTTTCTTGATCATACAGGCTCTGATGGCTCAAGCGCGGGCGACAGGCTTCATGACCAGGGTTATAACTGGAACGCTTGGGGCGAAAATATTCTGGTCGGTTCGGATGAAGCAGTTGATGCAATTAATGGTTGGCTAAATTCCCCCGGACACTGCAGCATTATCATGAGCCCAGCATATGATGAAGTAGGGGCGGGTGCCGTCCAGGGAGGATCTAGTGGCGGAACAGCTTCATACTGGACGCTAGTTTTCGGATCTGAGTTTTAATCCGTAAGTAATACGGGAGTGCTTGTAGAATCCGAAATGTGTGATATAACGAATGATGTTTAAGTAAGCTAGATATATGAGTACTAAAAAATGATAGGCGCCTCATGTGAATATAGCCATGGGGCGCTTTTTTTATGTCCATGAATATCCTTAATATAGGACTGGCCGTTAAGCACCGGGCTGTAATTACTTGACACATATATTTTTATCCAAATACTATAGACTTCATGAATAGAGTGATTGCCGATAATAAGTTGTTCGTAATTTTATTTCTTACGTTTTCTATGCTGTATGTTTTAGGCTGCGGATCGAAAACTACCCCTAAAGATATGAATGATGAGCAGCTCTACGAGGCTGCTGTGGATGAGCTCCAGGGAAAGAACGGGGGGTTCCCGTGGATATTCGGAGGAAAAGATTACGATACTACTTTAAAGCTTCTTAAGGAAGTACAGCTACGCTATACCTATAGCCCCTACGCAACTCTTGCAGAGCTCAGAACGGCAGATACGTATTTTGATAGGGGAGAGTATGAGACAGCGGCTATCGAGTACGAAGAATTCTTAAAGCGCCACCCGGGCCATAAAGAGGCCGCCTATGCTACCTACCGGCTCGCCCTCTCGTTTTATAAAGAGGTAAGAAGCCCCGACAGAGACCCTACATTTACCAGAGAGGCGCTTAAGTGGTTTACACTATTTGTAGATGAATACCCGGGCTCCCCGCTTGTTCCCGATGCTGAGCAGAGGATACAGAAGTGTCGTGACCGTCTTGCCAAGAGGGAGATTCAGATCGGCAATTTCTATAATAAGCGTAAGAACTACAAAGCTGCGGCAAACCGCTATAGCGTCGTAGTTGAGGAATATCCGGACAGCAATAATTTTGAGGAGGCTCTTTACCTCCTGGGCAGGGCCTATGTAAAGTCAGACCAGTACGAGCTTGCAAATGCTACGCTAAATATTCTTGTAGAACAGTATCCGGACGATAAGTACTCAGGGAAAGCCTCTTCGCTGCTAAACGAAATACAGGGCAAGTCCGCACCGCTGCCCGAGGTGGAGGTTGAAGCGGTCGAGCAGATCGATGAGGTTCAGGAGATTGAGACGATTGAAGGTGCTGACGGGGCTCAAGAAGTCGAAGAGATTGATGAGGTCGAAGAAATTCAAGAGGAAGAAGTAATAGAGGAAGTCCCTCAGTAAGGATGAGACCCCTTTCTTATATCGCCGTAATATCCCTGGTATTTCTGCTTGCTTGCGGAAACTCCCAGAATAAAGAGATTGAAGAGGCCCTTACTGTGAGAGAAGAGGCCCTTGAGACAAAGAACGCCGATTTGTACCTGACCCTGATCTACCCGGATTACATTGAAGAGCGTGAGGATAAAACTCTTAAGCTTGAAGATGTGAAAAAGAATTTTCTGACCAACGTCTCACTATTTGATGATCTGGAGATTTCTCATGCGGATAGAAGTATATATTTAAAAGATAATAAGGCAGATGTGTTTCAGATAACCAAGGTCACGGCCTCTATCAACGATAGCAAAAGCATGTTCAAGCTGAGCGAGAAGATCGCTTTTGAGAAGATAGGGGATAAATGGCTTATCGTTAAGGAATCAGACGCTGATTACTTTGACGGTTACGTATTTGGCGGCGCACAATAGACTTAACTCACATTCCAAACTGCTTCTCTACTTGTTCCTGCTCTTCCTTACAGTCGATACAAAGTGTTGTTTCGGGTCTTACTTCAAGTCTGTCTTCTGTAATCTCTTCGTCGCAAATTTCACAAATGCCGTAGCTTCCGTCCTCTGTCCTCTTTATCGCTTCCCGGATCTTCTTGATGAGTTTTCTTTCTCTGTCTCTTTTCCTTAGCTCAATAGTTCTGTTGGATTCGTTAAGCGCTCTGTCGAGCGGGTCGGGAAAGGTTCCGTCCCCACGGCTCAAGCTGCTTACCGTTTCTTCCGCTATACCCAGGAGACCGGCTAGCCTTGTGATCAATACGTCTCTGTAGTGCTCGCGCTTTCCGTTATTCATACGGTAAAATTATATCATCTATGGACAATGCTGTAAAACTCAAAAAGCTCTGCAATAGGCCTGAATACTGTGTAAATAGGTGTTACTGCAGCTCTCTTTTAATAGATATATCTAGATAGATGTTTTTATAAATACAGTTACTATTATGGGCATAGTACATACTCTGTAGCATTCAAGAGGCAAAACATTTGAGTAGATTAATACAACTAACATTCAAGGCGTCGGAAGAGGCCCGCACACTTCTCTCGGACTATCTATTAGGACTCGGATCAGAAGGGGTAGCCGAGGACATAGGAGAGGAGGGGGGGGTGTATGATTTCTCAGCCTACTTCCCGATGGACGAAGACCTGGGGGAGGTCATTAAAGCTCTTAAGGGCTATTTCTCTATGCTAAAAGACAGTATGCCCGGTATTGAAATAAGCGATATTAAAGCCCGCCAAATACACAGCTCGAGCTGGATGGTGTGGCGGGAGCTGCTTAATATGGTGCGGGCAGGCAGGAGGATCGTTATTATCCCTCCCTGGGTGGAGCACAAGGCACAAGGTGATGAAGTAGTGATAGAGATAAACCCATCGCTTGCTTTCGGCACGGGGCACCACGAAAGTACAAGATTGTGCCTGGCAGGAATTGAGGAGATCATAGATAGGGGCTCGGTCGGGAGCATGCTGGACGTAGGGTGCGGGAGCGGCATCCTGTCCATATGCGCGGCGCTTCTAGGAGTACCCGATATCAGTGGTTTTGACATGGACCCGGTGGCGGTAAAAGAATCTCACAAAAACGCAGAGAATAACTCAGTCGGGGACAAGATAAAGTTCTTTACAGGCCTTATTGAAAGCGCAAATGGAAGCTATGATTTAATTGTCGCAAACGTATACGTTGAGCCCATACTCTCGATGAAAAAAGCGTTTAGCGAAAGACTTGCCCAGGGGGGGAGCCTGGTGGTCTCGGGTATTCCAGTATCCCGCGGTAAGGAAGTGGTTGAGGGTTTAAGTACCGAGGGATTTAAAGTATTTAAAGAGCGTAGCGAAGGTGAATGGGTCTCATTTGAGCTCAGAAAAGCTTAACTCGAAGCGTTTTTCTAATACGGGATTTATTGATATACACAAGGCTCTGAGTAAACTCTTAGCCCTCTACTAATACATTTTATCAAGGTGAGTGTTATGTCGTCCTTTAAAACAATAGAATGGAAAGATAATAAGGTCGTAATGATTGATCAGCGCAGGCTCCCGGGGGAAGAGACCTATAATGAGTACGAGTCATATGAAGAAGTTGCCGAGGCCATAAGGAGTATGGTCATAAGGGGCGCGCCCGCAATAGGCGTTGCCGCCGCAATGGGTGTAGCAATCGGAGCCCTTCATACGAATACGGCGGACAAAGACGAGTTCGTCTCAGAGGTGGGGCGCATAGCAGAGGTCATCAAGGGCACGAGACCCACGGCGGTCAATCTGTTCTGGGCGGCAGACAGGATGCTCGGGGTGCTGGATAGCAGCGATAAGGACGTTCCGGGGCTTAAGCAGGAGCTGGTTGACGAAGCAAAGAGGGTTTTAGAAGAGGATATAGAGATCTGCAAACGGCTCGGCTATATAGGCTCTGAGCTTATCGAAGACGGAATGACCGTAATGACGCACTGTAATGCGGGAGCTCTGGCAACAGGGGGCTACGGTACGGCGCTTGGGGTAATCAGGGCCGCCACTGAGGAAGGTAAAGACATAAAAGTCATAGCAACGGAGACAAGGCCCTTTCTTCAGGGCGCACGACTTACCGCGTGGGAGCTAGATCAGGATGGTATCCCCGTATCCCTTATAACCGATAACATGGTTGGGCATATAATGAGCAGGGGAATGGTCGACGCCGTCGTTACAGGGGCCGATAGGATTGCCTCAAACGGTGATGTAGCCAATAAGATCGGGACCTATACGATTTCTGTACTCGCCAAATCTCACGGCATACCGTTTTATGTCGCAGCTCCCATATCAACGATCGATTACGGATGCCCGGACGGAATGAATATCCCAATTGAAGAGAGAGACCGTACAGAGGTAACGCATATAAAAGGGAATAAAATTGCCCCTGACGTAAACGTATATAATCCGGCGTTTGATATTACGCCCGCTGATAACGTGGAATCGATTATCACCGAAGCGGGGATTGCCCAAAAACCCTATACTAGCAGTCTTAAGGATCTAAAAAAGTAGGCCCGTTAACCCCTTTCCAGGTCTTCCTGGCAGGACAGGCATAGTTTTGTGAATAGCATCGCACTCAGCCTTTCTTTATCGATTTCCTCATCGCACGACTCGCATACGCCGTAGGTGCCAGCTTCGATTCTTTTGAGCGCATCGTCAACTTGGGTGAGCTTCTCCCTCTCTCTGTCCGCAAGCATGAGCGCAAGCTCTCTGTCCCTGTCGTTTGAAGCATGGTCATAGAAATCGCCTATATCGTGCTTAAGATGGTCCGATTCTGCTCGCATGGACTGCGATACTTCCTGAAGGAGCTCCTTTCTCATCTGTAGGAGCTGCTCTTTGATTTGGTCTTTCCAGGTAGCCCTGGGCTTCCTGGTTTGTTTTTTCTTAGTTGCTTTAGCTCTAGCCATCTGAGTGGATATTTCCCCCTGAGTGTTTGATTGTTAACTTACAGCTTGAGTTAAATACTTAGAAATCGCGCACAAAATGATGTCAAAAGATACTGTAAATAACCGCCACAGCACAAAATAAATCTAAAATCCCGTCTCTCAGTGCATTACTGAAGGGTATATTAAGATAAGTACATAAAACAGTTTGTCAAGTCCCGATATTAAAGCAGGTTCTTATTGTGGACACAGGTTCCCCGGTTCAGCATACAGCCCCCCGGCGGCTCGGGCTATCTGTCTTGCTTAAAAATATCAATTGCTTAAAATAACGTACCTGAGGTTCAGGAAGCTCATATGGGAAACAAAATAGCGGGCGCGCGCGACTTATGGCAGTCAAGGACAGGTCTTATACTCGCAATGGCAGGGAGCGCAATCGGTCTGGGCAACTTTCTCCGCTTCCCTGTACAGGCGGCTGAAAACGGCGGGGGCGCTTTTATGGTGCCCTATATTATTGCATTTGTTGTCGTAGGAATACCTCTTATGTGGTGTGAGTGGGCCATGGGGCGCTACGGAGGCGCTAGGGGCCACGGTACGGCGCCGGCGGTATTCGCTCTGATATGGAACAGCCCTGTAGCGAGATTTTTAGGGGTAATCGGTCTTTGGGTACCGTTCGTAGTCGCTATTTATTATGTTTACATAGAGTCCTGGACTCTGGGATATTCCATACATTTCCTCCTGGGTACGAGCCCCAAATTGGCCGCAGGAGCGGACAGCGCTAAGGAATACATTGAGCCCTTCAGCGTGTTTTTAGGTACGTATATAGGGGCATCGGGAGGCGGGAATATCTTTACCCCTTCACTAACTGCTCTCGTAGCGCTCGGCATTACTTTGGCCCTAAACTTCTACATACTTTACAGAGGGATATCCAGGGGAATAGAAGTCTTTGCGAAGTTTGCGCTGCCGGCCCTGTTTATCATGGCGTTAGTGCTGCTGGTACGGGTAGTAACGATCAAAACGGATAACGGGAGCTTCATTGAGGGGCTCAACTTTCTTTGGAACCCCGATTTCAGTGCTCTCAAGAGCCCGGGAGTNTGGGTGGCTGCCGCGGGGCAGATATTCTTTACCCTAAGCCTTGGTTTTGGCGCTATGATCACATACGCCTCTTACATCAAGCCTGAGCAGGACGTTACACTTACCGGTCTTACTTCCGCTACTCTGAATGAGACGGCTGAAGTAATTTTAGGGGGATCGATAGCCATACCGGCGGCTGTGGCTTTCTTCGGAGTCGCAGGGGCCGTGTCCATAGCTAAATCGGGAGCGTTCAACCTGGGGTTTGTAAGCCTGCCCGCGATATTCGCGAGCATGCCTGCGGGGCAGTTCCTCGGGTTCCTATGGTTCTTCCTTCTTTTCTTTGCAGGCCTGACCTCATCTGTCGCCATAACTCAGCCCGTAGTCACTTTTTTCCAGGACGAGTTCGGTATAAAGAGGTCAAGCTCAGTGATAATTACCATGGGAATCATGCTTGTAAGTGTTTTAATGGTGATATTCATAAATCAGACGCTCGACGAGTGGGATTTTTGGGCGGGCACTATAGGTATTGTCATTTTCGGGCTGGTCGAGGTGTTGATCTTCATGTGGGTATTTGGCGGCGGCAACGCATGGGCGGAATTAAATCGGGACGGTATTATTAGAGTGCCCAGAGTGTTCTATTACATTATGAGATATATTACTCCGCTCTTTTTGCTCGTTATTATCGGGTGGTGGGGTGTTGAGCTTTTACCGGGAGAGCTTCAAAAAACCAGCTGGACCATATGGGTTTCCAGGGCTTATCTGGTTTTATTATTCGCTGTGCTGACAGTGCTTGTATTCTTAGCAAATAGGAGGAAATCGGCCGGTCATGGATCTTGACGCATTGTTATTTATGCTTTTGTCCTGGGGCTTTACTCTGGGAACACTCCTTTTCTGTGTGGTAAAGCTCTCAAAGCACAAACAGTGAGTGTCTCTTATACAATGAGGTTTCTGTATTTAGCTGCAGGCTTTAGGCGCAGTCCAGATAGTCCCTATTGCTTGTAGAATTTCTTTTCCCACTCTTTGTGTTTTGCTTCTGCTTCCTTGATAAACGGCGCAAAAGCCGCGGCGCTAACCACAAGTTTATTCAATAGATTGAACGGGAACATTATCGGGCGTACGAAATCCACAAATAAAACAACCCTATATCCGTCCGTGTCATTCCAGACCTGATGATCAAAAGTGTCATCGAATATGACGCTTTTACCCTCTTCCCAATGCCTTATCTGATCATGTACGCGGATCCGGCATTCTTCCTTGGGCTCAGGCACAATTAATCCCAGATGGTAGCGCAGAACCCCGTTATATGGGCCCTTATGAGGGGGGATGTATTTATTTGGTGATAGTATTGAGAAAAAAGCCGTTTTCATGCCGGGAATTCTTTTCAACAATTTAGCAGTTTCAGGGCATCTCTTTGCGTTTTCCTCACTTTCCAGGCCGTATCCGGCCAGAAAGTAGGCCTTCCAATTGTTATCCTTAGAGATGGTTTCAAATTCGGGCATTATATCGTGGAAGCTCGGGAGGTCGTCTCTTCTCTCCATAACCTCATCCAGCTCCGCGCGTATCGTCTCCCATTGCCTATCGATTTCAGCTGCCCAGGGAAATGTTTCATTATCATACACGGGAGGGTTTCCCACTTTTGAAAAACGTACATTAAAGTTCTCCACCATTTTAATAAATGTAGAAAGCAGACCCGGTGCGAATTCCTTCTTGTCGTAGTCGGCTTTACGATATTCTATGTTTCCCTTGTTATCAGAAGCTTGGGTTGCGTCTTGATTATTTTTGCTCATGATTATTATCCCCGTTGTGTCTTTATTTTAAGGTGCTTTTATCTGGATTAATCTTTCTCAGTTTAAGTATATCCTCTAATTGGTGTAATAAAAACAGTACTGCTCCAAGCGTCGTGGCCCCCAGAACCCAGGGATATCCTCCAAAAATCGCGAGCAGCAAGAAGCCTAGTGAATAAACGTTCCTTCTGCCCATGGGGCGCACTATCTTGATAAGCTTGCGCATAAAGGAAGTATCCTTTACCTCAACGAGCTTATCTACATCAAAATATGCTACCAGGCTCCCCGAGTTTGTATACCTTGTGAGGAAATAGAAGGACCATATTACAAAGAAAGTGAATATCGATATATTGATGCCGCCCAGGACCAGGGCTATGGGGTTATTCGAAGTGAAATAATAGCCTATGGGTACACCTATAATAAATGAAAGCATCGTAAACTGATCTGAGATTGTATCTACCCACTCGCCTTTTTTGGTCTCCATAAGCTTCACTCGAGCCACCTCTCCGTCACAGCGGTCGAGTATGGTTGCCGCATGCAGGCAGAGAGCGCCAATGACCGGGTGGCCTATTGCGTAAAATACACCGCAAAGGGCGCCGATAACATTGATAAGCACGCTTATCATATTGGGTGTTAGGGAAGTCTTTATCAGGAGCCTGCTTGTGGGAAGAGAAAACTTGCTGTTTATGTTTCTGGATATCCAGCCTGTAGCTGTTTTGCCCACGGTCGTGAATAGCAGGTCTTCAGCCCTTTTCGGGGAGTCCTCCGCCGAGTCTAGCCTCATCCAGTAGCTATCTTCAAATTTTATGTACCGTACCTTATCTCTTGGTACCAGCTCCTCTACGAGGTTCTTTATCGACATAGAGTTTGTGACGGCTTTATCGAGAAGACTGTGTGAGGCGATAAACGCCCCTACGGCCCTGCCGCCGGTGTTGAATATATCCGACACAACACCCGTATCTCCCTTAATCCAAGCATCTCCAGCCATATCGACCAGAACACAGATTTCATCCCCGCGAATCTCTTGCTCACTTCCGTCCGAATCTATAAAGCTCTTAAGCGCTTTTGGTGATGTAAGGAGATTTGACTGAAGGATCAGCGAGGGGTCGGACTCGGACGGCAATTTCGTTCCGAGCTCGTGCCACCTTATTTCACTCTCGATCCGTTTATCTCCGAGGAGTAGGTCTTTAAGTGGATTGTTACCGGGTGGGGTAATTATAGTTAAACTTTTTATTCCAGCTCTTTGCGCGGTAATTACAAGACGTTTTATCTGTGGGAGAGCTCCGAACACTTCAGACCCGTGGGAGCTTAAACTTTCATCTTCTATACCCGTTCCGGCTGCAACAAGTATTGCATGGTCCATTTTTTTATCAGTTCGTTTCTACAACTCTTAGGACCCTTTCCTGATAAGACTTCTTAATGAACTTATCCGAGTTAAATCTGGCTTTAAATAAGTCGTTGGGATAGTCTACGTCCATCCAGAAGAGATCCCCAATATCGAGCGACTTAACTTTGTATCCTTTTTTAATAAGCCTGTGAATTGCGGAAATATACCATTTGTTCTCTGCGCCGCCGGTCCTCATCTCTTCCTCTATACCCCTTCTCATGAGCTCGACGCCTGTATCTCTGAACACCCTAACTCCCACTGATTCCGCGGAAGCCCGGTTGGTCAGGGCCTTGCTGATATTTACAATTTTACTCTCTTTAATCTCTACCTTCATGTCTTCGTCTTCATAAGCGGATTTGCGTTTAACCGGGAGACATATCTTTTCGTCCCTCATGCGGAGCGCCTGCTCAAGCACCTCTATTTCAAACACGTCGTCCCCGTTCATGACCACGATGTCGTCATCCATTTCCCCCCTGGCTATCCAGAGTGAAATCAGACTGTTTGTAGTCTGGTAAAACGGGTTATACAGGGTTTTTATCCTCATCCCAAGCCCGTCGTAGTTCCTGAGGAAGTTCTCTACCTTCTCAAAACCGAACCCCACTACGATCACCACCTCGTCGATACCGCAGTCGCGAATATGGTTTATCTGGTGCTCCAAAATGGTTTCACCACCTATATCTAGCAAACACTTGGGGATATATTTTGTGTAAGGGTAGAGCCTTTTTCCTCTACCGGCTGCAAGTATGACCGCTTTCATGTTCTCTTCTCCGCTTTAGAAGGATATATTCGATGCCGTAAAATAAATTCAGAAAGACATGGGGAGTGTGAATTGAATACATCTTTCACCTCCTTTTCCTCCCTTAATACTAGCTACAATTTATAACCTCATTAATAGCTTCTGTCAATATTGTGATGTAATTAATGCCCTTAAGCTTCATGATTTAAGAATATTCTCAAAATTTCCCTGAACTTATATTAATGCGAAATTAATAGTCTATTTATATCCTGCGCCGCTTAATTATAACCCCATTCATGATAATTGGGTTTAAATATGTGCTCTTTAAGTACTATGTATATTAGCTTTTTGCCACTCTCAATTGACCTGTGTCAGGCTTTATTTCTTTAATTTTGTTTGCGCTGTCCACGTAGACAAGCTTTGGTGCGTGGGATTTACATTCCTCCTCGTCATATGAAGAAAAGCTCGCTATGATGAGTATGTCGCCCTTCGTAGCAAGGTGCGCTGCGGCCCCGTTTACGCATATCTCTCCCGAGCCGCGCTCTCCCTCGATCACATAGGTCACAAGCCTGTTCCCGTTTGTAATATTGAATATGTGTACCTGCTCGTAGTGAAAGAAGTCGGCCGCGTCCATGAGGTCCCTGTCGATTGTGACGCTCCCCTCGTACTCTAGGTCAGCTTCGATTACCGTCGCTCTGTGTATTTTAGACTTAAGAAGTGTTCTATGCATATCTCTCCCTCGTGAAAATAATAATTTAAAGAATGATGTTATCTATGAGCCTGGCTCCCCCCACTCTACAAGCCACAGCGATTACGTCGCCGCGGGCAGCTTCTTTTTTATACTCCAGTGTTTCTCCGTCCCTTATTTCCAGGTAA
>JGI24023J19991_10001749_pt1 | contig 16341 bp, 12 predicted proteins | sample Cruoilmetagenom1_FD_19991 | JGI IMG/M metagenome (IMG submission 19991) | reverse complement strand
CAATTCAATGAAGGCTTGTGTATAACGGGCAGGGGTCAGGATGATGTCTTGCTTTAGGTCTTGCAAGGAAAACCGCGTGTCACGGTCGTCGGTTCCACCCGCCGTCACCCAGATATAGGGGAACTTGCCCAGGCTGATGTTGCCCTCCACCGTGGTATCAAACGGGGCGGTCTGGATGGTCAGATCCAGCGCATTGCCACCCAGCTCTTTGTCCAGGTTGCGTGATAAATCGACGGTCAATTCCACGGCCATCGCCGGATACTCGACCTTAAGCTGGCGCAGGTAGTCATGCAGCCACGTGCAGGCCACCAATTCGGTGACGCCCAACCGCAAACGATCCTCAATCAGGTCTTGGCGCTTGGCAACCTCTACCAGCCCCTCGGCTTCGTGCAAAACTTGACGGGCGCGTTGCAGTATTTCTGCCCCATGTTCCGTTAGGCGCACCGAGCTTGCGTCGCGCAACATAAGCACCACATCCAAGGTCTTCTCGAGCTTGCGAATGCGCGACGAAATATTGGGCTGCGTGGTGTTCAGATGCTGCGCGGCCTTGCGAAAACTGCCCAAATCCACAGCCCAAACAAAGGCTTCGAGCTGCTTTAGGCTATAAATACGGCTGATCATTTGGGGCGCTCCGGCAACGTGTTTCACAGCTTGCATCTGCGTGGTATCAATCTGTGGAACGCGCGCCCAATTGTCAAAGCCGCAATGAGCAATTGGGCGCGCTATTTTCGCCTAAATGTCGAACTTAACGCCCTGCGCCAGCGGCAATTCAGCGGAATAGTTCAACGTGTTGGTTTGTCGACGCATATAGCCTTTCCAAGCGTCCGAGCCGCTTTCACGGCCCCCACCGGTTTCCTTTTCTCCACCAAACGCGCCACCAATTTCCGCCCCTGACGGACCAATATTGACGTTGGCGATGCCACAATCCGACCCTGTGGCGGAAACGAACTGCTCGGCCTCGCGCATGTTCAGCGTAAAGATGCAAGACGACAGCCCTTGAGGCACGGCGTTTTGCATTTCAATGGCTTGATCCAGATCGGTGTAGCTCATCACATAGAGGATCGGCGCAAAGGTTTCGGTTTCCACAATCGCGGTTTGGGCGGGCATTTCCACCACAGCGGGATGCACATAGGCGCCGCCTTCGGGGACATTGTCGCTGACCACTTCACCACCATGCACTGTGCCGCCTTGGGCACGGGCATCCGACAGCGCGGCCAGCATTGCCTCCAGCGACGCCATGTCCACCAAGGGGCCAACCAATGTGGCTGGATCAAGCGGCGAGCCCACGGGCAGGGTGGCATAGGCTTTGATTAGTTTGGCCACCAAATCAACCCGAATGCTTTCATGTACAATCAAACGACGCAGCGAGGTACAGCGTTGCCCCGCCGTGCCAACGGCCGAAAACACAATGCCACGCACCGCCATATCAAGGTCAGCCGAGGGCGCGACGATCATTGCATTGTTGCCCCCTAACTCAAGGATAGAGCGCCCAAAACGCGCCGCCACCACAGGGGCCACAGCGCGGCCCATGCGGGTGGATCCCGTTGCCGAAATCACTGGAATATCCTCGGACGCCACCAAGGCTTCGCCAATTTTGTGATCGCCAACAACGACTTGCAACAGATCATCCGGTGCATCCGCGCCAAAGCGCGCAACCGCGCGCTCAAAGATCACCTGACAGGCCAATGCGGTCAGCGGCGATTTCTCGGACGGCTTCCAGATCACCGGATCACCGCAGGTCAGCGCCAATGCTGTGTTCCAGCACCAAACCGCCACAGGGAAATTAAAAGCACTGATCACGCCGACCGGCCCAACTGGATGCCAAGTTTCCATCATCCGGTGGCCGGGGCGCTCGGATGCAATCGTCAACCCGTATAGCATGCGCGACTGGCCCACGGCGAAATCGCAAATGTCGATCATTTCCTGTACTTCGCCTTGGCCCTCAGACAAGATCTTGCCGGCTTCCAAAGACACCAGCGCACCCAATTCGTCCTTGGCTGCGCGCAGTTCTTCACCCAACAAACGCACCAATTCGCCACGGCGCGGCGCGGGCAGGCTGCGCCATTTCAGGAACGCCTCTTTTGAACGGGCGATGACAGCGTCCATATCCTTGGTCTCGGCCAATTGCGCCAACACGCCGCCGTCCACAGGCGAGGTCACGGTCAAGCTGCCGCCGGTTAAAACATCAGCGTTCAAACCCAGTTGGGCCATAATGGTTTCAGCGGTTTTGATCTGCTTGTTCATGCTGCATTCTCCAATGATGTAAGATCACCCGCGTTATAAAGGTGGCCAAATTCGGTGGTCAAAAAGTCGCTCATTTTGATGTCTTCTTGGGCGATATAGCCTGCGTTTGCCAACATCCCGCACCGCACCATGTCAACGACGCCAGTGACGCCCGCGGCGGTGGTGATCTGGATCGCGCTCCAATGGGTGCCGTTGATTTTGCGCGCCACAGTTTTGTTGATCAGCGAGCGTTCGCGGAATTCACCGTTGATCAGGCCCGTGGCGGTGCAATAGACCAGCACAACGTCTTGCTCCGTGCGCGGCAGGGCGGTTTCAAAGATACCTTTTAACACGTCGCGGCGCCGCACCAGCCCCAGATCATGCAGCAACATTTTTACGATGTCGCGATGGCCGGGGTAGCGGATAGTGCGGTAGGAAACCGACTGGGCCTTGCCCTGCAATTTCTCGGCCAATGTGCCCAACCCACCCGAAGTGTTAAAACATTCATAGTCGACCCCATCCACCGACAGGGTCTCAAGATCCTGCAACGGCGCGGTTTTGACCAGATGCCCGTCCACCAGCGCATCACAAGGGTTGCAATATTCGTTGATCAACCCGTCCGTTGACCACGTCAGGTTATATTTCAACGCGTTGGTCGGGTAGAGCGGCAGCGCGCCGACCCGCAACGACAGACTGTCGATGCTGTCAAATTCCGCCGACAAATGCGCGCCCGCGATGCCGACAAAGCCAGGGGCAAGGCCGCATTGCGGCATGAACACCGTGTCCGCATCTTTTGCCAGTTCGCGCACGATATTGGTCGAGGCTACGTCTTCGGTCAGATCAAAGTAATGCGCGCCGGCCCGTTTTGCGCCTTCGGCAATTGTCGGGGTCAGGAAAAACGGCGCGGCCGATATGACCGCATCAAAGCCGCCCAACGTTTTGGCCACCGCATCCGCATCGGCTGCATCTATCTGGGTGATGGCCACGTTTGGCTGGTCAATTGCCTTGAGTGCTTCAAGATTTTGATCCGCCACGGTTACAGTATAATTGGCTGATTCCGCCAAAAAGGCAGCAATCGTCTGTCCGATTTTACCGCCACCGATAATGCAAATATTCCACATGGGTTTTCTCCTGTTTGCCCGATTGGTCACACAGTGCGCGCCCGGGGTGGAGAATTTCAGAAGGGTAATTGGCGGGATTCAGTGGGGAAGCCGTCAAATAGGCGGGCTATCCGGCATTTTGATTGTTGTCATTCAGGAACTGTGCCGCAATTCGTTGTGCTGTTTCGTTAAACCCACGGTCAAAACGCCGTCCAAACACCACAAATGTCTTGGTGCGTAAAACGCCGGTGATTTCGGCGATCTCATCCACAACCACGTCCAAATCCTCGATCCGGGGGGCTTCGATACTCAGGAACAGATCAAACTCACCGTTGATGGATAAGCAAACCTTGATTTCAACATAGTTCCCAAGGCGTTGTAGAATTTTGCGGGTCTCTTGTTGCTTAACGTCCATTAAAACAAGGACTTGTATGTTTTCTTCTGAAGGGTTCCTTGCTCAAAACCACTGAGTAGCCTGCGATCACACCGTCCTTTTCCATCCGCGTGATACGCTCGTGTACCGTTGAGCGCGCCACATCCAGTTTGGCGGCAATGTTGGTGGTGGATTCGCGAGCATTGCGTTGCAGTTCGCGTACAATACGCCGATCCAACTCGTCCTTAAGCCATTTTGATGATCTTTCCGTCATATTGGCGATATTGCATGATTTTTCGGCACAATGACAAGTGGTGTTGTGCCGTAAAACCAGCCAAGCTGTACCCAATTGGATGATTCCGGTAAAAAGACGGGGAAGACATGGATCGCGCAGTAATTGTTCACCAGAATTTCTTGGATCGGGTGAAAAAGGGGGATTTACCCCGTGGTGAAGTCACCGAAACCAACCTCACCAAGCCCAAACTGGTTGAGGTTTTCCGATCACAAGTCTTGTCCCGCCAGCTGGATCGCACCAGCCGTGCCATGCAAAAGCAAGGGCAGGGGTTCTACACTATTGGCTCCAGCGGACACGAGGGCATGGCCGCAGTCGCCGAAGCCCTGCGCCCCAGCGATATGGCGTTCCTGCATTATCGAGATGCGGCGTTTCAAATCCAGCGTGCCGCCCAAGTGCCCGGGCAGAGCATTGCTTGGGATATGTTGCTCAGCTTTGCCGCCTCATCGGATGACCCGACATCAGGCGGGCGCCATAAGGTTTTGGGATCAAAAGACTTAAATATACCGCCACAAACTTCGACCATTGCCAGCCACCTGCCAAAGGCCGTTGGCGCGGCCTATTCCTTGGGCCTTGCGCGGCGCCATACGCCAGAGCACCGCTGCTTGCCCGAGGATGCTATCGTGATGGCGTCCTTTGGCGATGCGTCCGCCAACCATTCCACAGCGCAAGGCGCCTTCAACACGGCCTGTTGGACCAGTTTTCAATCGGTGCCGATACCGATGCTGTTTGTCTGCGAAGACAACGGTATTGGCATTTCCACCCCGACGCCAGACGGCTGGATCAACGCCAGTTTTTCAGCGCGCCCCGGCATGAAATATTTCACCTGTAATGGTCTAGACATGGTGGAAACCCACCGTGTTGCCAGCATGGCGGCGGACTATGTGCGCAAACACCGAAAGCCCGCCTTCCTGCACATCGCCACGGTGCGTCTTTACGGCCATGCGGGGTCAGACGTCGAGGTGACCTACCGCGATGCGAAGCTGATTGAGGCGGATGAGCGCAACGATCCATTGTTGCGCTCTGTCGGTTTGCTGACGGAAATGGACGCGCTAACTACGGATCAAGCTCTTGAAATTTATAACGAAACAGAAAAGCGCTGCACACGCATGGCTGCTCAGGCTGTGCAACGTCCGAATCTGGAAACCGGCGCGCAGGTCGCGGCTTCGGTGATCCCGCACAAACGCCAATGCGCGCCGACAAATGGACCAAGCCAAACTGCCCGCGAGGCCGCGTTTGGCAGTGACATGCGGGCCATGAAAGACCCACAGCCGATGTTACGCCTGATCAACTGGGCGCTAACGGACCTGATGTTGGAACATGAGGAAATCGCCATGATGGGCGAAGATGTTGGCCGCAAGGGCGGTGTCTACGGGGTAACGAAAAAGCTGAAAACCCGCTTTGGTGCGGACCGCGTCATCGACACTTTGCTGGATGAGCAATCCATTCTGGGCCTTGCCATTGGTATGGCGCACAACGGCTTTATTCCGATGCCGGAAATCCAGTTTTTGGCCTATCTGCACAACGCCGAGGACCAAATCCGTGGCGAGGCGGCGACACTTAGTTTTTTCTCAAACGGGCAATACACCAACCCGATGGTGTTGCGGATTGCTGGTCTGGGCTATCAGCGCGGCTTTGGTGGGCATTTCCACAACGACAATTCCCTTGCCGTGTTGCGTGACATTCCCGGCGTGATCATTGCCTGCCCATCAAACGGGGCGGATGCGGCCTGTATGCTGCGCGAATGCGTGCGGTTGGCCCGCGAGGAGCAACGGGTCGTTGTGTTTGTGGAGCCGATTGCGCTCTATCCGATGCGTGATTTGCACGACGCTGGCGATGGGGGCTGGATGCAGACCTATCCGACGCCAGATAAACGCATAAAACTGGGGCAGGTTGGCGTTTCGGGACGTGGCACTGAACTGGCGATTGTGAGCTATGCGAACGGCTATTACCTGTCCTTACAGGCCGCCAAGACGCTCAAGGCTAAAGGGATCAAAGTGCGGGTGATCGACATGCGCTGGATCGCACCTGTTCCAAGGGAAGAATTACGCAAACAAACAAAGGCTTGCGGCTCAATCCTCATTGTGGACGAATGCCGCGAAACCGGCAGCCAATCCGAAGGATTGATGACGATGTTCACTGAAAACGGGGCCCGAAATATTGCACGCATCACCGGCGAGGATTGCTTTATCGCAACCGGGCCCGCTTACGGCGCGACGCTGCCCTCGTCGGGTGAGATCACGGATGCGGCGCTGGCATTGTTGGAGGCAGGCAAATGAAACAAACAGCTGTTCTGATTTGTCCCGGACGTGGCACCTATAATGCACCAGAGCTGGGCTATTTGGCGCGTCATCACGGCGGCAAATTGACCGCGTTTGATGCGTACCGCGCGGCGCAAGGTCAGGAGACGGTTACGGCCTTGGATGGGATGGCCAAGTTTTCGGCCCGCATCCACACCCGCGGCGATAACGCGTCACCGTTGATTTATGCAGCGGCTTTGTTGGATGCACAGGCGATTTCGGCTGATTTTGACATTGTTGCCGTCACGGGGAATTCGATGGGGTGGTACACGGCCCTTGCGGCGGGCGGGGCGCTCACGCCGATGGCGGGGATGCAGGTCGTCAACACAATGGGCACCCTCATGCAAGACCGCTTGATCGGTGGTCAGACTTTATACCCGTTTGTAGATGAAAACTGGCAGGTGATCGCGGGCAAACAGCACGAATTGCTGGACTTGGTCCGTGATGTTGACACCCGCAAGGGCCATGCATTGGCGGCTTCGATCCATTTGGGCGGTATGTTGGTGGTGGCAGGGGATGAGGCAGGATTGAAAGCCTTTGAAGCCACAGTGCCAACCTTTGATCGCTATCCAATGCGCTTGCCAAATCACGCGGCTTTTCACACTGCCATGCAAGAACCAGTTGCGGCCGAGGGGCGCAGCAAATTGGGCGCCGATCTGTTCGGGTCGCCTGAAATCCCGTTGATTGACGGGCGTGGGGCAATCTGGTGGCCGGAGGCGACTGATATAGCGGCTTTGCGGGACTACACATTGGGCGCGCAAGTGATTGAAACCTATGATTTCACCAAAGCCGTTCAGGTGGCCGCCAAGGAATTCGCACCGGATGTGTTTATCGTCACCGGCCCTGGTGGCACTTTGGGGGGGGCGATTGCACAGTCCTTAATCGGGATCGAATGGGAAGGCATCGCCGACAAGGCCACATTCCAAGCCCGACAAACCGATCAGGCGATATTGATTGCGATGGGGCGGGATGAGCAACGCTCAAATGCAAAAAAGCGCAGCTGATAGCTGCGCTTTGTCCTAAATCATAAAACGGTCTCGTTAAGCTTAACTGCCCCAGTTGCGAACTTGACCGCAATCAAAGTGCACAAAGTTGGAGCGGGAATATTTCCCAACGCCACCGCCACCACAGGACATCCCAGCCTTGTAAATCTGGCTTACTGAACGCGATTTCAAACGCAAGTCAGCAGCCTGACCTTTCATATGCAGCGAGTTTTTCGCCACACCGCGTGAACGCGAACGCAACATTGCGTTGGTTTTGGGAGACCGGTAACCGGACAGCAGCATAAAGGGCTCGGTCGTATCCATCAGGTTGTGGGCGGCAGTCATGATGTCAAAATTGCGGGTGTCCATGTTTCTGGTCGAATCTTGACGCCAGTCACGCATGAAATAGTTGATCTCTTTGATGGCATCTTTGATGTACTTGCCTTCGATCCAATAGATCGTGTCGATGTTTTCACCGGTACGGCCGTTATACATCCGCAGACGGCGGATATCGCCAGCGCCACGCAGGAAACCTGCCGCATTTGCATAGGTCGGTGCGGCAACAAGTGTAGTTGCGGCGAACGCCCGCAAAACACCGCGTCGCGTGATCAATGATTTATCTTTGCCCGTCATAGTCATATCGCCTGTCCCGTAGCTCGTCGGTCGCAATTTCTGCAACTCGCTGCTCATGTCATCCCCAGATGCAAGGGTCTTATTACACATCTCGAATCAATCACCAAGTAAGGATTGCTCACAAAGCTTTAGAACCTATGAAATCGGCAGATTTTTGCTGAAATTGTGTTTGCGATGTGAACGCGCTGAATATTGGGGGGGATTATTGCCAAACTACGACATTTTGTACATTCTAAAGCAATTGTGAATGGACACGCGGTGTTTTTTTAACGATTGTCCGCGACAATAAGTCCAAGGGTAAAAAAAGTTTGGGAGTTCAGAATGATTGGGACGCGTTTAAAGGCGAATAATCTACACAATTTTGTGGCGGCTTTGGCCGTTTTATTTGCATTTTCTTTATCAGGGGCCACTGCCGATGCGCAGGTCACTGCCTATAAGCAAGCTGTTGCGCAGGCTGCATCAAGTGACAAAGCATTGGCCGAGTTTTACAAAGCCCGCAAATACAAATCAATTTGGACCGGTCGCACTGGCAAAGATGGCCAACGTCGCAAGGCGTTTTTAGCGGCCCTGTCCAAGGCGGCCAATCACGGCCTGCCGATCAAACGCTATGATCCAGCGGTAATCAAAGCCCAGTTGAAAGCCGCCAAGTCCGGCCAAGACCGTGGCCGCATGGAAGTCGAGATGAGTCGGTTGTTCTTGCAATATGCCGGCGATTTACGTTCGGGCATCGTGAACCCGCGCAAAATTGACAGCGGTTTGGTGCGCAGCGTTCAACGCTGGGGACGTCTGGAAACACTGGTGGCGTTTGAAAAAAGCTCACCAAAAGGATTTTTCAAAAAGCTTGTGCCAAGCACGCCAGAATATGTGCGTTTGATGAAAGAAAAACTGCGCCTTGAAAAACTGGTTGGACGCGGTGGATATGGACCCAAGGTCGGGGCTGCTTCTTTGAAAGCAGGATCCGCTGGCGGTCATGTGGTGGCATTGCGCAACCGTTTGATAGCAATGGGTTATCTGAAACGCTCGGCCTCGCAAAGCTATGACGCAAATATGAAAAAGGCCGTGCAATTGTTCCAGTTGGACAACGGTTTACCAACCGATGGTCAAGCCGGCAAAGCCACGATCGCCGAAATCAACAAACCTGCCGCTTATCGGTTGCAGTCCATCATGGTTGCGATGGAGCGGGAACGCTGGTTCAACCGTCCGCGTGGCAAGCGCCATGTATTGGTGAACCTGACCGATTTCACAGCCAAAATTATCGACAATGATAAGGTGACATTTGTTACCCGTTCGGTGGTTGGTAAAAATGTGGGTGATCGTCGCACACCGGAATTTTCAGACGTGATGGAGTTTATCATCATCAATCCAACCTGGAATGTACCGCGCTCGATCGCGACCAAGGAGTATCTGCCGCTGCTGAAACGCAATCCAAACGCGGTCAGCCATTTGCGCGTCGTCGACTCGCGCGGTCGCACCGTAAGCCGTGGGGCGGTGAATTTCTCGCAATATACCGCCAAGACATTCCCGTTTAACCTGAAACAACCGCCCAGCCGCGGCAATGCACTGGGTTTGGTGAAATTCATGTTCCCGAACAAATACAACATCTACCTGCATGATACACCGTCCAAAAACCTGTTCGCCCGCAATGTGCGCGCCTTCAGCCACGGTTGTATCCGCCTGCAACAACCCTTTGATTTTGCCTATGCGCTGTTGGCCAAACAAGTGGCCAACCCACAGGAGTTTTTCCATGCCAAACTTAAGACCGGCTCGGAAACACGGGTTGATCTAAAAGAACCGGTGCCTGTGCACCTGATCTACCGCACGGCCATCAGCAAACCAAAAGGTGGTGTGCAATTCCGCCGTGACGTTTACGGACGCGACGCCAAGATATTCAACGCCATGCTTAAGGCTGGGGTGGTGCTGCGTTCTATTGGCGGTTAAAACAGGTCCAACAAAGTGAGTTTGCGCCCCGGTCGGGTGCGCAATCCACGCTTAAAGTTGGGAGCCGTGATGGGCCATACAGTTTTGGAAATAGCAACAGCGCTGGGGGCGAAAGCCGTTGGCGCTGTTGACGTCTTGATCACTGGTGCCGCAGAACCTGCGACAGCCGGACCGGACGATTTGGCCTTGGCCATGAGCGCGCAATACGCCGATGGTCTGGCCGCAGGAGAAGCCCGCGCTGCCATCCTGTGGCAGGGGGCCGATTGGCAGGAATTGGGGCTACAAGCTGCGATTTTCGTGCCGCGCCCACGCTATGCAATGTCGGGGCTGACCAGCCTGCTGGACCAAGGCCCCGAGATCGAATCGGGTCACCACGCCACAGCCATCATTCACGAAACGGCCGTGATCGGCGCGGGCGCCGCCATTGGCCCCTATGTGGTGATCGGGCGCGATGTGGTGATCGGTGCAAATGCACGAATTGACAACCACGTGAGCATCGCCAAAGATACCATTATCGGTGACGATGCGTTGGTGCTGGCCGGGGTGCGGATCGGTGCAGGGGTGCGCATCGGCAACCGCTTTATCGCCCAACCCGGCGGCGTGGTTGGTTCGGACGGGTTCTCGTTCGTTACACCTGAAAAATCCACAGTCGAGCAGGCCCGCGAAAGCCTTGGCAAAGATGTCGAAGCCGTGGATCAAAGTTGGACCCGCATCCATTCGCTTGGCACCGTCGACATCGGCGATGATGTCGAACTGGGGGCCAATGTCACCATTGATCGCGGCACCATCCGTGCAACGGTGATCAAACGCGGCAGCAAGCTGGACAACCAAGTCCACATTGGCCACAACGTCGAGGTCGGCGAGGACTGCCTGCTATGTGGACAGGTCGGCATCGCTGGATCATCGCGCATCGGCAACCGCGTGGTGATGGCGGGGCAATGCGGTGTGTCGGACAATATTTTTGTCGGTGATGATGTGGTGGCCGGTGGGGCAACCAAGATTTTCACCAACGCCCCAGCGGGCCGTATTTTATTGGGGGCACCCGCCGTTAAAATGGAGAGCCACGTCGAGATGCAAAAAGCCTTGCGCCGCTTGCCACGGATGGCCAAACAACTGGCCGACCTCAAAGCCGCCCTGAGCGCCAAAGACTAACACCACCCTATGCATACAAACGCCGCCCGAATACGAGCGGCGTTTTATCTTGTTCAACTCAAATTTGAGTTATTGCATGGCTTTCAGGCCTTCATAGGCCTTGGTGAAGCCCGCCAAAGACAGCTTTACAGTGATTGTCTCGTCCGGCGCATAGGCTGGAACAATCGACAGTAAAACTTCGTTGCCACGTTTGAAGGACGCGACATCAGCGTTAGAAAAACCGATCTGCGAGTAACAGCCGACGACGCTGCAGAACCGGAAGGGGTAGCGCTTTTTGGCACCCGCATCGACGGCCAGCGTCACTTGCTTGGTCAGCAGCGTTTCAAGTGGCGCAACAACCGTGCCACCCGCAACAGCCTGACCGCCATTGGCCAGAATCACAAAGTTCATCTCGGCGATCGCATTGTCATTCTCGTCTTTCATCAACTGGAACAAATAGCAGGGCTCTTTTTGGCCGGGTTCAACACGGGTGCAGCGCAATTCCCAAGCGTCGAATTTGTCGGCAACAAACAGCGTGCCTGGTGCGTTTTCGTCAACCACTTCTTCGCCCATGCTTAACCCTTCAGGGGTCTCACCTGTGGCGGCCTCGCCCTCAGCAGCAGGGGTTTCTTCTGTGGCTGTGGTTCCTTCGCCAGCTGTTTCCGTTGCTGTTTCAACAACCGCTTCGGCGGCTTCGGCCACAGCATCGGCATCTGGTTTTGGGGTTTCGCTATCTTGCGCAATGGCGGTGCTGCCGATGGCAACAAAGGAGGTAAGCGTAATTAGTTTCAGAAAATTTGACATTTGTTCATTCCATAATGATCAGTGTTTCGTCGGCAATAATATCATGACTGTACGGGCGTGTCAGGCCGCATTTGCGCCTGTACTCGTAATTTTGTGCCCTTTGCGCAATACTGGGCAAAAACCCGCCAAGCAAGGCAACATCCGGTGCCATTTGCGAAAAGAAAAAAGGGCCTGAAAACAGACCCTTCTCCCTTAGAAACTCTCCCTGTCGGACTTGCCGACTTATTATTGAGCTAAATTATAATCTTTTACTTTGGGGGTCAACTTTTATAATTCCGCCAATTTTGTTGAAAAAAAAGACCGCACTCTGATGAGTGCGGCCAGTCTAACAGGGAGGAAGTATGTCCAGACGAAAGAGGACGAGACGCCTGAACGTAATGTAAGACTGGCACAAAACTGTTAATATTGTATTTTCAACGCTAGAAATAATGAAAAAAACGCAGGAGTCGTTGCCGTGAGTGAATTAAGTGATCGAATTTTTATTGGCGGTGGCGGCGAGGCCTATGGTTTGCCCCAAGAAATGCTGTTGAAATATGCCAACCGGCACGGCTTGATCGCCGGTGCCACGGGAACGGGTAAAACCGTGACACTGCAGATTTTGGCGGAAGAATTATCCGCGGCAGGCGTACCGGTGTTCATGTCAGATGTGAAGGGGGATCTGTCTGGATTGGCAGTTGCCGGCACAGAAGGGTTCAAACTGCACGAAGCCTTTACCAGCCGCGCCGGCAAAATCGGTTTTGATGATTATGCGTATGATTCCTTTCCGGTCACCTTTTGGGACCTGTTCGGCAAATCAGGCCACCCGATCCGCACCACCGTGGCCGAAATGGGCCCACTGCTGATCTCGCGCTTGCTGGAGTTGACCGAGGCCCAAGAGGGCGTGCTGAACATCGCCTTTCGGATTTCTGACGAACAAGGCCTGCCATTGCTAGATCTGTCAGACCTGCAAGCCCTGCTGGTTTGGGTCGGCCAAAATGGCAAAGACCTGTCTTTGCGCTATGGCAATGTGTCGGCGGCCTCGGTGGGCACCATCCAGCGCCGTTTGCTGGTGTTGGAAAATCAGGGCGGGGCCAATTTGTTTGGCGAACCCGCATTGGAACTAACTGATATGATGACGACCGATCCGGACGGGCGCGGACGCATCAATATTTTGGCTTCCGACAGCCTGATGGCCGCCCCACAGCTTTATGCAACGTTCCTGATCTGGTTGCTCAGCGAACTGTTTGAGGAGCTACCCGAAGTCGGCGACCCTGATAAACCAAAATTGGTGCTGTTCTTTGACGAGGCGCATCTGTTGTTTGATGGCGCCCCAAAGCCGATGGTCGACAAGGTCGAGCAAGTCGCCCGCCTGATCCGCTCCAAAGGTGTCGGGGTGTTTTTCGTGACGCAAAACCCCGATGACATTCCCGAAGACATTCTCGGCCAGTTGGGCAACCGCGTGCAACACGCCTTGCGGGCCTTCACCGCACGGGACCGCAAACAGCTGCGCCATGCTGCCGAAACCTACCGTGATAACCCGCGGTTTTCGACCGAACAAGCGATCCGGGAAGTTGGCGTCGGCGAGGCGGTGACTTCGATGCTGCAAAAGAAAGGCGTGCCGGGCATTGTCGAGCGCACCTTGATTCGACCACCGTCCTCGCAATTGGGGCCAATCACGGCGGCACAGCGTCGTGCGGTGATTGCGGGTTCTCCGCTGGCGGGCAAATACGAGACCAAACTGGATCGCGAATCCGCCTTTGAGATGCTGCGCAAACGGGCCGAGGACGCGGCCAAGGCTGCCGAAGAGTCCGAGAAAGCCGAGGAAGAAGCCGATTTGGCGCTGCGCGAGTATAAGGCCGGGCGGCGCTATACCGGTGCGCGCGTCGAGCGTTCCACTTCGCGCAAAACCCGCAAGGATTCAGGCTGGGGCTCAGCGATTGGCGGGGTTGTGTTGAAAGAGCTCAAGGGCACCACCGGCAAGCGTATCGTGCGCGGTATTCTGGGCGGCCTGTTCAAAGGACGCTAGCTTATTTTGGAGAACCACCATGTCAAAATCCGATGTTTTTCAAGCGTTGCACGTTGCGGGCGACCCCATTGTTTTATTCAATGTCTGGGACCCGGGCACAGCAAGCATTGTGCAATCCGCAGGGGCCAAGGCCATCGCAACGGGCAGCTGGCCGGTGGCGGCCGCGCATGGGTTTGCGGATGGAGAAATCATCCCGTTGGCGACTATGCTGGACAACCTGTCGCGCATCGTGGCGTCGGTTGATTTGCCGGTCTCGTCCGATATTGAGGGCGGCTATAGCGCGGCCCCAAGCGGTGTGGCTGACACGGTTGAGCAGGTGGTCAAGGCTGGTGCCGTCGGGTTCAATTTCGAAGATCAAATCGTAGGTGGCCAAGGGCTCTATGAGATTGAAACTCAAATCGCACGGGTCGCTGGCGCGCGTGAGGGGGCGGATCGGGCTGGATCAAACATCTTTTTGAACGCCCGCACCGATTTATTCCTAAAGGCCAAACCTGAAGATCACGCCGGCCATATGGGCGCGGCATTGGAGCGCGCAAGCGCCTATGCAGATGTGGGTGCGAATGGATTTTTCGCACCGGGCTTGACGGATGAGGGGTTGATCAAACAGCTCTGTGCAGATTGCCCGTTGCCAGTCAATATATTGGCACTTCCGCATGCACCCGACGCAGCGGCTTTGGCCGATCTCGGTGTGGCCCGTATTAGCCATGGTCCAGTGCCATATCGCAAAATGGCGGCGTGGTTGGAAGAACAGGCAAGGGCCGCGATTTCATATCGTTGACACCTGACTGTCTGGCGGAAAATCAAGATGATTTACCAGCTGTAATACTTTGTAAATAATAGGTTATTTATAATTGTTAATAGAACCACTATTCCGGAATAGTGGTTCTATTAATGGAAACAAAAATCCCTCCAAAAACAATGATTTGTGAAGCGGATTGAAAGGTTGCTAAAGCGGTCTGATTTTCAATTTCATGATCCGGTTATCCTGACGCTCCAACACCTCAAAGCGAAAGCCGTGGAATGAAAAAACCTGACCCGTTGTCGGGATCATCTGGGCCTCGTGCATGACCAAACCGGCCACCGTATGGGCCTCTTCATCCGGCAACGCCCAGTCGGTGGCGCGGTTTAGATCACGAATGGTCATCGCCCCTTCAACGACAAATTGGCCGTCATCAGAGGCCCCGATTGTGGGCTCATCATGACGGTCAAATTCATCGGTAATTTCACCGACGATTTCTTCTAAAATGTCCTCAAGCGTGATCAGCCCCTGCAATGATCCATATTCGTCCACCACCAGCGCAAAATGTGTGTGACGCCGCAGGAACTGGCGCATTTGATCATCCAACGTGGTGGTTTCGGGCACAAAATACGGCTTTTTGGCCACGTCCATCACGTCAAAATCCTCTATGTCGCCAAAACTCACATCCTTACCAAGCATCAGTTTATGCATGGCGCGCAACAGGTCTTTGGCGTGAATCACACCAACAATGTTTTCCGGATCATCGCGAAACAGGGGCAGGCGGGTGTGGGCCGAATCCAGGCATTGCGCCAGAACCGCTTGGGGTTCATTGCCGACATCAATCATCTCGATGTTTGATCTGTGCAACATGATTTCTTCGATCGTGCGATCGCCCAAATCGAGCGCCCCCAAAATCCGGTCGCGGTCTTCTTTTTGCACCACGCCTTCGGAATGGCCCAGCGAAATGGCGCCGGCAATTTCCTCGCGTACCGCCAGCATCTGGCTGTCCGCATCAATCACCACGCCAAACAGACGCAAAACCTGACGCACGAACCAACGAATGGCCCCGACGATGGGGGAAAACACGGTCACGACCAGTTTGATAACAGGCGAGACCTTTGCCGCTGCAGATTCCGGGTCCGTAATGGCATAGGTTTTCGGCAAAACTTCGGCAAACACAAGCACCAGCAACGTCATCACCAAAGTGGCCAGCGCAACGCCGCTGTCGCCAAACAGCCGCGTAAACAGCGCTGTCGCAAGCGAGGCCGCAAGGATGTTCACAAGATTGTTGCCCAACAATACCGCGCCAATCAGCCGCTCGGGGTCTTCGGTGACCTCAAGTGCGCGCCGTGCACCGCTGTTGCCTTTGTCCGCTTGGGCGCGCAATTTGCCGCGCGACGCCGCCGTCAGCGCCGTTTCCGAGCCGGAAAAGAACGCTGATAACAACAGCAGCAGGGCGATGAACCCAGAGGTAATCCAGAAGGCAGCATCAAAGAACGGGGTCGCGTCAGGCATTTTTCTCTCAAATATTTGGAATTTGTGCCTTTATGAGGCTTGTGCGGGGATGGATCAAGTGGGGGTCTTATGACACAATCCGTCATCAGCTAAGGAAATCCCATGTCAAAATCCCCCAGCCAGTTGAACCTCGCCCCTGCCACCCGCGCGGCACAGGCCCTGCACGCGATGGATTCGCGCACCGGCGCCGTGGTGCCGGGCATCGAATTGGCTTCGACCTTTGCACGTGATGAGGATTATGAGCTGCGCGATGGCTATGTTTACGGGCGAAACGACAACCCGACCACGCGCCAGGCCGAGGCGGT
>JGI24023J19991_10001748_pt1 | contig 16341 bp, 16 predicted proteins | sample Cruoilmetagenom1_FD_19991 | JGI IMG/M metagenome (IMG submission 19991) | reverse complement strand
AATTGTCAACATTTATTTTGTGCTTTTTGTATATGTTTATCACTTCTCTCATGGTATCTCCTTTGTAAAGTTATTACTAGAAGATACAGAAGAAAATTAAATAAGACTTAAATTATCCTATTTAGTTTTTTTCTCTTATTTATGAAGAGATATATTTAAAGTAGTTTACGATAAATAATCATATCAGAAGATTGAAAATCAAGGCATTGGTAAAATTTATGTGCTTTATGATTATCACTGTCTGTTAAAAGTGTAATTCTTTGAATTTGTTTTTTATCTAAATATTTTATAACATATTTTAAGAGTTTTGTGCCAAGAGATTTTCCTCTTTGTTTTGGAACAATAATCATATCTTCTAAAATAGCAACTTTTTCCCCAAGAGCAGTACTTATAGTATAAAGAATATTAACAGAACCAATAATTTTGTTATTTTTTATTAGAACAAAAATTTCGCCTATGTTTTTATTTTTTATGATTTTTTTTAGAGCTTTTTTATGTACTTTTTTATTGAAAGTGAATTCAATCTCTTGACTAAAAAGGTGATATAACAATTTTGTAATATCTTTTATATCTTTTCGTTTTGCTTTTCGTATGGTCATGAACTATTTTAATAGTTTAAAAATTGAAGGAGTAACAGCTAAATCAATAGCTTTAAAGTCATCAAGATTTTTTAACTCTTTATTTGCACCAGCTTTAAGAAGGAGTTTTACCATATCTTCTTTTCCTGCGCTTGCACTATACATTAATGCAGTAACTCCATTGTCATTCATTTTATCTAAATTTATTCCAGCCTTTACTAGTAGTTCTACACATTTGTAATCTTGTCCAAAACAAGCATTCCATAAGGCAGTATTTCCATCTACATTTTCAATCTCTAGTTGTGGGTTTGTATCAAGTATCTCTTTTGCTATATCACTTCTAGCTTCTCGAACTGCTTTCATTAAAGCACTATTTCCATGAAGCCCAACTTTATTAATATCATCTTTATCGTAGTCATTTTCTTGTAACCATTGTAGCGTTGTAGTACTAAACATTTTGTTCCTTTGGTGTTGGATTATTTTTTAAATGATGTGCAAGATCACTATCCATACTAATAAGATGTAAGTCAAACCAACTAGGTACTTTTTCTTTGTAGTAAGCTTTTAGCATATTAATACCAAATCTATTTTGAGACAAATTTATAAAATAGTTCATCTCGGCAAGTACTTTTTGATGTTCATCTTTGTGTTCTTTTGAAGTTTTATATGCAGATTCATCCATAAGCTTTTCTTCTGTAGCAAAGTGTATTTTAGAATGTTCATAGAGTTTCGTTAACTGTGTTCTATAACTATTTTCATCGTTCATATCAACATTATTGTAAATATCTAAAAACTCTTTATGGAGAGTATCTATATCATTGTTGTGTAATAGATGTTTTTCATCTTCAAAGTGTTTCATAAATTGTTATACGCCCATCCAGTTTTCATGTGTATGTCCTTTTTTCTTAAATTTGATAGCTTCATCTAAACTAGTGTCAAAATTTGTTAATTCAAACTCATTTGTTAAATTAGGAACAATCTCTTTATATACAATTTCCCCATCTTTATTGATTATAAAGATGGATTTTGCACAGAGAATATCATCTATATTTACACCCATTTTTAAACTATAATTTTTAAAATCACTGGATGTTTCAATATTATCAACTTGTTTTGTTAAAGTTTCTGCACTTACAATATAAATTAAAGACTTAGAATTATGTTTTGTTAAAATTGATTCTAATTCTTTTGTTAGGCTCTTTTCAATTGGTATAGAGATAAGTACTTGTACTTTATCTGCCATCATCCCAATAACTTTTGTTTCTCCATCATCCATTTTTACTCTCATAGCTGGCGCTTCGCTTCCAACTACTCTCTCTTTTTTTTGTAAAACAACTTTTTTATTATCTATTTCTATTTCCAAACTATTGCCTTTATCTGTTTTATTGATAGTATCTATGCAATATATGTACCAATGGAATAGATTTTGTATATATTAAAAACATAAATGAGTATATTGGCAAACAAATCCGCAGTTACCATATACTAAAACTAAACTTCAATATACTCATTTTGTAAAACAATAGATAAATCTTAAAATTAATATGGAATATTATTGGTTTTTAGATTTATCTAAAATTAAAAAAAACAGGAGAAAATTATGGCAGTATTAATAACAGATGAGTGTATAAATTGTGAGGCATGTGCAGGTGAGTGTCCTGTTGCAGCTATATTAGAGGATACAAATGAAAAAAATCCTTATGATGATATGTTTTATGTAAAACCAGAATCGTGTGTTGAGTGTGTAAATCATGCAGATGAACCAAGATGTGTAGAAGCCTGTCCAACAGAGGGTGCAATTGTATGGGATATGCCATACACTGCAGAGTTCAATGAATACTATAAAGCAAGAAATGAAGAGGGTATTTATAAAATTAGAGAACACAAGAAAAAAGGTCTTATGCTTCCAGAGATAAAAGCACAACCATTTATGGAAGATATATCTATGAGTGATAGAGAATCTCATGCAACTATAGGTCAATGGTAAAATGTCTGTTTATATAACTGATACTTGTATAAACTGTGACGCTTGTATAGATGAGTGTCCAGCAACTGCAATAGTAAGTGCTGATGATTCTCCACTTGAAGAGGCAGAGTTTACCTATGTAAAACCTGAAAAATGTATCGAATGTGTAGATTCAACTGTACCAAAATGTGCAGATGTCTGCCCAACTGAGGGATGTATTATATGGGATATGCCTTATACCCAAGAATATGACTCATACTATTTAGATGGACAAGAAAATGGAGTCTACAAAATTAGAGTTCATAAGAAAAAAGGGATTTTAAGTCCTGCAAATCAACCTCGACCTTTTAGAGAATCTATCTCAGTAGAAGATCGTGAAGCTAAAATGGCTGTAGAGATTTAAGGACAATTGCCATGGCACTAGATGATTTATTAGTTATCTAGTGCTATTTTCACACACTTACAAAATTGTATAAAATATATTCATAGATGAATTTGGATATCTCATTATAATATGCTACAATTTTATCATGAAAAAAATAATATTTACAGATTTAGACGGAACATTTTTAAACCATCATAACTATTCATTTGAAGAAGCACAAGAAGCACTTAGTAAAATTAGTCAAGAAAAAATTCCATTAATCTTTACCACAAGTAAAACTAAAATCGAAGTTGAGTTATTACAAAAAAAAGTTGGAATTGTAGAGCCATTTATTGTAGAAAATGGAGCAGCTCTTTTTATACCAAAAAACTACCAAAACTTAAATTTGGATTTTTTGACTGATTTTGAAGATTATAAGGTTTTAACATTTGGAAAAACCTATGAACAAATTTTGAACTTTTATAATGAATACAAAGAGGAGTTTGGTTTAAAAGGTTTTAGTGATATGGAGATAGAAGAGATATCAAAATTAACAGGACTAGATAATAATAATGCATCTTTTGCAAAAAATAGAGAGTTCACAGAACCATTTGTGATGGCAGATACTACACGATTGGAACAACTAAAAAACTTAGCTTCAACATACAAAATAAAAATCACACAAGGTGGAAGATTTTTCCATCTTATTGGAGAAAAACAAGGCAAAGGGGTTGCTGTTAAAAGAACAATTGAACTCTTTGAAAAACTATATAATGAAAAGATAAATTCTATTGCTTTAGGTGACGGTGAAAATGATATTAAAATGTTAGAAGTTGTAGATACACCAATAGTGATAAAAAATCATAAAGATGAATATCTTAATATAGATTTAGAAAATTTGCAAAAGTCAACCCACAAAGGAAGTTTAGGTTGGAATGAGATGATACTAAAAAATGTCTAATCTAAAAAAGTTAAAAACAATTTATTTTAAAGCAGTCAAAGCTGTATTACCAAAAACAATAGTAAAAGAAAATATTGTAAAATATAAACATAAAAAACTTTATATNTTTTCTATTGGAAAAGCTGGNTATGATATGGCAAAAGAAGCTGAAAAATTATTGAAAAATAATATTTTNGGTGGNGTTGCANTTTCTAATAAAAAAGGAAAANTAAAACGTATNAAACATNNTACNTCNACACATCCTCTTGTTTCACAAAAAAGTGTAAAAGCAGCAAAATTGTTAATCAAAGGGATTAAAAAATTAAAAAAAACAGATAGTTTTATCTTTTTTATAAGTGGTGGTGCTTCTGCTATGGTTGAATTACCAAATGATAATATAAGTTTAAAAAAATTTCAAAAAATATCTTCAAAGCTTGTAACTTCAGGGATTGATATTCAAGAGTTAAATAAAGAAAGAAAAAAACTCTCATCAGTAAAAGGTGGAAAACTAGCAGATAACTTTAAAACAAAAAAAGGGGAAGTTTTTGTTTTAAGTGATGTGATTGGAGATGATATTGATACTATAGGCTCAGCACCTATGAATAATGGCAAATTTAAACATACGATAATAGGAAACAATACAAAAGCATTAAAAAGTGCAAAAAAATATATCTCTCCTAAAGTTGATTGTACAAAAATAGTCACAACAACTCTCGATATGAATACAACAGATGCTTCAAAATATATCAGAAAAACTATTGAAAAATATGATAAAAAATATCAAAGTTTTTGTTTACTTTTTGGTGGAGAAACCACTACAAAAGTAAACGGTAATGGTAAAGGTGGTAGAAATCAAGAATTAGCATTAAAACTACTATTAGAAAAACCTATTTCAATAAATATATCTATTTTGTGTGCAGGGAGTGATGGGGGAGATGGAAACTCAAATGCTACAGGTGCATTTATAGATTTTGACATTTATAAAAAAATAGAAAAAAAAGGATTGAATCCACAACAATACATTACAAGTTGTGATAGTAATACTTTCTTTCATAAGTTAGGTTACGATTTTGTCACAGGGAAAACTGGTACTAATGTGATGGATTTCATTATTGTTTTAAAAACAAATTCATAACTTCATTATTTTAAAATCACTACATTTTATTTTAATCTTTGAATACAGACTATAAAATATCAAATAATACTCTATTAATTACAAATTAATTACAAAATGTTTACATTTTATACATGAGTTCTATTTTCTATAGAGGTTAATAGTGTTATAATTTATATATAAAAAATATGAGGTGGATATGTTATGGCAGATTTTTTTCAAAATGGTAGTATAGCTACTTTACAAAATGTTTCTAATATTAATTTAAATAATATGGAAACAGAGTTAGAAAAGTTTAGTAAAAGAAGAAATATGGTATTGCTTCTACCTGCACTTTATAGTGAATTTGAAACTCCAGCTATGAAGAAGATACTTAAAGAACTTAAAGGTGTCAAATATCTTTATAAAATTATTCTAGGACTTGATAGAGCTACAGAAAAACAATTTGAAGATGTAAAAAAAATTATGTCAAATTTGGGTGTCAAAGTAGATGTGTTATGGAATGATGGACCTCATATGGAGGAGATGTATAAAAAGTTTGGTGACAATGACTTTAGAAGTACAGATATCAAAGGGAAAGGTAGAAATGTCTGGACTATGATAGGATACGCATTATCAGATCCAAATGCTTATGCTTTTGCGTTACATGATTGTGATATTGTAAATTATACAAGAGAGATACCTGCAAGATTATTTTATCCTATTGTTCATCCAGCACTTGATTTTGAATTCAATAAGGGATATTACTCAAGGGTTACTGATAAGCTTCATGGTCGAGTTACAAGATTATTTTACTCACCTCTTATTAAAGCCTTAAAAAAAACTTATGGTAATACAGAGTACTTAGATTATATGGATAGTTTTCGATATGCTCTTTCTGGAGAATTTGCTTTTATACGAACACTTGCACGAGGTATTCGTATCTCTCCAACTTGGGGATTAGAAGTATCAACACTTAGTGAAGTATATGAAAATACCTCAGTAAGAAGAATTTGTCAAACAGAAATTATGGAAACATACGAACATAAACATCAAGAGTTAAAAAATAGCGAACCCCAAAAAGAACTTGATGGTGGTGTTGCGAAAATGTCAATGGATATTGCCCAAACTATTTTTAGAATTATGTCTCAAAGGGGGATAACTTTTTCTAAAGATTCTTTAAAAACACTAAGAACTGCATATTTTCAAGAGAGCCGTAAAGCGATATCAAAATATGATGCCTTAGCAAAATTTAATTCATTGCATTTTGAAAGAAAAAAAGAGATCGAAGCAGTAGAAACTTTTGATAAAGCATTGAAAAAAGCTTGTAAAGAGTTCTCTGAAGATCCTCTTGGTGTTCCCTCTTTATCTGCTTGGACAAGTGTACGTTCGGTACTCCCTGAAATCTCAGAAGAATTTATAAAGATGGTAGATAAGGATAATAAATAATGGCAACTGCTGATCACTATACAACTCATACTACAGAAGATAGGATTAAATTTATCAAAGAATCTTTATTTGCTATTTATAGCGAACATGATGCAAAAAAAACATATAGTTCAATATTACTGATGATAGAATTGTATAAGCAAAAAATAGAGAGTAAGCCTTATGTTCTTACTCAAAAAGATGTTATTTTAATCACTTATGGAGATCAAATATTTCATGAGGGTGAAACAGCACTTGCTACATTGAACAGATTTTTAAATGAATATGTTCAAGATTGTATTAATACTGTTCATCTTCTCCCTTTTTATCCTTATTCTTCTGATGATGGTTTTTCTATTGTTAATTATAAAGGGGTGTGTCCTTTAAAAGGTTCATGGAAAGATATAGGAGAACTTGCTAAAAATCATAGATTAATGTTTGATGGCGTTATTAATCATATGAGTCACTTAAGTAGATGGTTTAATCATTATTTAGAAAATGATCCTGAATTTGCTGAGTTTTTTATAGATATGGATCCCTTGACAGACTTAACAAGTGTTGTAAGACCAAGAACTACACCATTATTGACAGAATTTACTGATTTAGAGGGAAAAATAAGACATATATGGACAACTTTTAGTAATGACCAAATTGACTTAAACTATGGAAATTATAAAGTATTATTAAAGGTACTAGATGTTTTACTTTTTTATGTTGAGCATGGTGCTTCTCTTTTAAGACTTGATGCGATTGCTTTTATTTGGAAAGAGATAGGCAGTAGTTGTGTTCATCTTCCACAAACACATGAATTAATTCAGTTAATGCGTCAAGTTATTCATGAAGTGGCTCCTGAAGTTTTAATTATAACAGAAACGAATGTACCACATAATGAAAATATCTCTTATTTTGGAGAAGGTGACGATGAAGCACAGATGGTATATAACTTTACATTACCTCCACTTTTAGCATTTGCAATTCTGAAAGAGGATACTACAAAGTTAACAGAATGGGCAAAAACATTAACTCTTCCTAGCAATAAGGTATGTTTTTTTAATTTTACTGCAAGTCATGATGGGGTAGGAGTAAGAGCTGTAAATGATATTTTAGATGATAAAGAACTTGACTTTTTAGTAAAATCTTGTGAAGATCATGGTGGATTGGTATCTTATAGAGCAGTAGGAGATGAAGAAAAATTACCTTATGAACTTAATTGCAGTTATATTGATATATTAACTGACCCTAAAGAGAATATTGCTCTTCGAGTAAAAAGGATGCTTTTATCTCAAGCAGTAGTACTTTCTATGCCAGGGGTTCCTGGTATCTATTTTCACTCTTTGGTTGGCTCAGAAAATTATCATGAAGCTGTAAGAACAACAAGAAGAAATAGAGCTATTAATAGAGAAAAATTAAATTTTGATAATATAAAAGAAGAATTAGAGGAAGATGGAAGTTTACGAAAATTACTCTTTACAAAATATAAACAGTTAATATCTATACGGATAAGTGAAGCAGCATTTAATCCTTTCTCAAAATTTGAATTTTTAGATTTTGGGAAAAATATTTTTGCAGTGAGACAATATGCAGAAGATGAAGATGAATCAATTTTAGCTTTACATAATTTTGCAGACCATGAAGTAGAAGTAGATTTAAAAAAAGTTACAACTGAGATATTAATAGATATAATAGCCCATAACATTAGTATAAAAAATAAGGTAAAAATGAAGCCATACGATGTATTATGGTTAAAAAAACAAAAAAAAGATGAAAAATCATCTAAATAACTACAAAGGACGAAAATGATTAAAAAATGTTTATTCCCAGCAGCAGGATATGGTACAAGATTTTTACCTGCAACTAAAGCGATGCCTAAAGAGATGTTACCAATACTAACAAAACCACTTATACAATATGGTGTAGAAGAAGCTATGGAAGCTGGATGTGATGTAATGGCGATTATTACAGGTCGTGGTAAAAGAGCAATTACTGATCATTTTGATATTTCATATGAGTTAGAACATCAAATCCAAGGAAGTTCAAAAGAGAAGCTTTTGGGAGATATTAGAGATATTATGGATAAGTGTACATTTACATATACTAGACAAAATGAGATGAAAGGTTTAGGAGATGCTATATATAAGGGTAATGTTCTTGTAGGATTTCAAAATCCCTTTGCTGTAATTCTTGCAGATGATTTATGTGTAAATCCTGAAGGTGATGGAGTTTTAAAACAGATGTCAGATTTATATGACAAGTATAAATGTTGTATCGTTGCAACCATGGAAGTACCAAATGAAGAGGTTCATAAGTATGGTGTTATAGAAGGGAGTGAGATAGAAGAAGGTGTCTTTATGGTATCAAATATGGTAGAAAAACCAGACAATGATAAAGCACCATCAAATTTAGCAGTTATAGGAAGATATATCTTAACTCCAGATATTTTTGAGATGATTAAAAATACGAAGCCAGGTAAAAATGGTGAATTACAAATTACAGATGCTTTGTGTGAACAAGCAAAAAAAGGGATGGTAATAGCCTATAAATTTAAAGGGAAAAGATTTGATTGTGGAAGCGTTGATGGTTTTGTAGAAGCTACAAACTATTTTTATAACCAAGAAAAAAATAACGAGAAAGAGTAATTAATTATGATTTATTTTAAACAAAATTTTAAACAACAACTAACAGCAGATGATACTAAAAAAATTGACGAAGTATTTCTAAATTTGAAAGAGGAAAAAGATTCTGATAAAATTGGTTATTATAAGTTATATGAAACTTCAAAGAAAATTTTAAAAGAGACAAAAGAATATAAAAAAAACAACAAATATTTAAAAAATAAGAAAATTCATAATATTGTTATTATTGGTATAGGTGGTTCCACTTTAGGGACAAAAGCTGTATATGAACTTTTAAAACTAAAACAAAAATCATCTATAAATATAGTTTTTTTAGAAAATGTTGATCCATTGGATATTGCATCAAAAACAAAAGATATTAAAAAAACAAATTCACTTTTTGTAGTAATTTCAAAATCTGGTGGAACTATAGAGACTATCTCTATTTTTAAATATATATTAGAGAAATTTAAATTGGACTTGAAAAAAGATAATAAAAGATTAGTAGCTATAACAGATAAAGGTTCAAATTTATCAAAGTTAGCAACAAAAAATAAGATTCGGCAATTTAATATTCCATTGAATGTTGGAGGAAGATTTTCAGTATTAAGTGCTGTTGGTGTTGTTCCTTTAGTTCTTGCTGGATATAAAGTTGAAAAACTGCTAAAAGGTTCTCAAGAATTTATCGAATCATTTTTTAATAAAAAAGAAAATCATCTACTTGAAAAAGGATATTTTTATTTTAAAAATAAAAATAAATATTGTATTAATACACTTTTTAGTTATTCAACATATTTTTCTTATTTTAATGACTGGTATGTACAACTTTGGGGAGAAAGTTTAGGAAAAATTGATAACTCAAATACTAAAGTAGGGCTTACTCCTGTGGGACTTGTGGGAAGTATTGATCAACATTCATTTTTGCAGCTTATTATTCAAGGTGTTGAAAATAAAACAGTAAGTTTTATTCAAATAAAAGACTTTGAAAAGAATATTGAAATACCTAAAATGAATATAGATTTCTTAGAAAAAACAGATTTTGTCAATGGCTATCATTTTGATAAACTTCTTAATGAAGAGTGTAATGCTACAGTTGAAAGTTTAATTGATGAAAATATACCAACAGATGTAATGGTTTTAGATAAGTTAAATGAAAATAATATTGGTATTTTAATTAGTTATTATGAAATACTTACATCATCGATTGGAGCTTTTTTATCTATAAATACTTATGATCAACCAGGTGTTGAATTTGGTAAAAAGAAGTTAGTTACTAAATTTAATTAACAAACATACATTTTAAAAAACTTGTGGAACACTTATTGAATATATCCTTATAGATTAAACAAAAAGGATTATGATATGAGTTGTTCAACAGGAGGATGCAGTACATCAAGTGATATGGGTTTTGACCCAAATGATGCACAAGCATTAGAAATCCAAGAAAAAATCAACAATCACCCTTGTTATAGTGAAGGTGCACATCAGCACTATGCTAGAATACATGTAGCAGTTGCGCCTGCATGTAATATTCAATGTAACTATTGTAATAGAAAATATGACTGTTCAAATGAAAGTCGTCCAGGGGTAACAAGTGGAAAACTTAGCCCAGAAGAAGCAGTAAAAAAAGTACTTTATATAGGTGGAGAGATACAACAACTTTCTGTTGTTGGTATTGCAGGACCAGGAGATGCACTAGCAAATCCTAAAAAAACTTTTGACACATTTAGAATGCTTCAAGAAAAAGCTCCTGATTTAAAACTATGTTTATCTACAAATGGTTTACGAATTATTGATTATATTGATGAGATAGAAAAATATAATGTGGATCATGTAACAGTTACAATTAATACTATTGACCCAACAGGTGAAATAGGTTCACAAATATACCCATGGGTTCATTGGAATCACAAAAAAGTATGGGGTGCAGAGGGTGCTAAACTTTTATTAGAGAAGCAACTAGAAGGTATCAAAGCCTTAACAGACAGAGGAATTTTAGTAAAAGCAAATTCTGTTTTAATTCCAGGTGTTAATGATAAAGATTTACCAAATGTTGCAAAAAAACTAAAAGAGATGAATGTATTTTTGCATAATATTATGCCACTTCTAAGTTCTCCTGAATTTGGAACAAAATTTGGTCTTGATGGAGTTCCTAGTGCTACAGATCAAGAACAAATGGCAGCACAAGAAGCCTGTGGTATGGATATGAAACTTATGAAACACTGTAGACAGTGTCGTGCAGATGCTGTTGGACTTATAGGTGAAGATAGAGGAGATGAGTTTGGAAAAGAGATGTTTGCTACATTGAGTTTTGAAGAGTTGGAGAAAAAATATAATATCTCTGCACGTGCTCAAAAACATGAAGCGATTGAAAATTGGAGAACACAATTAGAAGCTGCAAATGAAAGAATTAAACTTGAAACTGCATCAAAACTAGAACTTAGTTCAACAGGTGAAACAAAACTTGTGGCAGTTACAACTGCTGGAGAGGGTATGATAAATATGCACTTTGGATCAGCACAAGAGTTTTTAGTATATGAAGCAGGGGACAAAGCTATTAAGTTTGTTATGCATAGAAAACTTGAAAGTTCATATTGTTCAGGTCCTGAAAATTGTGATGGGACAAATCCAATTGAAGAGATAAAATATACACTAAAAGATTGTGATATTTTACTAACTGAAAAAATAGGTGATTGTCCTATGTCTGAATTACAATCAATTAATTTAATTGCTGATGAATCATATGCAAATATGCCTGTTGAAAAATCTGTTTTTGAAGCAGTAAAAGCACACTTTTATACATCTAAAAAAGAACATGAATTAGGATAATTCCTAATTCCCTCTATGTCAATAAAGGCAAGTTTTAGAAACTTGCACACTCCTCATCTTTACAACTTGAAGTAATCTTTTTCATCTGTGAATTTGCATTATTTTTAGTATTGGTTTATTCATTGATGTTGATTTTTCAATAACTTTTATAGTAGGTTTATCTATTGACTTAAGTTTTAAGGGGGGGGTGCTATAATAGTAAACATTATGAAATAGTTAACTACAATATTTATTATTATGGATAAAAAATGGATAAAAAAAAACATATACTATATATAGAAGATGATTTAGTTGTAGCTAATTCAGTTGAAAGAATATTACGATTAAAAAATGATATTTTAGATTTAGATGTAGTTAATAATAGTGAAGATGCAATTGAATATTTTCATAAAAAGCACTATGATATTATCATATCTGATATACGATTGCCAAAAGTTAATGGCTTGGAAGCTATTAAAAATATGAAAAAAGAAAATTCTGAGATATATACGGTAATAACAAGTGCTTTTAATGAAAAAGAGTATCTTCACGAAGCAATAAAAACAAAAATTGATAAATATCTTTTAAAACCAATAGATTTAAAAGAGCTTATTGAGACAATTGAAAAATATAATGAACAAAAAGCTTTAAAAGAAAAAATGTTTTTACAGTCAAAAATAGATTCGATTTCAGAAGCGATAAATAATATAGCCCATCAATGGAGACAGCCTTTAAATGTTATTACAATAAATGCAAGTAGCGTAGAGATGAGATTTCAACTAAATGATACAGTTCAAAAAGATTATATTTTAAAATCAATGTCAGATATAATGAAACAATCAAATTATCTTTCAAAAACACTTGATGACTTTAGAGATTTTTTCCAAGGTGGTATTCTTCACTGTAAAAATACTAATATTAAAGAGGTGATATTAAAAGTTTACTCTTTTATGGAGGGAATTTTTGAAAATAATAAAATTATAATTATATCAAATCTGGAAGAGGTATTTAGCAATATCAATGAAAATCAATTGGTGCAAATTCTTATCATCATTTTTAATAATGCAATTGATGCAATGATACAAAATAGTTCAAATAATAAACAAAAACTTTTATTTATTGATTTATTTAAAGAAAAAGAATTTATGATTTTAAAATTTAAAGATAATGGTGGTGGGATAGATGATAGTATTATAAATAAAATATTTGAACCTTACTTTACTACAAAGCACCAATCAATTGGCAAAGGATTAGGACTTTATATGGTCTATCAAACTATAACAAAACAGCTTAAAGGGGAGATCAATGTTTCTAACAAAATATTTACACATAAAACAGAAGAGTTATCTGGAGTAGAATTCATTATAAAATTACCGATAAGTAAAAAAGGTGATAAAGATGGATAAAAAAATATATATACTTTATGTAGAAGATGATTTAACTGTAGCTAATTCAGTTGAAAGAATATTACGATTAAAAAATGATATTTTAGATTTAGATGTAGTTAATAATAGTGAAGATGCAATTGAATATTTTCATAAAAAGCACTATGATATTATCATATCTGATATACGATTGCCAAAAGTTAATGGCTTGGAAGCTATTAAAAATATGAAAAAAGAAAATTCTGAGATATATACGGTAATAACAAGTGCTTTTAATGAAAAAGAATATCTTCACGAAGCAATAAAAACAAAAATTGATAAATATCTTTTAAAACCAATAGATTTAAAAGAGCTTATTGAGACAATTGAAAAATATTATGAACAAAAAAACTTAAAAGAGAAAATGAAGTTGCAAGAAGATATGCTTCATCTTCAATCAAAAATGGCTATGGTAGGTGAGATGACAGATGCAGTTGCTCATCAGTGGAAACAACCTTTAAGCTCTATGGCACTTGCTATGGCATGGATAGAACTTCAAGAGATTTACACTGAAGAAATTTTTGAAAAATGTAGAGATAAAATAAATAAACAAATATCACACATGGTAAGTACACTTGATGAGTTTAGATCTTTTATGAGACCTGATAAAAATAGATGCCATTTTGGTGCTAAAAAGTGTTGGGAGCATACATTTACACTTATTGATCATGAGATGATGCATAATAAAATAACTATAAATCTTGATTTAGAGAACGATTTTGACATATATGGTATTGAAAATCAATTTATCCATATACTTTTAAATCTTATATCAAACTCAAAAGATGCCTTTAGGGATAATGATATCCAAAATAGAACTATAAATATATCTTTACAAAGTGATCAAAATAGCAATAAAATAGTTTATCAAGACAATGCAGGTGGAGTACCAAAAGATGTTATAGATAAAATATTTGAACTTAACTTTACTACAAAAGAGGATGGAAAAGGGACAGGCGTAGGACTATATCTATCAAATCAAATCGCACATAATCATAATGCAACTATAAATGTAGAGAATATAGATGATGGTTCAAGATTTATTATAGATATAGCTAAGGTTTAAAATGGCTTTTTTACAAAGGGTTAATTACCTTGGGAAATTTACTACACTGTTTATCTTAACAGGTATTAGTTTTGCTTTTATTGTACTTTTTATACTTTATGTTGAGTTTATAAATTTTCAAAAAAATATAGATATACAAAAAGCTCAACATGAAGTTTTAATGAAACAAACAAAAACAAATGACTTTTATAATAGGTTTGAGAAGTTTTTAGCAACAATTGAGCATAATAGATTTTTTACTTCATATCTTGACACCCCATCGATAAAAAACAAAGATGATCTTATAACACTTTTTACAACTTTAACTGAACATGAAAAACATATAACTCAGCTTCGATACTTAGATATTAATGGTCAAGAGATAGTAAGAGTTGATAGAAACAAATCAAATGAAAATATCTCTCTTGTACCTACAAATAAACTTCAAAATAAAAAGCATAGAGGTTATTTTATAAAAACAATGGAGAAAAAAGAGGGGGAGATATTTGTTTCAAAACTTGATCTAAATATAGAAAATAAAAAAATAGAGTTTCCCTATAAACCTGTTTGGCGGTTTGCAATACCAGTAGTTTATGAAAATCAAAAAAGAGGTATTATTATTGTAAATATTTTTGCTCAATACCTCTTAGATGAGATTGTAAAATCTGAATCATTTATAGTGGATATTTATGATCAAGATGGAGATATTTTAGTATCTTCTGATAACTCTAAAAACAACTGGACAAAATATCTTAAAACAAAACCACTATTACAAAAAGATAGATTTTTATTTAACGATATTTTAATAGATGGTATTAATGATGAAGTATTAAATATAGCTATGACACAAAAAGATTGGATAACTAGCTTTTTCAAAATCTTGAACTTTAATATATTATTATTGGTTGTATTTATTATTTTTATCTCATTTGTTTTAGCTCATTTTTTAGCAAAGATTCCTAAAAAACTGTTTAATGAACTTGAAGAGCAACAAAATATGCTTATTCAACAATCTAAAGTTGCAGCTATGGGGGAGATGACTGCAATGTTAGCACACCAATGGAGACAGCCTATTAATGCTGTATCTGTTTTACTTCAAGAGATGCAAATAAAACAAAGTATGGATATGCTTAATCAAAAAGAGTTTGATACTCTTTATCTAAAAGTTGATGAGTCATTAAAATATATGTCAAAAACAATAGATAATTTTAGAGATTTTTTTAGAAATGATAAGGTTAAAGATAATTTTAATATATACAACACAATAGAGGAATCTTACTCTATTTTAGATATGAAGTTAGGGGTAAGTTCTATTAAATATAAGATTGAAAAAGTAAATTATATCAATAGTGAATGTACTGAAATTTATGGTAGTGAGGGTGAATTTAAACAAGTTATTGTAAATATAATAAATAATGCCATAGAAGCTATAGATCTGCAAAATAAAAAACAGATGGATTATTATATCAATACTTTTGTAGAGTGTGATAATATGAATATTAAAGTTATGATAAAAGATAACGGTGGAGGTATAGATACACAAGTGATAGATAAACTATTTCAGCCATATAGCTCCACAAAACTTGAACAAAATGGTTCTGGACTTGGACTTTATATGTCTAAAATGATTATAGAGAAAAATATGAATGGTTCAATAAAAGCTTACAATAAAGATGGTGGAGCAGTATTTGACATAAAACTACCAAAATCAAACAGCATAGAAAACTAGATGGATAATAAATAGGTAACAACTCAAGCTGTTTTTCCAAATAAACTTTATTCTAGATTACCTTAAAAAATAGAACCGCCACCTTTAAAACTATGAAAAGTGAGCATGGTAAATTTGAACTTGATGTTCCGCGAGATAGAGATGGTTCATTTGAACCAGAAGTGGAATAGTTTTTGCATATTTTTAACTACAAAGGTAATAATATGGCAATTATAAATGACACAACATTACGTGACGGTGAACAAGCTCCATATGTCTCTTTTACGATTGAAGAAAAACTTCAAATTGCACAACTTCTTTATGAAGCAGGAGCAGATGAACTTGAGGTTGGAATTCCTGCAATGGGAATTAAAG
>JGI24023J19991_10001747_pt1 | contig 16346 bp, 18 predicted proteins | sample Cruoilmetagenom1_FD_19991 | JGI IMG/M metagenome (IMG submission 19991) | reverse complement strand
GGGCCTCGACGATGGACTTGCCGATGCCCCGATTGGCGCCGGTGACGAGTGCAACTGATCCTTCGATTTTCATACTCATGGTCCTCTAATTTTGAGATTGATGGCTGCGGCACAACGCCACGGTTCGACGTTTCCAGATATCCGGTTCTTGCTGTTATTCAGGACTTGATCAACTCAGGCCCCTGACCGAAGAGAATTTTCTTTGCGTCCTCGCTGACGGTCGGATTCTTGTTCAGGGCCTTGCCTTTCTCATAGGCGCGCTGCGTCGCCGGGCGCGCCGCGATGGCCTCGAACCAGCGCTTGATGTGCGGGAAGTCGTTCAGGTCCTGGCTTTGCCGCTCGTGCGAAACGATCCACGGATAGCTGGCCATATCGGCGATGGAATAGTCGCCGGCAACGAAGTCCCGATCCGCCAGGCGGCGATTCAGCACCGCATAAAGACGCCCGGTCTCCTTCACGTAGCGGTCGATGGCATACGGAATTTTCTCCGGCGCGTAGGCGGCGAAATGATGGTTCTGCCCGGCCATGGGTCCAAGCCCGCCCATCTGCCAGAACAGCCACTGCAACACGTCATGGCGGCCGCGCAGATCGGCGGGCAGAAAGCGCCCGGTCTTTTCCGCCAGATACAGAAGGATCGCCCCGGACTCGAAGACCGAGATCGGCTCACCGCCGCCGGCCGGTTCGTGGTCGACCATGGCCGGGATGCGGTTGTTCGGCGCGATCTTCAGGAATTCCGGATCGAACTGGTCGCCGGCCCCGATGTCGATGGGCACGAGCTTGTAGGGCAGGCCGGTCTCTTCGAGGAAGAGCACCGGCTTGTAGCCGTTCGGCGTGGTCCAGAAATAGAGGTCGATCATTCTAGTCGGTTCCTTATTCGAGTGGTTGTCGCTGTGCGGTTTTGTCAGTCCAGGGCCGCCAAGGTGAGGCGCACGACATCTTCCAGGGCGGCGCGGTCGGCCTTCGCCTCGGCCATCACACGCAGGCCGTTCAGGCTGCTGACCAGATAGCGGGCGAGGGCACGGGCGTCGCGGTCGGCCGGGATTTCGCCCAACGCTTGTGCCCGCACCACGGCGTCGTGAAAGGCCTCAACGGTTTGTTCCATGCCGGAGGCAACGCGGGTCGCGGCCGCCAGGTCACGGCCGGCGATCTCCACCGCGCAGCGGCCGACGAAACACCCCTGCGGTTTGTCAGGGCGGATCTCTTCATCCAGCACTAGGCGCAGACTGGCAGCGATGGCGGCGCGCGGTGACTCGGCGGCGGCCAGCTTCACCGCTAGCAAACCGATCACGTTGTCGCGGTAGTGATCCAGGCTGGCCAGAAACAGGTCATGTTTGCTGCCGAAGGTCTCATAGAGGCTGCTTTTGCTGATCCCCATGGCGTCCATGAGGTCGCACAGGGACGTGCCGTCATAGCCGCGGGCCCAGAAAACGTGCATCGCCCGCTCCAGAGCCTGGTCCCGATCGAATTCCCGTGGCCGCCCCATGCCGGTCCCCGTGTGGTGCCCCCGCGAAGCGCAGGTGGCGACCCGACCTATTTAGGACCGTTCGGTCCAAAATCAAGGGGGCCAAAATCAAGAGGGGGAGAAATCTTCATAGTCCGGCGGCTACCGTTAGCGCCACAGGCGGCGGCCATCACCTCGATCACGAAAGATTGCGCAATTGAACCAATTGAATTCATGGCCAGATGATGTATTGCAACAAGATGGGATCAGACCGGTTAGCGGTGGCTTTGGTCAGCCATACGCCGGAAGTCGAAAGGGCTGAATAAGATGCGCTTCATATCTCTTCGGACAATCCTGCAGCTCACGTGCCTTTCGTTTCTACTCATCGCACTTGTGCCTGCGACAGCCTTTGCAGCCTGTAACAGTGGGCCGGCGCCAAACGTCGACTGGTCCAGATGCCAGAAAATGCGCCTGATTCTCCGCGGCGCGAATCTCAGCGGCGCGAATATGGAGCGTGCCGACTTGTTTTCTTCCGATCTGATGGACGCAAACCTTGAAGGCGCCAATCTGGCGAATGCACACATCGCGCAGGCCAGGTTCAAGCGGGCCAATCTGCGCTCTGCCACTCTGACGAAGATGTTTGGCCACCGAGTCAATTTTGAGGAGGCCAGTCTGGTCGGTGCCAACCTCTCCAAGGCGGAGCTACCCCGTGCGAACTTTACCCGCGCGGATCTCACAAACGCCGACATGACCAAGGCCGATCTGGGCCGCGTCGTGCTGATCGAAGCTCAGCTGCAAGGGGCAAACTTGAGTAAGGCCCTTATCGCCCGAGCCAACTTCACCTCGGCCAAGCTAGATGGCGCGGATTTGACCGGTGCCTACACTCTTCTCGCCCAGTTCGCGGGCGCCGATTTGTCCGGCACGGTCGGCCTTACCCAAGAACAACTCGATGACGCCTGCGGCGACAACGACACCGCGCTCCCCCCCGGCCTCAAGAAGCCCGCCTCTTGGCCGTGCCCCGCAGAGGAGTGAGGAGCGCGTTCGTCGGGATCCGTTGAGACGCCGGCAGGCGCGCCGAATTCTGTCCCGCCGATGACGTCGCGTAGAGTGCCCTGCGCGATCCGCGCTCGCTCGGCCTACCTCGTGGCCTTCACTCGCCTTGCCCGCGGTGACGCAGGGCGTCGTTGGCGAGGACAACCATCGCCTCGCCGACGAGCATGGCGCGGATGCCGGGTCGTGGTGTCCCTTATTCCTCTTTCTGCTCTTCCTTATTCTCGTGCTGGCGCGACAATTCGCCGTCGCCGTTCCTATCCATGCGGCGGACCAGGTTCGCATATGGCCTTTTGAATTCCTCGGCCGTCACCACGGCGTCGCCGTCGGCGTCCAGGTCTTGGAACCGGTCGACCATCTTCTCACGCATGGCAGCGAGCCAGAGCGCCTCGTATTCCGACAACGTCAGATTACCATTGCCGTCAGTATCGAATTTCGCCAGACGGCTGCTGCGAAATTCGTCGATCTCGGCCTGAGTCAAACGGCCATTCCCATCGGTATCGAAGGCCATGATCATACCATGCCCGCCCATCATGCCGCCGTGGTGCCGGCCATGGCCGCCGGACATACGGCCGTGGTGTTGCATGCCGTGCTCTGCCCTTGCGCCGGATTCCTCGTTGGCCATTTCCTTGGCAGCGTATGCCGGCACCGCCATCGCGGTTACCAGGGCCCCGGCGATGGCAATTTTTGTCGTTAGGTTCATGGTGTTCTTCACCTCGTGCTGTATTTTAAAGTTTCATAAGGCCAGAATTCTGCGGTGCGAATATGGCCGGAGTACGGCAGAAGATACAGGGTTCTCGGCTCGGCAGCGCACCGCCCAGGTCAAGAGAAATCTGAGAAAAATGGGGATAGCTTACGGATTTTGTCTATTCGCCCCGCGCGGGATGGCCGGGCTTTCAAGACATCACACGGTTGCTGTTGCTCGGCCTACCGCGCGACCCTCATCCACACTGCCCGCGATGCCTTAGCAAATGATCCGCTAGCACGATCGCCATCATCGCCTCGCCCACGGGGACGGCGCGGATGCCGACGCAGGGGTCGTGGCGGCCTTTGGTGACGATCTCGGTTTCGTTGCCGTGGATGTCGACGGTTTTCCGGGGGGTGAGGATCGAGCTGGTGGGCTTTACGGCGAAGCGGGCGACGATGTCTTGGCCGCTGGAGAGGCCGCCCAAAATGCCGCCGGCCTTGTTGGAGAGGAAGCGGACCGTATCGCCGTCCTTGCGCATTTCGTCGGCGTTTTCCTCGCCGGTTAGGGCCGCGGCTTCGATGCCGGCGCCGATCTCGACTGCCTTAACGGCGTTGATGCTCATCAGCGCCTTGGCCAGATCCGCATCCAGCTTGTCGTAAACCGGCTCGCCTAGTCCGACGGGTACGCCGCTGGCCACCACCTCGATGATCGCGCCCAGGGACGAACCGGCTTTGCGCGCGGCGTCCAGGTGTTTCTCCCAGGCCTTCGCCGCCGCTGCATCGGGGCACCAGAACGGGTTGGCCTCCACCGCCGCCCAGTCCCAATTGTCGCGGTCGATCTTATGCGGCCCCATCTGGATCAGGGCGCCGCGAATGACCACCGCGCCGCCCAGGACGTGGTGTAGCACCTTGCGCGCCACGGCGCTGGCGGCAACGCGCATGGCGGTCTCGCGGGCACTGGAGCGGCCGCCGCCGTGGTGGTCGCGGATGCCGTATTTGCGCCAATAGGTATAGTCGGCGTGGCCGGGGCGGAATTTCTCCCGGTTGTCCTCGTAGTCCTTGGAGCGCTGGTCGGTGTTCTCGATCGCCAGGGCCAGCGGCGTGCCGGTGGTCCGGCCCTCGAACACGCCGGAGAGAATGCGCACCTGATCAGCCTCGCGCCGTTGGCTGGTAAAGCGCGAACCGCCGGGCCGCCGCTGGTCGAGCCAAACCTGAATGTCCGTTTCGGCCAGGGGAATGCGCGGTGGCACGCCGTCGATGACGCAGCCGATGGCAGGGCCGTGGCTTTCGCCCCAGGTGGTATAGCGAAAGGCGCTGCCGAAGCTGTTACCGGGCATAGGGGGCGGCTCGCGGCGCGGTGGTTATTGCCGTCACGATTGCGGCGTGAAGCCGCGCAGCAACTCGGCCAGTTGCGGAGCCGCTTCGGTCGACATCATGCCGACGACATGATAGCCGGAATCGACGTGATGCACCTCGCCGGTGACACCGCTGGACAGATCGGAGAGGAGGTAGAGGGCGGCACCGCCTACCTGCTCGATGCTCACATTGCGGCGCAAGGGCGAGTTGTACTCGTTCCATTTCAGGATGTAGCGGAAGTCGCCGATGCCCGACGCCGCCAGGGTCTTGATGGGCCCGGCCGAGATGGCATTCACGCGGATGTTTGATTCGCCCAGATCGGCGGCCAGGTAGCGCACGCTCGCCTCCAGCGCCGCCTTGGCCACGCCCATGACATTGTAGTGGGGCATAACCCGCTCGGCCCCGTAGTAGGTGAGGGTGAGCAGGCTGCCGCCGTTCTTCATGAGCGGCACGGCGCGTTGCGACACGGCGGTGAAGGAGTAGCAGGAGATATCCAGGCTGCGCACGAAGTTGTCGCGCGAGGTGTTCAGGTACTTGCCCTTCAGCTCCTCCTTGTCCGAGTAGGCAATGGCATGCACCAGAAAATCCAGGCCGCCCCACTTTTTCTCCAAGGTAGAGAAAACAGCATCCACGCTGGCATCGTCGGTTACGTCGCACGGTAGCACGACCTCCGAGCCGACCGATTCGGCCAGTGGCCGCACGCGCTTTTCCAGGGCATCGCCCTGGTACGTGAAGGCCAGCTCCGCGCCCTGCGCATGCGTGGCGGAGGCAATGCCCCAGGCGATCGAGCGCTCGTTGGCGACGCCCATGATCAGGCCTCGCTTGCCGGCCATGAGCGGTCGGGTCTCGGTCATCCAATTCCTCGCCGTGTGATCGCCCCGAAATGGGTCTGCGGCATCCTACACCAAAGCCGGGAACGGTCAAATAAGGGGCGGAAAGGCTGGTGTACCCGCAAAAAACGGCCGCCAATGCCCGAATCGTGCCCGGACAATTCTTGCCCAGACTCGGCCGCCAATCTGGCATAAGGGAGGGGCCATGACCGAACCATCCGTTCGCCGCTTTCTGCGCCGCGCCGAGACCAGAGTGCGCCTTCTGTTCCGAGCGGGGCAGGTGGGTCGGTTCCTGGGGTATACGGGCGCGCGTTTTTTGGCCGACGGCTGCCCGCGCCAGGCAGCGGGCCTGAGCTATGTGTCATTGCTGGCCATCGTGCCGCTACTGGCCATTGTCCTGGCGATATTCGCTGGCTTTCCGGCCTTCGCCTCGCTGCGCGCCGATGTGCAGGACCTGATCCTGCGCAACATGCTGCCGGACGTGGAGTTGCAGGTCAGCGATCAGCTAACCGCCTTCGTCAGCAACGCCAGCAACATGACCGGCCCCGGCCTGATCGGCCTGGCGGTGACCGCCATTCTGCTCATGTCCAACATCAACGGGGCGTTGAACGCCATCTGGCGGGTAGCCGAGCCGCGGCCCCTCGTCATGCGCATGATGGTCTACTGGATGCTGTTGACCCTGGGGCCGCTATTGATCGGCGCCTCGCTGTCGGTATCGTCGTATGCCTTCGCCGCCGTGCAGTGGCTGGATGTGGGCGATGTGACCGAGCTGCGCATCTTCTCTCGTCTGGTGTCCATGACGCTGGCCATGCTCGGTTTCGGGTTGATCTATTTCGTCGTGCCGAACCGGTCGATCCACCCTGGTCACGCCTTGGCCGGCGGCTTGGTGGCGGCGGTTTTGCTGGAAACCTTGAAGGCTTCGTTCGGCTTCTACCTGCGCCAATTCCCGTCTTACCAGCTGGTCTACGGCGCTGTCTCGGCGCTGCCCATCTTCCTGGTCTGGATGTATCTGTCGTGGGCGGTGATCCTGTTCGGCGCCGAGGCTGCGGCGGCCCTGCCGGAATGGCGGACGGCGCGGGCGCGGGGCACCAGCAAGGCCGGCCCCGGTGCCGGCCTCGCCCTCGGCCTCAGCCTCATGGCGCGACTATGGCAAGCGAGCCGCACCGGCACCCACCAACGCGAGCGGCAGCTGGGCCGCGGCCTGCCTGCGACGCCGGCGGAGGTCGATGCCGCCCTACGCGCCCTGCGCCGCGCCGGCTACATCGAGCGCACGTTGAGCGGCCGCTGGGTCCTGGCCCGCGACGTGGCAACCGTCACCCTCGGCGACCTCGCCGAGCACCTCGGCCTAGACCCAACCCCCGGCGAAGGCTGGCCCCCCGCAGCGCAAGCCGCCGCCGATGCCCTCGCCACGGCGGGGCAGGCACAAATGGCCAGAAGCCTTGCTGATCTGTTCGCAGCAGGAGAGGAAAGCGAATGACATGACGGCTTTTAGTCGGTTCTCGGGAGTGTCGGCCGCATAATATCGACAAGTAAATCGACTGCATCCGGTCCCGTCGCTCTCGCTGGCGGGCCCTCCGGAAATTCGAATTCTGGCCGTATCCCGTTAGAGTTGATTTGGCCTAGGCCCGCATCCAGAAGATCATTCATAAAAGACCTGTTCTCATCATCTGCTTCCCTCTTCAGGGATTTGGCGCAAAGACCTGCAAGCAGGTCGCAGAATTGGATTGCCCTATGCTCTGCTGAATTGCAGGAGATTGTTCTGCACACCCGCAGGGGGAATTCCACAAAACTGCCGTCGGCCAAAGGATGCATCTGTGGCTCGACATCATCGCGGGTTATGGCACCCCAGGTACTAGCTTGCCGGAAGAAGTTGCTAGAAGCATCGTGAAAAAGTTCAAAGTCATCGGAACACCGTTGCCGCCAGTAAGAAACTGAGGCGAGCACGGATGTGAGCTGAATTTCGTTTGAATTGCCGAAGGTCGACAAATCGTGGAAATGCTCGAACCGGATTGCACCTAGAGCAGCAAGTTCGTAGTAGAAACGAAGTTCTTCGGGCGCGCTCGTGGCCATCATGCGGTAGGCCCGCTGCATTTTATCAAGCGTGCTGTGAGACGGTGATCTCGCGAAATTGTCATAGATCGTGACGGTCGCATCATAGAGTTCCTGTGTGCCCTCGAATTTCAGACCAGCATAAAAATGGTTGACGAAGCGTGGGGCGTAGCCGTTCGCGTAGAAGTCATAGCCTTCCGCGCGCACCAACGGCTCGATTAAAAAATCGACCAACTTTGTTAGGACGCAGAACTTCTTGTCGATAGCCCAGACGAAAACTCTATGCTGAAGGTCTGAGAGTTCCTGAGCGAAGCGCAACATACCTTGTCGGTGCGTCGGACGCCGCCACATTTTCTGGAAGCGGAATTCTGTGCCCCGAAATTCTGGAAAGGACCGTGCCAGGACTTCGGCCGCGTTTTGCTCATCGACATCACTCGAAGCAACGCAAAAAAAAGGTTGTGCCGGATCGAGCAATGCTGGGCCCGTAAATCCCGTTTCGTCAAAATAGATAGTCTTTATGGGCATGCTAATTGTGTTGTTTCATCAGTTCACCTTTGCAAGCCAACCTTGCAACTCGGAACGAGCAGCAAGACAGCGCAATTATAGTCAGAGTGTTTTAGGTGACACTGCTGCGGAAGCTCGGATTGATATGCCCGTAATGCATACGCAAGGTCCAGCGCAGGCTCCCCATAGCAACGAGCAAGTTCATCTTTCTGTAACTTTGTCTGTTGCTGCGGCCTCCGCGGTTGACGCAAAGGCACCGGTGTAGAATGGCGTTCGAAATGACATGTAATGGTTGGTACTGCCTATCCATTGGCATGAGAAACAGTGGTTCCTCTGTATTCAAGAGGCAGCCTTTCTCGAAGAAGACCACATTCGCTTTGCGGGCAGATGAAAGTTAGTACGTCTTGGGGCGATACGGTCAGAACATTCGATTCTTGGGCCCATCCTTGTGGAGGCGAGACTTGTTGAATCACCTTGTCTACCGATCCAGCCAGAGAATAATACGGATGAGGATGAACAATTCGCCACTCGCGTTCGCCCGAATATATTGCCGATTCCATGTATTCGTAGAGCTGAAGTAGCGAAGACCAAAGTTGAGCCCCTGCAACTGCTCTGGCCATTGTTTTATTCTCGAAAGACATGAGCCATGCGCCATCATCTGGAAACTTGATGCGCGACGTCAAGTCTTGATACCCGACATCGAAAACTGACCGCCACGCTTCAAAAGAAGGACCACTGTTCTCGACATAGATGACACGCTGTGCATGATTCGCATGTGCCCACGTTTCAGATACGACGATTCCGAACCGCCCAAAGTCTAGTGCATGATTGCCAGTGTCTTTTGGTTCAAGCTCCGTAAATGAAATCATGCCGAATTCCTGCGGTTCTCTTTTTGAGAAGTCGTGCTCAGGAACCAGTCGCGGCATCAAGTTGCGACGATTTGGAACCCATGCAAAACCGTTGGCAAGAATGCCTACCACACTCTCGATGCAGTCAGTGTAGTGTGTAAGCATTTCTTATTCTGACATCGTTCAAGGCCGATAGAACAGGCTGTCATTGACAGACGAAGTGCCAGGACAGCACTGATCAAACTACGTCTCGGATTCGGTGGATCGGTGCTGCCTAACCCAGCAGTGGGCCAGGGGCGCAGCAGGGATCACATCCAGAAATTTGCCTCAATCCTCCTCCCCCGTCCCCGCCGCTTCGCTGGCTTTGCGCAGCTCCGCTTCGAGCTGGCTGCGGGCGTCTTCCGGCAGGTTCTTGATGGCGGCGGTTAGACCGGCCAACGCGTGGCGTAGGCTGTAGACTTGGTCGAGCAAGCGTAGGACGACGGGCATGGCTTCCTCGTTGACGCCCATGTCGCGGCGTAACTCCGCGATCAGGCGGACCCGGGCGACGTCGGTGGTATCGAAGAAATAGCGCCCTTCCTTCTCCACGGGCAGAACCCAGTTCTGCTCAATCCAGATGGTCAGCTCGGCGCCGCCGATCTCGACCTCGCTGACAACGTCCTCGAAAGTTACCAGCATCGGGCCATCTCCCATCTCCCGCGTGGATGCACGTTCATTCCATGCCCGCCTTGCGCCGGGGATCGTAGCCGTGGCTGGCGGACCAGCGTTCGACGAAGTCCTTTAGTTCCGTATCCGGCTTCTCCGGCAGGGTGACCTTCAGGCGCACGTATTGATCGCCCTTGCCGCCGGACTTGCGGTTGGCGATGCCCTTGCCCTTGAGGCGCAACGTGGTGCCGGTGTTCGATCCCGGCGGGATCTTCATCGCCACCTTGCCGTGCACGGTGGGAACGTCAACCGTGGCGCCAAGCACAGCCTCTTGCAGGCTGACGGGCAATTCCAGGTGCACGTCGTCGTCCTTGCGCGTGAAATAGGCGTGCGGCGCGATGTGCACTTCCACGTAGGCATCGCCCGACGCCCCGCCATTTGCCCCAGCCATACCCTGGCCCTTCAGGCGCAGGGTCTGCCGGTCCTGGGTCCCGGCCGGGATCGACATGTTCAGCGTCTTGCCGTCGGAGAGGCGGATGCGTTTCTTCGCGCCGGCCGCGGCATCGAGAAAATCGATGGGCGCCGTATACGAGACATCGGCGCCGCGCTGCTTGGCCGTACGGCCGCCGCGGCTTCCGCGGGGCCCCCGGCCGCCGAACAGATCGGAGAGGATATCCTCGACATTGACGTCCTGGCCGAACTCGAAGGGGCGGTATTTGCTGCCGTGCGCCCGCCCCGCCTGCTCCTGGTAGAAGCCGCCCTGCCACGCTTTCTGCTGGCCGCTGGCATCGATCTCGCCTTGATCGAATTGCTTGCGTTTCTTGGCGTCGCCCAGAATGGAATAGGCGTGCGAGACGTCCTTGAACTGCTGTTCGATTTTTGAATTGCCCGGGTTGAGGTCGGGATGCAGCTTCTTGGCAAGCTGCCGATAGGCACGCTTGATGTCCGCGGCGCTGGCGTCGCGGGCAACGCCCAGAGTCTTATACGGATCCTTCATGACCGACTAGTTTGGCGCAATCGCGGGCAAAGACAAGAGCGCGCGGGGGACATATCTATCCCCCGCGTAATCTCCGCTGCGTATGGTGGACGGTGGTAGGCCCCTTGGCTATTGAATTTCCCAGGTCCCGTCCGGCTTGCGGCAGGCTACACCGTAGGCTTGCTCCGTCTGGCCACCGATGACGACGGACTGCTGAAACTCGCGGCAGTATTCGCCGGTAGTCGACGTGCCATCGCGGACCGGCGTGACGGTGCCGCTGTTGCCCGTATTCGGGTTATTCCAGGCAATCGTTTGGCCAACTGGGGCGGAGGTCGCCTGAGTGTAGGCCTGGTGGGCCTTTTGCTTGTCGACCTCGTCCATGGTGCGGCCGATCTCGCTGCCGATCAAGGCGCCGATCAGAACGCCGGCCGCGGTAGCCGCGAGTTTGCCGGAGCCCGAGCCGATGGTTGAACCGGCCCAGCCACCGAGGGCGGCGCCGCCGAGACCGCCAAGAACCTGTTTGGTGCCATACTGGCTATTCTGAGCGCAGGCCGAGAGGCCAACGGCAAGGGCGACGGCGGCGAGCACGATCTTAACTCTCATGGTCATATGCCTCATTCTCGTATGGTCGGACACGCGCAATTGAATATTGGCGTCCGCAAGTTTTATACGAGGAGATTATGAAAATCATCCCCGTGGCGGTGATTACCTACGCGCATCACAAAAAATAGGCAAGCTCACGGCTGGCCGACGAAAAAGCCCAGATTTCCGNGATTTGTGCCTCCACTGGCCGGCCGACTGGTACTGATCCCAGCCTTTCCCCTTGGCCGCCGCCGCGATATCGTGCGGNCACTTGGCCCATGGTTGCACCTGAAAGTCGGCGATACTAAGGCGATGTTTGGCAAACCCCCTCCGGATGANCCCCTCGAGGTCTTCACCTCGTGGTTGGCCGAGGCCGAGGTTAGCGAGCCCCGGGACGCCACTGCTATGACCTTGGCGACGGTGGGCGAAGATGGCATGCCCTCGGCCCGCATGGTCTTGCTCAAGGATGCCGATGCGCGCGGCTTCGTCTTCTATACTAATTTGGAAAGCCGCAAGGGCCGCCAGCTCTTGGCACACCCCAAGGCGGCGCTGGTCTTTCACTGGAAATCGGTGAACCGGCAGATTCGCGTCGAAGGTGAGGTCGAGCCGGTTACAGACGCCGAGGCGGACGCCTATTTCGCCTCGCGCCCACGCGATAGCCGTATCGGCGCCTGGGCCAGCGCTCAGTCGCGCCCCTTGGTTGGCCGCTTCGAGTTGGAGAAAAAGGTGGCTGAATACGCGCTGAAGTACGCCGTTGGCGACGTGCCGCGCCCGCCGTATTGGTCGGGGTTTCGGCTGAAGCCACGACAAATCGAATTTTGGCAGGATGGGGCATTCCGCCTGCACGACCGGCTCGTCTATTATCGCGATGGCGACTCCTGGCGGACGGAACGGCTTTACCCCTGACCATTCGCTTTCGCGCGTGGTATCGGAGGCGATCCTGAGCGAACGCGGCGACGACTTTCCGAGTACGAATCAAAGCATGCCGTCGGCGCCGGCGGCGCGGCTCATGCGCGCCGCCACCTACGCCTCGGTTGCGGTGGCGGTGACCTTGATTGGTGTCAAGATCGTCGCCTGGCTTCTGACGGATTCGGTCAGCCTGCTATCGACGCTGATCGACTCGCTGCTCGACCTTGCCGCTTCGCTGATCAATCTGGTAGCGGTCCGACATGCCCTAACGCCGCCCGACCGCGAGCACCGTTTCGGCCACGGCAAGGCGGAGCCTCTGGCGGCCCTTGGGCAATCGACCTTCATTGCCGGCTCGGCAATCTTCCTGGTGATCGAGGCCATTCGCCGCTTCTATACCCCGCGGGCTGTCGAGTATGCCGAGGTGGGTATTGGTGTTATGGTTTTTGCCATTGTGATCACCTTTGCCCTGACCCGTTTCCAGGCGCATGTGGTGCGCAAAACCGGCTCGCTGGCCATCAAGGCCGATTCGCTGCACTACATTGGCGACCTTCTGGTGAACGCCGCCGTTATCGTCGCCCTCCTCTTGGCGACCAAGCTAGGCTGGTTGTATGCGGACCCGCTCATCGGATTGGCGATCGCCGCTTACATTCTGAAGAGCGCCTGGAACATCGCCAAGGGTGCTTACGACATGCTCATGGACCGCGAGTTGCCGGANGAGGACCGGGCCCGCATCAAGCAGATCGTGCTCGATCATGGCGAGGTGATTGCCCTGCANGACCTGCGGACCCGAGCCTCCGGGCCGCTGATGTTTATTCAGGTCCACATCGAGATGGACGGGAACATGAACCTCTATCGGGCGCATGCGGTGGCCGACGACGTGGAAGCACAGCTGCGCGAGGCGTTTCCCGGCGCCGAGGTCATCATTCACCAGGACCCGCACGGCATCGAGGAAGACCGCGCCAGCTTCGCCTGAGGTTAGGTCCTTTCCCTCGCGTTGACTCATGTCAATGTCCGGCGCGCCAACGCCTGCCAACCTGCATCCAGGTGGCTGATTTGCAGCGATTGGAGGGAAACATGTCTATGGCGGCAATTCTGGCGGTTATCGACGGCGGACCGGGAAGCGAGTCAGCGCTGGCGGCCGCTGTGCAACTCGGCCGCGGGTTCAAATCACGAGTCGAATTGCTACACGTCGAGGTGGATGCGGAAAGCTCGCTGCCCGTGATGGGCGAGGGGATGTCCGGGGCGGCGGTCGAGCAGATTTTGCAGAGCCTACGGGAGGAGGCGGCGGCACGCCTGGCCGAGGCTCGGCGCCTTTTCGAGCAGTATCGCACCGCCGGCAAGTTGCCCGTCGTCGAGCCGGATTCCGTCCCGGTGGCGGGTCAATTCGCGGTCTGCTTTCGGCAGATTACCGGCCGCGAAGCTGAGGAGGTACTGCACAGCGCCAGGCTGTCGGACCTGACGGTTTTTGGCCGATTCGGGCATGAGGGTGACGGCGGGACCTCGGTAACCTTCGAAGGCGCCCTTTTCGATAGCGGTCGACCGGTCTTGCTGGTCCCTCCCACGCCGGTCAAGGAGCTCGGATCAACGGTGGCGGTGGCCTGGGACCGCTCGCGCGAATCGGCGCTCGCGGTTCTTGCGGCCTTGCCAATCCTGCGCCGGGCCAAGCGCGTCGTGGTCATCACGGCACGACAATCGGAGAGTGACACAGGGCCGAGCGAACTCGTCCGTTACCTGGCCGGACACGGTATCAATGCCCGTACGTGGGCCTTTACAGCCGGGTCTGGCGCGCTGGGAGAGGAGATTCTGGAGGAAGCGGCGAAGGCAGAGACCGACTTGCTGGTCATGGGCGGCTATGGCCACAGCCGTTTGCGCGAGCTGGTCCTCGGCGGGGTGACACGCAGCGTTCTATCCAAGGCCGCGATCCCCGTATTTATGATGCATTGAGCGAGGCGGTGCGTGACATCCGCTTGCACCACGACCCATTCCAAGCCATGTCCTAAAGAGATACACTTCGGGGACGTGTGTCGCCGGAGCTTGGAAGGATTGAGGAAATATACATGACGTTGAGCATCATACGACTGGAGCTCGCCCGTGATCAGGGTTACCCGGACGGGAGCAGCGCCAACGGCTATGAGTTTGTTCTACCACTCACGGCCGAAGGCCACATCGACGCCGAGGCTTGGCGCAAGAACAGGGAGCGCTGCCGGGTTCGCCGATTCTGGGAAGACGAGCCGGACGAGCAGGGGCATGTCATCCATCGCCCCGGCGGCACCTGGGCCTTTCACTACGATTTGCAGGGCGACCCGGACGAAGACGAGCCAGGCTTCAAGTTCGACACCCATACCTTCCGCCCGGGCGAATACGTCTCGCTGCGCGAGCAGGACGGCGAGATGCGCACCTTTCGCGTGGTCACCGTCAAGCCGGCGCCGGCCTAATAGAGCGGCGTGCCGGGGGACACGGAAATGAGTAAGGTGCCGTCGACCGTCATCCTAACCGGGGCGAGCCGTGGCATCGGCCATGCCACGGTCAGGCGGTTCAGCGACGAGGGCTGGCGAATTATCACCTGCTCCCGCGACGACGTACCGCAGGAATGCAAACGCGACCCGAACTGGACGCACCATATCACCGCCGATCTAACGCGCCAGGACAGTGTCGAGGCGTTCGTCGCCGAGACTCTTGGCATCCTTGGTGAATTGCCTATCAGCGCCCTAGTCAACAACGCCGCCGTGTCGCCGAAGACGCCGTTCAAGGAACGCCTCGGCTGCCTGAACGGTGACGTCGCTACTTGGCGCGAAGTTTTCGAGCTTAATTTCTTTACGCCGTTGATCCTGGCGCGCGGCTTCGCCACCGCCTTGCGCCGCGGTCAGGGCTGCATCGTCAACATAACCTCGATCGCCGGGCACGCGATTCACCCCTTCGCCGGCTCGGCCTATTCAACATCCAAGGCGGCGTTGTCGGCGCTGACTCGCGAGATGGCGGTGGAATTCGCCGAGCTGGGCGTGCGCGTCAATGCCGTCGCGCCTGGTGAAATCGAGACGGAAATGGTCGGCGAGGAGTACGAAGCCCTGATCCCGCGCATCCCCATGCACCGCATGGGCCGTCCGGAGGAGGTCGCCTCCGCCGTCTATCAGCTTTGCGCTCCCGATTTCGGCTATGTCACCGGCACCGAGATCTTCGTCACCGGCGGCCAGCATCTGTACTAGCCATTCCGGCGAGTTGAGACGGGATACCCGATTTTGCAGCGCCTCACGCTCTACGGCGCCGACTACAGCGTCTATGTCCGCATTGCCCGCATGGTGCTGGAAGAGACGCGTGTGCCGTACAAGCTTGTCGAGATTGATATCTTCGAGAAGAAGAAGGTTCCGTCGGACTATGCCGACCGGCACCCATTCGGCAAGATTCCCGCGCTAGAGCACGATGGTTTTCGCCTATTCGAGACCGATGCGATTGCCGCCTATGTGATCGATCTGTGCGGCAACCGGGATCTGCTTCCGACGACTGCGAAAGATCGCGCGCGGACGATCCAGATCATGCGGATCATGGATCATTACGCCTATCCAAGCTTCGTCTGGGGTGTGTTTGTCGAGGAGGTCGAGCGGGAGCGAGTTGGCCAGCTCGACAGTGCGCAAGTCGATCTGGCCCGAAAAACGCTAACGGTGCTCGATGGACTCATGGGTGGGAGCTTTCTAGTCGGCGAGCAACTTACCCTCGCGGACCTCTGGGCCTACCCGATGTTCACATACTTTGGCATGGCCCCGACGGGGCAACGGTTGATCGCCGAATTCCCGAGGCTAGGCGCGTGGTTAGCGATCATGGATGGTAGACGATCCGCGAAGGTGACTCTTTTTCCGCGTGAGCTCGCGGCTACTGGCGGCGGGGCGAGCTAGGCCACCGACTCATAGATGGAAAATCGTCATCCCGGACGGTAGGCGAGCCCGGAAATCAGCCGATTTCCGGTACGCGCGCCTTACGATCCGGGATCTTCGAATAGCCCGAGTCCGGCCCTCACCGAAGATCCCGGATCATTGACTTTCCTTGCCAAACCAAAGGTTTGGAGGAAATTCGAGTCCGGAATGACGATAACGGAGTATGGACCTAGCCCAAGTTCTTTTGCAGATCGCGGAACCAGTCCAGGCGTTCGCGGGTGTGGGCGATTTCGTGCGCTAGCCACTGGTTCAGGTGGCCGGGTGCGGCTGTATGGTGGGCGTGCAACTCGGTTAGGCGCACCAATTGCCGCTCGCACATCTCGGCTAGCATTTCGGCCTGCAGGTGGCGGTCCTTGGGTTCGAGAAGATGCAGGAAGCGCATCTTTAGGGTGATAATCAGCTTATTAATGTCGCTGACCGGCTGCCGCACGTTGGAATTGAGTAGCCGTGTTAGTTCCGCCCGGCCCGCCTGGGTGATGCGTAGGCGGGCGTCTTCCGCCATGCCGCCACCGTCGACGATTTCCACCAAACCCTCGACCTTCA
>JGI24023J19991_10001746_pt1 | contig 16350 bp, 13 predicted proteins | sample Cruoilmetagenom1_FD_19991 | JGI IMG/M metagenome (IMG submission 19991) | reverse complement strand
TAAAGATTTTAAGGCTGGTTTTGGATTTACTAATGATAAATTCGATACAGATATAAGATATAACTACAATCAGTCATTTAACGGAATAACTCATGAAATTGATGAACAAAGTACATCAAAAGAGATAAAAGGTTTATATCAAAAATTAAACAATCATATAATAAGTGCAAAAAACACTATTTACTATAATACTTTCACTTTAAAAACAAATATTGGTTTTACCCATCATAACAGAAACTTTTTTGAAAATGATGTCAAAAAAACCGACATGAATTTGAATACTATTAATTATGATATTAAAACTCATTTGGTTAATACTGGAGAATTTGAAACTATATTTGGTGTTCAGGGGATGTATCAAACCAACAAAAATTTTAGTGATGATATTTTTCTGCCTGATGCCACCATTTTTGACATAGGAGCTTTTATAACTTCTAACTATGATTTTAAGAAAAATACCATGCAGGCTGGAATTCGTTTTGACAATAGAAATATTGATACAAAAGAACATGGTGTTGAAGGAACTGATACATATTTTAATGCCTTAGATAAAAATTTAAATAATGTTACAGGCGCCATTGGATTAAAGTCTGATCTTAGCAAAAATTTCGTTTCACGTATTAACTTAGCACTTGGATTTAGAGCACCGAATTTATCTGAATTGACCTCTAATGGTTTTCATGAAGGAAGGTTTGAATTTGGAAACAATGATCTGCAAAATGAAAAAAACTTTCAAATTGATGCTAATCTTGAATATTCAAATAAGACCATTGAATTTTTTGTAAATGGTTATTACAACAGGATAAAAAACTATATTTATTTAGAACCAAGTGGAGCCATCATTAATAATTTTGATGTATTTACTTACAGCCAGGATGATACTAAACTATATGGTGGAGAGTTTGGCTTCCATTTACACCCGGTAAAACAAAAATGGATCCACCTAAAATCAAGTGGGGAAAGTGTTACAGGAAAAATTGATAATGGTGAAGATTTACCTAGAATTCCCGGGTTTACAATTAAGAATAATATAAAATTTGAATTTAACATTAATGATCATTTTAATTCTAATTTCTTTGTTATAAATAATAAGAATGTTTTCAAACAAACTAAAATTAGTGAACATGAAGATATTGGCGAGGCCTATACACTTTTTGATATAGGTTTTGGAAGCAATTTTAACATTGGTAAATCAGCAACTACATTATCTATAAATATTAATAATGTATTCAACAAAAACTATGTTGATCATTTAAGTGTATTAAAAGAAGAAAATATTGCAAATGCAGGTAGAAATATTGTTTTTGGCCTAGATATTAAATTATAGAACGGTTTTTAAATTCAATTAAATAAATAATAACCTTTTTTTAATTTTCAAGAATCAATAATTCATCAAAATAAAATATCTTTACCTTTTCATATCTTAAAAATTTACATAATGACTCTCAAACTCAATTCCTTATTTTTTAGTTTAATTTTTCTTGTATTTTTTTCTTGTAAAAGTACGAGTCAACTTACAAAAGAGTCAATTGTTCCTTCAGTTTATACAAATATATTTGAAGATGAAGAAGGTAAATTATACTTAGAAAAAGATGGTGAAAAAATTTACGAAACAATTTCTAAGTCTGATTATACTTTAAGCAAAATGAAAGGAAATCCGAGAGGTACTGAAAAAGGTATCGCTTTTGATTTTGGTATCCCTGATTTTAGCGGAACACTTTATTTCGGATTTATTCCTTATAAGGATGTTAAATTCCCATTACCTGTATATTTTCATACTCCGTCAACCATTAGTAAAGGCAAAACCAATCTTAATATTAAACAATTGGCAGGCAGATATGATATGATTGATTGGCAAAAGAATGGAAAAGGAACATTGGGTTACCGTGTTGTCAATGCTAGAGGTGATATGCTCTATGATGGAATAATCCCTTTTAATGTTACAAGTGACGGATTTGAAGTTAGTATAGGGATTATTGAAGGACCCTTTGTTGATTTGGTAACTGAAAATAGTGCTACAATCTCTCTTGAAACCAATCTAACGGGTGCGGCAAAAATAAAGATAGATGATAAGGAATATACTTCTAAAGAAAATACGCATCATGAAATAATAATTTCGGGTCTAGAAGCTGATACGGAATATCAATATTCAGTAACCGTTGGTAACAATACCCAAAATTATAGTTTTAAAACCGCCCATAAACCGGGAGACCGAAAACCTTTCACATTTGCTTATGCAAGTGACTCAAGAAGCGGTAAAGGTGGTGGAGAAAGAAATATGTATGGTGCCAATTTTTATATCATGAAAAAAATTATGGCACTTGCAAAACATGAAAATATCAGTTTTATGCAATTTTCCGGTGACCTGATCAATGGTTATTTATCAAATGTTGATGAGATGAATTTACAATATGCTAACTGGAAAAGGGCCATTGAACCTTTTACACATTACTTTCCGGTGTATGTTAGTATGGGTAACCATGAAGCATTAACGCGAGTTTTTAAAAAAGATAAAGAGAGGTACGGTACTTCGGTTGATAGATTCCCATTTGCAACAGAATCTGCTGAAGTTATTTTTGCAAATAATTTTGTGAATCCAAATAATGGACCAATTAGTGAAGACGGTGCCAAATATGATCCTGATAAAAAGAAAATAGACTTCCCTCCTTATAAAGAAAATGTTTTTTACTATACGCATGATAATGTTGCTGTGGTTGTTATGAATAGTGATTATTTCTATGCTCCATCTACTGGTGAAATTGCTTTAACGAGTGGAGGATTACATGCTTATATAATGGATCAGCAGTTTGCTTGGGTAACCGAAACGATCAATTATCTAGAAAATGATGATACGATAGATCACATCTTTATTACGGAACATACACCGTTTTTTCCAAATGGCGGACATGTAGGAGATGATATGTGGTATAGAGGTAATAATAAAATGAGAACATGGGTGGCTGGTAAACCACTGGATAAAGGCATTATAGAAAGAAGAGATCAATTGCTAGATCTATTCATCAATAAAAGTAATAAAGTCATCGCGATCTTAACCGGAGATGAACATAATTATGCCAGAACAGAAATTGGACCGGACACTAACATATATCCTGAAAATTATACTCCTGTAAAAATAAAACTCAGTAGAACAATTTATCAGATTAACAATGGCGCAGCCGGCGCCCCTTATTATGCCCAAGAACAAACACCTTGGTCTAATAAGGTAACTGGTTTTTCTACCCAAAATGCATTGGTGCTTTTTCATGTTAGTGCTAATAGTATTGAAGTAGAAGTTGTAAACCCTGATACCTTAGAAAAATTTGATGGCTACAAACTCCGATAAACTACTGAACACTATTATTTGGGTACTGAAAATTGGTGTTTTTGGAATATTTCTAGGACATGGTATTTATGCTGTACAAGTAAAAATGGCTTGGATTCCATTTTTGGAAACAATCGGATTTTCTAATGAACTGGCAATTCAAATAATGCCTTTTATAGGATATTTGGATATTCTAATCGCTATTTCTGTCCTAATAAAACCCTTACGGATTATTTTGCTATGGGCAATTTTCTGGGCTTTTCTTACTGCTCTTATGCGACCGTTAGCTGGAGGTTCTATAATAGATTTTATTGAAAGAGCCGGTAATTGGGTTACACCACTTGCGTTACTTCTGTTGTTAAAGTGGAAGGATAAATAAATTAATCTAGGTACTACATGAGCAAGTAATTGAAAGCAAAGTCATTAAAGTTTTTTGTCATTTCTGCGTAGGCAGGAATCTATTGGGAGTTCGTCCTGGATTCCTGCCTACGTAGGAATGACAGGGTTTCTCAAAATAAAATAATTAGATAGCTGATATTCAGCATCTATTATACCGAAGTCAAGTTAAATTAGTACTTTTGATATGCAACATATGTCAAAACTTCAATGAAAATAAAAGATAATATAGCTAGTGAATTTGATGCTTTTTCTGAAAACTATACCAATGATATGATTGGTTGTGTACCATACTACCTCAAGTTGATGTCATCGATCACTGGGATGTTGCCTCATAATTTCAAACCAGTTAACATTCTTGATTTGGGTTGTGGTAATGGAAATGTCACGGCAAAATTATTGCATATATTTCCAAATGCCCATTATACTTTATTAGATGCTTCTCAAGAAATGCTGAATTTATGTCAACAACAATTTAGAGCTGCCAGTGTTGAATATGTTAAATCATATTTCAAAGATTACGATTTTAAAGCTGATAGTTATGATTTTATTGTAGCCGGATTTAGCCTTCATCATTGTGATTCAGAAGAAAAGAAAGAACTTTTTAAAAAGATCTATAAGTCACTTAAAAAAGGTGGAATTTTCTCTTGTGCAGATCTAATGGTTAACAAAGAAAATCCCGATCATCCTGCCCTAGTAGAGAAATGGAAAGGATTTGTAAAAACTAATTTTCCCGGCGGTAAAAAATGGAAATGGTTACTAGAGCACTATAATGAATTTGACAAGCCTGATGACTATAAAGATCAAATTGGATGGCTAAAAGATGTAGGTTTTCAAAATGTAGAAATCACCACTCAAAAAGAGTATTGGACACATTTGCAAGCTATAAAAGTTTAGTTTTATCCATTTAGTTATTAATAAGAAAGACCATATCCAAAAGGATAAAGAGGGTTTTCAGAATCATAAGGCATATCTTCTAATTGTTTCTGTACTGCTTGCCAAGATGATGGTAACTCAAAAGGCAGCTTAGCTGAAGGGTTGATATTACCAAAAATAATCTCAGCAAGTACTTCATCAGAAGTACCAAAATCTGTCAATAAAGCCTTGGTTATTTTATCAATTTCAGTCAAAATTGCAGGTCGTTCTAAATTAACCACAACAATTGTTGGTTTTTGATTTATTAGATCAAATATTTTTTTCTTCTCATCATCATTATAAAACAAGCGTCCTTGATGAAAAAATTGCTCAAGAAAATAATCTGTTCGCTCATCATAAGGAGTTTTGAGTCGCATAACAATAACATCAGCCTGTGATATATCATTTACAACCTGTCCATATTTATTTATCACTTCAGGGTTTAGCATACCTTCGGTAAATATTTTTGTGCCTTTAACTAAAGGTAGCATGTTATCATTTTTTAACAATACTGTAGATTTTCCTTGTGCTTCTTTTCCTTTGGCTCTGAACTCATCATTTCCAGCAAGTTTTAATGCTAAATCAACATCAACATACGGATTGTCAAAAAGTCCCAATCGAAATTTATCTCTTAAAATCCTCTTTACAGATTGGTCAATTCGTTCTTCAGATATTAGTTTAGATTCAACCAATTCAACAATCAACTCCGGAATATTTTCACCTCCAAATTGATCACAACCTGCATCTAACACTTTTTTTGCTCTTTCAGAATAGGTTAAATTTTCAACACCCCATGCCCTACCTTCACCTAGTTTACCATCAGAAATAATGTTCCAATCTGTACAAATAACACCATCAAATTTTAGAGAATCTCTCAACAGACCTGTAATAATTGTTTTATTAAAAGCAAAGGCAACATTCTCATCAGTTTGATCAACAGGAATACCATAATACGGCATAATTTGAGCCGTTTTTGCCGGAAATGCTCCTTTTATAAAAGGTATGACATGATAATTAAAATTATTACCCGGATATGCTTGTTCTTTTCCATAAGGAAAATGGGGATCTTCACCATCTTTTTGAGGTCCGCCTCCAGAGAAATGTTTGGTCATACAGGCCACACTTTCATTAGTTAAAGAATCTCCCTGAAAACCCAAAACATAAGCTTTTGTCATCACTGACGATAGTTTAGCATCTTCACCAAAAGTACCATTTATTCTACCCCATCTCGGTTCAGTAGCCAGATCAGCCATTGGATGTAAGGCTAAACGAATGCCTACTGCATTGTATTCTTGTCTGGCAATATCTCCAAATTCGCGAACAAGAACGGTATCTCTAGTTGCTGCTAAACCCAATGAAGATGGCCATTGAGAAAAAGATGGCGTAAAGATTGCTGCCCCGGGATTATTTTGAGTACCATGCCTGGGGTCTGTTGCAATTGTTATAGGTATACCCAAACGTGATCGTTCTGCTAATTTTTGAATATTATTATTATATGTTGCTATAACAGAAGCATCATAATTATTTATAATATTAAAATTATTAATTTTCTTTTTTACTATGAGCTCTGAATTTGTTGGCAACATTATCGACATCATTGTATTCTGAATATTGGTTGAAATAACCGGCATATCTAAAGGTTCACCACCTTTTGTCATACCAATCATAGTAATAAACATAGTACCCGCTTTTTCTTCGAGCGTCATTTGTTTTAAAATATCATTGACTCTGTCATCAATTCCCGCTCTTGAATCTTCATAAATATCCAGTCTCCCATTTTTATTTAAGTCTCTAAACTGCATACTGTCTTGGCTAATTATTGCCGCTTCATCACCTAATAAAGCATAATTGCTTTTAACCATTTTTGAACGCTTGATATACATAAAAGCACCAACAATGATAAGAACACCAATAATAACAAGCAGAACTTTTACGATTTTTTTAATGACTTTTTTCATGATCTACAGAGGATGTAATTTAAAATAATGAAGTATAAAGTTACTATTTTTAACCTTATTATTCTTAAATAAATCTATAGTTAAGATCAACTCAAGACTTTTAGCATCACCTTACTTTTAGCCACTGTTTCTTCCCATTCTTTTACAGGATGACTATCCAAAGTAATACCGCCTCCAATATAAATTGCTAACTGTTTATGTAAAACTTGCATACAGCGTAAATTCACGAACAAACTAGAAGTTTTGTTAATGTTCAATTCACCTAAAAAGCCTGTATAAAACTCCCGGTCATACCCTTCGTTTTCTAGAATAAATTCCTTTGCAAGTGTCTTTGGCAAACCACATACTGCCGGTGTTGGATGTAATGATTTCAATAATTCTGTTAATGAAAACTGGTTTGACAATCTTCCTGAAATGTTTGTACATAAGTGTATCAAACTACCAGCTTTTATAGTATGAGGTTCAGACACATTGGTTATATTAAATGAGTCTGTTAGATTATCAAGAATAAAATCTGTAACATATTGTTGCTCTTGTCGCTCTTTTTCTTTCCAAACAACATCCAAACTGCCTTGAAAAGATTGTGTTCCTGCCAATGCCATTNTGGTAAACATATCATTATCNACTTTTAATAGAGTTTCAGGTGTTGCACCTAACCAAAGTCCTACTTTTGGATGAAACCATACATACACCATTGCATTAGTATAATTTACCAACAGTTTCTTAAATGTTTCAACGATTTCTAAATGAGGATGATCTATTATTTCTTTCCTGGATAATACTACCTTCTTAATGCCTCTATTGTTTAAAAAATCAATCCCTTTTTGGACTAATGCTATATGTGATGATTTAGCATTGCCAGATGGTATTTTAAACTTCTCATATTTTTTAGAATTTTCAGTAATACCGGTATCAGAAAAAGTGGAGTTAAAAATTTCTGAATCAGATAACGGGAACAATATAGCTGGGTTATTGGCATCAAAAGGTACAAATACAAAACCTGAATCAGAAAAATCTTTGCTATAGTTTAGATCGGCATTTTTTTGAAAAACTCCATTAATTTCAGTCGCTTTCGGATGTCTATAGGCAACAAATGGCAATTCAGCTCTCAGGGTCAGTTCTAGTTTATCAAAAAAGGATTCAGTAATAATCTTCAAAGCAATAGTATTATTGTAAGGTCTTTAATATTTCTTTTTTTATCAAATTAAAATCAGACCATATCAATTCATGTCCACCACCATCAATAGTGACCATAGAAAATTTATCGTCATCAATTTTTCTTTGTAAATACATGGAATTCTCATAAGGCACTATCCAATCTTTATCTCCTTGAATATTTATTATGGGCGACGGACTTATATTCCATTTGTTCTCATAGTTCGGCAGATCAGTTAAATGGGAATATTTTTCCTTAGCTGCTGCTTTTAACATACCCGGTAACAATGGTCTAGTCATTTTCCATTTATAAAAGTTGAGCATCCAAAACATAGGTTCTAGTGTCCCATCAACTGAGCTCGCCAATGAAACTTTATATTTATAATTTTTTGGAGAAGCTAAAATTACCGGACCTCCATAAGAATAACCGATCAAAATAATTTTTTCAGGCGGAATATTTTTAATAACGTCGTGTAAAATTTCTAATTCAAAAGCGATAGACCCCTGGACTTTTCCATTATTTTTTGGACCATAACCCACTCTATCATACGTTATTAAATTAGCTTTCGAATTTAATAATGAATCCTTAAAATATCTACTATAATCTAAAGTAGAACCTGGTGAACCATGTACAAAAACTAAAGTTGGCAGGGTTGTATCTATTGCCGCCTGCATGGCCACAACTCTATAGTTAAATTCTTTATAAGTATTATTAAATACATAAGGTTTATGATGTGTATTATTTAATTTTTCAAGTACTTTAGTATCAGATTTTGGTTTTAAAAGTACATGAGCGGCTATAAATAAACCCGTAGAAAGTATCAATATAACAATACCTATTATTTTAAATATTTTCCTAAGTATTTTCATTGAATTCTAAATTCATCTCTAACTTTTCGACAGTACTATGGTGGTTAACTTACAAATTGAAATTAATTTTTCCTGTTCATCAACAATTCTAATTTCCCATAATTGTGTAGTTTTTCCTTTATGAAGAGGTTTTGCCGTTGCTATGACCAAGCCTTCTTTAATTCCTCCTACATGATTGGCAGATATTTCAATACCTCTAACTATATGTGTTTCTTTATTAATTGAAAGAACTGAAGCATAACTACCAACTGTTTCGGCCAAAGCCACTGTTGCACCACCATGCAAAATNCCATCAGGCTGATGTACCCTAGAAGTTACCGGCATGGTTGCCACAACTTTATTTTCGTCAACGNCAATAAATTTTATACCTAATGTTTCCATTAGCGTATTTTTATTGGTATCGTTAAGTATCTCTAATAGTTTCTCTCTATCCATAAGTATAAATCTGTTCGTGGTAAAAGTAATGAAAACTTTATGAATTTTTTTATGTTCTGAGATAGGCCTACGGAATTTTTGTAAATTTATTACATAGGTCGAACTCAGGTTAATAGTAAAGTCATAACTTTGTCGGAGATTTAAGGTATATGATTTATAAGATCAGATTGATACTCGACGCGAAAGAAGATGTAATTAGAGACATTGCTGTTAGCAATGAAACTACATTAGAAGATCTACATAATGCCATTACAAATGCTTTTGGTTTTGATGGTAATGAAATGGCCTCTTTTTACTTAACGGATGATAATTGGAATCAAGGCGAAGAAATTCCCTTGTTCAACATGGATGATGCCAATGATGCTATCTCAATGCAGAACTTCTTTATAAAAGATGTACTTTCTGAAGATAAAAGCAAACTCTTATATGTCTATGATTTCCTTTCTATGTGGACATTCTTTCTTGAATTGATAACTGTAGCTGAAGATACAAGTCAATTTGAATTACCTAGTTTATTACTTTCTGTTGGTGAAGTTCCGGCTGAGGCACCTGAAAAACAATTTACAAGTGAGGATATTGGTGATGATACAGGAGAAGATTATGACAATTTAGAAAATTTTGACGACTTCGATTTCGATAATTTCGATGAGTTGATGAATTAAATCTTATTCTAAAACCCTTCTTAATATATTTTGCATAATATCGACTGAGTAATCCTTTTTTATTCTTGCCGTAATTTAGCAAATTATGTAAAAAATATTATCTTTTTGTTACAATTTGTATTTTTACTCGTCATATAAAAGTAATTAAAACAAGCATATTCTTGGAAACAATCTTATCTCTCAAAAATCTAGATAAAAAATTTGGAGCTGTCCATGCCGTAAACAATCTTTCTTTTGACATTCAAAAAGGAAATGTATACGGAATCTTAGGGCCTAATGGAAGTGGCAAATCAACAACTTTAGGTATCATTTTAAATGTAGTTAACAGAACATCGGGTGATTTTAGCTGGTTTGATGGTGCTATATCGACACACGAAGCCTTAAAAAAAGTGGGAGCAATCATAGAGCGCCCTAACTTTTATCCATATATGACAGCTACTCAAAACCTAAAACTTATTTGCAAGATCAAAGGTGTAAGCACTGATAAAATTGATGAAAAATTAAAGCTTGTTAATTTATATGAACGCAGAGATAGTAAATTCAGAACCTATTCTTTAGGGATGAAGCAACGTTTAGCAATTGCCTCTGCACTATTGAATGATCCGGAAATTTTAATTTTAGATGAACCAACCAACGGTTTAGACCCTCAAGGCATTCATGAAATTCGTCAAATTATCAAAGAAATTGCCGGTAATGGTACTACAATTTTATTGGCGTCTCATTTATTAGATGAAGTAGAAAAAGTATGTTCTCATGTGGTGGTAATCAGAAACGGTATAAAACTCTATTCTGGTAGAGTTGATGAAATGACGGCTTCGAAAGGATATTTTGAATTAAATACTGAAAATCAAAAAGGCAAACTTATAGAGCTACTAAATAATCATCCTGCAATTAGTACAGTAAATCCAGAAGAAAACAAACTTATTGCGATGCTTCAAGAGGAATTAACGGCAACCGATTTGAATGCCTATCTGTTTAAAAATAGCATTACACTTTCACATTTAGTAAAACGTATGCCAAGCTTAGAACAGCAGTTCTTAACACTAACCAACAATAATTAATTATAAAATTTCATCGTATTTATGTTACGCCTTTTAAATATAGAATTCCATAAATTAAAACATAATAGAGCAAGTAAAATACTGTCAATTATTTATTTTGCATTGCTTACTTCAATTGCTCTAATTGCTGCTATAAATTTTGATATTGGCCCAATAGAGTTTCATTTGGCAGACCAGGGTATTTTTAATTTCCCTTATATCTGGCATTTCAACACATTTATGGCCTCTATTTTTAAGTTTTTCTTACTCTTAGTAATTGTGTCAATGATGGCGAATGAATACAGTAATAAAACCTTAAAGCAGAATCTAATTGATGGTCTCAGCAAGAAGGAATTTATTCTTTCAAAATTCTATACGGTAATTGCATTTGCAGCTGTGTCCACATTATTTGTGTTTGTAGTGTCAATGATATTAGGATTGACCTATTCTGACTATAATGAAGTTTCAATTATCTTTTCAGATCTAGATTATTTATTAGCTTTCTTTATTAAGTTAGTTGGTTTTTTCTCTTTTGGNTTNTTTATGGGAATATTAGTAAAACGTTCTGCCTTTGCTGTTGGNGGGATCTTAGTATGGTTCTTTGCTGAAAGTATTTTTAAAGGATTTTTATTTTGGAAATTCAAAGAAAATCCGAGCTCTTCAGAAAGTGTTGATAGCATTATGCAATTCTTTCCACTTGAATCTATGACCAATTTAATTAAAGAACCTTTTACGCGATTAAATGCAGTACAAAGTGTGGCAAAGCAAATTGGTGAAGATCTAACTAAAGATTTTTCTGTTCACTTCACAGATATCGCAATTGTATCTTTTTGGACCTTTATTTTTATTTATTTTTCTTATAAACTATTGCAGAAAAGAGATTTGTAAGATTTAGATCCGGCAAAGGCAAATTCCTTTGTATTAATCGTTGTCGAGCCAGCTTACCGGCGAGACAGGGAGTGAGGTACGAATGACCCGGTGATCTATAATAATTAACAATTACCATAATGAAAACATCTTTGTTTACATTTGATTGGTTTGGTAAATTGACAAAGAGATTGCCACCCTACATTTTATTCAGCTCACAATGACATATTAATTAACCTTTTGTAATACTGCTTTTTGTCTGGCATTTACCAAATACGCAGCCACTTCAGGAATATCTTCCTCATCTTGTTTTGTATTTCCTGTTATACTTATAGGTTCAGATTTACCTGAAATAATCTCAAATACTATATCATTTTCTTCTTTGATATATGTAGCAATTACATAACTTTCCATCACCTTAAAAAAACTGGTAAATATCTTATCATTGTGTAGATATGAATCAATGACTATAGAGTTCTTTTCATCAATTTGATACTGTCCTTTTTGCTTATCCACTATAAGTAAACTATACGTTCTCACGTCTTTTTTTCCTTTAAAATCATAAGTCAAGGTCCAATCATAAATTGAATCGTTAATGGTTTTAACAATATCAAGGCTCATTTTCAATTTCATCCTAACGGAATCTACTCCATAAATAGACAAATCTCCTTTATAATTGCCTACCCAACTATCTGGAAATGTTAGCTGTGAATAAGAAACAAATGATAATCCAATACATAAAATCAAGAAAAGTTTTGTAGAAAGTTTCATTTTCAAAAATCATTTAATACAACTGCAATTTACTTGATTTAGATGAGATATTATTTAAGCATAAAAAAAAAGAGCATTGCCTGCCCAAACAGTGCTCAATTTTACAAACCCTAATTGAATGATGTTCAAATTTATATAATGAATTCAGATTCAATGTTAAATTAGTTTTAACTTAATCCTGTCAACGTTTCTAAAAGGTTAAATAAAATGAATTGAACATTATTTAATTAGAATAGTAGAGATATCAAATTGCTTGATTATTTTTGTGACAATAACCTTTTTAACTAAAATGCAATTTAAACTAGAATCTGAATATACCCCAACAGGAGATCAACCACAGGCTATTGCTGAAATTAGTGATGCTATTCTGTCCGGTGAAAAATACCAAACCTTATTAGGCGTAACAGGTTCTGGAAAAACCTTTACTGTTGCTAATGTGATTGAGAAAATTCAGCGTCCCACTTTAATATTAGCACACAACAAAACCTTAGCTGCGCAATTATACTCTGAATTCAAACAATTTTTCCCTGATAATGCAGTAGAGTATTTTGTGTCGTACTATGACTATTATCAACCGGAAGCGTATATTCCAACAAGCGGACTATACATAGAAAAAGATCTTTCTATCAATGACGATATTGAGCGACTCAGATTGAGTACCACCTCATCATTACTTTCGGGCCGTAGAGATGTTTTGGTAGTAGCTTCTGTCTCTTGCCTTTACGGGATAGGAAATCCTGTTGAATTTCAAAAAAATGTTATCAATATTTATGTAGATCAAAAAATTGCAAGAACAAAATTTTTACATCAACTGGTTCAAAGCTTGTATTCCAGAACAGAATACGAGGTAAAAAGTGGAACTTTCAAGGTAAAAGGTGATACGATTACTATTTTCCCTTCTTATGGAGATTATGGTTACCGTGTCCATTTTTTTGGAGACGAAATTGAAGAAATAGAAAGTTTTGACATCGTTCATAATACTGTGATTGAAAAATATGAAAAACTGAATATTTACCCTGCAAATTTGTTTGTAACCTCACCTGATGTATTGCAAAATGCCATCCATCAAATTCAAGAGGATATGGTGAAGCAGGTTGATTATTTTAAAGAAATTGGCAAGCATTTAGAAGCTAAACGCCTTAAAGAACGGACAGAATTTGACCTTGAAATGATCCGTGAATTAGGTTATTGTAGTGGTATTGAAAACTATTCACGATACCTTGACGGAAGAGAAGCCGGTACACGCCCATTCTGTTTGCTAGATTATTTTCCTAAAGATTTTTTAATGGTAATAGACGAGAGTCATGTCACCATTCCACAAACCCATGCTATGTATGGAGGCGACCGTTCCCGTAAAGAGAATTTAGTAGAATATGGTTTCCGGTTACCTGCCGCCATGGATAATAGACCGCTAAAATTTGAAGAGTTTGAAGCTTTACAACATCAAACTATTTTTGTTAGTGCTACTCCTGCAGATTATGAACTGCAAAAAACGGAAGGCGTTTTTATAGAACAGGTAATCCGTCCGACGGGATTACTAGACCCAATGATTGAAGTACGTCCTAGCTTAAATCAGATAGATGACTTGATTGAAGAAATTCAAATACGAGTAGAAAAAGATGAACGCACTTTGGTCACTACACTTACCAAACGAATGGCCGAAGAGTTGACTAAATATTTAAGCAGAATACAGATTCGTTGCCGATATATACACAGTGATGTTGACACTTTAGAACGTGTAGAAATTATGCAAGATCTTCGCAAAGGATTGTTCGATGTTTTAATTGGTGTCAATTTATTACGAGAAGGACTAGATCTACCCGAAGTATCATTAGTTGCTATTTTAGATGCAGATAAAGAGGGATTTTTAAGAAGTCATCGCTCATTGACCCAAACTATTGGAAGAGCTGCGCGAAACATCAACGGTAAAGCGATTATGTATGCAGACAAAGTAACACGAAGTATGCAATTGACCATCGATGAAACCAATAGGAGGCGCGAAAAACAAATTGAATACAATACTGAACATAAGATAACGCCTACTCAAATCAAAAAGAGTATTGAGAGTAGCTTAACAAAAAACAACATTTCTTCATTCCATTATGATAATGCTGCGGCACTAGCTGCTGAACAAGATTTAGAATATTTGCCCAAACCTGAAATTGAAAAAAGAATAAGAGACCATCAAAAATTAATGGAACAAGCAGCCAAAGCATTAGATTTTATTGCAGCCGCCCAGATTCGTGATCAAATAAAAGTTTTAAAAGAACAACTTTAATCATTCTAAAAGACAGCATATCAATATTGATATGGATTCAATTCTAAAGAACAAACAATATTATAAATTTAGTATGTACGGGTTTCTTAAAAACCTTCGGTTCTTTGATGCTTTCTTTTTGCTATTCTTAATTGAAAAAGGGTTACCATTTACACAAATAGGAATTCTATATGCTGTTAGAGAAATAATAATCAATGTATTTGAAATCCCATCAGGAATTATAGCTGATACCTATGGCAGGAAAAATGCTTTGATCAGTTCCTTTTTCGCCTATATAATCTCTTTTGCCGTATTTTATATTTCGATTGATTTTTGGTTATTCATGCTAGCATTTATACTATATGGTGTAGGTGATGCCTTTCGTACAGGCACCCATAAAGGAATGATCATGGATTACCTTAAAATTAATAAGTGGGAAGCGCATAAAATAAATTATTACGGCCATACACGTTCATGGTCTCAAAAGGGATCAGCAATATCTTCATTGATTGCCGGACTTATCGTTTTTTATAGTGGCAACTATCAGTATATTTTTATTTATTCTATCATTCCCTACCTATTAAATTTGTTATTGATAGCTTCCTATCCAAAAGAATTGAATCATTCTTCAAAACAAATAAAACCTACAAGTAAACTTAGAATAAGATCAACGCTTTCCTCCTTTTTTGAAATTGTAAAACAACCCAATGTATTAAAGATAATGAATACTTCGGCTATGCATACCGCCTATTTAAAAGCCGTTAAAGATTATATTCAACCTGTAATGGTAAACGTGGCATTATTAATACCCATATTTGTTAATATCGATATAGAGAAGAAAAATGGAATCATTATAGGGGTCATTTACTTTTTCATCTTCCTTATGACTTCTAGTGCATCTAAATTATCATCAAAAGTTGAGGCAAAAAGCAAACGGAATATTTCTTATACTACTCTACTCTTAGGTTTTATTTTCGGATTATTATGTGGAATCTTTTATAGTTATGATCTGTGGATTATCGCCCTGATTTTATTTGTTGGCATTTATATTATAGAGAATATTAGAAAACCCATTTTAACCGGATTTATCGCTGATAATGTTCCTAATCAAATATTGACTTCAGTCATTTCTGCACAATCATTATTGAGAACTATTATAACAGCGCTACTTGCTTTTGCTTTTGGCATATTAGCCGATAGTTATGGAATAGGAATGTCATTATTAATAGTTTCTGTTGGTCTTGTACTTTTAACCGTGTTAGGAAATCTATATACCAATAAAAAAACTAATAAACCATAAATAGTTGATACATAGCAGTTTTGGTTTTTAATTGATTTAAATTATCGGAAATCCCTTTTTTTCTTTACGGAAAAACCTCAAATAAAGTACGGATTAGCCGCAGCCATTGCATACAAGAAAATTGTAAATTGCCCTCGCAATAATTTGTGTTCGCTAGACACTTTTACATATTTTTATTTTTTTGTTAGTCCTAATTTTCCAAAATTTAACTGGATAGATCAAAGGCTCTTGTAGTCAAAATTCGTGACGATGAATAAATAAAATATTGAACTTAATAAAAATAATAGGTATGTTTAATTTCAATAAAGGTTTTTTATTAATCGTTTTTATATTAGCTCTTTTAGGCTTAGGTGCAGAAATATATTCGATCATTCTAAATGGAATTCAAGATAGTGAGGAATT
>JGI24023J19991_10001743_pt1 | contig 16363 bp, 16 predicted proteins | sample Cruoilmetagenom1_FD_19991 | JGI IMG/M metagenome (IMG submission 19991) | reverse complement strand
CGGGCGTATATACAGGCAGCCTCCTGCCAGGGTACCCATTTTACAGGCTGCCCGGTGATATCCAGACGTAAAATCAATGGTATGGTCATCCTCTCCAACTCCAGCATGAAATGATGATTATTCTAGTGCATTAGCTCAACTCCGCTCAACACTTCGAATAAAGGTCTGTATTCTATATCGGCCTGTACAAAAAAAAACGTTAATTAGCTTTTAAGCAAAAGCTGTTTCACCGGCTTATATGAGATACGATGAATTGGACTCACCCCCAGTTCTTCAAGCGCCTGCAAATGCACTTTAGTGGGATAACCTTTATGTTTTGCCAGACCATAGCCCGGATACTGTGCATCCAGTTCCAGCATTTCATTATCCCTTGCCACCTTGGCAATAATCGACGCAGCACTGATGGCCGGTACCTTGCTATCCCCTTTGACAATCGCCTCGGCCGGACATTCCAGATCCGGGAGTTTGTTGCCATCCACCAGGGCCATATCCGGTTGGGTGGCCAGACCTTCAACCGCCCGTTTCATGGCCAGCAGGCTGGCCTGCAAAATATTGATGTGGTCGATTTCCTCCACCTCAGCCCGGCCAAGGGACCAGGCCAGGGCCTGTTGCTTGATAACGGCAGACAATTTTTCACGCTTTTTCTCCGTTAGCATCTTGGAATCCATTAAACCTTCGATAGGTCGCTGTGGATCGAGTATCACCGCCGCCGCAACAACCGGCCCGGCCAGCGGGCCTCGACCGACCTCATCCACACCCGCGACAAGACCTTCGACTCCAGGCATAATTTCAAGTTCAAATTGTGTGAGTTCTGACATATATACATCAATATACTAGATAGCTATGTTGTGGGAAAATCTGGCATATCATTGAATAAAACCCGAAACGGTGCGAAGATATAGCTGACGTTTCGAAAGTAAATAAATAGCACGATATGACCTTAATTTATTTCCCCCCTTTCTCCCTACCATAACCGAGTGTCAGCCATGAGTACAATAAAAACCGCCGTAATCGGTGTTGGTTATTTGGGTAAATTTCACGCACAAAAATACGCCGCTCTGCCCGACTCGGAGCTGATTGCCGTCTGTGACAATAACGCGGAGAATGCCCAAAAAATTGCCCATGAGCTGGGCGTTGAGGCCATGACCGATTACCAGGCCTTACTCGACAAAGTCGATGCGGTCAGTATTGTGGTCCCGACCCAACAACATTTTGAAGTGGCCAGGGCCTTTCTTGAAAAAGGTGTGCATGTCCTGCTTGAAAAACCCATTACGGTGACCGTTGCAGAGGCTCAACAACTGGTCGACATCGCTGACAAGAATAACTCGATCCTACAGGTGGGCCACCTGGAACGATTCAACCCGGCCATCCTGGCGCTGGAAGAGGTACTCAAAGAACCTCTGTTTATCGAGTCCCATCGTATCGCCCCCTTTAATCCACGTGGCGCCGACGTCAATGTTATCCTGGATTTGATGATCCACGATATCGATATTATTCTTGATATCGTCGGCAATCCTGTCAAACGCATCGAAGCCAAGGGTGTCGCGGTACTTTCCAATGATATTGATATAGCCAATGTGCGCCTGGAATTTGACAATGGCTGTGTCGCCAATGTGACCGCCAGCCGGGCCGGACTGAAAAGCGAACGCAAAATGCGTCTCGTCCAGTCCGATGCCTATATCGCCATCGACTTCCAAAACAAGAAACTGGGTGTTCATCGCAAGGGAGAGGGTGAAATGTTCCCCGGCGTGGCCAATATCGACAGCAACGAACAGACCTTTGAACAAGGTGATGCCTTGATGGCAGAAATCGAAGCCTTTCTGCTCTCGATTAAAACCCATACCCCACCCGTGGTCAGTGGTGAAGACGGCAAGCGCGCCCTGGAGACCGCCATGGAAATCACCCGCTTGTTAAACGAAAACAGAAACTAACATGAGGACGCACGCATGATCCCGATGGTGGATTTGAAACGCCAGTATCACAAACTGAAAACTGAAATTGATCAGGGTATGTTAACGGCTCTTGAAAATACCCAATTTATTCTGGGCCCCAATGTTCAGGCGTTTGAAAAAGAGGCCGCAGCCAATCTGGACGCTAGACATGCGGTAAGTTGCGCATCGGGTACCGATGCCCTGCATCTGGCATTACTTGCTGCTGGCGTTGGCCCCGGAGATGAGGTCATCACCACCACCTTCACCTTCATTGCCACCGCCGAGGCCATTTGTTATGTCGGTGCGACACCGGTATTCATCGACATCGATGAAAAAACATTTAATATGGATCTCGATGCGGTTGAGGCAGCGATCACTGACAAGACCAAAGCCATTATTCCGGTGCATATCTTCGGCCAGCCGGTCGACATGACGCGTGTTATACAACTGGCAGACAAACATAAGTTGCTCATTATCGAAGACTGTGCCCAGTCCTACGGTGCAGATGTTAACGGTAAAATGACCAGCACCTTTGGTATTACCGGTTGCCACAGTTTCTTCCCCAGCAAAAACCTGGGCTGCTTCGGTGATGGTGGCATGGTCACAACCGATGATGATGATGTAGCAGAAAGACTCCGTGTGTTACGCAATCATGGCAGTTTTGAGCGCTATCACCACAACATCATCGGCTATAACAGTCGGCTTGATGAATTACAGGCTGTCATACTGCGTGTCAAGCTTAGACACATCGAGGAATTTAATCGTGAACGCCGCCGTGCTGCCCATTACTACAGTGAACAACTGGCAGGACTGGTGACCCCGCCACACGAAGACGGCATTGGTACTCATGTCTATCATCAGTATGTGACGCTCACGGACAAGCGTGATGCCATCATGAAAAAACTGACTGAGAATGAAATTGCCTGTGCGATCTATTATCCCATTCCCTTGCATAAACAACCCGTATTTGCCGAACAATATAAATCCGTGTCCCTGCCGGTGAGTGAGCGAGTGGCTGAAAAATGCATGGCCCTGCCCATCCATCCGGAGTTGACCAATCAACAAATCGATCAGATCGTCACGCTTATCAAATCAGCCATCTAGAATAACTTGATATGAAAAGAGTCATGGTCATTGCCGGTGAGGCCTCCGCCGATCTGCATGCCGGTAAACTGGTTCAGAACGTCCTGACAAAGGATCCTTCTATAAAATTCTTTGGTATCGGCGGCAATGATATGCGGGCTGCCGGTGTCGAGACACTGGTAGACTCCGCCGAACTGGCCGTAGTGGGTCTGATCGAAGTGTTGGCGCACCGCAAGGTTATTTTTGGCGCCCTGCACCAGATGGAAGACATCATCATCAACGATCCTCCCGACTTACTGGTCTTGATTGATTATCCTGAATTCAATCTACGTCTTGCCAGAACCGCAAAAGAGAATAACGTCAAAGTGCTATATTACATCGGCCCCCAGGTCTGGGCCTGGCGGCAAAAGCGGGTCGAGATCATTCGTCAACGCGTCGACATGATGGCCGTGGTTTTTCCCTTTGAAGAAACATTTTATAAAAAGCATAATGTGCCGGTGGAATTTGTCGGTCACCCGCTGACGGATGAACTTGTTCCGGTCAATGATATTAATCAACTCAAAAACGATTTCGGTCTGCAAGATGATAAAAAGGTCATTGGCCTGTTTCCGGGCAGTCGCCGTAGTGAAATCAAACGTCTGTTACCCATTATCATGGCAAGCGCCCGCCAGCTGTCTCAGCGACGCAGTGATATTCAATTCATCCTGCCGGTGGCTTCTACCCTCGACATGGATGACATTAAAGAAAAAATTGCCCCCTTTGATATAAAGGTAACGATCATCAAGGGCCGGAGTCATGAGGCGATACAAGTCTGTGAAGCCATTATTACCGTCTCGGGTACAGTCACACTGGAGATCGCCCTGTTTGGTATTCCACAGGTCGTGATCAACAAGGTCAACTGGCTGACTTACCATATCGTCAAACCCATGTTGAAGATTCCCTATATTGCCTTGTGTAATATTGTCGCAGGCAAGCAGGTCGTTCCGGAACTGATTCAGCATGATGCCACACCGGTAAAGATCATTCACGAGATCGAGCGATATCTGGATGAACCGAAACACTGGAAAAAAACAAGAGAAGACTTACTGGCTATCCGTAACAAACTTGGTAGTGGTGGTGGGATTGAACGAATTTCTGATTTGCTGTTACAAACGCTTCAGAAATAATAATCGCTTAGCGAATAATGCCGCGTGTTGAGCCCTTTATAAAATCAATAAAGTATACAACTTCCTGGCAGGATGTTGCCAGTTGCTCCAGTTTTGGCAGCGCCTCTTCCATTATCAGCCCACTGCGATAAACCAGTTTATAGGCATCACGCAAGCACTTGAGTGATTCTTTGGAAAACCCCCGGCGTTTTAAACCTTCCTGATTCAAACCATGCGGATGGGATGGATTACCATTGACGATCACATAAGGCGGCACATCCTTGCTCACCGCACTACCCATACCACAAAAGGCATAGCTACCAATGTGACAAAACTGGTGTACCAATGTAAATCCACCGAGAATGGCATGGTCATCGACGGTGACATGTCCGGCCAGTGAAGTGCCATTTGAAAAAATGACGTTGTTACCGACGATGCAATCATGCGCGACATGGATATAGGCCATTAGCCAGTTATCACTGCCAATTTTCGTGATCCCACCGCCATCTTCGGTACCTCGATTGATGGTAACAAACTCACGTATATGATTACGATCCCCTATCTCAAGTAGCGAATTTTCACCATGAAATTTTTTATCCTGGGGAACCTCACCGATTGAGGCAAACTGGAAAATATGATTATCTGAACCGATTTTAGTCGGTCCGTTGATGACGACATGGGGACCAATAACCGTGCCGGCGCCAATCTCCACGCCGCGTCCGATAATACTGTAAGGCCCAATCTCTACATTTTCACCAAGCTTGACAGCATCATCAATGACTGCTGTGGGGTGTATGCTCATATCACCTCGCGTTCAGCACACATCAGTTCGGCACTGCAAACCACATTGCCATCCACCAGCGCCTCACCGTCAAATTTCCAGATACCACGTTTTTGCTTGATATAGGTCACCTTCAATTCCAGCTGGTCACCCGGGCTAACGGGTTGTTTGAAACGCGCCTTGTCGATACCGACGAAGTAATACAGCGAATTCTCATCCGGTACCTTGCCAACGGTGCGAAATGCCAGAATGCCGGTGGCCTGTGCCAGGGCTTCGAGGATCAATACCCCCGGCATGACCGGTCGTTGGGGAAAATGGCCCGTGAAATAGGGTTCATTATAGGTGACGTTCTTGTAGCCAAGCAGGTGCTTGCCGGGTTCACACTCAGTCACACGATCGATTAACAGAAATGGATAGCGGTGTGGTAGATGATTCAAAATTTCATGTATATCGAGTGTTTCCAAGACGTTATCCTCGTAATTTTTCAAGTTCTTTTTCTAATGCCTTAAGGCGTTTAGCCATTTCATCCAATTGCTTGAAGCGGATATAATTCTTATGCCAAAGCTTGTTGGGCTCTAATGGCGCTGAGGAGGAATACACTCCTGGCGCTTTAATGGATTGTAAAACAGCTGAGCGAGCGGTAATAGTCACATTATCCACAATGGTTAAATGACCCACAATTCCTACTTGTCCACCAATCGCACAATTTTCACCTATTGTCGTACTTCCTGCCACGGCTGCACAAGCCGCCATGACCGTATTCTTGCCAATCCTGACGTTATGGGCAATCTGGATCAGATTATCCAGTTTCACCCCGTCATCGATAATGGTGTCTTCAATGGCGCCACGATCGATTGCGGTATTTGCCCCGATTTCAACATCATTACCGATTTGCACCGCCCCAACCTGGGGTACCTTGATCCATTTGCCATTATCATAGGCCTGACCAAACCCGTCAGCGCCGATCACCACACCGGGATGGATCAGGACCCGATCAGCCAGCCGACTATCGTGCATTACCGAGATATTGGCGGTTAACTCACAGTCCTTACCAATAAAAACATTCTTGCCGATATAACATCCTGGGCCGACGACAGTACCGGCATGAATAGTGACACCGGCTTCTATAACACAGCATGGCCCAATCCAGACCGAACCATCAATCTGACACCCTTGTTCAACAACGGCTGTTGGATGGATACCGGTCTTTTCCGTTTTTTCTGCATATAAAAGTGTCGCGATTTTCGCATAGGCGGGATGAGGATTGGCGACCACTAGTGCATTGGTTACACACTCTTTGGCATGTTTCTCACTCAGGATAACGGCCGAAGCCTGCGTTGCCTGGAGTTCATTTTTATATTTAAGATTGGTAAGAAAGCTGATATCTCCCTTTGAGGCATTCTTTAATGTCGCTACATTTTCGACGAAACAATCTTCATCTCCTATAACATAGCCCCCAACATGTTCCGCCAATTTTTTTAAAGGTAATTTCACCAATCAGAGACCGTATTCTTTTATGTGCAAGTAATCTTATTTAATTTTTAATCTTTTCAAAACCTGATCAGTCACATCGATTCGCTTACTTGCAAACAGCACGCTATCTCCCAGGATCAAATCGTATTTCTGTTCTTTTGCCAGGGCAACAATAGTGTCGTACACCAGCTTTTGCAACTTGTTCAACTCTTCATTTCTGCGGATGTTGAGATCTTCCGTGAACTCTTCCCGACTACGCTTAATGTCTCTTTTATGCGATATAATCTGTCGCTCCAGTTTCTTTTTGGCAGATTCATTCATAATGGCGGCATCTTTTGCCAATTGATCTTCGAGTGCTTTGAGTTTTTTTTGCATCGCGACAATTTTCTTGTCGCGTGGCGCAAATTCAAATTCCAGTTTCTTTCTTGCCTTTTCAGCCTGTGGCGCTTCCTTGAGAATGCGTGCAGTATTTACGAAGCCCAGTTTTGCTTCGACCGCAGACGCGACATTGCTCATTAAGCCCAGCAAACAAAAAAGAATACAGCCTGTTTTTATCCGTTTTAAATGCATTAATTACTCGTCAAAACTAGAACGGGGCACCCAGGGTAAACTGGAAGTTCTGGGTATCATCCGTTGATCTGGCATCATAGGGTTCAGCATAGCTGAATCGCATCGCACCTACAGGCGTCAACCATATCAGCGATAGGCCATAGGAATGACGCAATAAATTTGTTGTAATTGGTTCTTCTTCACCATAAGCATAACCCATATCCCAAAACAGGCTCACACGCGTCGAGGCGCTGCGTTCCGAGAACGGGTTAGGTAATATTAATTCCAAATTCCCGACAAATCTACTCGTACCCCCTAAAGAGTTATTGTTACTATCCTTTGGCCCAAGTGTGCCGCCTTTGTAACCGCGTACCGAGCGACTACCACCGGCATAAAAGTTTTCGAAAAAGGGCAATTCCTTGGTATCACCCAAACCATCACCATAGCCAAATTCCAGGTTCAACAAAAGGCTGCTCTTGCCGGTAAAGGAAAAGTATTGCTGGTAATCGACATTCCATTTGTAAAATTCCAGATCACTGCCAGGCACCGCATATTCCGTACCCACCTTGAATAAGGTTCCGTCACTGGCAAAAATGGCGCGATTTCGGGTATCATGCCGCCAACCAAGCGTAGCTTTATAAAGTCCGTACTGATTCCCATAATCTTCAACAAATTTATGCTTGGGATAATCATCCTTGTTGCCAGCATCAAATTCCTGTTGTTCACAGATTCCACCGTCTGCCAGGTAATCGGCCAGTTCCACTGCATCTAATCCATCACAATCGAATAGTTGTTCAAGCAACAGCTCGGTATGCTCATAACCCAGACCAAAATTGGTGAATTTTGTCTCGCTGATGGGGATACCAAAACTGACATTCGCACCGTAGGTATTGGATTGGTAATCTGAAATATCACCCACCTCACCGGCATCAACCTTTCTCGAAAAAATATTGAAGCCGCGACTGACGCCATTCGGGGTATAATACGGATTGGTGTAATTAATTCGATATTCATCCACTACCTCACTTTTACTGAGGTTGACACTCATACGGTTGCCGGTACCGACAAAGTTGTCCTGGCTGACAGCAAATGTAAACAAGGCGCCATTTTGATCGGAATAACCGATACCGGCCTGCAGGGTACCAGTAGAACGCTCCTTCACCGAATAATTGACATCGACCTGATCGCTTTCCCCGGGAACAGCGGGTGTTTCGATAGCGACCTCTTCAAAATACCCCAACCGGTTGAGACGCTTACGTGACTGGGCAATCAGACCAGTGGACATTTTTCCACCTTCCATTTGGCGAATTTCACGACGAACAACCCTGTCCTTGGTTTTAATATTTCCGGCGATATTGACACGACGCACATAAACCCTTCTTCCCGGGTCAACGAATATTGTCAAATCTACCAGCTTTTCATCATTATTGATTTCAGGAACAATGTTCACGTTGGCAAAGGCATAGCCGTCTTCAGCCAGGCGCTCTGAGATTTTTTTGCGGGTGTTACTCACTTTGCTGCGAGAAAAAACATCACCTGATTTGACTTTGATAAACTTGCTCATTTCAGCTTTGTCGATAATCAGTTCGCCCGTGAGCTTGACATCATCAACAGTGAACTGGTCTCCTTCAGCAATATTCACAGTTACATAAACATCTTGTTTATCCGGAGTGATGGAGACCTGGGTTGAATTGACTGCAAAGTTTATATAGCCACGATCCATGTAATAAGACTTGATAGCTTCAATATCTGCAGAAAGTATTTGTCTCGAATAATTTTCCCTTCCTGCAAACAGGGCTGGCTCACCTAATGTTGTTTGAAACAACAAATCTCTTTCTGGAAATTTTGTGTTACCAATAATATTAAGCGCATAAACTTCTGCTTTTTCCCCTTCAGTTATATTTATCTGGATCTCAACCCGATTACGTTCTAACGGGATGATATCCGTTGTCATTTTCACAGCGTATTTGCCCAGACTGTAGTATTGCCTTTGCAACTCCAACTCAATCATTTCCAGTACCGAGCGGTCAAAAACCCTGCCTTCCGCCAATCCAATTGTCTTTAGCGACTCTTGAAGTTTGTCAGTTGGTATATCATTATTGCCTTCTATTTTTAGGCCTGCAATTGCCGGTTTTTCAGCAACGAATATGACAAGAATATTGCCTTCCCGCTCCAGACGCACGTCTTTAAAAAAGCCAGTACCGTACAACGAGCGTATCGCCTCTACGGACATATCATAATCAAACCGGTCACCAAGCTTGGCCGGCAAATAATTAAATACCGTACCAGCAGATATACGTTGCAAACCCTCAAGGCGAATATCCTTGATAACGAAAGAATCTTTAGCGTAAACCGGGAAGCTTAACAACAACACCAATAAAAAAACAAAGCGATTCATTTTGTAATTCTAACCACCAAACAGCCTGGATAAATCATTTCCAATTGCCAGCGCCATCATCATTATGATTATCATTATTCCGATACGCTGACCCAACATTTCAAAATTTTCAGAAACAGGACGTCCTTTTATTATTTCAATCCCGTAATACAACAGATGCCCCCCATCCAGCACCGGAATGGGTAACAAATTAATCACACCCAGACTAATACTCACAATAGCCAGAAAATCCAGAAACCGGGCCGTGCCGGCACTGGCGGAATAACCTGCATAGACGGCAATATTAATAGGTCCGCTGAGATTTTTCAGTGACACCTGTCCGGTGATCAATTTACCAATCATTTTCAACGTTAAGACAGAGTTACGCCAAACCTTTTCACCAGCCTGTATAAAGCCCGCGAATATCGGATATTGATACGCATTTTTCATCTCATCCGGAATAGCTGGCATGGTCGCCGGACCAATGCCGATTTGGCCGACTTTCTTGCCATCTCGTTCTATCAATTTCGGCGTTATATATAAAGACTGTTGTTTGTTATCTCGAATGATCTGCAATCGAAGTTTCTGCTCCGGCCTGGCACTGACATATTTGACCAGATCAAACCAGTCATTAATCACAACACCATCAATAGCGACGATCTTGTCCTGACTTTTTAAACCGGCCAATGCGGCGGGAGAATCTTTCATGACCTGACCGACAGTCGCATCAACAGCTGGCCGCCAGGGTTTCAAACCAATCGCTGCCAATGCTTCGCCTGGTTCTTCATATTTTTTCAGCGTTCTGAAATCGATGCTTTGTGTCATGGTCAAATTATTATTTTTCCTGACAACGATTTCTGCCGTTTCACGGTTTAAAACCGAGACAATCAACTCCTGCAAAGCCACATCCCAGATGGGTGTGGCCTGGCCATTGATAGAGATAATTTCGTCGTTAAGCTCAAACCCTGCCTGAGCCATAACCGAATTTTCTGTAATCTCGCCAATCACCGGTTTCAAACCGGTCACTCCGATAGTCAGCATCATCCAGTAAGCGAGTGCCGCAAAGATAAAATTAAAAATAGGACCGGCTGCGACAATAGCAATTCGTTTCCCGACAGATTGACGATTAAAGGCTCTGTCCTTTTCACTATCCGCGACTTCACCTTCCCGTTCATCAAGCATTTTCACATAACCACCAAGAGGCAAGGCAGCAATGACATACTCTGTTTGGTCAGGCCCATAACAACGTTTCCACAACGGTCGGCCAAAACCAATAGAATAACGTAATACCTTCACGCCCATTCGCTTGGCCACCCAAAAGTGTCCAAACTCATGCACCGCCACCAGGATCGTGATCGCCACAACGAAGGCCAGCAATGAATAAACAAAATCAAACATTATCTGGCCTGCCTCTGCGAAGTGGATGTAATTGAATTGATATACTCGTTAGCCAGGCGGCGGGCCTGTTTGTCATCATCCAGAATAATTTCCAGAGACGTAGCTGTATGATGCGTCGCGCTTGCCAGCACTTTTTCAATCGTGGTATTGATATCAACAAAGCCGATCTTTTCTTGCAAAAAGGCTTCGACCGCAACTTCGTTGGCCGCATTAAGGATGGATGTCTGGGTGCCACCTGTTCTCATGGCATCATAAGCCAACTGTAAACAGGGAAAACGCTGCATGTCTGGTTTGTTGAATTCAAGTTTCCCCATACTGAATAAATCCAGGCTGCCCACGCCGGACTCAATACGCTCTGGCCAGGCCAGGGCATGGGCAATCGGTGTGCGCATATCAGGTTGTCCCATCTGGGAGAGAATGGAACCGTCATTATATTCAACCATGGAATGGATAATGCTTTGTGGGTGCATGGCCACGCTGATCTGATCGACAGAGGCATTGAATAACCAACAGGCCTCGATCACCTCCAGCCCCTTGTTCATCATGGTGGCTGAGTCGACCGATATTTTTTTGCCCATATTCCAGTTTGGGTGTGCACAGGCCTGCTCCGGTGTAACCACAGCCAGTGACTCGATGGGTGCATCACGAAAAGGGCCGCCTGATGCGGTGAGGATAATTTGTTTAATACCTCGGGACGATAAACCACCGACAAAATTTTCCGGCATGCACTGGAAAACGGCATTGTGTTCGCTGTCGATAGGCAACAACTCCGCACCGTGTGCTTTTACCGCGTCCATGAAGATCTGTCCTGACATGACCAGGGCTTCCTTGTTGGCCAACAATATGCGCTTGCCCTGTTTGACCGCCGCCAGTGTTGGTATCAGGCCAGCTGCACCCACGATGGCCGCCATCACATAATCCACAGCCTGATGTGCGGCGACTTCCATCAAGCCATCCACGCCTGACAAAACCAGGGTATCTGACCCATGACTGGTCAATTTCTCTTTGAGTTTTTGCGCTGCCTGCGCATCGGCCATGACGGCATAAGCAGGCTTAAATTGCAGGCACTGCTCGTACAAGCGGTCTATCTGGGAATTGGCTGTGATGGCGAATACCGAGTATTTCTTCGGGTGGCGAGCAATCACATCCAGCGTGCTCACACCAATCGACCCCGTTGACCCCAGTATTGTAATATTTTTCATTTATGCCACACCCAGCAAAATCATCCCAAGGGCATACACCGGACCTGCTGAAATCATGCTATCGATTCGATCCAGGATCCCGCCATGTCCAGGCAGCAGATGACTGCTGTCTTTTACGCCAACCTGCCGTTTGAGTAGACTCTCAAACAGGTCGCCTACTACCGATAAAACCACCACGAGCAAAGAAAAAGCTATCAACTTCGGCAGCAGATTGGCAGGATAGTTCATTATCGACCACGCGGCAGTGGTGATAATAATGGTCATCACTAGCGCACCAGCCACCCCCTGCCATGATTTTCCCGGGCTGATTCTGGGCGCCAGTTTGTTCTTCCCAAAGGCCTTGCCGGTGAAATAAGCCGCCACATCGGCGCCCCAGATCAACAGGAATAACAACAGGATTGATTCACGATCATATTTAAACGTAACAACGATGGTCGCAATACTCAAAAAACATACCGACAGGAGTAAGAAGCCCAACAGGATACGAACGGTTTGCGACAAGTGAATCTCCAGCTTGCCACGCTCATACATGGCCAACCAGAACAAAATCACAAACCAGGCCAACACAACTGACGTGAGGATTATAGAGATGACATCTGGAGAAGAAACAATCAGCCACCAGCCGAGCAACATCAGTCCGGATTGAACAAGCAGGAACAGAAACCTGAAAAAGGGAGTTTTCATACCGGCCAGGTTCGACCACTCCCATGCGCCACCGAGCAGGACCGCAGCGAATAATAACAGCAGTAACTTGTCTGGCAGTCCAAATAACGCCCAAATAATTAAGGGCGCTAGAACCAGCGCCGTCAGGATGCGTTGTTTAAGCATTTTTAATCTTTGCCACTTGTTCGCCTGTCTGTCCGAAACGGCGTTCCCTGTCAGCAAAGGACTGTAGTGCCGCGATATACTCTTTGCGATCAAAATCCGGCCAGAGCGTCTCAGTGAAATAAAGTTCAGTATAGGCTAACTGCCATATCATAAAATTACTAATTCTGTGTTCGCCGCTGGTGCGTATAAAGAGATCCGGTTCAGGCAGATCGCTCAGGCAGACATGTTTTTGTATTACATCTGGTGTAATTGCAGCAGGTTCAATTTCTCCCCGTTGAACCTGTCCGGCAAGCTTTTGTACGGCCTGAGAGATATCCCATTTGCCACCATAATTTGCGGCAACCACCAAGCGCAATTTTTTATTATCTTTGGTTAATTCTTCAGACTCGGCTATTCTGGTCTGCAATTTCTGATTGAACTCACTACGGTCACCAATAAATTGCAGCCTTATGCCGTTTTTATGCAGCTGTTTAATTTCTTTTTCCAGTGAACTGACAAACAGGTCCATCAGGATATCAACTTCTTTTTTTGGGCGTTGCCAGTTCTCGCTCGAGAACGCGAACAGGGTGACTGCCTTTATCCCTAATTCGGCACTGGTTTCAACAATCTTTTTGACTATTTCGACTCCGGCCTTGTGCCCTGCAGCTCTGGGTAAAAAACGCTTTTTTGCCCAACGGCCATTCCCGTCCATAATTATCGCGACATGTTGCGGCAGAACAGACAACTCTATGTCTTTGTTACTGGGAAGTTTATTTATCATGTTTTATCCCGCTTCTGCCTCACCCCAAAAGACACAATGCAGCCTAGATTTCCATTAAATCTTTTTCTTTTTCCGCCAGTAACACATCAACCTGTGCGACATATCTGTCGGTTAGCTTCTGCACATCATCCTGGGCGCCCTTTTCCTCGTCTTCGGTAATCTCTTTGTCTTTTAACAAAGATTTCACATCACTGAGTACGTCACGCCGGATATTACGAATAGCCACCTTGGTGGCCTCGCCTTCCTTACGGACGACCTTAGTCAGATCCTTGCGGCGTTCTTCTGTCAACGGCGGCAAGGGAACCCGAATAACTTCACCGGCGGTAGCCGGGTTCAGGCCCATGTCGGAATTTATGATCGCCTTTTCAACCACCGGCACCATTGGTTTTTCCCATGGGGTGACCGTCAAGGTCCTTGCATCCCCCACGGAAATATTGGCAACCTGGCTTAAAGGGACTTCCGAGCCATAGTATTCGACGGTAAGATGCTCCAGCAAACTGGGATGAGCCCGGCCGGTACGTATTTTGGTTAATCCACCTTTAAGAGACTCAATACTTTTTTTCATACGAGACTCAGCATCTTTTTTAAGCTCGTCGATCATTTTATTCTCCTTTATCGACCAAGGTGCCTTCTGCTTCACCTGAGACAACTCGCAACAGAGCACCCGGCTTGTTCATATTGAAAACACGAATTGGAATATTATTGTCACGGCATAAAACAATGGCCGTCGTATCCATCACGGCAAGTTTGTTTCTGATAACTTCATCGTAGTTCAGATGCTCATACAACTTGGCAGAAGGGTCCTTTTCAGGATCGGCTGTGTATACACCATCCACCCTGGTTGCCTTGGCCACCAGATCAGCATTGATTTCAACACCACGCAGACTGGCCGCAGTATCGGTAGTAAAGAAAGGATTACCGGTGCCCGCAGCAAATATCGCTACTCTGCCTTTTTCGAGATGCCGAATGGCGCGACGACGGATATAGTCTTCACAAACCTGATGAATAGGCAGTGCTGACATTACCCGGACCAACAAACCATGGCGTTCCAAACCATCCTGAATCGCCAATGAATTGATCACCGTCGCCAGCATGCCCATGTGATCTGCCGTGGCCCTGTCCATACCGGATGCAGACAGACTGACGCCGCGGAAGATATTACCACCACCAATGACAATGGCGACCTGCACACCTGCCTTGACCAGTTCAGCGACTTCCTTCGCCGTGCGGTCGATAATCGCGGGATCAATCCCGAAAGATTGATCCCCCATCAGGGCTTCTCCGCTCAGTTTAAGCAGGATACGCTTGTTTTTTATTATTGGTGACATAGGCCCTCTTCTTTGCTTATGTTTAGCCGCCCTTAACTTGTGCCATCACCTCATCAGCAAAGTTTTCGGTCTTCTTCTCAATCCCTTCACCCACTTCAAAACACGTGAAACGATTCACTTTCGCACCGGCGCCTTTCAGCAACTTCTCGATGGTTTGATCAGGATCTTTGACAAAAGGTTGACCCATGAGGGTGATTTCTTTGAGGAATTTCTTGATGCGGCCACCGACCATCTTTTCAATAATGTCCGCCGGCTTACCACTTTCAGCCGCCTGTGCCGAGAAGATTTCTTTTTCCTTCTCGATCAGTTCGGCGGAGACATTTTCTTCACCGACGCAAACCGGACGACTGGCCGCAATGTGCATGGCCAAGTCCTTACCCAGGGTTTCATCACCACCTTCGAGATCAACCAGCACACCGATGCGGGCGCCGTGCATATAGCTACCGATTTGACCGGATGTTTCCAGTAATTCAAAACGGCGTACACTCATATTTTCACCCAGTTTGGCGATCAGTTCCTTGCGCGCATGTTCAACACTTTCACCGCCGTCTTGCAGCGGCGTGGCCATTAGGGCATCGAGATCCGCCGGCTTACTGGCCAGAATACGAGCCGCAATGGCATTGGCAAAATTGATAAAGTCATCGCCCTTGGCAACGAAATCGGTTTCACTGTTAATTTCGACAATGGTGGCCTGTTTTCCATCCGCGCTGGTTTTGATAACCACCAGACCATCGGCTGCGGTACGACCGGCTTTTTTATCCGCCTTGGCCATTCCTGATTTACGCATAAGTTCGATTGCTGCTTCGATATCGCCATCGGTCTCAACAAGCGCTTTTTTACACTCCATCATACCGGCACCGGTACGTTCACGCAGTTCCTTGACTAATGCTGCAGTGATTGCCATGTTTCTGTCCTCTTCAATAATTCAATGTAATTCGTATCACAATCTCGGGCTCAAACTTCGAAAAAGGGGGCAAAGCCCCCTTATCACCCGATCTATCTAATCTTGCAGGTTATACATATCCTGTTTCGATCAAGCATAATAACTAATCGGCTTTTTTCTTTGCTACTGTCTTCTTTTTGGCTGCAGTCTTTTTCTTGGCAACCGTTTTTTTCTTGGCTGTCTTTTTCTCAGCAGCAGCATCATCAGATGCTTTAGCAACAACTTCTTCTTTATCAGCCGCCTTCTTGACAGTCACTTTTTTGGTAGTAGCCTTTTTAGCCGTCTTCTTCTTAGCAGCCCTGGTAACGCTGCCATCTTCGTCCAGCTCAATAAAGTCATCGGCCTTGCCCGCAACATGGGCTACCGAGGCCTTACCGGTAATAATCGCATCGGCAATACCCTTGGTATACAGGGTAATCGCGCGGATGGCGTCATCGTTACCGGGAATCAGGTAATCAACATGATCAGGACTGTTGTTGGTATCCACCACGCCGATAACCGGAATACCCAGCTTGACGGCTTCCTGGATGGCAATCTTTTCGTGGCCAACATCGACAATGAACAG
>JGI24023J19991_10001742_pt1 | contig 16364 bp, 19 predicted proteins | sample Cruoilmetagenom1_FD_19991 | JGI IMG/M metagenome (IMG submission 19991) | reverse complement strand
TACCTGTTTCTGGACGTTTTTATACCTGTTTTTTTATTGTTTCATTCTTGTTTTCAATGGGTTGTGAATATTTCAGGGGCGACTAATTACTCTCGTTCCTGTGTCAATATGACGGCCATCGTCGTGCAGCAACATTGGGGATGTCGAATGATTTATATGTAGCGAAACAACTACCGTCGCTTCTGATCCTGACAATGAGCAACGCTGTTCATAGCGGCGGGTCATTGGTATTGTCATCTTCCACTTGTTTAACGGCATTCCAGATCTTATCAAGCTCTTTGACCGACATCGACTTCATCACCTGTTGTTGCTGAGCCACGTGCCTTTCAACGCCGCGGAAACGGCGTTCAAACTTGTTCGTCGCTCTACGTAGAGCCTGCTCCGCATCAACGTCAAGAAAACGCGCCAGGTTGACACCCGCGAATAACAGGTCACCTATTTCATCTTCCACCTTGTCCTGATCGGCGATATCAACAGCGGCACGTACCTCAGCCTCCTCTTCGGATAACTTGGCATACACATCCTCTATATCGTCCCAGTCAAAACCTGATCTGGCCGCACGACGCTGCAATTTCTGCGCGCGCACCAGTGCCGGCATGGCCTTGAGGACGCCATCCAGTTCACTCAGCGGCTCGTTGGATGTGGTCTTTTGGGCACGCTCCTGACGTTTGTGTTCTTCCCAGGCCTCTGTCTGCCTGGCAACGGAATCAATCTGCTCATCGGCGAACACATGCGGATGCCGACGAATCAGTTTATCGACAATCGCTGCAACCACATCGTCAAACTCAAACAGTTTTTTTTCACTCGCGATCTGCGCATAAAACACGATTTGAAATAACAGGTCACCCAGCTCATCACATAGATCAGCATTATGCTCACGTTCAATACTATCGGCTACTTCATACGCTTCTTCCAGGGTATGCGGTACCAGTGATGCAAAGGTTTGCTGCCTGTCCCACGGACAACCCTCCTCGGGATGACGCAAGCGTTGCATGACTTGCAGTAATGCATTGATATCCATGTTCGAATGTCCCGCCTTTTAATTGTCCCGTCTAACGGACGACTCTATACCATCGCCAAGAAAAAATGTGAAATGCAGCTTCTCACTGCAACGGGATGAACACCACCAACTTCGCCCCACCGAGGTCCTTACTACTATCGATCTGCAGCGACCCCCCATAAACATTCACAATGTCCTGAACGACGGACAGTCCGATACCATGACCGGATACGCTTTCATCCGCACGTTTGCCGCGTTGCAACACCTCATCTCGCCTGGATAAGGGTATACCGATGCCATCATCCTCAACCGTCATCCGTAATATTTTTTCATGCTCAGGTGACATTTGTGCGGCAGCGCTGACACGGATACGCAGTTTCGCCCACTTAAATGCATTCTCAAGCAGGTTACCCGTCAATTCAAGCAAATCACCTTCCTCTCCAGGGAAAACCAACTGACTATCAATAGCAATGTCACATTGAATACGTTTTTCCAGGTGAACCTTTTGCAGGGAGGCAACAAGACGCTCTATGTTGGGCAATAAGGGCACGCTGGTGCCCAGCGTCGTTCGGCCCGACGCCGCTGCACGTTGTAACTGATAATCGACAATCTGTTTCATACGATCAATCTGTTCGTGCAAAGTAGCAGACCCACCCTCATCATGCGTTTCTTTATCGATGCCCGCCTTAAGGACGGCCAACGGGGTTTTCAGGCTATGCGCCAGATCAGCCAATGTATTGCGATATCGATCCCGCTGCGCCCGTTCTGAATCAATGAAAGTATTGATACCTGTGGTCAAGCCCTGGATCTCTCCTGGATACACTTTACTCAAACGATCCTCTTTACCCGCCTTGACTCTATCCAGATCGATAGCCACATCGCGCAGGGGTTTCAGACTCCATCGCAGAATAACGCCCTGGGCGATCAATAATATGATGGACACTGCCAGCAGCCATCCCCACAAGGCATTGCGAAAACCTGAGACCTGCTGGTTAAAGACCCCTTCATTTTCCAACACCTGGAAGACATAGCGAAACTGTTGTCCCTGGCTGGTCTCCCAGACCACGGTAAAACTCTGACTGAAATAGTGCTTGCCTGACGAGTCCTGCAAAGACTCAAAATACCACTGACCCACATCGGCCTGGGTATAGCGGGGTATCGTCAGGCCGATCGCAGACGTTGATTTCCAGATGATATCGGCTGATGAAGAAAAAACACGGGCATAAAGGCCAGACTGAGGTGATGATAAACGTGGATCTGGCAACGGTTCTTCGATCTCCAGGCGGCCATGTTGATCATTGAAGTCGGCCGCCGCTAACAATGCAAACACCTGCCCTCGTAAACGCTCACGTACCGACTCTTCCGCACTGTGATAAAAAGCCCGATCCAGCACCAGCCCGGTCAGACCCAGAAAGACAAAGAGAACAATACTGGCCGATAGCAGTAAACGCCGCGTCAGCGTCATGCAGTCGACTCGGTATTTCTCGCGATCGCGAAACGATAACCACGTCCACGCAAGGTTTCGATAGGTTTGTGCTCGTTGTTCGGATCAATTTTTTTACGCAATCGCCCGACCAGCACTTCAATAACATTGCTGTCACGATCAAAATCCTGCTGATAAATATGCTCGGTCAGGTCGACCTTGGAAATCACTTCACCGGCGTGGAGCATCAGGAATTCAAGGATACGGTATTCAAACGCGGTCATGTCGACCTTCGCGCCATCGACCATAACCGTTTGAGCGGTCATATCCAGCCCAACCGGGCCACACTGGAGCTGCGATTGCGACCAGCCCGTCGCACGCCTGAGCAAGGCCCTGATCCTGGCAAGCAGCTCTTCGGGACTAAAGGGCTTGACCATATAATCATCAGCACCTGCTTCCAGCCCCTCCACTTTTTCCTGCCAGCGGCCTCGCGCTGTCAGTATCAACACAGGAAAACCCTTATCGGCCTGACGCCATCCCTTGATAACCTCTATCCCTGATAACTTTGGCAGCCCGAGATCGACAACAGCCAGATCATAAGGATATTCTTTACCTTGATACAGACCCTCTTCACCATCACAGGCCTCCTCGACAACAAAACCGGCATCTACCAGGGTTGTTACCAACTGTTGCCTCAGTGCCTCGTCATCTTCAATCAATAATAGTCGCATATATTTCGGGTATCCTTCATTACCACCTGTATCGCATTCTCTACACCATGGACCGACTAAAAACACGCACTACCATCCAGGCTTCGCCTGGTTGCATTCCACCCTCAAGTATCAGCGTGCATTGACCCGAAAGGTTTTGACCACACCTGAAGGCATCAATACCTTGATGACGTAAACCGATCCATTTTGCCTGGCGCGTAATACACGCCCTCCTGTCTGTTTCTGGATACGGGCAACCGCTTGATCCAGGCTGATACCGACTGCCTGCTGACCATTCTTGCCAGGACCGGCATAGACATCACAGCTCATAAAGAAAGGACTGACAAGCAGCAGGTGCATGGATAACAAAATCCTTAACAACCCTATTTTTGAGTATTTCATTTTCATACACCACCCTGTCTGTACAGCCAGTCAATAAAATAAAGTGATATCACATTAATCGACAACAACCAGTTTCACTCTGACTTTTATTCTTTTACCTGGATGTCTTTTCATAAAGGTACCATATTCATGGCCTTGATAACGATACCTGACCTGATAACCCTGCAATCTCTCTTCTTCATCATAACGATCCACCGTACGACAAACCGTTTCACTATTAACATGTGACTCAACCCGACGCGGATCATTAGCCGCCATATCACGACCTATTTTACTACCCAGTATAGTCCCGACAATAGTCGCAGCGGTTTTACCATGACCATTACCGACCTGATGACCGGCAACCCCACCCAGGATGCCACCGACGATACCGCCCGCGGTGCGGTCAGTACCGCGCTCATACTCAACCGTGCGCTCTTCATCCCAACATTCCCGCTCAGGGCGATTGATACGTACCGTCCTGTATACCGGCTCGACTGAAGTTACCCTGGCGTAATCATTATAGCGTTGGGCATGCTTGTCCCGATGACCGGCAAAGGCGGTTCCACTGAAAGTCATAACGCTCACGAGGGTTAATAAAGCTGCTTTTTTCATTTCCATTTTCATCACCTTTCTCACCTTTTCATTGTCTGCTATGAAAAGAGATTACGCCCCGCTAACTGAACACATGCTGAACATCGATTAATAATGACAACCCTAATCCAACAAAATCAGTGCGTAAATATGGGTTAAAAAGCCTGAAACCCCACTAAAACTTTGATTTCATCTTTAATTTCATCTCTTTATGCCCGGAAAGTTGACAAAAGCAGCGTTTTTTTGGAAGCTTATACATTCAATTGTACCTAGGGGACATTATGTTGAATGAAGGACTCAACTCTAACGTGGAAAGACGCTCACGTTCTCATTCACTGATTCAGGAATTAGTTGCAACCCGCAACCAAATGCTGGCGCTATTCACTCAACTGGCTGAATTAAAACCTTTCGTGCCAGATGAAGGAACCTGTGAAGTCTTGCAGGAATTTTGTGAAACACTGGTAGATTATACCTTGCAGGCTCATCTCAACCTGTACCGTTACCTGGAAGAAAAACTGGAAAAACGAAAAAGGGTATTGGATCTGGCTGAACTGACATACCCGCGTATTCTGGCGACGACCGAGATCATTTCCAACTTCAATGATCAATACGAAGAAATCAACGGTGACCTGGATGCATCACATCTGGAACAAGATCTATCCCGTCTCGGTGAAGCCCTGGCCATTCGAATCGAACTGGAAGATCAGCTCATCGAGATCCTGACACACCGTATTCCTGTCGCTGATAACGCACAACCTTTGAATTCATAATACCGATAAAACAAGCCTGACCAGACTCATGCCGCCTGCATTAGTCCGCGGGCTTGTCACTTTTCTTTTTCGACCTGACAATTTTATCGAGTGGTATCACCACTTCACCTTGTTGCTTGGCTTCATCAATGAAACGCGGACGCATATTCATCTCCCGTCCAGCCTCAGCCGCCAGCTCCTGCTCGCGTTGAGAGATCAAACCGAGGCAATCGCGGATACCTATCAGGGTTTCATCCCCCAGTGGATGCTTCAGTCCTGGTGCCGTAGCCGTCTCTTTGACCACACTGGTTAAAACAATCTTTACGGCTTTCAGAATCAATTCTTCTCTGCTGGACTCATGCTCACTCATTGAAGTGCCTCATAAAATGTTGGATAAATAATATCGGGGCGCTATATTATCGGTGAATACATCGATAATCCAGCCCTGGCCTTTCTTCTCATTAAAATAGTAGGGGTTAATCAAACGGGTTCAGGGCTTCAACCTTCACTCATACTTCCCTATAATACCCCGCTCTTGTATAGCTGAATAATAACCGGAAGATATCATGCCCTACTTCGTCTATAACGTTTTTCCCAATAAAAAACTCGAATACCTGGAAGAGTTCCCCAATTACCGGGAGGCACGTGATAATGTCCGCACACGTCGTAAGGAATTAGCCGATGATGTTGATTACACGGTCCGTCTGGTTCATGCCAAACATCAGACCGAGGCTGAACGCCTGTTGACCACTGAAAGAGAACCTCGCCCGATGGGCGAGGAGTAGTTACTCGTCGACAACAATCGGGGCATTATCTGACACATCCGATTGTCACCCCTGGCTGCCTTGACTAGTCTCGATGAGTATAGCTAAACGAGTAATAGGGTGAGACGTTATACCACAGTCCATAGCTTGAAGACGGGTACCTGCGGTAGTTATGGTGGCCATGATCGCGGTAATGGCGATTGCGGTAGTGGCGATTGCGATGATGACGATCAGCATGTCGCGCATTATGATGTTTGCGATAATGGCGGTCACCGTGATGTCTTCTGTGGTTTCGATCAGCATGATGATCGCGATGATTCCTTCTCTCATGCCTGAAATCATCCCTCCTGTGATCACGTGAATGGCGTGATTCATGCTGGTTGGTTTTTTTCACATAATGCCTTTCATGAGCATCATGCTTGTTCGACGCCATGACAGGGACAGAAACAGCCATCATGACGGCTGCTATAAGCATATTTCTTGTACTCGCTAAATTTCTCATATCTCCACCTCCATCAGGTGCATGATCATGCCGGGTAGTAATGCAGGCATGTTTATTGAAGTCGCTGCCAGATTAACCAAACAAAGCTGAACACAGGCTGAATATATAAAATATTTTTTTGGGGTGCTGGCGGGCGGGCATTGCAATAAACAGGTATAATACCCCCTATTCACAGAGAAAAAATAATAAGCAATTGATTTTATTTAATATTCATAATGGATGAAACGGAATACAGAGATCTATATCACTCGGTAAATCAACTGCGTTGCTGCTTTGAAAAAGCCATGTTAACCCGCCGGTTTGGCTGTGCAAAGCTGGTTAAGATTAATATAGCAGATCGTGAAGCCGCTGCCTGCGCCGACGTAAACGCCCAATCTGAATGCCAGAGCCTACTGGGGATGTTACGAAAAAATGCCGCCTTTGCATTGAAAACCGCCAGCACCCATAACGCACTTCCACACGCTAAAGAAATAAAGGCGCAATGTGGAGGCATCATCGGCATCGCTCATGTCCTGGCCCCGCAACAGGAGTTACCGACAGGTGTGGAGGATATCTATCAATGCATACAGGACGCCATAGAAACTTTCGGCAGCCTTGAGCAACTACCCTATCCCGAGATTGTAAAAATCATTACCCATTTTGAAGGCCGTAAAAAAAGAACGCGTCCACGCTAGATCTGAAACAGACTCAAAATGATAACCAACGGGCTAGCCACAGGCGCAAACGTAAACCTGTTTCGGTTGTATAACCTACCTCTACAAAGCGGATCGAACCCTTAGCATCCACAATAAAGCTGGCAGGCACTCCCTTGATTCCATACTCAGAAGCAATCTCCCCCTGAGGGTCGGCCAGTGTAGGAAAACTCAAACCCTGTTTTTGCAGATAACCACGGATCTCGTCATCACGGCCCGATTGCATGGCCACTGTGATGACGGGGTAGTCTCTGGCAATAGCATCAATTCCTCCCTCTTCCAGCCGACAAATACCACACCAACTCGCCCAGAAATGCACCAGCACGGGTGCGCCTCGATATTGTGATAACTCAACCTGCTGGCCATCGACCAGCTGACCCGCGATGCCAGGTGCCTCACCCTCGACAACACCACGCTGCCCATAGACCTTGAGCAACAACAAAACCAGCACAATGACGATCACATTCAACAGTATTTTCAGACTCTTATGCCGGGCTAAAAACGCTTTCACTCATACTCCCCCTCTGTCAGCAAGCGAAGGACCTGTATTGAATTTAGGCCCATATCGCTCTATGCTATAGCAACTAAAATAACTATTCTAAATAATCCGTTTATGGACGATGATAACAAACTCGAACTCCTTATTGGTGACTCACTGCAGCTTCAATTCGTGGCTGACGAAAAAAAGCGCCGACACTACAGCAAGGTCATTGGATACCTGCAAGGACATAGTGTATTAATTACCACACCACGGGTCGAGAAAAATGCCATGATTGTACGTGAAGACCAGGTGGTCATTGTCCGCATGATGACTGGCAACCAGGTCTACGGCTTTACCACACAGATACTCAGCACCAGCCTGAAACCTTATCCTTACCTGCACCTTGCCTATCCCAGGGATATGCAACATATCACGGTGCGCAAGGCGGAGAGAGTCAATACCCGTCTGATTGGTACTGCGGAACTGCAAGCGAGTGAAGAAAATGATAAAGCCACTCATTCGGTGGTTATCATTGATATCAGTACCAGCGGAGCGATGATCGAAGTCAAAAAACCAATCGGGCAGGTAGGAGACATTGCCACCTTGTCGACCAAGATCGAGGTTGGCGGTGTGGAAGAATACATCGACATCCCCTGTGTCATTCGCAATATAATTCATCGAGATGCAGACACCCAGTACAAGCATGGTGTTGAATTTCAATTACTCGAACAAAAGGATCATTTTGTCCTGTATGGATATGTGTATGAGCAAATGCTCGCCAACATGAAAAAGTAAAAATAAATCATGCCGGAACATGCTACCAGTACCGCTCAAATCCGGTTTTATTACCATGCTTCAGAATGGCGCTTTAACTGCTATCTAAACAGATTTTTTATTTTTTGCAACAGACCTGGCTTGTCATCATACTCGTCATCAGAACCTCCCCTCAGCTCCATCTCACGAAGTTCCGCCAGTGATTGCTTAATGGCATCGGTTTCGCCGCTATCATGATCTTCAGCAGCAGCAACAGACGACTCGCTATGACTATCGCCAGCTAATTGCTGACTGGTAGCGGCCATCGCTTTGGCCTTTTCAATATCCATCTCGAAAGAAGACGTATTCTCATAATTTTGCCGTACGAAAACCTGCTCTTCAACTTCATAGGCATTATTGTTTGAATGACTGATATCCACCGAATCATCAGTGACTTGCTTACCATTTTCATCAACGGGTCGTTTTTTCATGTCTGCCATTACAGTGAATAATTCATCAACAAAAGACGAATCTAATAAGGATAATAATAAAAAATAATGACTAAAAATTCTAATGAAATAGAGTATAACCTTTGGAAAAAATTTACGGAAGAACTTCTATATTTGTATCAATATTGATATCCACGACATCAAGAATAACATCTTAAGCCTTTGTTTTTAATGATATGCCTAATAAATACGTCACTTGGCCACATAAAATTATATCAGTATAGTCTTGCGAGCAGGTGGCTCTATAGGGCTCGCAACAATGACTTGGCATTACCAGCATACGTAAATTTCACAACCAGGAAAATGATCAGGCTCTCCAGTAGAGATATCAATCTCGCTTTGCCGGGAGGGCTAGATATTTAAGACGAAGATTTCACAACAATGCATGGCTAGCCGCATGTAAAAAAAGCATATCATTACCCACTATCACAAACTAGCGCTTCCTTGATTTACGGGTTTGTTCCACTGCGCGCAATAATGCCAGACTAAGTTGCAGTTCGGCATCCCTGTAATCAATCTGCCCTGCCTTTTTTTCAACAACGAGTGAGGCCTTGACAATTGCTTTATCTAACTCCTCACTGCGTACAACAGTATCAGCCAGTACAGTGACAACATCGGGTTGCACTTCGATAATGCCGGATGGAATAAAAAAAGACTGCTCGGATGCTTGCTTGATGACTAGTCTTAGCAAGCCCGGCTTTAATCTCGTCAGTAACGGGGCATGGCGCGGCCATATGCCTAACTCCCCCATCACCGCATTGGCATATACCTGCTCGGCCTGACCTGAAAAAATAGCGCCCTCAGAACTGACAATATCGACATGCATCCTCATAGCCATCGAGCTATCTCCATTGCGACAATTTTATCCTGACTGTTAACCCTGGATTCATCAGTTGACCGCTTAAAGGTATCATTAAGTGGATGAAAAATGATAGAACTATAGTCATACCAGGATTCACCCAATGGGTGTGTCTCTACAGGCCGTCCAACTGATGATTCTAGGTTAGCTGATTATAATTCATGTACTCGTCATTTTTTCGATATGCCGAGTTGTGAAATTATACAACACGGCACCTAGCAAACCGACAAACAAACCAATCACTGCGATACCTGCAAAGGTCAACAAGCCAATATCAGCACTGACCGGGCTGAGGGCAAATCCTGCAGCAGGTGCGACCATACCGAACAAACCCAGCATTATGGTATTACTGATCTTTGACCTTGACCGTATGAAACCACGTCGGTAAGTTTCAACAACAAAAACCATAATGGCTACTGCCCAGGCAGGGATGGTAAACAGGTAAAAAAAAGACATCGCTGTTGGATGCACTACCAATATTTCAATACTCTGAAACACAAGCAAACCATGCAACAAGGGCAAACCGACAAGCAAGATAACAATCAATATCAAAATAGTCAGGATTTTCATTAGACAAACTTTTACATATCTATTCCATCCATGCAATGCTGACGAGTTCAACACTTTTATGCTACTGATCAATGACTGTCGATAATCTTGTTGTAAAAAACCTGTATTTTTTAGTTAAATGCCTATTTATTCTCCTGGTAATCAGGCCCGATTGCCATCCAGTAGATAAGTTCAACAAGTATATCTATTTATTCTTAATGAATGACTTCACTNTTGATCTAGATCAATAGATTCATCAATTTTGAGGAGTAGCCTTTATGTTGTGAGGAAAAAAATTTAGTTAGATATGGACAGTATTCCATATCAAATTTTTCAACTGTAGTTATTTCAAACGTGGAGCAAAATTATCTTATTGTTTTAAATGGTTTTTTAAATAGTACAAAGTCAAAGTGTTATAAACATTTTGCATTTGAGGAGAAATCACTATGAACATACAAACAACAAAATGGACAGGTCGAACCCTACTGGTTGGCTTCTGTAGTGTAGTGTTCAGCTTATATGGCAGTCTGGCGTGGGCGGGGACCATCATTGGTAGCCCGCATGATTTTTCTACCACAGGTTGGGCTGGGGGCGAAATATGCGTCGCTTGTCACACACCACATAACGCCGCGACTATTGCTGAAGCACCGCTATGGAATCATGCGTTAACCAGCAAAACATTCGCGCTGTACACCAGTCCTTCACTGGACGCCACCGTTGCACAGCCTGATGGCTCTTCAAAGCTATGCTTATCCTGCCATGATGGCACCGTTGCTCTGGACAGCTTCGGCACCACGACTGGAACGATCTTTATGAGCGGCTCACCGGCCGTTGGTGCAGATGACCTGGGTAATGATCATCCAATATCATTCACCTTTGATGCAACATTGGCAACCACAGACGGATCACTACATGACCCGGCGGCAACTACCGTTACCATCGGCGCAGGTACTGATTCAAAAACAGGAAACATCGATGAAGTCATGTTACTTGGTGGTAAATTACAATGTGCATCTTGCCATGATGTGCACAATAAATTCACCAATGGACCCACACTATTGCGCGTCGCTAATACCGGTAGCGCTTTATGTTTGACTTGCCATAACAAGTAGACTAACCAAAACGACAATGATGAAAGCAACCACCCCGTCACCTGATAATACCAAGGTGGCGGGGTTTTTTTATCTTAGTAGATAGAACAGCTTTTCTCATTCGAACAGGTACGTGATATATTGACAACTTTAGCTCAATGGAATTATTGGCATGATCCGAAAAAAGTACACTGTTGCTCTGATTGCAAATCAATTGCTGCGCCCAGCCTGCATACTGGCCGTTCTTCTGGTCACTGCCTGTACTCCACCCAGTAAAGAAGACGAGATACCCGCTGATATCTTTTACCCGGCATTGCCTGATTCCCCACGAATCCAGTATCTGGCCACATTCTCATCATCAGACGACGTTAATGTACCAGACACTGCATTCACCAAATTTGTCCTTGGTAAGGACAAGCTCAAGGATTCCGTTTACGTAAACAAACCTTATGGCGTACAGATTTATGATGGAAAAATCTACGCCGTCGATACCCGCGGGGGTGGGTACGCGATATTAGACCTGGTCAATCAGAAATTTCGTTCAATTGTCGGCCAGGGTGCTGGACGAATGTCAAAGCCCATTAATATTACCTTTGATACAGACGGCAGCAAGTATATTACCGATACGCAACGTAACCAGGTACTCGTCTTCGACAAGGATGAGCATTTTGTACGTGCCCTGGGTGTTGAGAAACAATTCAAACCTACGGATACCGCCATTTCGGGTGACAAGCTGTTTGTTGCTGACATAAAAGACCATGAGATAGAAGTGCTGAACAAACACAGCGGTGTTCTGTTATACAAAATCGGCAGACCTGGCAGCAAGGAAGGGGAGCTATACCACCCGACCAATATCAAGATAGGGCCCGATAATCACCTGTACGTCAGTGAAACCACTAATTTTCGCGTGCAAAAATTTACGCTCGATGGCAGGTATGTACAAACCTTTGGCTCCATCGGTACTAATATCGGCAAATTTGCCCGACCTAAGGGCATTGCGCTGGATAAATCTGGCAGACTATTCGTAGTCGATGCGGCATTTGAAAATGTCCAGATCATCAATCCGGACGGCAAACTGTTGATGTTTTTCGGGGCACCAGGCAGTCAACGTGACAATATCAATCTACCCGTAGACATTGAAATCAATTATGACAATACCAAGCTTTTTCAACGCTACGCCCATCCGGATTTCAAACTGGAATATATTATTCTGGTTAGCAGCCAGTTTGGCATTAACAAGATCAATGTCTTTGGTTTTGGCAAAATGAAAGACATGCAATATGACAACGATATCAGTAGCAGACCTTGAGCCCGGTATGGGGTATGTATACATAAACCTCATACTCCTGGTATCGAAGATTAATACTGGCCACAAGCCATGCTGCAGTGGCTACATTATCGTAAAAAGGGAACATGCAAACGATAAAAACAATAGCTATACCCATCTCGGACCGACTGACTCTCCTGTTCGCCGTACTTTGTCTGCTTATCTGTAAATCTGGATCGGCCCTGGCTGCCGAGATAAGCACTTTCCAAATGACCGATATAGAAAGTCACCTGGAACTTCGCTACCTGTCTGAAGAACGTATTGACAGCAACGCAGGTGTAGAAACCCTTAACCAGAATCAGGCAACATTTGAAGAAGAATTCAAAGTCCTGACACATAATTATGTCTATCATCCCAGCTTTCTCAAGCTTGATCTGGGGGCAGGGGTCACCTTTGTGCAAGATACATTCGAAACAGATACTGGAACCAGCAAAAGCAATGACGGCCTCTACAGTCTGCATGGCCGGGCAAGCTTCCTGGAAAAAAAACCATATCCGGTATCATTTTATTATACCCGCGAAAATCCAGCCTCTTTCCCCGGACTGGCTGAACGCGTCCAGCAAACCTACACGGTATATGGATTCGACTTTTCATTACTGGAACCGGTAATACCACTCAAGATGCACTTTTTCGCCTCCCATAATGAAAGTGAAGGCAGCAGCCCGAACCAGATTGTCGATAACTCGACAGACCGTTTTGGTGTTCGCGCTTCCAAGGCCTATACCGAAAATTACTCACAGCAACTCAGCTTTGACCACACACAAGAAGATTCAGGCAGTGGCAGCCGCAACCTGGAGATTACACCCACCTCACGTACAACTGATGTTACTTCATACAATTCCGAGTGGCGCTTCGGGGCAAAAAAACAATTGCGCTATTTTGACCGGGCCACACTGACCCAGCAGGAAGGCACAATTACCCGAGATGAAGTCAGTTTCACCCCCAATCTGTTATGGCAACATTCAGACAAGCTGCGATCCTCATATCACTATAACTATCTCGACAGCACTCAGAATTCGTTTGCAACGACCAATCAATCTGCCAATGCCCGAGTGAATTATAACTATAACGAGCAAACTGAATTTGATGCAGGTGCTATCCTGGAAGACAATCAAACCACCGGAGTTGACAACCAGGTTCGCGGCGTCGATGGGAAAGTTGTCTACAATCGGGCCATACCTATTGGTATGCTGACATTAAGTGCAGGGCTCGGCTACCGGGAAAACGACCGCAATTCAACGGCTCCTGAGGCCAATGTTATCGGTGAAACCATCACGCTCACGGGACTAACCCCGGTGGCGCTTGCAAACGATTTTATTGTTCCTGGCAGCATTGAGGTGCTAAATCTTGCGCGCACCCAGACCTATGTTATTGGCCTGGACTACAGGGTGATTGTCGTTGGCTCTCGCACCGAAATACAGCGGCTCAGCGGTAGTAACATCGGTGACCCGGAACAGGTCCTGGTTGATTATACTTACCAGACCGGTGAAAGTGGATCCTACACGAACCTGGATCAAACCTACTATGCAGGACTGGCGCTTTACCAATATTATAATTTATATGCACGTTACCGAATGGTCGATCAGGATATCACTTCTGGCACTCCCACGCTATTAAACTCTCAACGCAGTCTATCCATCGGTGCCCGAGCTGAGTATCCTGTTAACAAATGGCTCGAGGTCGGCGCCAATGCCGATCTGGTCAAACACGAGGAAGATATTTCTCCCTATAACAGTCAACGTTATAGTGCCTATAGCCAGTTTTTATTACCGCTCTCGACAAACCTGCGCCTGACCGCCAGCCAGACGATTGTCGATAATCTTAATTCTGTTGAAGATATTGACCTGACAAGCTTTAGTATCATCCTTCGCTCACGTCCCCGTCGGCAAATGACACTCACCGCTGAAGCGTATACTGAAGAGGATAATGGTGGGACCATTTTACGTAAAAGAGACGCATTTAAACTCTCAGCACAATGGCAGGTCTATCGTCTGATAATGGGTGCACAAGTCATCTTCAGTAAAGAACAGACCGACGTAACCGATACGGAACGCAATCAATTCCTGTTGACCATAAGAAGGGATATCTGATCGCATGTTGACACGCAACATAATGCCTGGGCTCACCTTCTGCGTAGCGATCATGCTCACTATGATTTCGGGCTGCAGCCTGGTCGGCGTCAAGGATACAACTGGGCAGTCAGAAAGCGTCAGCAGGGTCTGGCCTGAAAAACCGGCACAGGCCCGCATCGCCTACGTGAGATCCTTTGCATCGCCCCGCGATCTTGGTATCAGCAAGGGCTTTTTTGCGCAGATAGCAGACTTCATCACGGGCGGTACTGATTGGCATCTTGTGCGCCCGATGGCCGTCCTGGCCACGACTGATGGGATAATTTATGTCGCGGACCCTGGCAGTAAGGCCGTGCATCGATTCGACACTATAAAGGGTAAACACAAACTGATTATTGGCAAAGACAATCAAGTCCTGCCATCGCCTGTCGGTCTGGCCTTGGGAGCGAAAGGCGAACTGTATATCACTGATTCTGCACTGGGCCAGGTCTTTGTTCTCCCTGTTGGAGCCGATACAGCCGAGGTTCTGGATCTCAAGATTACACCGGATCAGCCGACAAATATTGTTGTAGATCAAATAAGCAAACGGCTCTATGTGGTGGATGCAGCCCTTCACCATATCAAGGTATATGAGCCTAACGGGGCATTGCTAAAAACAATCGGTCGGCGTGGAGATGGAAATGGTGAATTCAACTTTCCGAGTATGATCTGGCTCGACAACAAGGACCGGCTCCTGGTGAGTGACGCGCTTAATTTTCGTGTGCAAATCTTCGATCTTGATGGCCGTTTTGTTAGCAAATTCGGACACCATGGCGATGGTACGGGTGACTTATCCCGGCCTAAAGGGGTTGCCACAGACCAATACGGTCATATTTATGTCGTCGATGCCTTGTTCCATAGCGTACAGGTATTTAATGAATCGGGAGAGTTCCTGTTGAATGTAGGCGGCCAGGGGAATGCTGTCGGTGAGTTCCTGTTACCTACCGGAATCTACATCAGCCATGATAATATGATTTATGTCGCTGATTCGCATAACAATCGAATTCAGGTGTTTCGTTACATGGGTGTTCAACCATGAAAAAAGCATACTTACCTACATTACTGTTACTCATTCTGGCCAGCTTCGGCTGTACTACGCTCTATGCTGGCGTGGTCGATAGCAAGCATAACCTCTCCAGTAGCGGTCCAGGCAGCATTAAAGCTACCAGTGAATCCGAGATATGTATCTTTTGTCATACACCGCATAACGCATCCCCATCGGGCCCTTTATGGAACAGGCGTAATCCGGGCGGCAACTACATCCCCTATAGCAGCTCCAGTGCGACAGCCAGCCCGGGCAATCCGACGGGCGCATCTATCCTGTGTCTGAGTTGCCATGACGGTACGATCGCCCTGGGCGAGCTGAATTCCAGAACCACTGACATCAATGTGGCTGGCGGCCCCACTATGCCATCAGGCCCTACCAATCTGAGTAAGGACTTGTCCGATGACCACCCCATTTCATTTTCCTATTCCAGCAGTCAGAGCGCCAAACCATCGGAGCTGGTATCCGCATCGACTTTAAATGCTGCCGTCAAGCTGGACAATAGCGGTCAGTTACAATGCACGAGCTGCCATAACGCTCATGATGACAAGTTCGGGAAATTTCTGGTCATGTCAAACCTGAACGGCGCGCTCTGCCTGACGTGTCATATAAAAGATGGCTGGCCTGAAAGTTCACATAGTAATTCCAATGCCACCTGGAACGGCAAGCCTGTTTCCGATCATGCCTGCCAGAGCTGTCATGTTCCTCATTCTGCCAATAGTCAGGAGAGGCTGTTGCGCAGCCAGTCTGAAGAGGATGTCTGCTTTACTTGCCATAACGGCCTGGTGGCGGCGCAAAATATACAGTCCGAGTTCAACAAGTTTTCA
>JGI24023J19991_10001741_pt1 | contig 16375 bp, 13 predicted proteins | sample Cruoilmetagenom1_FD_19991 | JGI IMG/M metagenome (IMG submission 19991) | reverse complement strand
GATCCATCAAGAGAAATATCAATCTTTACCTTTACCTCTGAGGTTTTCCTTTCAAGTTTTGTCTGTCTTTTTGCCATAATAAGAAAGAATCTTATCTGAAATTACTGAAGTATCCAAGGCTCCAATAGCTTTTTAATATTAATGATGTGATGTTTCTAAGGTGAAGAAGAATGAGTAAACTAGTCTGTATGAATATAGAGATACTCGATGAAACAGGCGAGCTTGAAACAAAATATAAAAGTACTCTTAAGAGAATAGCGCGCGTTTTGTTAAAAGAACTCCAATTACCTAAAGACTCTGAACTCTGCATCTCGTTTATAGATGATACTAAAATGAGAGAACTGAACCAGGCTTATAGGCAGATAGATAGAACAACCGACGTGTTGTCATTTCCCCAGAGCGAGGGGCCTGATTTTACTCTGCTCGGGGATATAGTTATTTCTATTCAGACTGCTGATAGACATAGCAAAGCCTACGGGGTTACGCTTCATGAAGAATTAAAGAAACTCATTATCCACGGAACTCTCCACTTACTTGGTCACGATCATAAGAAGAAAAAAGAAACTCAAATTATGAGGGAGAAAGAAGAAGAACTGTCTTTAATTGTGAAGGATTTATAAGTATATAAACCCTACTTCCCTTTTTTGATCCTTAGTTTAACTTCCTCAACAGCGCGGGAGGTAGATTTAGTTATTGTAAATGTATAAGTAGTGTGTTTAATCTTGTCCCCTGACTTAGGAATGGACCCAAGTTCTGCAAGAATAAAGCCGCCCAGGGTTTCATAATCATCGCTCTCAGGAATCCCAAGCCCAAGATCATCATTTAATGTTTCAATTTCTATTTTCGGATTTATTAGATACTCCCCATCTCCTGTTTTTCTCCAGAGCTTTATTCCTTTATCGTATTCGTCCTCAATTTCACCCACTACTTCCTCTAAAATATCTTCAAGCGTAATTGCTCCTACGGCACCGCCGTATTCATCCACCACAACTGCCATACCAGCGAGCCCTTCTTTCATTTCATCCAGAAGCTCATCCACGGGCTTTGACTCGGGCACATAAAAAGGCGTCTGAGAATAATTTTTAAGAGCGTCATTAGGGTCCGCTCCAAGCAGATAGAACGAATGGAGCATGCCCGTTATGTTATCCACTCGCTCAGAAAAAATAGGTATCCTTGAGTGTCCTGTCTCTTTTATAAGCCTTATTGCATCTCCAACTTTTGAATCCTCACCAAGAGCACGTACTTGAATAAGGGGGATCATAATTTCATCCACTGTCGTTTCAGAGAACCTGAATATCCGCTTTATAATCCTCTCTTTATAATCAACAGTCGGTTCATTAGAATCGCCCTCTATTACATCAATAAGCTCCTCTCTGGTTATGAACGTGCTATCTGTTTTTCCTACAAGATTAAGTAGCTTTTTAGTAAATATGTTCACAAATATTAAGATCGGATAAAACAATTTAGACGCGACCCAAAGAGGATAAATAGCCCAGAGAACAATTGTATTTCTCCTCTTTTGGAAAACTGCTTTAGGCACAATTTGCCCGAATATGATTATAAGGGGAGACAGTATCAAAACAGTATAGAGCTCGCCTCCCCGCCCATATTTTTCATGAATATAAAATGTGAGCACTATGGTGCTTGTGATTAAAGAGAGATTTATTCCAACAAGCGTGGTACTAATAAATTGTTCTATCTGCCCAAAAGCAGTTAACACAAGTTTAGCGCTTTTTGAGCCTTCCTCGGCAAGAGATCTCATTTTCACCTTATCACAGGATATCAGAGCAATCTCAGAGCCCGCGAAAAAGGCCTGTAATATTAGTGAAATTACGATTATAGCTATAACTACTTCAAGCGACATCCGCTACCTCTTTTTTCATTCTTTGGACTCTAACCTCTGTTATACGCTTTCCGGAAACTTTATTCACAGTAAAAGATAAACTGCCGTAGGAAATACTATCCCCCTGTTCAGGAAATCTGCCGAACAAATCAAATACAAACCCTGCTACTGTTTCATGATCCTCTGCTGAGGGAAGGACCGACTCCTCAAGCTCATCTCCTAGATTTTCTATGCCACCGTACCTAAGAACTGGAAATAAATAGGTATCATTAAATTCATCTATCTTCATGCTTCCAGGAATTATTAAAGCCTCGCTTTGCCATCTGACCTCAGCAGTTTTGACAACTCTCCTTTCATCTTCGATCTCACCGAAAAGCTCCTCTAATATATCTTCCATCGTTACAATACCGTCGAAGCGGCCATATTCATCAACTACTATTGCTATATGAATTCGTTGCTGCTGAAATTCTTTTAATAGATCAAAAGCCATTTTTGTTCTAGGTATAAAATAAGGAGGTTTCAAAAACTTTTTAATCGTTTTTTCTTCTGAGATATCAAAAGAAAGAAGGTCCTTGGCGTATAGAACCCCTACAATATTGTCTTCGTTGTCTTTATACACAGGAGTTCTTGAATAGCGGTGCTTCTTAATTTCATAAAGTGCCTGGGACCTGGAAAGACTCACCGGTAATAAAAAACAGTTGATCGACGGAGTCATGATTTTGTAAGCCGGTACATCCTCTAGTTTAAACAGACTCCCAACAAGCTTTTTCTCTATTTCTGTGATTACTCCCTCTTCACTACCAATTCCGACAAGCGTTTTTACTTCTTCAGGAGAAAACTTTTCGCTCTGCTCATGCTCCATTTTCCCGCCCAAAACTCTTGTAAAACCAATAGAGAGAACCATAAGTACCCATCTTATCGGCGTAACCAGTACATGAAAAAAATGAAGAGGATAAGAAATTGCTGTAGCAATTACTCTAGGGTATTTCACACCCAAAGTTTTAGGACCAATCTCACCTAATAAGAGCAGACTTGGTGACGCTATAGCAACCGAGACAAGCATTATTGTTTGCTCTGAGGAGTTATTAAGAAGAGAATTAACTGTAAGACCTATAACACTGGTGTATGCTACGTTCACTACCTCATCTGCAAATAATATCGTAATTATAAGTTTATAAGGGTCTTTAAGGAGTTTCTCAATAAGCTTTGAGCTTTTCTTTCCTTCCTTTTTCATCCTGTCCAGATGATGTCTTCCCAAAGAGAAGAGAGAGCCCTCAGCAATACAGAAAAAGCCTGAGAGGAAAAGAAGAATCAAAATTAATAGTATATTGTTACTTAAAGATATATCGTCCATCTAATTGTTAAAGTGAACAAAACCCCTTTGTTTACTAGTAGTTTTTTTACCGTTTATGTTTATTAAATCTATATTACTGTCTCTTGTTACTTTGCCGATTTCGGTAATTTTTATGTTCAAATCCCTTGAGATTTTTCTAATATCTTCTCTTCTTTCTTCAGGAGAAGTAAAAAGGAGCTCATAATCTTCTCCGCCACTTATAGCCAGTTCATAGTTATCATCTGTGAATTGATCAATGTACTCGTCGTACTCTTTTGATGTAGGTATTTCGGAAAGTTCTATCTCTGCGCCGCTGCCCTTGTTAACAGTGACTCTTTCTAGATCAAGAAGAAGACCGTCGCTAATGTCAATCATAGAGGTCGCTATTTTCTTTAACGCAAGCTCCCTTCCAAGAGCCAGTCTAGGAAGCGGGTGCCGGTGCCTATTTATCAAAATTTCGTTTTTATTTCCTATTTGATCATTCAGCAGCATCTTGAGACCAAGCGCTGAATCTCCTAAAGTGCCGCTTACAAAGACCAAGTCTCCGGGATTGGCACCGCTTCTTTTTACCATTAGTTCGGATTCCACTTCACCCAGAGCTGTGATATCAATGAATAGCTTCTCAGATGAGGATAGATTTCCACCTATAAGGTCTACTCCGAACTCTTGCTCAGAATTGATGAATCCTGTAATTAGCTCATCAAGAAAGTCCTTATCCTCGTGTTTGGAAAACCCAACTGATGCCAGAATGAACCTAGGAACTCCCCCCATGGCCCCAACATCACTTACTGATACGGCAACTGCTTTTCTTGCAAGCTCTGCAGGTGTGATCCGAGATTTTACAAAGTGCACATCCTCGACTTGGGTATCGGTAGTGGATAATACAAGATTGCCAGTATGGAACTTTACCGCAGCTGCATCATCTCCAATTCCCAGCTCTACACCTTTTGATGCTCTATGGAACCGCTCTTCAATACTCTTAAGAGCACTAAGTTCATCTATCATCGTGGTTAAATCCTGTAACCACCTTTTATAGGATTATTAGCAAATAAATTGATAAGATTATAAAATTGCTGGAGTTGTATGAATTTAGGTTTTAAAACACACAAATGAGGGTCTGGTTCTTTCATATAGTTTGCAATACAAATTTGTTAAAAATTTAAAACACTTATGCTCTATATTGCAACTAAAGTGTAGGATATTTGGTGTTATATGTCAATAAAAATAAGTAAGCATAAATATTATGTCTTTTTCAAAAGAGATTGAATAGTAAGGTATAATTTTGAATTATGGGCAAAGAAAAAATCACAATATACGTAAAACCCACTTGTACCACCTGCAGGAAAGTACTCAAAATACTAAGGGAAAGTGAGACGGATTTTGACAGCGTTAACTACTTTGAGGAGCCCCTAACAAAGAAAACGCTAACTAAATTAATAAACAGTTTAGATATTCCGCCCAGAGATTTACTTAGAAAGAATGAATCTATTTATAAAGACCTCGGATTATCTAAATCAAAATTATCTGATTCTGAGATCATAGGACTCATGGTCAAACACCCCGACCTGCTTCAAAGACCAATAGTTGTTAAAGGCGGAAAAGTAGTGCTAGCCAGACCTGCTGAGGAAATTGAGAAATTTCTTTAAGATATATATAGTAATAGCAGAAACTTCATAGAAACAAGTCATGAAAAAAACCGCGCATCTTTGTTATTATTTAACTATCTTCTGTATTGCACTAATCACAGGTTATAATAGTCGACTATTATGATTGCTAAAGTTCTGAGTAGCGCTGTTTTGGGAGTGGACGCCTATCTTGTAGAGGTCGAGGTCGATATTGCTCTTGGATTTCCACAGTACGCAACTGTCGGACTTCCTGAGGGGGCTGTAAAGGAAAGTAAAGAGCGTGTCAGGGCCGCAATCAAAAACTGCGGATACGAATTCCCTCAAAGAAGGATCACCGTTAACCTCGCTCCTGCAGATATAAGAAAAGAGGGGTCTGCATTTGATCTGCCTATATCACTTGGGATTCTGGCAGCTACAGGACTTATAGATCACGAAAAACTTACTGAATATATCATCCTTGGAGAACTGTCACTCGACGGCAAAATAAAATCCATAAAAGGCGCCCTTCCGTCTTCAATACGCGCTAGGGACTCAAAATTAAAGGGGATCATTCTTCCAAAAGAGAACGCTGAAGAAGCCGCAGTTGTGGACGGGGTCGAAGTACTAGCTGCGGATTCTTTGCAGGATCTGGTTGAATTTTTTGCTGGTAAAAGGGACATCATACCAACAACTATAGATGTAAACTCGATATTTAACCAAGCAAAGGAATACCAGATAGATTTCCATGAAGTAAAGGGGCAGGAACACGTTAAAAGGGCACTCGAAGTAGCAGCCAGCGGGGGACACAATCTGTTAATGATAGGTTCGCCCGGCACCGGTAAAACTATGCTTGCCAGAAGGCTCCCTTCCATTCTTCCTGACATGAGTTTTGAAGAAGCTCTTGAGACTACAAAAATCTACTCGGTTACAGGACTACTAAAAGAACACTCTTCACTATATGCCACAAGGCCTTTCCGCTCACCCCATCATACTGTGAGCGACGCTGGGCTTATCGGAGGAGGAGCTATTCCCAAACCCGGTGAGGTAAGCCTCGCACATAACGGGATACTTTTTTTAGATGAGCTCCCCGAGTTTAAAAAGAATGTGCTTGAAGTCATGCGTCAGCCTCTCGAAGACGGCATGGTGACTATATCACGGGCCGTCACTTCAATAACTTATCCTGCAAGTTTTATGCTCATGGCGGCAATGAACCCATGCCCGTGCGGGTATTACGGCGATCCTAAAAAGGAATGCTCCTGCACACCGATTCAGATACATAAATACAGAACAAAGGTGTCGGGACCGCTTTTAGACAGGATCGACATTCACATAGAAGTTCCTCCGGTAAAATACAAAGAACTTGCAGATGATTCAGGGGGAGAGACCTCCTCTAAAGTAAAAGAACGAGTAAATAGGGCCAGGGATATTCAGAGAGAACGCTTTAAAGGAACAGGAATTTATTCAAACTCTCAGATGACTCCGTCCCAGGTCAGAAAACAGACCCGACCTGATTCAGAAGGCCTTAAACTCCTTGAGACTGCTATAAATAAACTGGGTCTCAGCGCAAGAGCATATGACCGGATACTTAAAGTTTCCCGTACAATTGCGGACTTAGATGAGTCAGAGACAGTACTATCCCATCACATATCGGAAGCCATTCAGTATCGCTCACTTGACCGGAGTCTGGTTTAATAAAAACCGAGAAAATTCTTATTCATAGGTAATAGGCTTTCAGATTCTATTTTCGCCCTTTCAAAAGTAATTGATAGATAATCACGCGTATGTTAGGCTGGGATATTATATACCTAGGGAGAGAAGGAAATGAAAATTAGAAAGTATATTACAATTTTATTCGTCGGAATTATTCTTCTTGGTATCATCTTTTTTGCATCACCGTATTATGTACAGGCACAACATGAAGTAATGGGCTGCTGCCAGTTCGAGGGCGATGAGGCTGGGTGCTGGTATCCGGCAGATCCAGGCCCGTGCGCTAATTTAGAAGGTAAATTTTTTGAAGATGCAAAATGTAATGCAGAAGTGACCAAATGTATAGATAATAAAGAAGATGATTCTGGCTCATCTGAACCTCAAGAATAAGTAACTTTCTGAGTCAAGACATCATATAAATTAGCCATATATAATTCAAGAATGCTCAGCTTAGGTTAAGCTGGAAACTGTGCTCTTCCACCACATTCCGGAAGCAATTCAATACCGCTCACTTGATAGGAGTTTGATTTAGAAGTAGCAGCCAGCGGAGAACATAATCTGTTTACGATCGGTTCACAATACCACTCATTTTTATCCCTTTCATACTAGTATTTGGAAAGCATTTAGAAGCAGAAACCGAGTCTGACAAAAGGGGAGCAGTACACCTACTAGCAATTATTAACACTTGACAACTCTAAGAGTAATAAACTAAGGTTTTAGTGAACACTCGTTCAGGATAGTATAAAATTACTACATATTCATATATAGAAACTTGAAGGAGCAATCAATGAGCATATCCAAAAAAGAAATTGAGTCCTCAGTTAAAGACAAGGAACTAATAGAGATTAGAAGAAAAGAGATAGTAAATGCGGCAGTAGACCTTTTTGTCCGTAAGGGTTTTCATAGGACTACTATTAGGGAGATCGCTCAAAAATTCGGGATGAGCGTAGGGACACTGTATGAGTATATCAGGACGAAAGAAGATATATTAATACTAGTGTGCGATTATATTAATTCCACTGTAAGAATGAGAGTCAAACCATCTGTAGAGATTACTCAGGACAGCGCTCAAAGCCTTAATAACGCTATAGATATTTACTATAAAATAATTGATGAGCTCCAGGACTACATAATATTTTTATATCAGGAAACTAAATCTCTATCCCATGAAAATAGAAAATACATATTTAAATCAGAAGAGGATATGACCAAGATATTTGAGGATATTTTAAAGCACGGGGTAGAGCGAGGTAGTTTCAAAATAGATGAGAAGAATATACCTTTGACCGCACATAATATTATGGTGCTGGGACAGATGTGGGCATTTAGGCGCTGGGCGCTTCAAAAAAACTACACACTTGAGCGGTATATAGAAACACAGAGTAAATCGATAATAGAACAAATATCAGCTCACTAAATCCTACAGATACTCAATCATTCACCGAACAATCGTTCAACGCTTCTTTATAGCCTACCATTATTTTATTGGCTTAAATTTTATTCCTATTTATTATTAAATTACAGTTAATTAGGAATATATTTAGAATAAATCACTTGACAGGGCTAACATAATTGATTTATAGTGATGCTGAACGTACGTTCAGTTAGATGTTGGGGAAGGGCATATAAAGATTTGTTAAAGTCTTATAAAAAAGGTCTGGTCATGGCACAACAACAAATAAGTCAAATATCCACTATCTACAAACCTAAAAATAAAATACGTATTGTTTCAGCGACTTCTCTTTTCGACGGTCACGACGCCGCTATAAATATTATGAGAAGAATCCTGCAGTCCTCAGGTGCTGAGGTAATCCACCTTGGTCATAACCGATCAGCAGAAGAAATCGTAAACACAGCAATTCAAGAGGACGTACAGGCAATCGCAGTAACCTCTTATCAGGGCGGCCATATCGAGTTTTTTAAATATATGCATGATCTGCTTCGGGAAAGAGACTCAGGACATATAAAAATTTTTGGCGGAGGCGGAGGCACTATACTCCCATATGAAATAGAGGAACTGCACAACTACGGTATAGCTAGAATTTATACTCCTGATGACGGCAGAGAAATAGGGCTTCAGGGAATGATTAATGACTTATTAAGTCAGATAGACTATCCAACCGGGAACATTTCCAACAACAACATTCTAGAAAATATAAGACAAAAATCAATTTGTGCCCTGAGCAACTTGATATCGGCAATTGAGAATGAGAACCAGTCGGCATCTCCAATCATAGAGGAAATTAATCAGAAGTTAAAGAGTATGCCCCACATTCCTGTCCTGGGGGTTACGGGAACCGGAGGCGCAGGAAAGTCTTCAATTGTAGATGAACTGGTGCGCCGGTTTTTGACAGACTTTGGAGATAAAAGAATTGCCATACTTTCTGTTGACCCTTCGAAAAGAAAAACCGGCGGAGCACTACTTGGTGACAGGATCAGGATGAACTCTGTAAATAATGATCGTGTATATATGCGCTCTATAGCTACACGTCAGTCAAACCTGGCACTGTCCAAACACGTTCCCGAAATTATTAGTATTTTAAAATATGCGGGGTTTGATTTAATAGTGCTCGAAACCTCAGGCATTGGTCAGTCGGACACTGAGATTGTGGGGCTCTCAGACACGTCACTATATGTAATGACCTCTGACTACGGAGCTGCAACACAGCTTGAGAAAATAGATATGCTTGATTACGCGGACTTAGTGGCTATTAACAAATTTGATAAAAACGGCGCGATAGATGCGCTCCGTGATGTGCGCAAACAATACAGGCGTAACAACCTGCTATGGGACTCAAAAGATGAGGATCTCCCTATATACGGAACCACAGCTTCTATGTTTAATGACCCTGGTGTAGATGATTTATACCGCGCTGTAATAAAAACAGTCTCAAACAAAACAGATACTCCTTTAATATCCGAGCATGAAGGGAGTTCAGAATCAAATGTAGAAAAGTTCATTATCCCGCCCAAAAGAACACGTTATCTTTCTGAGATCACCGAGACAATTCACGACTACAATATATGGGTGGATAAACAGGCCGAAATTGCAGAGAAGCTTTGTGGAATAAAAACAGCAATTGACTCTATTAACGATGACGAAATTTCAAATGAAGCACACAAGGTATTAGATGAGCTTTATCAAAAAACATTACAAGAACTTGATCCTAATAATAGTAAAATTCTTGAGAACTGGGAAGATAAGAAAAAATCCTATCATACTGACTCATATGTTTATAAAGTCAGGGGTAAAGATATCAAAACCAGGACCTATACAACGTCTCTTTCCATGAACCACATTCCCCGCATTTCACTTCCGGCCTATAGAGGACACGGAGATATCCTGAGATGGAGTCTTCAAGAAAATGTGCCTGGTGAATTCCCATTTACGGCTGGAGTATTTCCATTTAAAAGACAGAACGAAGACCCTACACGGATGTTTGCTGGAGAAGGTGGGCCCGAGAGAACAAACAAGAGGTTTCATTACGTTTCTTTAAATACCCCGGCCAAGAGGCTCTCGACAGCGTTTGATTCCGTGACGCTCTATGGAGAGAACCCTGACTGTCGCCCTGACATCTACGGTAAAATTGGCAACTCCGGGGTATCAATTGCCTGTCTGGATGATGCTAAAAAATTGTATAGCGGTTTTGATCTTTGCGATCCTTCCACTTCTGTTTCAATGACGATTAACGGCCCTGCGGCGATAGTGCTCGCATTTTTCTTAAACGCTGCAATCGATCAGCAGTGTGAGCTCTATATCCAGGAAAACGGTTTGGAAAAAGAGACGCGTAAAAAAATAAAAGACATCTATAAAACAATTGATCAAAGTATTCCCGAATATAATGGAGAATTACCTGAAGGTAATGACGCTCTGGGACTTATGCTCTTGGGAGTTACAGGTGATCAAGTACTGCCAAAACAAGTATATGAAAAAATAAAAAGTAAAACACTTTCACAAGTTAGAGGAACTGTACAGGCAGACATACTAAAAGAAGACCAAGCGCAGAACACCTGCATATTTTCTACTGAGTCGTCGCTGAGAATACAAGGAGATATTCAGCAATACTTCATTGATAACAATATCCAAAACTTTTATTCAATTTCAATCTCTGGCTATCACATGGCTGAGGCGGGGGCTAACCCCATAACTCAGCTTGCGTTTACACTTGCAAACGGCTTTACATTTGTCGAATACTTCTTATCCAGGGAAATGGACATTGACCACTTTGCACCGAATTTCTCATTCTTCTTTTCTAACGGTTTGGAACCCGAGTATACAGTGATCGGAAGGGTGGCACGCCGCATCTGGGCAAAAGCCATGAAGTTAAAATATGGTGCCAATAAACGCTCCCAAAAACTCAAATATCATATACAGACATCAGGAAGATCACTGCATGCACAGGAGATATCATTTAACGATATAAGAACCACCCTTCAGGCATTAACAGCAATCTATGATAACTGTAATTCACTACACACAAATGCCTATGACGAAGCCATCACAACTCCAACCGAAGAATCAGTTAGAAGGGCAATTGCGATCCAGCTTATCATCAATAGAGAGCTTGGTTCTGCTAAAAATGAGAACCCGCTTCAGGGCTCATTTTTTGTAGAAGAACTTACCGATCTAGTAGAGGAAGCCGTGCTAGTTGAGTTTGATAGGCTTACTGAGAGGGGCGGGGTATTGGGCGCCATGGAAAAAATGTATCAGAGGAGCAAAATCCAGGAAGAGTCGCTCTATTATGAAACTTTAAAAAATAGAGGGGAGTATCCTGTTGTAGGTGTAAACACTTATTTATCAGACGATGGCTCACCCACTATTACTCCAAGTGAAGTAACACGCTCGACAGATGACGAAAAAAACTATCAGGTCGAATTTGTTAAATCGGCAACAAACCGCTATAAAAAAGAATCAGATGAAGTTATCAAGGCACTGCAGAACGCGGCGATTAATAATAAGAATACATTTGAGAAAATTATGGAAGCAGTAAAGTTTTGCTCATTAGGTGAAATCACGCACGCCCTTTACGAAGTGGGGGGGCAGTATCGAAGGAATATGTAGCAAAAAGTTCTAGAGCTTTTTATAGAATTTAAAAGCGTCTTCAAGCCTGTCATTTCCCCAAAATATTTCCCCACCTATTACAAAAGTAGGTGCGCCGAAGATAGATTTATCTGCTGCTAGCTGGGTTTGTTCTCTTAATTTATCTTTATTTTCTTGGGTTTTTGCTTCAGCGATTATCTGAGCCGCATCCAACCCTAATGTCTTCAAAATAGAAGACAAGACTTCCTCATTTGAAATATCTTTATCGTCTGAAAAGTTTGCTATGAATACTGATTTAATAAACCCTGGTACCCAGCTCTCATCCTCAAAAGCGACTGAGACTCTTGCAGCGAGCAAACCATTTCTTGGAAATTGGCTCGGATGAGTAAACGTTATCCCGTACTTCTCACTCAAGCGAGTTATGTCACGCCACATATATTCTCCTTTAGCTTTGTAAATGTTGAAAGGAGAAGTATCCCAGCCCTGAGTGTTGAATATTGGACCAAGTAAAAATGGTTTCCATTTTATTTTTATATTGTAATTTTGAGCAAGTTCTTCAATACGGTATACGGATAGATAGGAATATGTACTTGCAAAATCAAACCAGAATTCAAAACTAGATTCATCCATGTTGTATATCCAAAAAAATCCCACTCAGGAGTTTAATCCTAAATGGGATTTGGGTTTAATGAACATTCATAAATTGAAAAAATATTATCAGCTACTGAGCAGTGCTTCTCTCAGAGAGCTGTGTATCCAAAATAAGGAGAGCTGAACCGCTGTCGCCAGCCAATTTTAATTTATCTAAAATCTCTTGCACAGTTTTTTCTTCCTCGACCTGCTCCTGTATGAACCACTGTAATTCTACAGTTGTGGCATGATCACTTTCACCAATAGCCTGCTCATAGAGCTTGTTAATCATTCCTGTAACTTCCCGTTCATGATCTAAAACAATCTGGAACATTTCTTTTAGAGACTTAAATTTGGTCTGTGGTTTTCCTATTGATTGTAGAACCACTCTACCGTCACGGTTAAGAACATAGTCAAATATTCGCATGGCATGTCCAAGTTCTTCCTGGCTCTGCAGTCTCATCCAGGTTGCAAAACCACCCATGTTAATGGATTCGCAATAAGCTGCCATGGATAAATAGGTATATGAAGAAAAATATTCGTTCTTTATTTGATCGTTTAGAGCATCCTGAATTTCTTTACTTAGCATTTTAACCTCCGATTCTGATTATTTCCTTATTCAACTCCGACAATGTTAGTTTATTTATTATCCCATATATTGCTACTAATTTCAAGTCATTATTAGGTGGGAATAATTACCATTTAGAACAAGCAGAACGTTAAACTGAAGACACAGGACCTAATTTCAAAATTAGGACTCTAAATCTATAACACTATGTCAGATTGGCTTTTGTGTGATTTCCTATAATAATAGTAAATAATTCAAGTTCAGATCATATAATGACGAATCCCTCTAATAAAAGTAAACGCGGCGAAATTTTAAGTTGGTGCTTGTATGACTGGGCAAATTCGGCGTTTGCCACAACCGTAATGGCAGCAGTGCTACCGGTTTACTATAGTCAGGTTGCGGGTGTGACATTACCAGGCAACACCGCCACGGCATACTGGGGCTATACAACTGCAATTGCTCTATTAATTACCGCTGCTCTGGCACCTATTATGGGGGCTATCGCAGATTACTCAGGTTCAAAGAAAAAACTCCTGATGACCTTTGCCGGGATTGGTATTTTTGCAACAGCGCTTCTTTACTTTGTTACTACAGGAGATTGGTTCATGGCGTCTCTATTTTTTATTATAGGTAACATTGGATTTGCGACGTCTGAGGTGTTTTATAATGCCCTACTGCCAGAAGTTGCCGGACCTGGGAAGATTGATCAGGTATCTACAAAAGGGTATGCACTTGGTTACCTTGGAGGGGGAATCTTACTTGGCATTAACGTCTTGATGATCGAATTCATGTCTGACACAATGCTTGCAACCCGCCTTTCTTTTGTCACAGTTTCGATTTGGTGGGCTGTGTTTACAATACCTATAATAAGAAATGTTAGAGAACCCAAAGTAACACATATTAAAGAGCCGAACACCAATCCTTTCACAGCCGGTTTTAAAAGACTCGGCGTAACTTTTAAAGAGCTTAAAAACTATAGGCAATTATATCTTTTCTTGATCGCTTTCTGGATCTACAACGACGGAATAGGAACTATAATAAAGATGGCCACTATATACGGGGCTGAAATAGGCATTGATCAGACCACGTTAATTGGGGCACTTCTTATGACTCAATTTGTCGGAATTCCCTTTGCTTTTGCCTTTGGCAGACTAGCAACATATATAGGCGCAAAAAACTCCATTCTCGTTGGACTTTTTGTCTATACCATTATTTCTATTGGCGGTTACTTTATGCAGACAGCGCTTCACTTTTGGATTCTGGCCTTTCTAGTAGGTACTGTGCAAGGTGGAACTCAAGCTCTAAGTCGATCCTTGTTTGGCTCAATGCTGCCCAAATCAAAGACTTGTGAATTTTATGGATTCTATGGAATGAGCTCAAAGTTTGCAGGTATTATAGGGCCTTTGGTTTTTGCTGTTGTAACTCAACTTGCAGGCTCCAGTAGATTAAGCATAGTGTCTCTAATAGTGTTCTTTATTTTAGGAGCTTTTTTACTAAATAAAGTGGATGAAAAAGATGGTATACGTATAGCTCAGGAAAACGGTTAATATCAAAAAAATACAGGCCTAAAAAAACTAATAAAAATTATGCCCAAAGTTTGTTAAAATAACGTATGTTTACAGTTATTTGCATTTAAAACAAGACATTTTACCTGTGGATAACTTTGAAAATTGTGTAAACTTTATGAAAAAATTCCGAAGAAATTAGTTGACAAAATACTTGTGTAACTTGCTGTAGTTACGTAATAATAAAAAAAAACTTGACAAGCTATTTTACGATCTGTTAGGATGTATTCTACTGGATTGGATGGGGCATTTCAAAGACTAATTTTCTACAAGAAAGTTATCCACATGCTGTTGATGATTTGTGGATAAGTTGTCTTTTGGAAGGAGTATCGGAGGATAATTGACTACAAAACGAACGCCCCAAATACATGACCTTAAATCTCTCTTCTCTGAAAGAGGTAATGATGATAGTGGATTAGAATTTTTTATAACCCAATCGGATCTTCCTAATTCCATTTCACAGCAAAGATTAGACTCAAACCAACCTTCAAAAAATGTAGACTGGGATGAAGTACTTAAAAGGATAGAAAAGAAATCTAATCCACAAGTATTCTTCTGGTTTTCACCGCTAAAGGCTATTACTGAGTCTGAAAATACTTTAGTGCTGATGGCGAAAAATGAGTTTGACAGGGACTGGATTGAAAATCACTATCTGGAGTTTATTGCTGATACAGTGAAGGAAATTTACGGTATCGATGTGGAAGTAAAAATCATATCAGAAGATAGTGATCATAATCAAGACGATTCAACCCATTCTAAAAAGGTTAATAAGCAAACAGAGCGGAAATCTGACTTATTTACAGGGTTTTTGAGTCCTAACTATACTTTCGATAGGTTTATAGTAGGACCAAGTAACCAGTTTGCCCATGCTGCCTCAACTGCAGTTGCAAGAAAGCCCGGAGAATCTTACAACCCGCTATTTATTTACGGTGGGGTTGGGCTTGGAAAAACTCACCTTATAAACGCAATTGGAAACTCGGTCTTAAAGTCAACATCAAACATGGCACGAGTCTGCTGCATCTCTGCTGAGCACTTCACCAACCAGGTAATAAACAGTATTAAGTCAAATAAGATGGAGGAGTTTAGAAACAGGTACAGATTTGGTTGTGATGTGCTGCTTATTGATGACATACAGTTTATAGCTGGTAAAGAGAGCACCCAAGAAGAGTTTTTCCACACCTTTAACACACTATATGAATCCAAGAAACAGATTGTTCTGACAAGTGATAAGTCTCCAAAGGACATGTCATATTTAGAGGAAAGGCTCAGATCCAGGTTTGAGTGGGGATTAATAACGGATATACAACCTCCTGAGACTGAAACAAGGATTGCAATTATTAAAAATATTGCTGAGAGCCAGGGAATACTATTACCAAATGAAGTAGGGCTTTATATTGCAAAGAACACTACATCGAACATTAGAGAATTAGAGGGAACACTGACAAATATTATCGCTCATGCAAAACTTCTTAATGCAGAGATTTCCTTAGATCTTGCCAAAGAAGTATTAAAAAATATAGTAAAAAATCAGGATAATAGATTTGTCACTATAGAAAGTATCCAGAAAGAAGTTGCAAACTACTACGGAATGAGGGTGCAGGATCTAAAATCAGATAGAAAGCAAAAAAACATTGCAGTACCAAGACAAGTTACTATGTATTTAGCACGCAGGTACACGGGCGCTTCATATCCGGAGATAGGAGAAAAGTTTGGCGGTAAAGATCATTCTACTGTAATACACGCGGTTAAAAAAATTGAAAGACTTCTGGGAAACGACCATTCAATAACAAATATTGTGGATACTTTATCTAAAAAAATTGAAACTCTAATGAGTGGATAAACGGTGCAAAACTATGTGTGTGTATTTGTGGATAAAAAGTTAAAATGTGTATATGATTAAGTTCCTGTGGATAAGGGTTGACAAATCACAACAAACATCAACATGTCTATCAACATAAAAAACACAAAATATCGCTTTAAAAACGGGGCAAAGAGGGTATTTGTCCACAAATTCACATACCCTACTATTATTACTACTATATATAAGAATAATATTTAATATTATAGAAATAGGAGTAGAGATA
>JGI24023J19991_10001738_pt1 | contig 16392 bp, 12 predicted proteins | sample Cruoilmetagenom1_FD_19991 | JGI IMG/M metagenome (IMG submission 19991) | reverse complement strand
GCTCGTCGAGCAGAAGCAGGTCCGGCGAACTGATGAGGGCACGAGCAATCGCCAACATGGCTTGCTGCCCGCCACTAAGTGTCCCGCCCCTCTGGTTCAAGCGATCTTTCAGAAAAGGGAAATAGCCGAAGACCAAGTCGAAATCGAGCGACTGCTTGGAGGAGTTGATCAGGCCACCCATGCGCAAATTGTCGCGGACCGTCATATCCGCGAAAATACCGCGACCCTGGGGCACGTATCCGATGCCCAGCCTGGCCCTCTTGTCCGCGGTTAATCGGCTCACATCCTCATCGCGGAACATGATACGGCCCGCGCGCACCGCCAGGAGGCCGATGAGCGTCTTCATCAGCGTAGTCTTCCCGACCCCGTTGCGCCCCAAGACGCCGACGACCTCGCCACGCTCTACGGTGATGTCTACGTCTTGCAGAACATCACCGGTGACATAGCCGGATCGCAGAGCTGAAGTGGACAGCAACACGCCAGACCTCCCTCAAACCCGGCCAAGGTAGATCTTGCGCACGTCCGCGTGCGCAGTGATTTCGGCGACCGAACCCTCGGCGAAGATCTGCCCCTGGTGCAAGACGGTCACGGTCTGCGCAACGTCCTTGACGAACGCCATATCGTGCTCGACCACCACGATCGTCAATCCGGTCGAGTTGAGATGCTTGAGCACCTTCGCGGTCTGCTGGGTTTCTTCCGACGCCATTCCAGCCGTCGGTTCATCCAGCAGGACCAGGTTCGGGTAGCCCACGAGGACCATAGCGATCTCCAGCCACTGAAGCTGGTTGTGGGGAATTTCCGCGGCCTTGGTCTCATCGTTCGGGTCGAGGCCGAAGGCGTCCAAGGCGAACTCGAGACGCGCTTGACCGGCCTGCTTGTTTTCCAGCTTTGCCGAGGCCTGCGGTATCGCCAGGTTCTCGCGAACGCTCAACTCGTGGAAGGCACGGTTGGTCTGAAACGTCAGCCCGACTCCCAGCTTGACGCGTTGAAACGACTGCTTGCGAGTCACGTCCTGCCCGAAGATGAATATTTGCCCGCTGTCCGCACGCTCGATGCCGCTCAGCATGGCGAACAACGTCGATTTTCCCGCGCCGTTCGGTCCGATCATACAGCGCAGCTCGCCGGACAGAACCTTGAAATTCACATTGTCCGCGGCGACCACGCCGCCGAAACGCTTGTTCAAGGATCGGGTCTCGATGACGGCAGTGAGCTCCATGACCATCCGACCTTATGGCTGCAACTGCGACGGTGCCGCGCGACGCGCCGTCAAGCGCCCCAGGCGCTCGGCTATCATGACGACGATACCGCGCGGAAAGAACAGCATGGTCACGACCAGCAACGAGCCGATGATCACCATCGCATACTGATTGCCTTGAGCGGACAAAGTGTAGGTGACCCAGTTGAGGGCGAAAGCCGAGATGACAACGGCCAGCAAGCTCGTGGTCCCGCCGACCGCGGCCCAGATGACCGGCAAGGCCGCCTGCAGCAGTCCGACCTGGCTGGGTGTAATGTAGTTGCCCCATTGGACATAGAGCAGCCCGCTGAGGCCAGCGAGCATGGCCGAGAGGACGAAGACGACCCATTGCCGTGCGCGAATGTCGTAACCGAACAGCTCGGTGCGCAGCTCATCCTCACGAATAGCAACGATGACCTGACCGAAATTGGAATTGACCAACATCCGTAGACCGAAATAGCAGGCCAGGACGACAAGAAGGCAGAGGTAATAGAAAGAGTAGCCTTCGAAGACGAAGCCGCCCAGTTGGAACCAGGGAATTCCCGTCATCCCATTGTAACCGCCGAGCAGGACCGATCCGATGCGCCACTGGTATCCGGCTGTCTGACCGAGGAAAGTCTCAAGCAGGAGCGTCAGGACCAGCGTCAGGATCGGGATGATCCATTTCTGCACTCGCGCGTAGAACACGAAGTAGCCGAAAATACCGGCGACGAAAGCGCTCGCCAGGAGCCCGCCAGCGACGCCGGCGAGCGGGCCGAAGGGATTTCCCGACATATTGCCGGCTATGACGCCGTAGATGTACCCGGCGATCCCGAAGTAGGCCACGTGGCCGAAACTCAGCACGCCGCAGTACCCCCACAGCAGGGCCATGCCCAGACCGAGCGGGATGTTGAGCAGATAATAGGAGACGTTCGATACCCGGAAAGCGGACGTCTGCGTCGGGTAAAGAAGGAATAGCAGAACGACTACGCCGAAGCCGATCCAGAACACGCGGGTCCGGCCGATGTCGGCGCCCCCGGAGATCAGGCCAACGATCGTTCTCACCGCATTGCTCCCCCGGCGCGGCGGTTGAAGTATTTCTGCAGCGCTGCGGAGATCCCGTTCGGCATGATGCGGATGATGATCAGGGCCGCAAACAGCAGGGCGACGGTCCCCGAGAAGGAGCCGAAGGCCATTCCAATCGGTGTCTTGACCGCAGCCAGGACGGCGCTGCTAGCGACCGCCCCGGCGATCACGTTAGCGGCCCCGCCGACCACGACGGTTATGAAGGCGGGCGCGACGAACTGCTGGCCCATGAAGGGCGCAATTGTGACGGTTGGCGCCAGCAGGGCGCCGCTTAGGCCGGCGAGTCCGGCACCAAGGCTGAAGGTCAAGGTGTAGATCTGCGGCGTGCGAACGCCGAGGCTTTTCGCCATTTCGGCGTTCTGCATCGTCGCCTTGGCCTGCAACCCGTAAGGCGTGCGGTTATAGAGCCACCAGAGCGCCAGTATAAGCAGTAAGGATATCAAGACGAGGATAAGCCAATAGGCCGAAAATGAAAAATCTCCGTATGAGAACGAGCCACCAGGGATTCCTATCGACGGCAAGAAAGGACCGAAGAAGAGAAGCGCCCCCTGGCCGAGCACCAAGCTAACACCCCAGGTAACGACCAGAGCGCCCAACTCACGACCATAGAACCGTCTGACGATCAGCAGTTCCAGCACGGCGCCAAAAGCTGCCGCGACGAAGAAGCTCAGGATCACCGACAGCCAAAAAGGTACGCCGGCGTGATAGGTGATCGTCGCCGTATAGGCCCCGATCATCATCAACTCGCCATGGGCTAGGTTGATGATGTTCATCATGCCGAGAATGACGACCAGCCCGAGGGCTGCCAAAAAAAAGAACGCGGCACCCGTCCCAAATTGATAAAGCAAGCTCAGCACCAGCGGCGCTACATCCATCGCGAACCCCGGCTTTCCAAAACTCGGCTGCTCCGGCCGAAGTAGGTCTTCGGCCGGAGCAACACCAGATGCAGGCTATCCTATTACGACTTGGAGAACATGGAGAAGAATGGATCCTCGTCCGGGATGTACTGTTTGTATTCCTTGTGCTTCACCAGATTGACGCCGACGCGCTGGAGCCACCAGGGCTGTATGCTCGGCCATTCGCGTACAAAGCTCACATTGTGATTAGCATCCGCGGTGGCTAGGCGGATGTAATGCGAGCAGTGGTGCGTCGAGGGTTCGAGGAAGACCGCACCTTCCGGCGCTTCGATACTGAGCCCTGATTCCAGGGCCTTTTTCACGGTTTCCTGGTCCGTCGTTCCGGCAAGACGCGCCGCCTTCGCATAGAGGTGGACCGAGAAATACGTATTCTGCGCCATCTGGCCGATATAGGGGTCGTCGGGGAACATCTCGTACCAACGCTTCACGAACGCACGGTTCCTCGCCGTCGGAATTTCTTCGATGTAGTTGACGCAGTTATACATGCGGTTCAGGGACGGCGCCTTGAAGCGGCGATGTTCGTAGCCCTGGGCCATGTTGACCGTCGAGGCCATCGGATATTCCAGCCCGGCCGCCGCAGCCTGCGGATAATAGTTCGACTGGTTCGTTCCGACGAGCAACGTGAATACCCAGTCTGGCTTCGCCGCCTGAATCCGCGCGATCGAGGTCGTGAAGTCCGAGACGCTGAGCGGGACGAACTCTTCCTCAATGATCTCTCCGCCAACGAGCGGCGCGAAAGCCTTGGTCCAGGCCGCCGTCAACTGACCGAAGTTGTAGTCGGCCGCGATGGTGTAGACCCGGGGCCCGAACTTCTGGATCATGTAATCCACGACGGGGATCACCTGCTGCTCGACGATCGCGCCGGTGCAGAACGTGTTCGAGTCGGCAACGCCGCCTTCATACTGGTTGGTGTAGAAAAAAAGCTGCTTGTATTGGTCGACGATCGGCCGGATTGCTTCTCTCTCAGCGCTCGTGAAGCCGGCAACCAAGCAATCCACCTTGTCTTCCAGGATTAGCTTCCGGGTCAACTGCTGCCAAATGTTGTTGTTGGACTGTCCGTCCGGTGCGATGAGCTCGACCTCGCGGCCGAGCAGGCCGGACTCGCCGGAATCGACCAGCACGTCCTCGTCCTCGACGAACGCCATGCCGGAATTACTGAGCGCACCACCTTTGTCGACGTATTTCAGGTCCTTGTCGCCGGCCCCCATGACCGGCGGAGAGGCCGCGAAATTGCTCGTGAAGCCGACGCCGCCGGAGCCGACGGGACCGCCCTTGAGTGTCTTGCCCTCGTTGATCTCCTTAACCGCGAGCAGCGCCGCATGATATTTCTGAACGCCGTAGACGGCGAGATTGCCTGATAGGTCCTCAATATGCCCGATCTTGATCGGACCGGTCTCGGCAGCGCGCGCCATGCGCAGGTTAGGCAGGACGGTGGCGGCCGTGACAGTCGCGGCGGTGCCGGTCATGAACGTGCGCCGCGGGATTCCCTTAGAGGTCGCGGCTTCCGCCACGGCTGCGGAATCCTGTGTCTTGGTCTCGGCTTCTGGTTTCAGCGTAGTATCCTTGCGCTTTGTCATTTGACTCTCCCTGTCGTTGTCAGCGGTGCAGTCTCCTGGCCGGATGTCGCCTCGCTCTCGCGATGCGGCGCCGCGGCCACTACATCGACGCCTAGCCGCGCGTGGCTTGGCGTAAGATCCGCCGGTTTGCGTTTCCCATTGTTTCCCGAACGGAATCGGGACTCCCCACGATCAGGCTGCTCAACTCCTCGATTGAGACCCGATGCTTCATGCTGTTGGTGCGTAGCAATTGATAGGCCTCGGCATCGTCGACACCGAAGCCCTCCATGACGACGAGGATCGCCTTGAACAGGACCGGCCGCGCCTCGACGCGCCGCGTGAGGTCGGCCAAGCTTTTGTGGAGCTGCTGTTGCTTCTCGAAGGTGCGGAAGGCAATGGCCAGCGCACTGAATACCCCGGTGGAGCCGATCGGTTTGGTCAGATACGCCGAAGGCCCCTGTGCCAAGGTCCATTCGATGCGGCCGGGTGCCTCGGATCCCATCACCGCTATCAGCGGGATTGGCGCCCGGCTTGCCGGCCAGGCGAAAAGACCGTCATAGCCGAGATCGGCGTCAAAGAAGACGACGTCGACCCCTGTGGCGGAGACATCGTCCGCTGACCACTTACGGCGCACCGTCAGGCCCAGGCTCTCCAGTTGTCGAATCAGGGTTTCGCTGTTGCTGTCGGAGCGATGCAGCACCAGCGCGTGGCAGTCGCGAAAGTTTGGGAGACTCGACTTCCTCACTTGATCACCCTCAACCCAGACCTGGAGGCCACTATTGGCCCGTTTTCCACACGGTCCAGATCGCCGTAGAATTGGCGGATATCAAAGCGGACCAAATAGGGATCTGGCTTCACCGCCGCGTCGGCCGTCCAAATAATGTCGAACTCACCATCGCCGCGTGAGCGACCCAGTGACGGGGTCAGATAGCTATGATTGTTATCCGAATCAATGCGTACGGGCCCCTGCGGTGCCGCAAGTTCGTAGCCGTAGACGGCTTGCTTGACCGGCTCGATCTCGGTTGACTGCGCCGCGTGGATCGCGCGGGCCAGCAGAATGACCGCAATATAGGAGGCTTCGGCATCCGTCGAGGTCACCTTGTCGGTGCCAAAGCGGGCCTTGAAGCGCGAGAGGAAGGCACGGTTTTCGGCCCGGTCCATGCTCTGGAAATAGACGCTGGACGCGATGTGCCCCACCGCCGCCTGACCACCAACCGCAAGCAACTCGGGCTCCGACAGATTACAACTCGTCACCGGCATGGCGGCCGGGTGGAACAGCGCATTGTGCCGGCCGGCTTCGCCATAGGCGCGCAGGAAGGCATAGGAGGATTCGCCGATCAGGGTGCTGAAGATGAAATCGGGCTGCGTTTCAACGATCTCGTCGATGACGTGCGCAATGTCGGTCGAGCCCACGGGCAGGTACTTTTCGGCGGCGACGCCGCCCTTACAGCCCAGCACGATCTCGCGCATGATGCGATTGTTTTCCCACGCCCAGATATAGTTGGAGCCAATGCAATAGACGCGGTTGCCGTGATTGCGCAGCATGTAGTCGATCAGGGGCACGATGTGCTGGTTCGGCGCCGCGCCGGTGTAAATCACGTTGTTGCAACTCTCGAACCCCTCGTAGTGAGAGGGATACCAAAGCAGCGCATCCAGCTTCTCGAAGACGGGGATGACCTCCTTGCGGCTGGAGGAGGTATAACAGCCGACGACATGGCGCACCCCCTGGGTGCGGAGCATGTCCTCGCACAGCAGACGGTACTGATCGAGATCGCCGGCTGGGTTCGCGACCTTGGGGGCGAAGGTAAAGTCGAACTCGAGGTTATGGTTGACTTCTTCGATAGCCAGCAGCGCGCCGTGCAGCATCTCTTCGCCGACGGTGCCGTAGGAGCCGGTCGAGGAAAAGACCACACCAACCGGGATGACCGGCCCACTTCGTCCCTGCCCTCGCCGCGAGGAAGTCCCCACGTCAGCCTCCCCCTATGCCCCAAAGTAAAAGAGCCCGCCGCCACACCTTGTGGCTCGGGCTCCATTGCCCGATCCAAGGGCGCACCCTTGGATCAGCTATTTCATTTCTATCCGCTCGCCGATCCTCTAAATTCGCTACGCATCGTCGCGGCGAGCGACCATCCCCAATGCGTCAGCCTTACGCAAGTAAGGCAAATCGCGACGGAAGTGTCAATACCGTCGACTCGGCACGGTATTTGTTCTCGGACGTCGCGGGATTGCCATGGACTCTGGCGCGGGCATTGTCACGTCATTTACCCAGCAGATCCGCATTCAAGCAATTTCGGATCGACGCGTTCAACGTATGGGAAAGTGCGAGCGCGGAAATCTGAAAGTGTGTCAGTGTGGTCCTTTGCGATCGCCTCCGATTTACGTGACAATGCCCTCTCATCACTCGAACAGCGGGAAATGGCAAAGAACGCGGCGGCCGTCCGACAGAGGCCGCTCGACCGGCTCCTCGGTGCGGCAACGGTCCTGGGCATAGGGGCAGCGGGTGTGGAAGTCACAGCCTTTAGGTCGCCGTGCGAGACTGGGTATCTCGCCCTCGATCGAGACCAGCGTACGCCGGTGTTCCGGATCGGGCCGCGGGACGCCGCGCACCAGCGCCTCGGTATAGGGATGCGCGGGCTCGGTGAAGATGGCGTCGCAGTCGCCCTGCTCGACAATGCGTCCCAGATACATAATTGCGAGCTTGTCGCTGATGTGGCGCACAACCGGCAGGTTGTGAGTAATGATGATGTAGCCGAGCCGGTGCCGCTGCTGCAGTTCGCTCATCAGGTTCAGAATTTCGCCCTGCACCGAAACATCCAGACCGGCCGTCGGCTCGTCCGCGATGATCAGTTTCGGCCGTAGCGCCAGCGCACGGGCGACCCCGACGCGCCGGGCCTGACCACCGGACAGCTCGTGTGGATAACGCGAGAGGAAGGCGCGCGGGAAGCGTACCAAGCCACACAGACGCTCCGCTTCGTGGTCTTTGTCGCGGCCTTGTATGCCGTGGATGTCGAACGGCTCCGTGATGAGCGCCCGGATCGACTGGCGCGGGCTGAGCGAGCCGGCGGGATCCTGGAACATCATCGCCATATCGCGGCGCAACGGCTTGAACTTGCTCTCGGCCATGTTCAGGACCTCGACCCCGTCGAAGCGCACCGAGCCGGAGGGTGCCTTGACAAGATTGAGGATGGCGTGCCCGAGTGTCGTCTTGCCCGAACCGCTCTCACCGACGAGACCTAGGGTCTCGCCTGGGTTGAGGGTGAGCGATGCGTTCAGCACGGCATCGACGTGCGGATCCTGGATCCCGCGGAGGCGCGCGGCGAGCGCGCCGGCGATACGGAAACGGACGCAAAGGTTCGACACCTCAAGCAGTGGCGTCGCGACATCGCCTGCCGACACGGCGGTGGAATTCGGCAGGTCAAGCGCGTCGCCCCGTGGTACGGCCCCGCCCCGCGAGGGGCCGCCCCGATAGACGGTAATCACGTCGCTGCGTGGCGGCCAGTCGGGATCGCCATGCTCCTCGCTTAAAAGGTAACAGCGGGCGATCTGGCCGTTGCTCTTCTCGTAGTCGGGAGGCTTGGTCCGCCGGCAGACGTCCATTACACGTGAACAACGCGGCGAGAAGACACAGGCCCTGGGTGGTGCGGTCAGATCGGGCACCTCGCCCGGGATCACCGGGAGGTGCCGGCTACGCTTGAGAACACGGGCCGGATCGCACTCAAGCAGCGCCCGCGTATAGGGGTGCTGGGCATTGTAGAAGATCTGCCGGACGTCGCCGCGCTCGACAATCTCGCCAGCGTACATGATGACGACTTCGTCGCAAAGCTCGGCGACCAGGCCTAGATTATGTGAAACCACGATGACGGTGGCGTGCAGTTCCTGCTGAAGGGCCCGTAACAGATGAATGATCTGCGCTTCCATGGTTACATCGAGCGCCGTTGTCGGTTCGTCGGCCAAAAGCAGCATCGGAGTCATCAGAAGTGCCATCGCGATCCCAGCGCGCTGGCGCATACCGCCGCTGAAATGGTGCGGGTATTGATCGATGCGCCTCTCCGCATCGGGGATACCGACGCGGCGCATCATATCGACGGCCATCTTGCGCTTTTCGGCGATCGGCAGGTTGGGCCGGCGGTACAGGATGTCGAGCATCTGCTGGCCATAGGTCAGCACGGGGATCTGCGAGGTCATCGGGTCCTGGAACACGACCGAGACCTGCTCTCCCCGCACGGCGCGAAGCTGTTCCTCTCCGAGCTGCAGGAGGTTCCTGTCGCCGAACAGGATTTCGCCGCCGCGCACCTCCGCATTGCTCGGGAGGAGGCCGAGGATGGACCAAAGTGCCGTGCTCTTACCCGAGCCGCTCTCACCCACGATCCCGACGATCTGGTTCTTCGGCACCGAGAAGCTTACGTCGCGCAGCGCCTGAACCCGGCCGCGCGGAGTCCGGAAGTCGAGGGTGAGCCCGCGAACTTCGATCTGATTTTCCATGGATCAGCGGCCTTTGCGAAGGCGCGGGTCGAAGATATCGCGCAAGGCCTCGCCGAAGAAGGTGAAGCCCAGCGTGGTCAATACCAGCGGGATGCCGCCGGCGATCACTAGCGATGGCGTGTCACGGATCGCCAGATAACCTTCGTTGAGAATCGTGCCCCAGCTCGCCGTGGGCGGCAACACGCCGAGACCGAGAAAGCTCAGCCCCGCCTCGATGGTCACAACCACCGGCACGTCCATGGCAGCGAGGATGAGCAGAGGCCCGATCACATTAGGCATGACGTGACGGTGCAGGATGCGGAAGGTATTGGCGCCAAGGGACCGCTCGGCCACGATGAACTCTGTGCTGCGGATGGCGAGCGTGCTGGTGCGCGCCATGCGCGCATACTGCGGGATCAGCGTGACGATGATGATGGCCAGAACCATCCCAAGGCTCGGTCCGGTGAGCGCCACGGTGGCGAGCGCGAGCACAATGGTCGGAAAAGCGCGCACCGTGTCGAAGGCGAGCAGCATCAGGTTGTCGAGCCACTGCGGCCCATAGCCAGCAAGCATGCCGAGCGCCACGCCGATCAACAGCGACACTGAAACGCCGATGGCCGCGACCTTGAGGGCAACGCGGCCGCCGTAAAGCACGCGGGAAAACGTGTCGCGGCCAAGCTGGTCGGTGCCGGCAAGATGATCCCAGCTCGGCCCCGAAAGACGTACCGGAATGTCGAGCTGATTAGGATCGTAGGGCGCAAGCCAGGGAGCGAAGATCGCGCTCGCGAAGAACAGCAGAATGAGGATCAGCCCAAACATCCCCTGGCCGTTCCTGAGAAACAGAAGCAACTTCTCGCGTCGCTCGCGTCCCGCGGTTTCCCTGACGGTCCGTTGCCGCACGTCCCCGGCGAGACCGGTAGAATCAATCGCCGGCATGCCGGTCGCGGAGTCAGAGGGCTTCACGGACACGTGGATCCAACCATGCGACGACCAGGTCGGAGAGCAGGGTTATAATGATGTACAGAGAGGTCGTGATCAGCACCGCGCCCTGGACCACAGGAAAATTGCGGCTCATCACCGTATCGAAAATCAGCTTACCGACGCCTGGCCGGGCAAAGATGACCTCAGCGAAGACCGCACCCGACAGGAGACCGCTGAAGCCCATGCCAATCAGGGTAATCGTTGGCAGGATCGCGATGCGAAGAGCATAGCGGTAGACTATCTTCCGGGGCGGCAGGCCGAAGGCGTGGGCGGCGCGGATATAGTTCTCCCTCATCACTTCGAGCATCGAGGCGCGCACCATGCGCGCCAGATAGCCGACCCAGCCAAGGCCGACCGCGAAAGCGGGCAAGACCAAATGGAGCAACTGATCACCGATATTACCAGGCTCCCCGGCGCCGATCGCCGGCAACCAGCCAAGCATGATCGCGAAAAACAGCAGTGACCAGATGGAGACGAGGAACGACGGCACCGCGATCGTGCCGACCGAAAGGATGCCAGTGACGCGGTCCATGAGCGTATTGGGTCGGACGGCCGAGAAGCAGCCGAGCGGGATCCCGAGCAGAATCGCCCAGGTAAGGCCCGCCACCACCAAGACGACGGTGAAACCGATCTGGTCCAACACGATCCAGGTAACGCTGCGGTCCGAGAAGACATCGACGCCCAGATCGCCCATCGCGGCGTTCTTCAAATAGACGGCGAATTGGACGATCACAGGTTCGTCGAGGTGCATTTTCTCGATATAGCGCTGGACCGCTTCGGGCGTGGCGCGGGGGCCAAGCGCAATTGTTATCGGATCGCCGGGAATTAGGTGCAAGAGAGAAAACAGCACGATGATGACGGCGACGATAATCGCCAACGCCAACCCGACTCGCTTCAGCAGATAAGCCAGCATCTAGTCGAAAACCCGAACACCGACCGGAGGAAACCACATTAACTTCAGAATCAACAAGAACGAACGATTTTTCGCAAGCCCTGTTGAAATGGTCGGACCGGTCGTCTGCTCAGGCGCGCATGTATTTTCGCAGGAAGACAGAACGGCTGGGATCGCGCGATCCCAGCCGTTCATTTTCCTCATGCCTTCGTGAAAAGCTGGTAGTTCAGCTCTCCGGAAGGTGCGGCCTTGACCTTTACGCTCGCTCGATGCGCGAAGGTTTCGGGCTCATGGTTGATCCAAACGTAGGCGCCGGTTTCCTCCATGATGTCTTGCATGCGGGTATAGATGTCGCGGCGCCTTTGGTCGTCCGTCTCGGCGATACCTTGCTTGTAGAGCGCGTCGTATTCAGGATCGGTCCAGCGCTCCCAGTTCCAAACCCCGAGTTGATCGGATACGAACCACTGAGTGGCTTCATAAGGATCCGGGGCGGTGCCAAATCGCATGATCCAGAGCTGCAGATCCTTCCAGGTATCGCCCTTGCTTTCTTGACCCATGTTCCAGTACGGGCCGCTGTCCAAGGGGATAATGTTTATCTTGACGCCGATAGCGGCAAGGTTGGCCTGAATGATTTGGCAGGTCAGCAGACGCTCCTGATTATTGAGGGTGCGAAGCGTCAATTCCAGATTGGAGACGCCGGCATCCCTTAGCAAGGCGCGCGCCTTCTCCGGGTTGTATTCGTAGTATTTCGTCTGCTTACGTTGGCCGACAAGACCCGGGCAGATGATGCCGTAGGATTTCTTGGTGGTGCCGGAATAGGCGCCCTGCAAAATGGAATCGACATCCACCGCGTGCTGAAGCGCCTGGCGAACGCGCTTGTCATTCAGCTTCGGGTGCTCGGTGTTCATGCCCATCCACATGTATTGCAACTCACCGGCCACAGTGAGCGCGCTGTTCTTGGGTATTTTCTTCTTATAGCGCGCCAACGTATCGGCACCGATCTCCGTACAGTCGAGCTCCCCCGCCTCAAAAGCCAGTTCCGCCGCTTTCACTTCAGTTATGATATGGGCTACGACACGCTCGAAATCGGGCTTGGGCCCTGTCCAATCCGGATTTGGTGTGAAGATCGCACGTTGTCCTGGAATCTGCTCGTAAAGGTAAGGCCCGCAGGTCGCCGGAAATTCCAAAGTGAATTTGCCGCCTACCTTTTCCATTGCTTTTTCGCAAAGCACGGCGCCCGGTCCGTGGCACAGCGTAATCATGATGAAGGGCGCGAAAGGCTTGTTCAGCACGATGGTCCCGGTCCTGTCGCCGGTTACCTCGACATGGTCCATCGATTCGAAATAGCCGGACCAATCGGTTTCCTTCATCCGTTCGAAGGAATACTTCACGTCGGACGCCATGACGTCTCCGAAGCCGTTGGTCCATCGCAGGTCCTTGGCCAGCTCGAAGTCGATGTGCGTCGGGTCGCGCTGTTCCAGCTTTTTCACGAAGTAGGTCGGACGCCAACCGAAAGTATCGCCTTCGGTTATGTACTCCGCCAGAAACGGCAAGACCTGCTTCTGGGTTTCGATCTCGATGCCGCCGGTCATATAACCGGGATCGAGGATATCGTTGTCGCCATCGAAGCGAAGATTCAGTGGCGCGTTCTGTGCGCTTGCCCAACGTGGCAATCCGGCGAAAAGGCTCCCCGTGCCTAGCGCGGCCGTCGTGGTGAGAAACTGTCGACGGGTCGAGTTCCAGACAGTCATTTTCCTAGTCCTCCCTTTGAAGCGAACCTCCGACCGCGAGTTCGGGTCCTTATATTTGATATTTGCTCCTTCCAGAACCAACCGCCTGGACAGGCCATGAGGAGTCGACCGGGGCGCAATCCTTTCTCGGTCGGTACCCCTTCTAGAGCGACCTCGTCAGGTCAGCGCAGCTATGGGGCCAAATCGCCGCCCGAAGTTCGCGCATGCCTTTGTCTGCTGACCGGTTGCCTCGATATCATGGGGCAGATTGTCCCGTCTGCCGCTAACATCGGTGCATGATTCCGATTAAACGAGGTAACCTCACGCAATTCAATTTCGCAGTTGGCGCGTGTCGCAGCACGGAGGGCATCACTTCGCGAATGTTATGCCAATCGGCGGGGGATCCGCTCGTCCCATGACTGCTCGTGCGCCAGCGCCTCACCCTCCCAGGCCCGCAGGCGCGCTTCGATGCGGTAGCTCTGCGGATCGGCGGTCAGCTTCGTCTCGGTAACCGAGCGCACCAGCCAGTCGCCGCGTTGGATTGCGAGTTCCCAGATCACTTCCCCGGTCACGGAGGCGAGGTCATCGTCGTCAACGCTGTAGCGCTCGTAGCCTTGCTTCTTCACCGTCAGGTCGTTGCGGACGATGCGAAAGGTTCCGGCCCCGTCGGCGATCTCCAGCGTCGTGCGGCCGATGCCATGGTCCTGGACCACACGCCAGTAGTGCTCCGGCGGCTCGATGTTCTCGATCTCCAGTCCGGGCGCCGATTCGGCTGGCTCGAAGGCGGGCAGGTGAACGTCGTCCGGCCGGTGCGTGCGGATCGGGATCTCAAGGGAGGTTTCGCCTGGATAGACAGTCATGGTGACCAGTTCGGGCGCCGGCCAGACGATCGGAAAATAGCTCGTTGAAATGGCCAAGCAAATGCGGTGACCCGCTTGGAAGCGCTGTGCCACGGGCTTGAATGGCACTCGCACGGTGTAGCGTTTGCCTGGCGTGAGGGCTTCCGGCGTCTCGTGACTGGTGCGGTGGGTCAGATTGAAGACGCCGTAACACACGCGGGTGGTGGCGCCGTCCGGAGCAACGTCCATAAGGCGCACCGCCGCCATGGCCACCGGCCGGTCCACTTCGAAGGTGAGGTCCAGATTCACATCACCGACGATTTCAAGAGCCTTGGCGAGGGGTTCGGTCCGGAAGCAAAGACTCCCGCCCTCTTCGGCCCTCTGGTCGACCGGCTGATCTCCCGGAAAAGCGTAGGAACACCATTTCCCGGCCGCTATACCGACGGTGAGCGGAGAGTGGATATTCCGAGGTTCCGCTGGCAGCCCCTCGCGGTGCCGGGCCAACCGTCCGTCACTGCCAAGCGCGAACGCGGTTCGTATCACATTGGGCGACGGCCAGGATGGTTCGGCCACCCAGCGCCCGTCGCGCGAAGCGTACGCAGCCTTCGGCGATACGGAGTCCTGCATGTAGAGGCGTAGCATGGGTTCCGCCATGATGCCTGTGTCCCTACCTTTCAGCCACTGATCCCACCAGCGCAGAGATTCCTGCACAAATCCGATCGCCGGGCCGGGTTTGCCGATGTGGGGGTAGGTGTGCGCCCAGGGTCCGACCAGTCCCTTGCGCGGGCCGGTCAGGTTTTGCATAAGCCGGAAGACGCTGCCGCAATAGCCGTCGGCCCAGCCGCCGACGGCATAGACCGGCACTTTGATCTTCGAGTAATCCTCGCACACGGAACCGTACTTCCAGAAATCGTCGCGCGTCTGGTGTTGGAGCCAGTTCTTGAGCCACAAGCCGCTGTTCTTCAGCCGGTCGTGCCACATCTCCCGCCAGGCCTCGCCGCGATACCGGGGATCGGGCGGCAGGGTGTTGCGGCCGAACATGATCGATGCCCATGACAGATTGTCGATCAACAGACCGCCGCCCATGTAGTGGACATCCTCGGCGTAGCGGTCGTCGGTTGAGCAACACGTAATTATCGCCTTCAAGGCAGGTGGCTGCAGCGCCGCCACCTGCAGTCCGTTGAAGCCGCCCCAGGAGATGCCGATCATGCCGACGCTACCATCGCACCACGGCTGGTCGGCGATCCACTGGACCGCGTCGTATCCGTCTTGGAGTTCTTGTGGCAAATACTCATCGGTCATCAGGCCTTCCGAATCACCGGTGCCGCGCAGATCGAGACGGACAACCGCGTAGCCGTGGCCGGCAACATAGGGATGCATCGTCGCATCCCGAATCGCCGTCAGGTCGTTCTTTCGGTAGGGGATATATTCCAGGATGGCGGGCACGGGCGCGGACTCGGCCCCTTCCGGCCTCCAGATCCGGGCGGCGAGCTTACAGCCGTCAGGCATGGGCACGTCGACATGCTCGATCTCGTGCACCTTGTGCGGAAAGTTATGGACGATTTTCATCAAGTCATCGAGTCCCCGACCTGTGGTTGGATGGTCAGCATCATCCGGCCCCACCTATTTCAGGCCGGCAAACACTCCCGTTGCAATTTCGCACCCTTTCGCTACTTGACATCGTCATCGCGCCATTGTGCGATAGGGGCCATGGAAGAAGACGACATTTCGAAGAATCTCGGCCATCTTTGCAGCTACTATCCGTCGATCGCGGAGGTGTGCCGGAAGCTCTCGGTCAATCGTCAGCAGTTCAACAAATACCTCAGCGGGCAGACCCGGCCATCGCGTCACAACATGCGGCGGATCTGCGATTTCTTCGGCGTCGAGGAGGCGGAGATGCTGCTGCCTCAGGCGCGTTTCGCCGAGATCATAGAGCTTCGTCCCCGCACCGAGACCAGGGCCCCGATGCCCCCCGAGACCCGCCTCCTAGCGCGCCTCCTGCAGCGATCGCGCGAAGTGCCGGATCGCTATCTCGGCTACTATTTCCGTTACTATTACTCCTTCGCTTTTCCAGGTTACGTCACGAGATCGCTGGTCCGTATCTACCGCGCCAATGGGCAGGTGTACTGGAAGAACATCGAGTTCGTGTACCGGCGCGACCGCGACGGCACGCCGCGCCAGACATTCAAGTATGCCGGGCTGGTGACGATGATCGCCGATCGCCTCTATGTGTTCGAGGAGGAGGAGGTGCTCAAGAACTCAGTCACGCAGTGCATACTCTATCCTAGCTACACCAGCCGTGTGGGGCAGCTCCTGGGTATTCAGACCGCGACATCGAGTTTGCGCGGGCGTCAGCCGGCAGCCTCTTCGGTTCTATTGGAATACCTGGGTGCCAGCCTAGGTATCCGCCGGGCACTCAAGTCCTGTGGCCAGTTTCCGGAACACGCGCCCGAAATCGACCCGAATATCCGCGAGCGGATCGTCAACCGGATTTCGGAGACGACGCACGTGCTCGCAATCGACCCGGGTGCATGAGGCACTAGCGGGTTGCGCCGTCCAATAATTAGTCCGCTGGGCGTTGTCACATTAACGTTCAGATGCTCACCGGTATCTGCGGTAGCGGCTTTGTCAGACTAACGCCAATTAGGTTGAAAATGTGATTCTAGGCTGCCCATGAAGCGCGCAGAAAACCAGTGATTTTCCACAACTATTAGGCG
>JGI24023J19991_10001735_pt1 | contig 16414 bp, 16 predicted proteins | sample Cruoilmetagenom1_FD_19991 | JGI IMG/M metagenome (IMG submission 19991) | reverse complement strand
GAGTACAAGCGCCGGCAGGCCTGTCCGGGGGTCAAGATCACGCGCCGTGCCTTTGGCCGCGACCGCCGCTATCCCATCACCAACGCCTTCAAGGGGCCGCTATGAACCGCATTGGGCTCCCCCGGGGCGCGGGTCGGGGCCGATGACCAAGACCCCCATGACTAAGACTGGGGATTTCGCGCTCAGGAATTTCTGGTACCTGGTGGCGCCGGGACACGCCGTGCCGCCCGGCCGCACCCTGGCCAAGCGCCTGGCGGATGAACCGATCCTGCTTGGCCGGACCCGTGGTGGCGAGGTGTTCGCCTTGCGAGACGTGTGTCCGCATCGGGGCATTCCCCTGCGCTATGGGCACTTCGACGGACACGAGATCGCCTGTTGCTACCATGGCTGGACATTCGCCGCCGATGGCCGCTGCACCGGCATTCCGTCCCTGGTGGAGAACGAGGACTTCGACGTGGGGCGTATCAAGGTGCGCGCCTATCCGTGCCGCGAGGTGCAGGGCAACATCTGGGTCTTTCTACCCCGCGGCAAGGGGCGTGGCGGTCTGGACGAAGCCGCCTTGCCGGCGGTGCCGCGTATCCCCGGCTTCGCCGACGTGGCGCCGCAGGTGGCTATCTCGCTGACCTTTCCCTGCCATGTGGAGCATGCGGCATTTGGCCTGATGGATCCGGCGCACGTACACTACGTGCACCGGGCGTGGTGGTGGAAGCGGCGCCGCCGCGCCCTCCGCCTCAAGGAAAAGGCGTTCGAACAGACACCGCTCGGCTGGCGCATGGCGCGTCACCGTCTGCCGTCGGAGAATCTGGTCTACAAGCTGCTTGGCCGCAATGTCACCACGGAGATCTCGTTCGATATGCCCGGATTGCGCATCGAAGAAATCCGTGGAGACGCGCATCGGGTGGTCAGTGTAACGGCGCTTACCCCGGTTACCGCGACCGAGACGGAGGTGCATCATTGCCTCTATTGGAGCATGCCTTGGATGGCGCCGCTTAAGCCGGTGGCCCGTCGCATGGCGACTAAATTTCTGTCGCAGGACCAGGAAATGGCGATACGCCAGAGCGAGGGCTTGGCCGACGATCCACCCCTGATGCTGGTGGGCGACGCCAACGCTCAGTCGAAATGGTTCGCCCAATTCAAGCGTGAGTGGCAGCGCGCCGAGGCGGAGGGCCGTCCCTTCGAAAACCCGGTGCAGACCCGCACTCTGCGCTGGTATAGCTGAAATGAGTGGAACTAGCGGCCCGGCCGCGGCCCCGGTCAAGGTCCGCTTCGCGCCTAGTCCGACGGGCATGTTGCATGTCGGCAACGCCCGCGTGGCGCTGATCAATTGGCTGTTCGCCAAGCAGACCGGGGGCACGTTCCTGCTGCGCCTGGACGATACCGATAGCGAGCGCTCGACGGCGGCATTCGCCCAGGGGATCGAGGAGGATCTGCGTTGGCTCGGCTTAACGTGGGACGAGTATGCGGCCCAGTCGGCACGAAGCGAGCGATACGAGGCCGCCGCCGCGGCCCTGAAGGCGGCCGGGCGCCTCTATGCCTGTTACGAAACGGCCGAGGAGCTATCGCTCAAGCGCAAGGCGGCGATGCAGGCCGGCCGGGCGCCGGTCTATGACCGGGCCGGATTGGGGCTGAGCGAGGCGGAACGGACGCGGCTGGAAGGTGAGGGCCGGCGGCCACACTGGCGCTTCGCCTTGATCCACGAGGGTATCGCCTGGGACGATATGGTCCGTGGCCGCGTGGAGTTCGACGGCGCCAATCTGAGCGACCCGGTTCTGGTGCGCGAGGATGGGCGACCCCTCTACACCCTCTCCTCCGTCGTCGACGACATCGAGCTGGGCATAAGCCATGTGCTGCGCGGCGAGGACCACGTGAGCAACACGGCGGTGCAGATGCAACTTGTCGAGGCTCTGGGTGGGGCACTGGGCGGGGCGGCACCTACGTTTGCCCACCTGCCGCTGCTGGTCGATGCGGGCGGGCAAAGCCTCTCTAAGCGCCTGGGCAGCCTAAGCCTACAGTCGCTCCGCGAGGAAGGGCTGGAGGCGATGACCGTGAATAGCTATCTGGCGCGTCTGGGCACGCCGGATCCCATTGAGCCGCATCTATCCCTCGACGAGCTGGTCACAGCGTTCGACATCAGCCGTTTCGGCCGCGCCGCGCCGCGCTTCGATCCGGAGGAGCTGCGCCGGCTCAACGCCCGTCTCCTGCACATCACACCGTACGAGTCCGTACGTGACCACCTGCCTGACGGAGTCGATGTGCCACTGTGGGAGGCCGTACGTGCCAATGTGATAACGCTGGCGGAGGCCGCGGATTGGCATCACATTTGCCACGGGCCGGTCACGCCGGTTATCGAAGATGCGGAGTTGGCCGTGGCCGCCGCCGATCTCCTGCCGCCGGAGCCCTGGGACGGAAATACCTGGCGCGCCTGGACCGAGGCCGTGAAAGCGGGCACCGGGCGCTCCGGAAAACGTCTTTTTCACCCGCTGCGCTTGGCTTTAACCGGTCTGGAGCGTGGACCTGAGCTACGCGATCTGCTACCGCTCATCGGGCGCGTACGGGCGGAAGCCCGGCTGCGCGGGCAAGACGCCTAAAGGGGCGGGGCAAGAGGGTAGCCGGGCTGTGTCAATCCAACTCTACAATACGCTGTCGCGGCGGAAGGAGCCGCTGACGCCCCGCGATCCGCAAAACGTACGCATGTACGTTTGCGGGCCGACGGTCTATGATTTCGCCCATGTCGGCAATGCGCGGCCCGTGGTGGTCTTCGATGTGCTCTACCGGTTGCTGCGCCATGAATTCGGCGTGGGGCATGTCACCTACGTGCGTAACATCACCGATGTGGAAGACAAGATCATCGCCGCCGCGAAGGAACGCGGTGAGCCGATCGACGGGCTGACGGCGCGCACGACCAAGGCGTACCACGAGGACATGGCGGCGATTGGGGCAATGGAGCCGACGCACGAACCGCGCGCGACCGACCATATTCCGCAGATGATCGCCATGATCGAGCGGCTGATCGAGCGTGGCCACGCCTATGCCACCGAAGGGCACGTCCTTTTCTCGGTGCCGTCGATGCCCGACTATGGCCGCTTGTCGCGGCACAGCCGGCAGGAGCTGATCGACGGCGCCCGGGTCGAGGTGGCGCCCTACAAGCGCGACCCGGCGGATTTCGTGCTGTGGAAACCGAGTACGTCGGAGCAGCCCGGCTGGGAGAGCCCCTGGGGCCGTGGCCGGCCAGGCTGGCATATCGAATGCTCGGCCATGAGCGCCGAGATCCTGGGCGAACATTTCGACATCCACGGCGGTGGCCAGGACCTTATCTTCCCGCACCACGAGAACGAGTTGGCCCAGTCGGTCTGCGCCCAGATGGCCGCGCCCGTCAGCGGCCAGCCGTTCGCCAACATCTGGATGCACAACGGCTACGTTATTGTGGGCGGCGAGAAGATGTCCAAGTCCCTGGGCAACTTCTTCACCGTGCGGCAGTTGCTAGAGGAGGGCGTGCGCGGCGAGGTAATTCGTCTCGCCCTACTCTCGGCCCACTACCGCCAGCCCCTGGACATCAACCGCGACAAACTGACAGAGGTGAAGGCACAGCTCGACCGCCTCTATGGTGCGCTGAGCCATGCGGGTGACGTTCCTGTGCCTGATATCTCTCCGCCCGACGGCGTGCTGGCCGCGCTGTCGGATGACCTTAATACGCCGGAAGCATTGGCCAATCTGCATGAGCTAGCGACCGATCTGAACAAGGCCACGGCGCCGGTTGAAAAAGCCCGCCTGAAGGGTGCGTTGCTTGGCGCCGGCCAGCTTCTTGGTCTGCTGCAGGCTGACCCGGAAGTCTGGTTCAAAGGCGCCGCCGCGGGCGGTTTGGACGAGGCCGAGATCGAGACGCGTATCGCCGCTCGCATTGCCGCGCGCAAGGCCAAGAACTTTGCCGAGGCCGACCGCATCCGCGACGAATTGGAGGCGGAGGGGATCATCTTGGAGGATCGCCCCGACGGCACGACCGACTGGCGGCGAAAGTAGCGGCGTGCGAGGCTTTGGGCATGAGTAGCGATAAACGCATCTATCTTTTCGACTCCACGCTGCGCGACGGGGCGCAAACGCAGGGGGTCGACTTCAGCGTGCCCGACAAGGTGGCGATCGCCACGGCCCTCGACCGTCTGGGTGTCGATTATGTGGAGGGCGGCTGGCCCGGCGCCAATCCCACGGACGATGCCTTTTTTGCCGACCCGCCGGCCCTGCGAAATGCCCGTCTGGTCGCCTTCGGCATGACCCGGCGGCCCGGGCGCAGCACCGGCAACGATCCCGGCCTGGCGTCCCTTGCCGATGCCAAGGTCGATGTGGTGTGCATGGTGGGCAAGACTTGGGACTTCCATGTGGATGTGGCGCTGGGCATTTCGCGGGACGAGAATCTGGCCATGATCGGCGACAGCGTGGCGCATCTGCAGCCGCGCAAGGCCGAGGTCATATTCGATGCCGAGCATTTCTTCGACGGGTATAAATCCGATCCGGCCTATGCGCTGGCCTGCCTGAAGGCGGCGTATGACGCGGGGGCGCGCTGGATCGTCCTGTGCGATACCAACGGCGGCACCCTGCCCCGCGAGGTGGCCGACATCGTCACCGCCGTGGCCCGTGAGGTGCCGGGTGAGCGCCTGGGCATCCACAGCCACAACGACACTGACAACGCCGCCGCCAATGCCCTGGCCGCCATCGACGCCGGGGCGCGCCAGATCCATGGCGCCCTGAACGGGCTGGGCGATGGTTGCGGCAATGCCAATCTCGTGTCGCTCATTCCGACACTGGCGCTCAAGACGGATTACCAGACCGGCGTCTCGGCGGCGCAGTTGGCGAGCCTGACCGGTGTCTCGCACCTGCTGGACGAACGGCTGAATCGCGCGCCGACACGCAACGCGCCGTATGTGGGCGACAGTGCCTTCGCCCACAAAGCTGGTCTGCACGTCTCGGCGGTGGAAAAAGACCCGCGCACCTACGAACACATCGATCCGGCTTTGGTGGGCAACCGGCGGCACATCGTTGTTTCGGATCAAGCCGGCCGGTCCAACATGCTGGCGCGCTTCCGCGATCTGGATATCGAGGTCGATCTGGCGGACGATCGCTTGAATACCTTGATCGAGCAGGTGAAAGCGCGCGAGTTCGAGGGTTACGCCTACGACGGTGCCGAGGCCAGCTTCGAGATTCTGGCGCGCCGCGCCCTGGGTACGGTGCCGCACTACTTCCACCTGACGCGTTTTCGCCTGATGGACGACCGGCGCTGGAACGCCCGGCACGAGCTGGTGACCGAATCCGAGGCGACCGTGACCTTGGATGTGGGCGGCGAAGCGCACATGGAGGTAGCCACCGGCAACGGCCCGGTGCACGCCCTCGATACGGCGATCCGCAAGGCCCTGCTGCCGGTCTATCCGCAGCTCGANGATATGCGCCTGGTNGACTACAAGGTGCGTATCCTCACACCGCAGGCCGGCACCAGCGCGATTACCCGGGTGATGATCGAAAGCGCCGATAGCACCGGCCGCCGTTGGACCACGGTGGGTGTGTCTCCCAACGTGATCGACGCCTCCTTCAATGCTTTGCACGACGGGATTACTTGGAAGCTGATGCAAGAGGCCGCGCGCGTACCAAGTGCGGCCACCTAAGCAGCGCGGCAAGCTTCGCCATGTCCGGCACCGATAGCTCAAAAACCGGTATTCTCGGCGGCCCGGCGGTCATCCTGGTCGAGCCGCAGCTTGGCCAGAATATCGGCATGGTGGCGCGGGCCATGCTGAACTGCGGACTTGGCGATTTGCGTCTGGTGAACCCGCGCGACGGCTGGCCGAACCCGGCGGCGGAAAGCGCCGCCTCGGGCGCCGTTGCCGTCATCGATCATGCTCGCCTGTATGACTCGACCCGCGCGGCGATTGCCGATTTGCAGCGGGTGTACGCCGCCTCGGCTAGGTCGCGCGATCTGGTCAAGCCCGTCGTCACACCGCGCCAGGCGGCGGCGGAGCTGCGTGCCGACACGGCCGAGAGGATTCTCACCGGCGTGATTTTCGGCCCGGAACGCTCGGGCCTTACCAACGATGATCTTGCCTTGGCGGACTCGGTCATTGCCGTGCCGCTCAATCCCGCGTTTTCGTCTTTGAATTTGGCTCAGGCCGTGTTGATCGTCGGTTACGAGTGGTTTCAGGCGGCGGCCGGGGTGCCGGCACGCGAGCTGCCCTTAGCTGGATCACAGCCGGCGACGAAGGACGAGCTGATCAACCTCTTCGAGCGTCTGGAGCAGGCTCTGGACGCCGCTGGTTTCTTGAAGCCGCCGGAAAAACGGCCCAGCATGGTGCGCAACCTGCGCGATATTTTCGCCCGCGCCGACTTGAGCGAGCAGGAAGTTCGCAGCTTGCACGGCGTCATCAGCGCCTTTGTCAACCGCCGCGGCGACGGCTAGGTCACATACCCATTATGTCGTCATCCCGGACTCGACCCCGGATTAAATCCGGGGTCAGTGATCCGGGATCTTCGGTGAGGGCCGGACTCGGGCACCCGAAGATCCCGGATCGTAAGGCTCGCGTACCGGAAATCGGCTGATTTCCGGGCTCGCCTAACGTCCGGGATGACGATTTTCCATTTATGAGTCGGTGACCTAGGCCACGTCGGACTCACGGGCTAGGATTTCGGCGTAGGCTTGCGGATCCACATTACCGCCCGACAGCACGACGGCGATCGTCTTGCCGCGCGCCTCTATGCGACCTGCTAGCACGGCGGCCAAGGCGACGGCGCCACCCGGCTCGATGACCAGCTTCAAGGTGCGATAGGCGTAGGCCATAGCCTCGGCCACCTCGGCGTCGCTGACGGCCAAGCCGCCGGTCGCGTGGCGCTGATTGATGGCAAAGGTCAGATGCCCCGGCGTTGGTGACAGCAGGGCATCGCAAAACGACTGGCCGCCATCGGCATTGCTGACCCGCTCACCCCCTGCCAGGGACCGGCGGGTATCGTCGAAGCCTTCCGGCTCAACCGTATAGACGGCAGTGTTGGGGCTGCGCTCGGCCATGGCCAGGGCGCACCCGGCCGTCAATCCACCGCCACCGCAGCAGACCAGCAAGGCATCAAGCTGGGCGTCCATTGCCGCCGCNTGCTCAGCGATCTCCAGGCCGCAGGTCCCTTGTCCGGCGATGACACCCGCGTCATCATACGGCCTGACAATGGTGGCGCCGCGGCGCTCCGCGATCTCCATTGCCAAGGCCTCGCGCGAGGCCGAGTTGCGCTCATAGGGGATGACTTCGGCGCCATAGGCGCGCGTGTTGGCCAACTTCATGGCCGGCGCGTCCGCCGGCATGATTATGGTCGCCGGCAGGCCCAGCAGTGCCGCCGCCGCGGCAACGCCTTGCGCATGATTGCCGGAGGAATAGGCGACGACCCCAGCCGGGCGCGCCGCGTCCGGGATCTGGCTGATCCGGTTGTAGGCGCCGCGAAACTTGAACGAGCCCGTGCGTTGCAGGGTCTCAGCCTTGAGCAGGACGCGGCCGCCCACGCGTTCGTTGAGGGCCGGCGATTCGAGCAGTGGTGTGCGCACCGCCAAGCCGCGCAAACGTTCAGCGGCGGCTTCGACCTCCGCGAAGGCGGGCAATACGGTGACGAAGTCGTCAGGTGTCAATGCGGGTGAGGAAGTCATCGATGGCGCGCTCCACTAGCGGGTGCTCCGGGGAGGGGACATGGCCGACCCCCGGTACCGTCAACTGTAGCAGATCCGGCTTCTCCGTGGCCATGCGAACGAACGTCGACTCGCTGAGCACGTCTGAGAGACCGCCGCGCAAAGCCAGCACCGGTAGGTTCCGCAGGGTCCGATAGAGCGGCCAGAGCTCCGGCGAATTCTCTGGCCGGCGCAACATCTTGGCTAGAGAGATATCCCAATCGAAGTGCAATTGGCCGTCGGCGCCCTGCCGATAGGTGGCTTCGGTAAAGCGGCGCCAAGTGTCGTCGTCGCCCAGTGCCAAGGTCGGCATGGTCCGCTTCATTTCGGAGATCGCCGTTGGCCAGTCCGGCTGTGGCCGGTCGCGCTCGATATAGGTCATGATGCGGCGTGACCCCTTGGGATCCAGGTCCGGCCCAACGTCATTGAGGACGACTCCGGCCAGTAACGTCGGCGCCACAGCCCCCAACGCCATGGCGATCAGACCGCCGTAGGAGACGCCGCAGATGACAACCGGATGGGTATTACAAGCGGTCAGCACCTGAAAGATATCATCGAGGATGACCTCGGGCCGGTAGTTGCGCCAATCCGAATCATGCGGCGATTCACCGCGGCCCCGGTAATCCAAGCAAAGCACCCGCCGCCGCGCCGCCGCACGGCTCGCCAGCACATGGAAGTCTTTGGAGTTGCGCGTCAGGCCGGCAAGGCAAAGTAGCGGTACGCCGTCCGCCAAGGGGTCACCGTAGTCGCGTACATACAGAGACAGGCCGTCGCGCGCGCCGATGCGCCGCTCCTGGAAACCCGTGCCATGCACTGCGTTAAAGCCCTAGCAGGGGGGGTAGCTCTTTAAGCGATTCCATGACCGCCGAGAGTTTTCCGGGAAGCCGCTCGGGTATTTGTCCGAAGCGGTTCATCCAGGCAACGCGGAAGCCGAAATGTGCGGCGCCGCTGGCATCCCAGGCATTGGTGGAAACGAAACAGATCCGCCCCGGCGCCATCGCCAGGTGCTCGACGGCCAGTTGATAGACGCGCCGGTCCGGCTTGTAGATGCCTACGTCTTCGACGGACAGCGCGGCGTCGAGCAGCTCGGTCAAGCCCGCCGAGGCGACGGCGGCATCGAGCATCTCGGGTGCACCGTTGGAGAGGATGGCGGTCTTCTTACCGCCGGCCCGCAATCGGGTCAGGGCGTCGGTGACATCGGGATAGGCGTCCAGGCTGAGGTAAAGATCCATCAACCGGGCGTGCAACTTGGTATCCTTGATGCCGTTGGCGGCAAGGGCATAGTCCAGGCCATCGGACGTCACCTGCCAGAAATCCACGTGCGCGCCCATGAGGCTGCGTAACCAGGTGTATTCAAGTTGTTTTTGCCGCCATAAGGCCGAGACCTTGTCGGCTTTGTCGCCCAGCGCCGCGCCGCCGCGGCGCACGGCCGAGTGCACGTCGAAAAGCGTCCCGTAGGCGTCGAAAACGCACGCGTCGATATCGGCAAATGCCGGATTGCCCATAGTCACCTCCTGTCCTGATCTGGCAGTTCAAACGCCAGAGCCACTAAAGGCAACAGGAAAGATAGGTCCTTTCGTCCGGCGGGATCCAGGCGGCGGCGGGTGCTGGAAGATTGGCGAACGGATCCACGGCCGTGCCATCGATGCCAAGCTGTTGGCGGTAGATTACCAGGCCTTCGAGGATGCGTTGGACGTAGTTGCGCGTCTCGTCGAACGGGATGCTTTCGATCCAGTCGATGGGGTTGACGTCCGCATCGCGTGGATCACCGTAGGCGCGGATCCAGCTATTAGCCCGGCTGGGTCCGGCGTTGTATGCTGCCAGGGCGAGAATGTAGGAACCGTCATATTGCGCGGTGAGATCCGCGAGGTAGGCACGGCCGATCAGCATGTTGTATTCGGGATCGGCGCGCAGTTTCTTGCGGTTAAAACGCAGCTTCATCCGTCGCGCCACGCTTTTGGCGGTTCTTGGCAAGATTTGCATCAGCCCGTGGGCGCCGGCGCCGCTTAGGGCACCCGTGTAGAACGCGCTCTCCTGACGGACCACGGCAAGAACCAGCGCCTGCTCCGGCGACGTGCCGTCGGGCAAGGCGGGGAAGGGGAACAGGTGATCGAGCAGCAGAATACCGTCGGCCACCGCCGCCTTGGCGGTTCGCACGGCGAGATCGGGCCGCCCCTGCCGCTGCGCCAGCTCAGCGGTCAGCGTGTAGTCGGATTCGCTCAGGGAAATGGTCGACAGGCGACTGATGAAACGTTTCTGAATATCTCTTTCGCCCAGCTCACCAAGCAACTGGATTGCCTGCACCAGATCACGCGCGGCGAATGCGGCGCGCGCCTCGGCGTCGGGCGTCGGCGGACCGACAAAGGTAATGTCCGGTATCAGGCCTAGCTGGCGGCCGGCCAGCTGGCCATAGAAAGTCGTCTTGAAATGCGCCGAGGCGGCGTACCACATGCCGGCCCTTGTGAGCCACTGGCCGTTCGGATCGCGCGCCGCCATGGCAACGGCCGCCTCGGCGGCCCAGAAGGCGGCGCGCGCCTGGCTGATCGGAGTCGTCACACCATCATGAAGACGGTTGAAGTGTGCATACGCCTGCTTGGCCTGATCCAGGAAGCGCAAGGCAATCCAGCCGGCCAGCCACTCCGCCTCGGCAAACGCCACGCCGGCGGCCAGCCCGTGCTCACTGGCGATGCGATAGGCGGCGGAGATGTCTCCCTTCACCAGCGCCTGACGCGCCGCCCAATGACGCAGCGGCCACCAGATTTCCGGCCGTGGCGCGTTCGGTTTTGGCGGATCCAGTAGCTCGATAACACCCTCATAGCGGCCTCTCCGCTGGCGCCAGCGGGCGCGCTCGAACAACAGGCCCGGATCGTCGGCCAATTCCTTCGGCACCCGCTGTAAGGCGCTGTCGACGCCGCCGCGCCTGCCGGCCAAGGCCAGCCGCGCCTCGGCCAAGGCGGGATAGCCGCCGCCCAGGCGCCGGGCCTGCCGCTTGGACGCCGATGACCTGCGGTCCCAGAGCAACCGGTCCAGGCGGGCAAGCTCATCCTCGCGGCGCAGGACGTCGCGGAAGAGGCCCCGGAAGTACCGTTCGTCGGATCTGGTGAAATCCCGTTCGATCCAGGTGCTGCGCAAAATAACCGCCGCGGCCTCGTCGTCACCGGCATCCATCAAGGCTTCGGCAAATCGGATGGCGCCAGGAACGGTGATTGGCGGTTGCGCCTTGAACCAAGCCAGCACCGCCTCACGCGGCATATCGGCCGGCAACGATGCCTCGGCTCGCTGCCGCAGGGCGGTCTGGCCTGGCCAGTCGGGGCTGTCGGCGATGAAGGTCGCGACATCGGCGAAGTCACCGCGGCTGCCGGGCTCGGTCAGCTTGAGCCAGCTGACAATCTTGGCCAGCAGCGGGTTTTGCGCCTTGCCCAACGATTTCAGGGCGCGNGTGAATTTCTTGCGCTTGGCCAGCTTAAAGGCAGCCCGGCCGGCTTTCACGTCGGTGGCTGACAGAATTGGCCCTTCCGCCGCCGTGGTTGCCTGAGCATCCATCGCCCGGACAGGGGTCNCGGACATGGGTGTCAGCGCCAAGACGGCCAACAAAAAAGCTATGTAAAGCGCCTTAACCACGCCGATAGATGCCCTCTAATTCTGATGGGATCATGCGGTTGGTGAACGGTAGCAGGGGAACGTTTAGAATAAATTTACGATTTTGGCGGCAGTGAGGCATGTGGCCTCTACCAGGTCGCGCTTGGGCGGGCGCTTGCCGCCCGGCGGCGCAGCCGCTAAGTTTTGTGCGGCGGGCCCGGAGTCCGCCATCAGGTCAACCAATTCAACCGGGGAACAGCCATGTCCGGCCCCATGTTCCGAGGGTCTTTGCCGGCCCTCATCACGCCTTTTGCCAACGGCCATGTGGACGAGCCCGCCTTTCAGCGTTTCGTCGACTGGCAGATCGAGCAGGGGAGCCATGGTGTTGTGCCGTGTGGGACCACAGGCGAATCTCCTACTCTGTCGCCCGACGAGCATATTCGGGTGGTCGAGCTGTGCATCGAGGCGGCGGGCGGCCGGGTACCGGTAGTCGCCGGCACCGGCTCCAACTCGACGGCGGAGGCGATTGCTTTTACCCGGCATGCCAAGGAGGCCGGGGCGGATGCGGTGCTGGTTGTTACGCCCTACTACAACAAGCCGACTCAAGAGGGCCTCTACCAACACTTCAAAGCCATTCACGACGCGGTCGAGATCCCGATCCTCATCTACAACATTCCCGGCCGGTGCATCGTTGACATGAGTGTCGAGACCATGGCCCGTCTGGCCAAGCTGCCGAACATCGTCGGGGTCAAGGACGCCACCAACGATCTGGCGCGACCGCCGAAGACGCGGGCGGCGAGCGGCGAAACCTTCGCGCAACTAAGCGGTGAAGACGGGACCATGCTGGCATTCCTGGCCCAGGGCGGGCACGGCTGCATCTCGGTGACCGCCAACGTGGCACCACGGCAGTGCGCCGACCTGCAAGAGGCGTGGCAGCGTGGTGACGTGGAAACCGCCAGCCGGATCAACGAGCGCCTGATGCCGTTGCATCAGGCCCTGTTCGTCGAGCCGAGCCCGGCCCCGGTAAAATTCGCGGCCAGCTTGCTGGGCCTGTGCGAGAACCGGGTGCGGTTGCCCATGATCTGCGTGCGGCCGGAGACCGAGGCGACGGTGCGCGAGGCGATGATCCACGCCGGCCTGCTCAACTAGGGCATGACCTTTTCGAATGGTTGACGATGCGCGGCGGGTCATCGCGCAGAACCGCAAGGCACGCCATGAGTACTTCATTGAGGATACCCTCGAGGCGGGCCTGGTTCTTACCGGCAGCGAGGTAAAATCGCTGCGCCAAGGGCGCTGTTCCATCGGTGAATCCTATGCGCAGGAGGAGAACGGTGAGCTTTACCTCCGCTCCGCCCACATCGCCACCTACGACGCGGCGAAGCGCAACAATCACGATCCCTTGCGGCCGCGTAAACTGTTGCTCCATCGGCGCGAGATGGCCCGCCTGATCGGCCAGATTCAACGTGAGGGCTATACGGTCGTGCCCCTGTCCATCTACTTCAACCCGCGCGGCATCGCCAAGGTTGAGCTCGGACTGGCACGCGGCAAGCGAAAGGTGGACAAGCGCGAGACCGAGAAAAAGCGCGACTGGCAGCGGCAGAAAGCCCGCCTGATGCGCGAACGGGGGTAGGCCCAGATGTCTCTGAGCCCTATTTCCTAGGCAGAACGGGACATTCGGCGGCGCGGCGGATTAACGACATTTTCAACTCGACAGGCGAAGCTGCTCGCATTGATAGGAGCAGTACTGTGCGAATTGAACGTCGCGCCCTGCCGGCCACACAGACCCAGCTATCCCGTGCGGAGATCGCCGAGGCCGCGTTCGCGAAGTGCATCGAGGGCCGGGTATGCGGCGAAAGCTGCGCGATCAAATGCGAGAAGTGTGGTTCCGCCTCATGCCAATGCATGTGCTCGCCGGATTGTCCGGAGGCACCCGAGCACCTCTCGTCCGACCCCAACAACTACCCGATAGAAGGCGGCATCGCCCCGCTGGTGTATGAGATGACGCGGCTTCGCATGTTCCGGCCGTGCTGGTCTTGCGAGGGCCATGTTCGCGCCGACGGGTCGCTTTGGAAACTGCCTCGTGTCTGGTTCTATTGCGATTCCGTCGTCTACGTCAGGCTGCTTGCGGATGTCGTTTCTAAGCTTCAAGCGACCGCAAAACTGTCGGCGTCATGGCAGGTCGTGGTAAACTTCTCCGATCCGGACAANCCGGACACGATCTTCTCGCTGGAACCCGTGCCGCTGACCGGTGATAAAATCACGTTGCCGATGTTGCAAAGCGATGCGGGCCAAATCGCACGGTCGCTCAAGTCCTTGATATCGGAGCAGGCTCGGCGCGTGCAGCGCCTATGCGCGGCAGCTTNTCAATCTGAGGCGTGATGCGCTGAAAGCGCCATACGGGCTCCGGCGCGTTTTTTTGGAATTGCGGGCAATAAACTGTGAACGGGGCAGGGCGCCTAGTCGAGCCTCTTGCGCAGGGCGACAAAGATGTCCGCGAACATCGCCTCGGTGAGGCGCCCGGTGTTGGTGTTGTAGCGGGAGCAGTGATAGCTATCGACCAGCAACGGGCGGTTGGGTACCTCATGCTGCGCACCGTGCCCAAACGGATAGAGGGACTTGCGGCAACCCAATGCGCTCAGGACCGATCCGTGCGAGACGGTGCCAAGGGCTAGTATCGCTTTCAGGCGCGGCATCGAACGCATCTCATTGATTAGAAAGTCACGGCACGTGCGAATCTCCTCGCCGATCGGCTTGTTCTCCGGCGGTACGCAGCGCACGGCGTTGGTGATCCGGCAATCGAGCAAAGCCAACCCATCGTCTGGCTCCCGGCCATAGTCGCCGCGCGCAAACCCGAAGCGGACGAGGGTGGGGTAAAGGAGGTCGCCGGCATAGTCGCCGGTGAACGGTCGGGCCGTGCGGTTGGCGCCCTTTAGACCCGGCGCCAGGCCGACGATCAGCAGGCGCGAATCGCGGTTACCGAACGATGGTACTGGCCCATTGTGGAACGCCGGATAGGCGTTCTGGTTGGCCGCCCGAAAGGCGGCTAGGCGCGGGCACAGCGCGCAATCGGGCGCCGGGTCGGTGGACATCTAGCCGACCCTATGCTGGCTCTTCCTCGTAGTAATCTGGATCGCCGTCATCGTCGTAAGGTTCATCGGCGGGGCCACGCGGCCGGGCTCGCGGATGGTCGGCCGGCAGGGCGCGCTCGATATGCTCTCGCAGATCCTTCAGGTCGATAAACACATCCGACTGACGGCGCAGCTCATCGGCGATCATGGACGGTTGCGAGCGCACAGTGGAGATCACAGTTACGCGAACGCCCCGGCGCTGTACCGCCTCGACCATGCGGCGGAAATCGCCGTCGCCGGAAAAGAGAACGATATGATCCAGGTATCGCGCCATCTCCAAGACATCGATTGCCAATTCGATGTCCATGTTACCCTTGATCTTGCGCCGCCCGGTGGCATCGGTGAACTCCTTGGTCGGCTTGGTCACCATGGTGTAGCCGTTGTAGTCGAGCCAATCGACCAAGGGGCGGATGGGCGAGTACTCCTGGTCGTCAATCAGGGCAGTGTAGTAAAAGGCGCGGACCAGGTTGCACTGGCCGGCAAAATGATCGAGCAGCCGCCTGTAGTCGATATCGAATTCCAGGGCTCGGGCGGTGGAATAAAGATTTGCGCCGTCTATAAATAGGGCGACACGCTCCTGTGGATAGAAATTCATGAAACCCTCAATGCGAAAAAGAAAAATGCACAATAAGACAAACGCCGCGGCGAACGACACCTGCAACTTGCCGCGGCCCCTATGTCCTCTCATTTAAGGTCGCGGCCTCCCATGGCAAGGGCTTCCGCATCCGGGCGAAAGATTTCGTGATCCTTGTCGCCCTCGGCGCCAACCTGCCAAGCCCGCGGCATGGCACACCGCGGCAGACCTGCGAAGCGGCCCTAGCGGCATTGACGGCGGGCGGGGCTCGTGTGCTGCGACGCTCCCGCTGGTACCGAAGTGACCCGGTCCCGCCATCCGGCCAGCCGTCATTCGTCAACGGTGTTGCCGAGGTGGCGACCGACCTATCGCCGGCCGAGCTCCTGGCGCTTTTGCACCAGATCGAGAACGAGTTTGGCCGGACCCGGCGGCAGCGCAACGAGGCCCGGCTGATCGATCTCGATCTGCTGGCCTATGGTGACCGGGTCAGCGCCGCCGGGGAGGTGCCCGAGCTGCCGCACCCCCGCCTGGCCGGACGCGCCTTTGTGCTGCTACCCCTGGCGGAACTGGCGCCCGACTGGCGCCATCCGGTCAGCGGCCAGAGGGCTGCCGATCTGGCGGCCCAACTGCCGCCAGGACAGACGGCCGAGCCCATAGACTAGGTCCCGGCCCAGCCCCCGGCCCGGCCATGGGATGAGGGCCCCGGCACGCCTGGGAATCGCTTGCCTTCCCTGGGCTGCGTCCATATATTCCTGAGGACTCACACCGGGGATTCCAAATCCCCCNAGTAATTCCGGAGATTTGCAGCAGATGGCGCGTGTAACGGTTGAAGATTGCGTCGTTAGAATTCCGAACCGCTTTGATCTCGTCATGGTGGCATCCCAGCGGGCGAGAGACATCTCGGCCGGGGCGCCGCTGACGGTGGATCGTGACGACGACAAGAATCCTGTGATCGCCTTGCGGGAGATCGCTGAAAAGACGGTCGACAACGAGGTCCTGCAGGCGAGCCTGATTCAGGGCCTTCAGCGCCACGTGGAGATCGATGAGCCGGAAGAAGAGCAGTCCGAGTTCGATATCGCCGGTCTTGAGATGGCGGTCGGCGCGGGCCAGTCCGTTGGCGTCGGAGCCTCAAGTGATAACGAGCCGGACCAGGACAGCGAGATGGCCGAGGACGGTCTTGAGCCGGTCGAAGCCGACACCGGGGCCGAAACTGCGGGCAGCGACGAAGAACAGGCCTGACGCCGGCATAGCCGGCGCCGCGGCCGATCGTTGCCGGGCGGCGCGACGGCATAGGGCCATGGGCCCGGACCCCATTTCATCGAGACGGTCTTTAGAGCATAGTCCGACCAAATGGAATCGTCTGCGCCGGGGCCATTTGCGGCGCGGTCAGGAGCGGGGCGCAGCGCGTAGCGGGACTACGGGCAAGCCCCGCGACGCAGCCGCGCCGCAAAGGGCCCC